>Ga0307509_10001678_pt1 | contig 36955 bp, 33 predicted proteins | sample 10_EM_MG_FD_202245 | JGI IMG/M metagenome (GOLD analysis project Ga0307509, IMG submission 202245) | Populus trichocarpa ectomycorrhiza microbial communities from riparian zone in the Pacific Northwest, United States - 10_EM | ecosystem: Host-associated > Plants > Roots > Unclassified | place...
TGGCGTCCGGACGCATTGGAGGCGGCCCTTTCACTTCCGGACGGAATGAACCCGGGCGGACGCACCCAGAACTCGAGTTTACGTTATAAGCGCCTGGAACGTCCGGCGCACAGGGTGAGCGGGGAGAGATGGGGCGCAAGATGATTTTTTTGCTGATGACCCACATTACCAGCCAACCCTTTTTCTTGTGTCACCCTCGCTTCCTTTCCCTTGACACCTCCGATAGCCCACCGTGGATTGAAGGGAATTATCCCTACTGCTTCCCAAGCACTGAGGATATTTGCTTGAGTAAATGCCAACCTTCGAGCAGGTATTAGAAATCTGCTTTCCCCGTGTTAGCACTTAAAAAAATAAAAAGTGTAGACTCAGAAGTGTGGGGTCAAGAACTACTAACGGTAAAAGTTCTCCTTTGTTCATACCGGCATGGCCTTTTCGAATAAAGGCATCAAGGGCATTACTGTAATGGCGCTGGAGCGGGCTAAATAATCCAATATCTAGAGGCTGGAGGAGGTGGGTTGAGTGGGCTGGGAGACATAACGGGAGGACTTTTGCGTTTAAACAATAACCAAAATAATTCCCAATTGTATGATAGGTCGCCCGGGCGCAGTAACAACAGAATGACGGGTAAAGAGTTTACCCCTCCCGTGATATTAGCCTCGCAGCCTCGGTTAAGGCTTTGCTTCATATATTTAATTACAGACAGTGCTGGGACTAATCTGTTAGGGTTCGGAAGAGAAACAATTCGCGATGTTTGAATGGATTTTAGAACTGATTGATTGCCCCGGCACTTGAAATAATACAAGGATAGGAATAGGATATGCATTATCTGTCTTCATGAGAAAGTAACGAGGCTGGCGGGGGTTCAATAGCTTTAGGGCCCGTTTACCTAACCGTCTAGTTCTGACATTTTGGTGGGGAAACTAGATGGTGGCGTCTCAACCAGGATCATATTCAGATAGACGTGGCAAAACTGTTTACCCTGTTTTCAACTGTCTAATATTTTTGCTGCTAGACGGTCAAAACCCGACGCTGCTCAACAGCTCGTTTTGCAACCACCGTCTGTTAACACCGCCCATACATCATGCATGCAATGGCAAGAACAGGTACCAATCAGCTCTAATTTTTTTTGAAGAATCAGCAATTCGTTCTCTCATAGCCCAGAGTGAGTTCAGAGACAAAATTCCCATCTTTCGTTTGTGAGGAGACATTCTTGGTCAGTCCACTATCTTGGTTGCCGAGCGGTGTTGAGAGCCAAAAGCTGAAGGGTTGCACACCTCATGTCAGTTAATCAAATTTTTCACACTAAACTATAGTAGACGGTATAATTAGGTAAACACGCACCCATCCATTAGCCCTACACACCTCCCACTGTCTAACCTTCTTTGACGGTCGGCACCGTCTCCGGTTGCTAGACGGCCGTCTATAGGTAAACGGGCCCTTATTCGCCTTCTGCGGGAACGCTTACCAATCCGGGCGGAGGGCGAAGTGGGTGGTTATTCGGGAGCCTTGTCCACAGCGACACCCAGGTAAAAACACAAGCGCAAGACCCATGGTTTCACAAATTCCTGGTCCTTGATTGGGTTGCAATCAGATTGTTGCGGGGCTGAGCGATGAGCCCCGCTTTTCCTAAACTTACTCGAACTTCATTAACCGGCGCAACGGTCTTCAAGCACCCAACTCTCTACACTATCTCAAACAGCAAAAACCGAAGGATGTCTCGAGCTTTTACAGATAACACAGATTCTTTCAATATAACGAATAGTTATAACAATGTCACTAGGGTCACATTAATTGTCGCCGATGATGAGCCCAAAATCCTCGCCTGGCTGTCACCCTTAGAGCCCCAGGTGCGACATCACGATATTTGCGAGCAACGGGTGGATAGTATAGGGAACTGGCTACTGGAAACTAAAGAGTTCAGGGGCTGGTATAATGGTAGCGAGAATGGTGGATCTAATCATGCGGCTTTGTTCTGCTATGGTGAGCCAGGGGTCGGAAAGAGCTACATCTGGTATGAAAGGCTACTAGCGAGGAACAAGGGACACGATTGCTGACAAGTCACGATGGTAGTTCTGTAGTTGTAGATCATTTATGCGACCAGGTCATAGAACAGGACACGGCAGTAGCCTGTTTCTATTATGATTTCGCCTCCCGGGAAGCCCAGTCTCCGACAAATATGCTAGGCTCCCTGCTCAAACAGCTTCTAAGCGGGTTAGGAGCAATTCCGGTAGAGATCGTGCAGAAATTTCGGGCCCAGAAGAGGGCGATTGGGGGACGGAGGCTGCTACTTCCTGATATTGTGAATATGTGTGCAGCTGTCACATCCTTACAACGCACATTCATCTGCGTTGATGCTCTCGACGAGTGTGTTCCCAGGCATCGACTGGAGGTTCTTGGCGCATTGGGACAAATTCTCCGGGGATCGCCAAAGACACGAATATTCATGACCGGAAGGTCACATATTCGGGGGGTAGTCGAGAGGGAACTAGGTGAGAGAACAACAAGTGTGTCAATATCGTCCAGAGAGGACGACATAGTCATATATCTGCACGCAAGACTCGGGAAGGACACAAATCCTGCAGCGATGGATGGCTTCTTAGAGAATGATATTATGAAGAGCATTCCAGAAGAGATTCCCGAAACGTACGTACCAGCTCGGGATCCGAGAAACCGTTGTGAATAGTATACTGATTGGTTCAAATAAAGATTCCTAATGGCTTCACTCAGGATCGAAACAATCCTGAGAGAAACAACAATCCATCGGAGGCGAAATAGGCTGAATGCGATGGGAGATGGGTTAGGGTTGGGAGATGCATACGAGGCAACTCTGGGACGGATAAGAACTCAAGAAGTGGAGAACGCAAAACTTGCTATGACTGCACTGATGTGGATATGCTATTCGGAAAGGCCATTACGGGTAGGCGAACTATGCCATGCGCTTGCTGTGGAAATCGGATCTGCGCAGTTCAATATCGACAATATCCCTGCGATAGAGACGTTGCTCGCCTGCTGTCAAGGGCTAGTCACGGTAGATAGGGAAGCCTCGACGGCCCGGTTGACCCACCACACCCTCCGCGAGTACCTGACTACTCAGCGCAACCTTTTCCCCCGAGCCCACTTGGAGATGGCAGAAACCTGTTTGACTTATCTAAATTCAGACCAGGCCAAGGCCCTTCCGGCCAAACCCCAACCTGATCTCTCAAGCATGCCTTTCATCAAATATTGTTCGCGATATTGGGGCATCCATGCAAAGAGAGAACTTTCTGATGGCGTGATATTACTTGCAATGAAGCTCTTAGACCAGTATGAGAACCACGTAGCCGCCAACTCACTTTTTGAACAAATATCAGATCGGGATGATTCCCCGGATGTCAGTGCTCCCTCGCTCTTCGGTGGCTTACACTGTGTATCATTTTTCGGAATTGTCGATATTATGACCAGCCTGCTAGGAATGGCCGGCTGTGATGCCAACCAAGGAGATTCTGCTGGCATAACTCCACTGACGTGGGCCGTGAGGGGCGGGCAGAGGGACGGGGTGGAGCTATTGTTGAGACAGGAAGCTGTCAACGTTGACAAACCAGACAACTATGGCATCACACCACTTTTTTGGGCTGTGAGGAATGGGCACACCTCAATGGTTAAACAACTTTTGGACAGGGCGGAAGTCGACCCTGACCATGCTAGCAACAAGGGTCTTACACCCCTCATAGTGGCCGCATATGATGGGCACGAGTCCGTGGTAGAGCAACTTTTAGACCGGCAAGACGTCAACCCTGACAAGCCAGACGACGATGGCAGGACACCACTTTCGTCGGCTGCGATTCAAGGGCACGAGTTGGTGGTGAAGCAACTTTTAGACCGGCCAGACGTCAACCCCAACAAGCCAGACAACGAGGGCATTGCACCACTTTCGTGGGCTGCGGTGGAAGGGCACGAGTCGGTGGTTAAGCAACTTTTAGACCGGCAGGACGTCAACCCCAACAAGCCAGACAACAAGGGCTATACACCACTTTTGGGGGCTGCGATGATGGGGCACGAGCCGGTGGTGAAGCAACTTTTAGACCGTCAAGATGTCAACCCCGACAAGCCAGACAACGAGGGCATTGCACCACTTTCGTGGGCTGCGGTGAAAGGGCACGAGTCGGTGGTTAAGCAACTTTTAGACCGGCAAGACGTCAACCCTGACAAGCGAGACAACGAGGGCAGGACACCACTTTCGTGGGCTGCGAGTCGAGGGCACGAGCTGGTGGTGAACCAACTTTTAGACCGGCAAGATGTCAACCCCGACAAGCCAGACAACGAGGGCATTACACCACTTTCGTGGGCTGCGATGAAAGGACACGAGTTGGCAGTGAAGCAGCTTTTGGACCGTCAAGATGTCAACCCTGACAAGCCAGACGACGATGGCCGTACACCACTTTTGTGGGCCGCGAATCAAGGGCACGAGTTGGTGGCGAAGCAACTTTTAGACCGGCAAGACGTCAACCCCGACAAGCCAGACGACGAGGGCAGGACACCACTTTCGTTGGCTGCGAGTCAAGGGCACGATTTGGTGGTGAAGCAACTTTTAGACCGGCGAGACGTCAACCCCGACAAGCCAGACAGCAAGGGCTTGACACCACTTTTGCGGGCTGCGATGATGGGGCGCGAGTCGGTGGTGTGGCAACTTTTAGACCGGCAAGACGCCAACCCCGACAAGCCAGACAACGAAGGCAGGACACCACTTTTGTGGGCCGCGAATCAAGGGCACGAGTTGGTGGCGAAACAACTTTTAGACCGGCCAGACGTCAACCCCAACAAGCCAGACAACAAGGGCATTACACCACTTTCGTGGGCTGCGGTGAAAGGGCACGAGTCGGTGGTTAAGCAACTTTTAGACCGGCAAGACGCCAACCCCGACAAGCCAGACAACAAGGGCAGGACACCACTTTTCTGGGCCGCGAGTCAAGGGCACGAGTCGGTGGTGAAGCAACTTTTAGACCGGCAAGACGTCAACCCGGACGAGCCAGACGACGAGGGCAGGACACCACTTTCGTTGGCTGCGAGTCAAGGGCACGAGTTGGTGGTGAAGCAACTTTTGGACCGTCATGACGTCAACCCCGACAAGCCAGACAACAAGGGCTATACACCACTCATCGAGGCTGCATATGGTGGGCACCAGTTGGTGGTGAAGCGACTTTTAGACCGGCAAGACGTCAACCCCGACAAGCCAGACAACAAGGGCTATACACCACTCATCGAGGCTGCATATGGTGGGCACGAGTCAGTGGTGAAGCAATTTTTAGACCAGCAAGATGTCAACCCCGACAAGCCAGACGACGAGGGCAAGACACCACTTTCGTGGGCTGCCATGAAAGGGCACGAGTCGGTGGTGAAGCAACTTTTAGACCGTCGAGACGTCAACCCCGACAAGCCAGACAACAAGGGCAAGACACCGCTCATCGAGGCTGCATATGGTGGGCACGAGTCAGTGGTGAAGCAACTTTTAAACCGGCAAGACGTCAACCCCGACAAGTCAGACAACGAGGGCGGTACACCACTTTCGTGGGCTGCGAGCCAAGGGCACGAGCTAGTGGTGAACCAACTTTTAGGCCGGCAAGACGTCGGCCCCGGCAAGCCAGACAACAAGGGCATTACACCACTTTCGTGGGCTGCGATGAAAGGACACGAGTCGGTGGTGAAGCAACTTTTAGACCGTCAAGACGTCAACCCCGACAAGCCAGACGACGAGGGCAGGACTCCATTTTTCTGGGCCGCGAGTCAAGGGCACGAGTTGGTGGTGAAGCAACTTTTAAACAGGCGAGACGCCAGCCCCGACAAGCCAGAAAGCGATGACGATATGGTGGATGCCGTCTAGACACAGCACCAAGTGGGACGCCTCTGGGGGCGCAACAAGGACATAGCAGTGGATGCCCTGGCATTCAATCTTACTCAACAACGATGGGTCCAGGTTTAAACCCCTTGGGCGCTCAGGATATGCTCTATTGTTTTGTGGAATATTTATAATTATATTAATCTATATAATATTATGCTGTACCTTTAAGTCATCAAGGCGACGTATTTACTACCCAAATGGCGAGTACAATCTTGCAATTTGGAGACTCGATCAATCTACCCCGAATTGTTCATTAGCTACCACTTGCCTAATTACTTGTTGGATACCATACCAAGTGCTCATCATTCCGGAGAGTAAACAGCTTTCTGGTTTTAGCATTACCCGAAGCTTCACCCTCGTGTACCGCCTTGGGCGCAATCCTTCTGTAAACATTCGAAGAGCAATTGAAACTGCGAGTAGGAATCAGCAATCTAAAGCACGGAGATTGCTTCGCTTCCAGAAGCGAAGCCAAGTAGAGGCGTTTGGCAAAGAGAAGAGACATCGTTGCATGTATCCATGTTGTTTTGCCAGTCGGTGGCTAGGAGTTTGTCACGGAGTGCAGGAAATCCCCCGCCTTTTATAGAGAACACCTAGCTGTCGTAGAACTTCTTTCTAGGTTAGCCCTAATGGATTCCGTGGGATCGGCAAACATGCGCTGGCATGTGCAAAACAGGGTTTTCCAGGTGTTTCCTGCCTTGTTATGTCTCCCTTCCGCTGAATTTTTCACCCATCCTCAGTTTGCCGGGCCGCCACACCGTGCGAACTACTTAAACCCATTCCTCTACCCACCCCATCCCGGGCAGAGCAACTCAGAAGTTATGATACCAAAGCACTAACAAATCCACCCATCTATCCCACTTTATTCGCAAACTCTACTTCCACCCTCCCACATCACCAAAAATCACCCAACCCGTCGAGTATAATTAGGGTTGAAATAACCGGTGCGGAGGTAATGATCGGCGATGGGGCTTTTACCCAGCGGAGTGGAGACAGAGAGTTTGTATTAATCATCGAAGAAGCCCAAGACCGGTTGCGCTGCGAGTTGAGAAAATAAAAAAACAATTGCGAGAAAACTGTTCATGCCCCTTCACTACCACTGCCGCCTCAGAGTGCGGGCACATCCCGCATCATCAAGTGCGGCTACTTCCAACAATTGGCGCATATTATCTTATCGCGCCGTGCATACCCGGATCATGCCAGTTCCGGGGGGTGTTGGTGCTCCCGGCCCGCACGCTACCGACCGCCGAGCCGCCCCGTCCACCGTCAACGCCCCCGCTGAGGCTGAACAAGCTGGACTGGGTGCATTCTCACCGTTACCCGCTACGAAAAAAAACCGACGAACAGGTGTAGACTATTTATTTGGTGAGCAAAAAAAAAAAAAAAAAAAAGTAAATGGTCAATGTTAGGTAGGCCTACGAATATTACTGGTAATTGGTTTTTGTTTGTTATTGGTTTTTTTAGTTTCTTTTGTTGTGGGTATGGTGGAGACGGTTGTATCCCTCGCAAGATTATTATTTTTCCCTTTTTTATTCACGGTTTAATTGGTGCGGTGGGTGAGTAGAAATTGATGTTTGGGTAGGGAGACTGTTGATACCGTAGAATTCCATAAATAAGCCCGCACCTCGGACGGAAGAGGCCGCACCCAGCCAAAAAACCTAGCTCACTTAATTCAGTATGATACGAGCCCTTAGATAATCCCTTGCTCCACAGCTCAACCTTTGAAATAAGCCGCCGCGCAGCTTATTTATGGAATTCTACCGTAGTTTGCTGCAGCCCCTCATGGAGTGAGTAGGTGGGGGGTAGGCTTTTTCTTTCCTCCGGGGATGCGTTTTGCGATCACTCTACCGGGTGTTGCTTCCTGCAAGAGGGTAAAGCGTTGCAATGTGCGATCAGCACCCGGGTGGAGAAGTGGTAATAGAGACAATCAATATCACTTATTGCGACAGCTATCATCATTGAATAATAAGAGAGACACAGCTCAGCTATATAGCACAATCGTTCGGGCAGCCATTACCACCAAGATCTCAACAAGGAATTAGGAAACAAAGACTATCATAAAAGCCACATGGGAAGGATAAAAGGCACAACCAAGGAGCGCACATTTAACCTAGACTACGACCGGGCTTGGAAAAACAGAGGAGAAAAAAACCGTACTTGAGTATAAGAAACACAAAGTAAATAATGACACCGAGTGATCTCCGATGAGGATGTGCTAGTACTCTACCGTCAGCTTACCAATCGCGCCCCACGCCAACAAGACCACAGAAATCATTCGACGGGGGGAGTTCTACATGCCGCATCTATAACAAATGTACTCTCAAGTTGTTTATACAATACTACTTAACCCCTCCTCCTCCTCTCCCTCCGTCCTTCGCCGTTGGGGACCTCGCGTGCCATGTTTCAGCCAACATCAACCACGGAGCTCACGGCGGGGGGGGGACGGCTAGCGTGAGGGGTAGATTACGTTTTAAAAGGGAAAAAGGTCTGGGCCTTGAAAGTTTGGTACTTGGGTACCGTATGTCTGCACGAGATACTTTAGCGCAATAGTTACACACCACCGGTATGGTGTGGTGTTGGTTATTATCGGTTCGGGGATTTCTATGCTTTTGGGTTGGTTTTATTTATTATGCTTTTTAGTTGATGTTTGATGGCTGCTGCAACTATTCGTCCCGGGCAACAAGTAAAGTACCGTACGCTACGGTACCCGAACCATTGTGGGCATAATTTTGTTCGCGCGCACAGATACGCACGGATGATTGGCTATAGTAGGCTTTTCCTCATCCCTGTGTTCAGGAACTTTGTCTGCGTGGGGCGAGTATTTGTATGGAACCCTCAGTCCACACCATTTACCCGTGTCGACCCACCGAAAGAAACATATTCACTACGGTGTAGTCCCTAATAGTGAGATACCTTATTAATTCCCTTCCGCAAAAGTTATATACTTGCACCAAGTCTACCGGTACCCGAGAAACGATTAACGTCGCAGGAGGCTTACCTGTGGCCAGCCACGCTCCAATGTCCGAGGAGAAAAAGGTATCATCTTAAGCCTCATCCCTCCTCCTCCATCCCTCAATAAACTGTAAGGTGCGAAACATCACCTCCCTTACCCCGTTGAAACGCGGGGTTGCAGAGGTAGGTTGCAGCACATGCCATCAACAATTTTCATCTCTCTCTCTCTCGGCTACGCTCCAGCCAAGCCAATATGATATATCATAATATCAACCTCAATAGCCCAATAACAAACATCTTGAAGGATAGCCTAACGAGCTCTCCCTTCTGTATGATAGATGCTAAAAGTAACTTGATATTTGAGGTTAGCCCCCACAATAGCCCCCCTTTCGGATAATCTTCCATCCCCCCCCTCCCCTGCTCACGGCAGAATGTCAAGTTAGTATGTTATTATTGCAGTGTACGAGTGCTGCCCGAAATGAATTTTGCATACTGGTAGGGAAGGCACAATATTTGGCGGTGGTGGTGGCGATGGTTCGCTTGCAGAACTACTCGAGTATTCTTGCACAAAGTATTCGTACCGTAGGGGCACCGGTAGGCCCCTATTCCGCTTTTGATTATTCAGAGTTAGTGATGGAGTACGAAAGCGCCAGGTAATATCGCGAGCGTCCGTTTTTGGATGATGAGGGGGAGGGGAGATGGCAATGGATTGGTTGATTGTTATATTGATCGATCGATCAATGCAATTAATGAACCTCTTTTTTCATTCATCCCATTCTTTCTTTCTTTCTTTCTTCTTCTTGCACCACCGCTCCCAAAATGAAAAGCTCACGAGAACAGGGCAGGGCAGGGCAAACCACTTTCTCGGTCGGGTGGATCGGTTGTTGTGGAAACCATAAGGTGGCTAGGCGAAGAGGGGGAAAAAAAAGGGAGGGAAAAAAAGAAGGAAAAAAAAGAAGTCTGTGTTGATTTATTTATGGCAAGCAGGTTCGCTCATCATCCTGCAACGGAACTCTAATTCCCGAATGGATTTGTTCGATGCACGGCTAACCTTGGGGCTGGGTACCGTAGGTTACTGCGTGTATGATATGAGTGACTGGATGGTCGAGCCTCAGCGCCACAGAGAGGCTGTTGCTGTGGTGGTCGATATTCGCTTGCGCTGGGAGTGATCCTTCGTGAGGCAGGGAAAGGGGGGGGGGTAGAACTGTCATTGTGAATTGAATCTGCGTACCGTATTCACTCAGCGCTGCATCGCACCTGAGCGGTGCTTTTTACTCCTACAATAACCCTCCTCTCCTTGGCTTCCGTGTTTTGTTTATCAGTCCTCGGTTCGGAAGACTAACCCACATACGGACATTCGGGTGGCCCTCAAGTCCCTTCTCCAAGGGTAGGAAAAGGGGAAAAAAACAAAAAACCAACCCCGTTATCGTGGATCATTGCTTTCTACAGTATGGGGTGAACATGCGTGCACGGCCGTAGTTCTGACCACCAGCGGGCCAACCAGAGAGGGGTGGGAGAGAGAATTTATTATCATACTCGTCTAACTTGCAGCACCGCACTCATGCTATCGTATTTTATTTATTTATTTATTCCTCCGTTCGTTCTTTCATTTGTTCCTGCGTCTTTTTTTGTTTTTGTTTGTTTTTGTGGTGGCGCGCACGTGGTGGCACAACGGGGGAGGAGGATGTTTTTTTTCTTCCTTTTCTCCACTCGTTTGTTTTTTCTCAGGTTTGCTGGTTGGGGTATGATAGGGCACAACAAAAGTTGTGGGGATGATTGAGTTCAAAGGGAGGTGCAGTACCGCACTCGAGCACTAGCACTGTAGGCAATTTGCACAGTGCTCGCGGTGGTTTGTGTAGAGCTAGGCTTTATCCATGGAAGATTGACCAGAAGCATAAGTTGAAACGAGGAGTAGGGGAAAGTCCGTGATGCATACAGTGGGAAGGGGGAACTGTCATGGCGCTGCTCTCTCTCCCCCCCCCTCTCTCTCTCTGCAGTTGTCGGGTTGGTGGAACCTGTGTTGGGTTGTGGTGAGCTCAGGCTGGAGAAGTTGCCAAGAGAGATGCCCCAGCTGTGGAGTGGAGTGGTGTGAGTGGTACAAGTTAGGAGTGTGGGTGGTGGCAGTTCCCAGGTCTGGAGGGAAGACTCCGCTTACCGCTTACTCGGGCATCCCTGTTGTTGCATGTCCCAGCGCAGCGATAGGGCCGCGAGATGAGCCTTTCCTTCCAAAGGGGCGAATGGGACGGCCGACTTGACATGGTGACACTGGACCTTTTTGCGGGCCATGACAAACATCACGAATCAGAAGCGTGATACTGCAATGTCTTCTTGAGGACTCCGATTACTGTACTTGTATATTATTCGTTGATTTTTTTATTTTTTTCACTTTACATCTTTCTTTCTTGTCGTTCTGCACCTTTTGGTTGTTGGGGGGGGGGGGCATATGATGTCGTCCGCAGCGTTATCGTGAGTCTATTCTGAGGATAGTGCCATCGTCGCCATGCCGCCTTGGTGAATGTCTCCATAATCACTTCAACCGTGGGAAAGGAGGGAAAGGGGAGAACGGATGGGAATACGGGTATGGTAAACCTCTGGGAGATCTTGGCTCACTCCGTATTGGACCCGTATCTCTGTGATCTACAGCATTGCCTCCGCCTTCAACACTATCATCGTCGTTGAGCCCCATTTCCTCTCCTCTCCACTCCCTCTCTCTCCCTTTCTCTCTCCCTTTCTCTCTCCCTTCCCTTCTTTCACCACCGTGCGTACGGGGTAGTTAGTCGTTCCCTTCGAGTCGTTCCCTCTCTTTCTCTTTCTCTCTCTCTTTTCTGTTTCTTCCCTTCCCTTTTGCGCCCTTCTTTCTCTTTTCTTTTTCGCCCCCCATCGTGTCCCAAAGCCCCCTCCCTTCTTCCCCCGGAGGTCGTTATCCGAGTACGTTCTGTTCTCGATAAACACATCTTGCTCGGGTACCTTCACACTTCCCTTCCGTACCCTTTTGTCCTCCGTCTCCGTACAAGTGTGCATCTACCCGTCCATCTATCCGTCAATTCTGTCGACTAGGATCTCCTAGTATAGCCTGCCGAGTTTCCTCAGTCGTGCTCGTTACCAATTATTAGATTTATTCATTGTGCATAAGGTGCGGGATACATACCTTTTCCTTTCCCGAGGCCCTGCATTTGAAAGGAGGAGAAAAAGAGGAAAAAAGAAAGGTAGAATGTGCTACCGGGAGGGTGGAGGTACGGGGAGGGAAAAAATAAACAATTTGCGAGCATAGTGCTGACCTTAGCAACAATAGCCCTCCCAATATACCCCTGGGCCGAGGAAACACAGCCGTAAAGGATAAACCCAACCATTCCCCCGACATCCGACGTCGAACAAACGTTTTCCTTTCTTCCCTCGCGTCACGTTAAAAACGTTAAAAGTTTGTTCCTTCGGTACTATCCCTACCTCTCCGCCTCTGCACAATACACACCCTCTAGATTTTTTGTACTGACAAAACACGTTTTTTCCCCTTCCCATTCAGTTCCCATTTGTTTTCTGAGCGGCGAACACTGCATCAACGATCATAGATTGTCTCATCTCGTTTTCCTAGATCTAGAGGACGGCCGCACCTTATGCGAAGGGGATCACGATAGAGTTTCTTTTTCCCCTTGGTTCATCCGCCCGTTTGTCTTACGCTCGTTCAACGATAGGGTCTATACCCGGTGGATCCGCAAATCTTCGACCTTCAATAGGGACTTGTAGGATATAATAATAGGTAACTTGGCATCCATTCACGCTTTCTCGGAAATTTTGCCACGACTAACGTCCATTGACATCTTCGCGGCGCAGGCTTGGAAACATTTCGTTCGCTGGAGAATATCCGCCGATGACGACCACAACAACAACAACATTGCCTCGTCCCCCACGGGCATCTTTCAATGCATCCCAGCCACCGACATCAGCCCTGCCAGCTTTGCCAAATTCCCTCTCCAGTCGAGCATCTACCCAGAACCTTCGGAAGGCCTCTCTTCTCCCACAGACACCACGAAAAGTTTCTGGGTCGTTACAACGGCCTTCGACACCCTCATTACCAGTGCTAACGGATGCCAAGAATTTGGTTCCTCGTCGAGCAGTGTCAATAGCGTCGTTTCCACAACCACCGAGAACAGGCGCTAGCCGGATAGCGAGTTTACCTCCTACGAGCTCGCTGAGCACGTGCAACCTGGCGGTCAACGGTGGAAGCAAGCCGTTATCGCCCTCGCCTGCTGAGGGTCCGAAGAGGGGCAGTGTAGGTCTGGAGAGGTCGCCCAGCTCACGGAGTATCAAGACAAGTAAGCCGAAAACCATCTCGGTCGGCTCGGGTTTTTCGGGTGGTGCGAGCGGAACTGCCTATCTAAGTCCTCCTCACAGCAGAAGCAGCAGTGCTCAGGGCAGCTACTCCACTAATGCTACTACTATTGATGCTGGTGCCGGCAGCGGGGATGAGCTTACCGTAAGAGGACGGACCGATGAAAAGTTTGGAGAGCGTGAAGGAAAGGGAAATGTCATTGTATCGGTCCGAGTAAGGCCAGACGCCAGCGATAGTGGCGGGGACGGCAATAGCGAATGGATCATCGATGGGCGCGACGCAAAGGTAGGATATGGTGGGAAAGATGGAGGAGTATATGAGTACGATAATGTCTTTGGCCAAAACGACAATAATTCCCGAGTTTACGATTCTTGCGCTAAGCGTCTGGTACGACGAGTTATGGAAGGGTACCACGGAACCGTCTTCGCGTACGGCATGACGGGAACCGGCAAAACTTTCAGTATGCAGGGGACCACATCCTCGCCGGGTGTAATCCCGCTGGCCATCACGGACATCTTCTCCTTCATTAGGGAGACACCTCATCGGGAGTTTTTGCTGAGGGTTAGTTACTTGGAAATTTATAACGAACGGATACACGATTTGCTTGCTACGCAGCCTGGAGGAACCGGTTTCATCCCCTTGGATCAGCAGATGAAGGGGGAGGAAATTAAGCTGAGAGAGGATGCCAAAAGAGGTGTATACGCGACACCCTTGAAAGAAGAGATTGTACAGAGCCCCACACAATTACTTCGCGTGATTGCCCGTGGTGACCTGGCTAGGAGAACGAGCAGCACCCAATTCAATGCTCGGTCATCGAGATCTCACGCGGTTGTGCAGATTGTAGTGGAATCGAGAGATCGAATTCCGGGAACAACAGCCGGAGGCGGGTCGATGGTTGATAATCGGCGGGCCGGCATTACCGGGGGTGTGCGCGTGAGTACATTGAGTTTGATAGATCTGGCGGGTTCGGAGAGGGCTGCGGAGAATAAGGAGCGCCGGACGGAAGGTGCTCATATCAATCGTTCGCTCTTGACGTTGGGAACTGTTATCGCCAGGCTATCAAGTGTTGACAAGGAGGGAAATGGAAAGGACAAGGATGGGAACCATTTGCCTTATCGCGACTCCAAGTTGACTCGTCTACTTCAACCTGCGTTATCTGGTGGCTCGCTGGTGAGTATCCTATGCACGATTGCTCTTCCGCCTTCCCAAGTGAGTGGTGCAGCAAATGCTACTCACATCGGTGAGACCATGAACACTCTCAAGTTTGCAGCGAGGGCAAGAAACAATATCGTCAGTCATGCGAAGAAGGTGGATGAGAGTCTTGCCGGGGGTGTTGATGCTGGTAGCCGTGTCTTGCTTGAGAGATACCGTATGGAGATTACCGAGCTCAGAACACAACTCGATTCACAAAAACGCAAGGAAGGCGACGATATGAAGGATAGAGAGGAGAGAGAAGAACGAGAGGTCGAGAGGGTTTGTTTTATCCTGTTAATTTGGTCCCCTTACCTCCCTTTACTAATATTTGGAATGTCTTAGCACTCTGAACAACTCCTTGAAATCCAACTCGCCCGCACGGCGCTTAAGGAGCGCATAGAACACCTTAACCGCCTGATACTGTCTTCCAAGTCCTCCGGCGTGAATTCCACCCGCAGTTCGCTTGCCCATGGAAACAACGGTCACATGTCATCACTTTCAACCCGGTCTTCAACTACAACTACCCATCTAGCCCGTCCCTTTTCTACCGGATCTTCGGTTTCTACTGCCATCAACGGCGGCGGCAGTAGCGAATGTGCTGATGATGACTCGGCCGGTGAATTTGGCGATGGAAGCGCGACACTTGCTGCACAGGTTCGAGCCCTCCAGGCGGATGTGGCCGATAAAAACCGATACATTGCGACCTTGGAAAAGCGGCTTCTTCAGGCCCGTCGCAGCTCTCAAAGCAGGGCCAGCATTGGCTTCTCACCACCTCACAAAGTCCCCGGCATGTTCGGCGGGGGCGAGCTAGTCGAGGAGGCACGGGTGGATGTTCTTCTCCTGGAGAAAGATGAAGAAATTGCGGAGTTGAGAGCCAGATTAGATGACAAGGAAAGGATGGTATCGGCTCTACGAAGCGCCGCTCGAAAACGGGACGTAGCCGAGGTCGGGAGAAGGAGTAAATCATCGATCGACGAAGGCAGCGGGAGGCGTCGAAAAGCCAGTGGAAGCAGCGGTGGCACAGCCGCGGAGGCTGAAGACGGGACCTTTTAAAAGAGCGTGAACTATTACTACTACAAAACTGACAAACGCGGGTTAATCTGGGCAGCTATTTTATTATTCACCATTTTGTTTTCTATTCACTTCATTTCGTTGCTTCTTTTTATCCTCATTGTCTGTTGCTCTGAATTTCTTCTGGGCTCGCTGGTTGGTTGGTCGGTTGGCGACGGTGGGGTTTTTTATTTCCATTTTTCTGTTTATCTCTTTGGGTCTGGGTTGAAGTTTGATGTTTGCAGCTTGTAACCATTTTATACCTTTTTCTTTCGCGTGCGCATTATTTATTTCCCTTGGTTATCTTCTTCTTCCCCCTCTTCTCTTGTATGTTTTTTTATATCATGTCCGTTTGGCGGATGCCTTTCAATTTATCCCTTCTACTTTTGGGGTTTGCTTTTTTACCTTTTTTTCTTTTTTTACTCCCTACTTTTTTCATCCGCCCCTAGCGTTAATTAATCTCTTCCTCGCCTTCTTACTTTCTTCCCGACGCTGTTTTTGTTACCCGGAGGGTTCCGTTTTGAGGATGGGATGGGATGGGCCGGCGACCAACCATGAGCAGGTTGTGTTGCCAATGTGAAGGGGGTAGTTTAGATGAATGCAAATGATTGATATCCACCCCATCCATCCGCTTAGTTGTCAAGTGATTACTAGTAGTGTGATGCACGTTGGATGGCTTGGCGGGTTCGGAACTCATCATAAAGCCTCACTCGGCGGGAGTTGCCGTTAGCAATTCACCACGGAAACCAGCTGGTTTCAGGGCATCACTAGACAATCGCAATATGCGAAGGAAGGGTGATAAATTCCTTACCACATTTGGATTGCGTTGCTAGATCAATGATTGGAAGGTCGTGGGTACGGCTGTCTCAGTGGAAAAAGCCCCACATGCGGTGGCCAAAATAATCCAGTTGCCAAGAATTAGTACATAGCGCTGCAAATTCTCCGTGAGAGACATCTTGGCAGTCGGATTACTTTGCTCACCCCAAGCACACTACTAGTGGTTCCTCGTGCTGCTCCGTACGTTTCCGTTGTTATAGTAACTTACCAAGCTCGTATAAAACTCCCTCATATCCACCTAGTGTCTCTTCAGGTGTGAGCGCAGCGTGTATCATACGGCGGGCTATCTGTACCGTACTGTACACGGAGTGCAGAAAAAAAAATTCTGCGGGCGTGATACTACAACAGTCAAGTGCTAAGGCCGGGTAACCCTAATACCTGTAAATAGTTTGCTATTCTTGGATATCACATGTCTACATAGCAACGGTTCACACCTTCTCACTCCGTTGGGACCAAGAGCTAAGTAAATCACGTGACCTTCACTCCGGCATGCAAACCATTTTCCCACGCAAGTTAAATTTGGTCTTTGACTTTTTTTTTCCCTTTTTGGCTGGAACATTTTACTACTCCCTTCTGCTGTCTGGTATCATAATTTGCGGAATACAAAGTCAGGTGATTTGCTTTGGAATCGGTGACATGGGTGAAGTGTTCACGTCGGCCGCCAAGGCATAACCGATAGCGCGAGCTTCTGGTGAAGATTATCGTACTATTATGCGGGGTTTTAGTTCGGCATAGTAGTCTCGGGGTAGAATGGAAGATGGTAGGGGGGGCGGAGGAGAAAGGATAAAGAGGATCGAATTATATAGGTACATACTTAAGTTGTACTGCTTCACGATTGGGGAGAAGAAAGTACTGTGTTGTTATATAGAGAATGGCTATTTCCATGGGAGCGGTTTGGGTACTCGATACTATTTACTACTATATGATATTCGCAGGATTCTTTTGGGGTATGTTAGGGATGTATGGCCGGCGAGAAAGGTGGTATCTGCGGGGGCTTTATCCTAAACTTGGGGGTGTGGGGCGGTAGTCAATGGGGCTCCGGGATGGGATTAATTTGGCAATGGGGTCTGATGTAATGTCAGTGTAGGATTTGGGGGTAGTTGTGGTGATCGGAGATATCGTGAAAGCTTACCGGTACGCTTTCCGGGGGTGGATGGTTCCCCGGTTCTACTAGCCTCACAAAGGTATCGGCTAGTTCTAGGCAGTTCTGGCTGCTAGTGGCTTGTTTCTGCTTCTGGAGGGCTTGTATTGTAGTAGAGTATCTTCTTGGGAATATTTTCTGCTACTGTAAACCGCTTTAGTAGCTATGACCATCCACCCCCACCCCCCCCAAGGCTCCAGTAGCAAGCTGTATCGGAATAGAGCAGGAGATGCATTCCAACGGGGGAAAGGAGTAAAATACTATTTTGTTAAATTTTATATCTTGTGTGACATGTGTGGGTTGAGATAGTCGGGGGTATGAATGAGTGAAGGTTAGGATGACGAAGATAAGCTTGCTTCAAGCGGTGGAGTTGTATGGGAAGGGATATAGTATCATAGACTTAGGAATTAGAATTTTGAGTGGGAAATAGCAGCTTAGTTCGGCTGCGGGATCATGGTACCGCTGATTTCCATTACTGAAGTGGGTATCAACTCATGTCGGGGGGGGGTGAAAAATGGCAGCCTATGAAATGAGGGTCGCATGGAAGTAGAAAATTAGACTAAGAGAATTCACGCGGAACATAGGAGCCCTGGAGGAGGGAAGGATATGAAATGTAAGTTTTACTGCTCGTACTTCGTCCTTTCGCTCTCAGCTTTGCTCATCTAAAATTAAACTAAAGGTAGAAACAGGTGTATAATTAAAACACAAATACCACATCCTGATCCTTCCATGGATCACCACATCTATCGCTATATTTCCCGCAAGCCCTTGCCCCTCCGGACACTCCAGTGGTAATAAATAAAAGACATCAGTGAAATCGATTGTTGGAAAATCTCCTGTATCCGTACCATCTTCATGTCTCCTGGACAATCCTTCACACTCCCGCAACAAAGCCAAGAACGTCCGTCCAACAAACAAAAAACAGATCTATGAATTAGTGATAGGAAACTGACAGTCATTGTATGACTAAAAAATCGAATACATAACGCTAGAATAACCCTCCAAGCATGTCAAAGGCTAATTCTCGGCATTATATAGGTGCAGGCTATCTAACGCTGGAACGGGTCTTGTAATAGCGTTGCAACTCTCTCTCGGTAGTATGTCCCCAGTTTGACAGACCGTGTGCCGCGCTCGTGGTTTCGAGTTTTGGGATGGAAAACAATGGGACTTGGGTATTGTCTAAAGCAAGTTAAGCAAACTTTGGTATGTGGCCATTGGGGAAGGGCCTAATGCGGTCCTAGGGGTATTACCTTGAGGTGATATGCTCGTACTATGTACTAGTCGTACAGTTGAGGTCTCATGGTCAAAGGTGACTAGGCCAAGACAGGAGCCCAAAAGGGTCTGTATTGAGGGAACTTTTTTAATGTTTAAATCGTGGCCCTCCTGGCTGACGGCTAGGGAATGGTATAGTTCATCAATATTCAAGGCCCGTCCAGCCTGGGACAGAAACCTCAAAACGGCAATGCCGAGCTTTGATTTGCCTCCGCGTTGCCGTCGAATCCTTTCGAGAGCAGTACGATAAATACCGCCCAACCCACCGGCCGCCCTATAGAGAGCCTCCCTCCGGTTGTAGATAGTGGTTTCTTCTAGTATAGCATCAGCCCGTAAAGCAATGGGCAGAAATCTTCAGGGTGGTGTCAGTAAATATGACTTAATGGATATTCATCGTGATAGGTGCTACTTACATCCCGGAGAACTGCCGGGGAAGATAGGTCAATATCTCGTGTCTTAGATCGTCGTCCATGGCATCAGGGTCTGGATCGGTATCTAACCTCTTTGTCAGGTATAGATTGAAGTCCTCGTCCTTTGGGGGTATAGAGATTGCCGGGAGTGACTCCGTAAGGTACCTACTTAGCTCCGGCAGGACGTGGGATCTTCCCGTGATGAAAAGTCGTATGTTGGGTGACCCCTGGACGATCCGCCGTAGACATCTGATGAACTCGGTCCTATGTTCAACGCGGATCTCGTCTAGTGCGTCAATGAATATGAAAGCCTGCTCATATAGCGCAAGAGCCCTTGGAAACAAGTCAATGATCTTCCGGAGCTGCGGAGCTCGCCCCCCGAGCTGTCTCTTAGCGGTCTGGAAAGCCTCATTTATATCCCCTGGCACTTCCGGGAGCCCCGCAACGAATTGCTTCAGGAGACTTCCGATCATGTCAGCTGGCATTTGATCTCCTCCCCGGTCACGGTAATCGCAGTACAAACAAGCGACACCAACATTGCCCCCGGCAGTCTTGTCACACAAGTGGTCGATGGCGAGGGAGCTTTTCCGATTGCGGGTCAACAAATAATATAGACATGGGGAATTAAAGCGATTACCAAATAAAAGTCTTTCCGGCTCCTGGGGGCCCAGAACAGAACAGCACAGCATCACCGGAGCCGCCTTCCCTTTTGAACCCCCATGCTTGAAATTCGGTAGTCTTGAGAGCCCATTCTCCGATACCTGCAAACCGGTTGGCGGCCACGGCGTGATGCTTCTTCCAGGGTTCAAGAGGAGAAATCCAGGATAGGATCTGTGATCTCTCGCCGGTAGTAATGGTAGGATGAACGGCTATGTGTGTGTTGATCTGATTATAGGTTCTGGAGACATTAAAGCTATTGGTATTCTCGCTCAGATATTGGTTTCTTGTTGGTTCCATAACAATGGTAGATGGGACAGTTTTGGTCAAGAATATCCCAATATTCGAGAGGGGAAGGCGGTTAGGGGTCTCTTGGGAGGCATTTGTCCAGCGGTTTTGTAACCCTAACCTTGAATTGTTATGACAAGTAGTGGGAGGAGAATGATCATGTGACGTTGGAGGGGGGTGATCATGTGACGTGGGATATGGATTAGGGGGGTACCGTGGTACAAGGTTAGATCATGAATTCATGGTACAGAGCCGGGGTGGTCAATCTTCGTTGTGGAGGCAACTTTGGAACACTAGAAGAAGAATGCGTTCAAGCAATTTTTACATTATGAATGGCAAATTTGACACACTTATTCCAGCACCAACATTAAAATTAAAAATAGGATAACTTCATAGAATGTTCAGAAAAGATATAGACTACTAGACTTCTATTGAAACCTCAAATAATATACATTCTCTGAATAGTAGTAGGGAATAAAACCCTCACTAAAACTGTGCCAAGATGGTTGTTTTTGGTGGGAAAACTAAGTCTTGGCGAAATCCAAAAGTTCAACTGCCTACTGCTAGTGAAGGGTTGGAAATCAAGTGGATGTTTTTAGATGGAAATAGTGTCCTTGCTATTTTCAGTAGTTCTATGGAGACTTTTGATTTTTGTGAATTTTCTCTCATGTAATAACTTGGATTCCAAAGCTCTGATTGGACAAAATTATGGTACACTTGGGCAAGCGCTGTACCACTGCTCTCCAACCTCTGATCCCTGCTCTGTACCATCGATTCATGATAGGGCCTTGTACCCCAATGTTTACTGAGGGGTCGCCAGGGGGAGGGTACAAAATACTCGAAGAAGTTAGAATAAGGGTTAGGGTTGCGCTGCCCACCAATGAGCGAAAGGGACCACTATTCTTTACAGGGGGTATTTGTGACTGGTCACAAAAACAGCATCCGCATCAACCAGTACTCGGAACAGTATGATACGGTACTCTCAATATCTTTAACCGGTACTCAACCAGTCTGTTCTGAGGTTCGGGAGGGGGTTGGTATATTTTTACAGGCTGATATGTCTGCTCAAGTAGAATCTTTTATGGTGCCTCTGATATGAGTACGGTACTTGGCACTGTACCTCCCAGTCATGGGAGAGACAGTACATTCGGGGCATTGCCAGCACGCTGGCATCCAGTTTAGTAAGGTGGGTTGCCTGTTTGGGACATAGTAAAAAAACATGTCACATGATGGCTTGGCGTGGGGGCATTTTTCATAAGAAGCTTTCTTTCATGTATTCTAATTAAATTTAGGTTGGACAAGCTCAACCACACCCCCTCAGCATCGGTTTAGATTACCTCAACATGTATCTAAATTGGATTTAGCTTCACTCCCTTTTGTTCTTCTCTGCTACATTATATTTGATCAAGTGTCTTTGATTTCCCTTTTACTTTTTCTCCAGTATATCAATCCAGCCCTAGAGAAACATTTACACCAAAGGATAGCCCGGATCGAACACCATCCAACAGGGGACATCGTCAAAAAAAACCTCCCACAGTGGTACAAGTACAGCACTTTTTTTGCCAAGACAGGGAAATCCTTGCCAAGAGCCAAGGTTTTGCTGCGTGCGGTCGCCCCCGCATTCGCTTGCTCACAACCGGGGTAACACCACAGGGGATAGGGCTTAGGGTTACATGGCCTGGAGCGGGGCACCCGTTGCTACTATACTCGCAGAATTCTTTTTCTGCACGCTGTGTCTGTATGGCCGGCATCCGTAGGGCTTTATCCATACACTCGGGAGTGTTGTGGAGCGGTAATCAATCTCTTCACCCGTACCCAATTTCACCCAATTTCACCCCCTTTTAGCGCAGTGATAGACTAGATCACTACCGGTATCCTGATTAGTTCGAATATCGCCCGTTAAAGGGATAGGCTCACGCACGGAAGGCTTGCCTAGCTGATGGCAGAACTTGGCTTTCCCATGGCCGAGGGTGAGCCGCCGTTTGTACCTTTTAGATTTTGGAAGTGGAAGAGAACCAGTACTTGAAATAGGATAAGGTATCAGGCCCCGGGATAATATTAGTAATGGGAGTCTATTGTGGTGCTAGTGTAGGATTTGGGGGTAGTGGTAGTGATCGGAGATGTTGTGAGAGCTTACTGGTACGCTTTCCGGGGGTGCTACGGCTTGCCGGGTTCCGGGGTTCTAGTAGCTTTACAAAATATCGGCTAGCTGCGGTGCCTTTTGGTTGACAATCGCTTGTTTCTGCTTCTACTATAGTATCTTCTTGGGAATATCTTCTGCTACGGTAAACCGCCTTAGTAGTTATGCCCCCCAGGCCCTTGAGGTGGGTTGTGTTGAGGTGATACATTCCAAGGGCGGAAAACGGAGTAAAATACAATTTCATTAAATTTTTATGTCAATGGAATAAAATAGTCGAGGATAGGAATGGGTGAGGATTGGGATTAAGATGACGATAAGGGAGCTAGAATGTTAAGAAGGACATAGTATCATGGACTTGGGAGTTGGGACTTTGAGCGGATTATATGGTTTGGCTTTTACTGTGAATCAGTGATAAGATAAGAAACTGGCACAAATTGTATGACTAAAAATTGGAACGGAATACATAACGCTAGACAAAACCCTCCAAGCCTGACCAAGCCTAATTCTTGGCATCGTCGGTAATCCAATGCAAGTTGATCGCTCGTTGTGGATGGTATAGTGATACAGAGGTAGATTATCTAACGCTGGGGTAGATGTTATAGTAGCGTCACAACTCTCTCTCGGTGGTACGTGCCGGGTTCGAGGGACCATGTGCCACTCTAGCTGTTTCGTGTTTTGGCAGTAGGGAAGACGGTGGGACCCGGGTATGATCTAAAGTACTGTAAGTTAAGCAAATTTGGTGTGTAGCCATAGGGGAAGGGTCCAGGGCAGTCCCAGGGGCATTACCTTGAGGTGCTATGCTCGTACTATGTACTAGTCGTACAGTTGAAGTCTCACGGTCAAAGGTGACTAGGCCAAGACAGGAGCCCAAAAGGGTCTGAATTGAGCGAACTTTTTTAATGTTTAAATCATGACTCTCCTGGTTGACGGCAAGAGAATTGTATAGTTCATCAATATTCAAGGCCCGTCCAGCCCGGGAGAGAGACGTCAAAATGGCAATGCCAAGCTTTGATTTGCTTCCGGGCTGCCGTCGGATCCTGTCGAGAGTAGTACGATAAACACCATCCAACTCATCTGGCGCCCGATAGAGAGACTTCCTCCGGCTATAGATAGTGGTTTCTCCTAGTATAGCATCAGCCCGTAAAGCAATGGGCAGAAATCTTCAGGGTGGTGTCAGTAAATATGGCTTGATGGATATTCGTAGTGATAGGTGGTACTTACATTCCGGAGAACTGCCGGGGAAGATAGGTCAATATCTCATATCTTAGATCGTCGTCCATGTCATCAGGGTCTGGATCGGTATCTAACCTCTTTGTCAGGTATACCCCGAAGTCCTCGTCCTTTGGGTGTATAGCGATCACCGGGAGTGACTCCGTAAGGTGCCTACTTAGCTCCGGCCGGACATGAGCTCTTCCCGTGATGAAAAGTCGTATGTTGGGTGACCCCTGGATGATCCGTTGTAGGCACCTGATGAACTCGGCCCTATATTCAACGCGGATCTCGTCTAGTGCGTCAACGAATATGAAAGCTTGCTCATATAGCGCAAGAGTCCTCGAAAACAGGTCAATGATCTTCTGGAGCTGCGGAGCTCGCCCCCCGAGTTGTCCTTTCGCGGTCTGGAAAGCCTCATTTATATCCCCTGGCACTTCCGGGAGTCCCGCAACGAACTGCTTCAGGAGACTTCCGATCATGTTTGCTGGCATTTGGTCCTCCTGGTCACGGTAATCGCAGTACAAACAAGCAACACCAACATTGCCCCCAGCAGTCTTGTCACACAAGCGATCAATAGCGAGGGAGCTTTTCTCACTATGGGTCAGTAAGAAATACGCATATGGGGAATTTAAGCTATTACCAAATAAAAGTTTTTCCCGTTCCTGGAGGCCCGGAACAGAACAGAACTGCATAAGCGGGGTCAGCGCTTTTGCGTCTCCATGCCTGAAATTCGGTAGTCTTGAGAGCCCATTCTCCAATACCTGCGAACCGGTTTGTGGCCACTCTGTGATGACTCTTCCACGGCTCGAGAGGAGAAATCCAGGATAGGATCTGTAATCTTTCGCCTGAGGTAATAGTAGGGTGGGCGACGACATATGTGTTGATCTGATTATAGGTTCTGAAGATATTAAAGCTATTGGTGTTCCTGCTGAGATATTGGTTTCTGTTTGGTTCCATAACACTGATATATAAGATAGTTTTGAGCAAGGCTATCCCAATATTCGAATTTCGAAATTGGAAAGGAGGATGTGAAGGACTGCCAGTCTTGAAGGATGTCGTAGTACTTATTTAGATGCCTATTCATTTGGAGGGGGCGGAGGGGAACCCGGCATGAGAATTCGGGGAGGACGATGAATTGCGACACCCACTCTTGACTTTTTAATAGTACTCAGAGGGCTGCTTCAATTGGGCCATCACTTGGGCCATCAACTCACAGGACAAGGGTGTGATCGTTTCGGGCAAAGGTCTGAGGTCCGAAGCCTATATCTAGAAAAAGAAAGTAAGAGAAAAAGAGGGGAGGGGGAAGGTACGAAGTCAGAGACTCGCCCTGGAAGCCGTTTGGCTGGCTGGCCGTTTGGCTAGGTTTCTGGGTTTCTGGGTGTCTGGGTGTCTGGCTGGCTGGGTGTCTGGCTGGGTGTCTGGCTGGCTGGCTGGCTGGCTGGGTAGTGTTAATAAGATGCGATGTGCAGAAAGCAGGTGGTGTGGCGACTGAGACCCGACTAATTGGGAGTGTCTGTGACCTGGAGCTAGGGATAGGGTTCGCTACCCGATGGTTCGGCTGGCGGACTGGCTGTCTGGGTGTCTGGCTGGCTGGCTGGGCTGGGTACGGTACTCGAGTAGTGTTAATAAGATGCGATGCGCAGAAAGAAGGTGGTGTGGCGACTGAGACCCGAATAGTTGGGAGTGTCTGTGACCTTGAGCTAGGGATAGGGTTCGCTACCCGATAGTTCGGCTGGCAGGCTGGCAGGCAGGCTGGTTGTCTGGCTGTCTGGGTGTCTGGGTGTCTGGGTGTCTGGCTGGCTGGCTGGCTGGGTAGTGTTGATAAGATGCGATGCGCAGAAAGAAGGTGGTGTGGGGACTGAGACCCGACTAATTGGGAGTGTCTGTGACCGAGAGCTAGGGATAAGGTTCGCTACCCGATGGCAACTATTCGCCAAGGGTTCCAACTCACATTTGTGGTCTTTTGCTACCGGTATTATGATTAGCGTTGTTGGCACTTGAAGTGCCTTGTGCCATGCAAGTGTGCCTGACACAGCACAACGAAATGCCAGAATAGTGAGATTAGTTTATGGCACTACCTGACACAATTCAATTATTGTAGGCTGGTTTCTGTTATTGAGGAAGCCAATATTCATGTTATTCAGCGCAGTGAGAACTCAGAAGGATGGGAAATGGGGGATATTCAATATTAATTGGGCGTGTAGATGGTTACTTTGTTTTTTCTTCTTAAAAGGTCATTTTATTTGTACCGGTACATGTATTGCTTGGGCACTACATAGTGCCGTACCGGGCACATCGATTTGAAAGGTTCTGCCATGGCACAAACTCTGGCGATTTAGTGCCAACAACGCTCCTGTATATTTTCAGGGGGGAAATTTTAAGGTATGATACCGCAAAAACTGGCTATTCGGGATGGCGCTATTGCTAAAGTAGATAGAAAAGCGAGCTGCCACCAACATGGCTTTGCGGATACTCATATTGTCCAGTGTCAAGTAAATCGCGAGATCATCATTCCAGTTTGCCAACGATTTTCACAGGTAATTTTGTCTTTCTCTTTTTTCTCTCTTTTAGGACTAGGAGGGCCATAATATGATACTCACTTCCATTGTCGGGTACCGTAGAACTAGCAAAAGCCCCCTCTAGACCTGGAGGTTTGTCTAATTGAAGTATTTAATTGCAATTATTTGCAAATAATTACTTCACTCAAGACATCATAATTCAGGTTCCAATTTAACCTCTTTCAGCCACTTATCACTTATCAGTGGCACATATACTTTAGATGAAGAGCAGAGATTTTTCAAAATGTCCATTTTACAAATACAATTACATTAGAAAAGTTCAAAGATAAACTAAAAATTCAGCTTAATCCACCCCTCCTCGTTGTTCCAATTGCCCAAATCTACTTCTCTTTTAACTATAACCGTATGTTCAATCCACTATCTTGTTATTTCATAACATCTCAGTTCACTATTTCCTCGACCTCTAAAGCAAATCTCTTGGAGTTTCTGATTTGTTACCTTAGTTCAAAGTATTTTAACTACCTTATTCACTAAAGGAACATCCTAGTAGCATGTAAAGGGTGTTATTCCTGATGTAAAACTTGAATCATAAACATTAAGAATATCATCGTGCCAATAAACAGCATACATATGCCAACTAAGAGAGATAAGGGTTATGAGGCACAACCTAGCAGTCGTTAATAGTCAATGTTGCCAGAACAATATTATCTAGAATCAGAATCTCAAAGGATTAATCATTAATTTGTTATCAAGAGAAAGGTGTTCATTTTCCTGAAGAATTGTTTCTTCTACAACTGCATTTAAAAAATGTTTGGAATATTAATTTGGTATATCATTGCTCTTACTAAAATAGCAAGCAGCATGTGGAAACTCTGGATTATAAGGGCTATAAACCATATATGATTGGATAATTCTAGCAAGTTAGCTAGATGTTTCTGATATGGGTAGTAGTAACTCATTACTAATTTTTCTGTCAATATTCTCAGCATTTAAGAATTGCTTATCTGTCTTGAGAAATAATAAATGATACATATATAGAGGAACTTGAAGCTGTTTCCAATACACTATTGTCTAGATACTGCTAGAAAATTCTACAAATATATTATATTTTTTGACTTCACTTAGGAAAGCTGTTTGCTGAAGATAAAATACTTAGATCATCAAGTCTGATTAATCTGTAGCTTTCTAGCCCAATACAGGTTGTCTCATAATCTCTTTCAGTTCTGGATTTGAGGTAAATATGATGAAAAGAGTAAGGTGTTCAAAATAATGAACTATTGTCATGCTATCCTGAAACAGCAGCTGCATAAACCTGTTCCCTACTGCATAGCTAGAAGGAAGAATAAGAGAATGACTCAAGCTTTCTGAATTCACATTCAGACCATGCAACACATAAATCAATCCATTGTCTACACCTGCTTGAGGATTATTTTAATCTGATTATAACTATTAAAGCTAATTCTGATTACAGCATGTCCAACCATTAGTAGAGTTCGTTAGTACAGGGCATTCGCATGCCTAAAAAATGCGGGCCTATAGCCCTGTTCCCCACCCCTTCCAGCTCAACAGTCTAGGGTGGCGCATCTTCCAATTCATTCCATCCCTTAGTCCCTGCTGCTGCCCTTCCTCTACCAACCCCCAAGAATAGTGCCCATCTAAGCTTGGTAGTAGTGATAAACAGTATCCTATCTCGTAAATAGGATAGGTGGGCGAGGCCCATGATCGGGGCGGTGCTGGGATTACACAAATAATATCCCCTTCAGGCTGTAAAGAATACTATGTATCTGCCACATACTGTTAGAAATATGATTGAGAAAAAAAAGATTTGAAGTCACATTTGAATGAGTAGATAGCTGATAGGGATAGAATGCATATGAGGGCAAGGATGTTATCTGAGGTTGACGATTTGGCTTCAATGACTCAAGGGCCCAATGCAATCCAATGTACCTCTCAGTTAATATTTCAACATCGTACAATAGCATATATTCGGCATTATATGCCAGAGCATTTATGGAGGAAAAGCTCCGAGTCTATTCTCCATTAAACTCTTTTTTTGGAAGAATAATGTTATGAATACCACTATCACCAGATTTACAACAGATTAACATATTAATCTTATTTGAACCAAGAAGATTATAGCATTTATGATTAACTCAAACTTCTAAAATTAGTGGTAACAGGGCATTTAGTAGGATTTGTAGTTCTGGTTAATAATTCAAGGATGTTGGATGATCGAGATACACCTTTCCTGTCTTATACAAATCAATAAAAGAATTGATATCATGCAATATAGTTATCAGTTCTTATAATATTTCTGGATGCTGATTTACATTATTTCTATCTCTTGTATTGGGTGTAAACTGTGAATGAAAAAGGAATAAATGAGCAAACTTTAGAGTAAAGTTAATTACAGGGCCTCTGGGGCCACAAAATAAGAGAATCTGTGGCCTGGTACAGCATGTATTTTTTCAGATTCCCTGCTCCAATCCCCGCTTAGCGCCCAACTCATCCTTCATCCCAGTTCCTGTTAAAGATGAGTTGTGACAACCCGACCTGTTTATGGTATAACGATGGGTGGCTCGGGGATAGCAGTATGGCAGAGATCATCAGAAAAATATCACTTTCCAGATAACATCAACCTGAAAGTTGGGTCTGGCAATTGAATGCCTATCTTGTAACCAACAATATCTTAGAACATAGTTGGATAAGACATTCAACGATTTTTGCAGATAATCAAATTCCACATGGATTTGAAAAACCAGTATCTCTACTTCAAGATGTACTATTCTCTCATCTGGTAAATACTAGAGAGATTTAAAGAGCAAACCCTGATTCTAATCCTGAATCCAGTTTTCAAAGTGCATGCTAGTATCCAGTTCATCCTTGAATACAATCTACTGAGAACATCAGCAAAAAAAATTGATTTTGCATCCACACACATCTGAACGAACCCTGAAGTGGAGTTTGCATCTGGTCAGCACCCTGTGCATCCCATGAATCCTGTTTTGAACTTTAGAAGTCAAAATAGACATGTAAATGTAGTCCGTTAGAGCTGAAAATTCATGTTTGTCTCCGCAATTGTTACATTAATCTTTAAATGAAACTGTTTTTTGATTACATAAGTTGAAAAAAATTGTCCCACAGAATGCAGCCAGAAGATGCAGGGTGCGCTGAAATGCAAATAACGCAAACTGATTTTTTTTGCTAATGAATATTGTGATTATTTGGCAACCGTATAAGAATTATATCTCCCATCATAAAGCAGGTCTCAAATTTAAGAATCTGGCTTAGTACTTGGATAGCTTCACTTCTCAATTTAGAGTAAGATCTAGCACTTAGAACATGAAATATCCATACAACTGAACTCAGAGCATTTCCAACTCTGAATATGCTGAGTGAAGGCTAAAGGAAGTACAGAAAGAGGATTATTTAATAAATATTGCTGCTGAAGAGATGCAGCCTCATTTGCCATTTGACATTGATCAGTTTGGCTTGTATGCATCTAAACACTTATTAGTAAGATTAAAAATAAAAATATATAGTCCAGTAGTGTGAATTCCAAACAAATTTACCAGTTTTCTTACAAACTCTGAGTACCCATTGTTGATATCAAATTCTGGAAGGGATTTGGTTTGCCAACAACTCCAACATTTTTGAGATTCTATTAAAATTCCAATTGTAGAAATTAGCCTGTTAGATAGTAGGTCGAAAATAAGAAAGACTTTTACCTTCAAGTTGTATATACTGGGAAAGAAGAAAAGTTGAGAGTTGGAAGCCTTGAGGATATAATGGTATTTCTAATCAACATCTCTTATATGTCTTGTAAGTAAACTGGTATTGGAAAGCAATAATGTTTCAGCATCGTTGATTGTGAGAAGGAACTTTTTGACAAAATATAATCTAAGTAGCTTACATATCAATCTGGCTTACCAATCACATATGACTAATCAAATATATTAATTTTCTATATGCTCGGATACCAGGGCTGGTCCGCGAACACAGGGCTGACAAAGCTAACGACGATATTAGGAATAGCGCATGCACTGAGGGGTGTGAGTTGAAAACCAGAAGAATTCCTTGAACGCATTCTGCTTTACTATTGGTTGAACTATCTATTCACGGTTTCTATTGGATATTTGCCACTTTAGCTCATGCTTAGAATAAACACTGGTGTTCGCGAACTAACCCTGGTATCTGAGTACAATAGGCATAATATAGGTCTAACTACTCATAGGTGAAAATGATTTGAGATTACGAATTAGATTATTTTATTCCTTATCAGATGATCAGATCGGACGTACAATATAAGATTCCATATTAAATAAGCCGCATGGATTATTCAAAGGTTGAGTTGTGGAGAAGGGATTATCTAAGGGCTCATACTCACGTGAGCTGGGTTTTGGGTGGCTGCAGCCTATCCCAAGGTGCGGCTTATTTATGGAATTCTACTGTATCATAATTTGCGGAATCCAAAATCAGGTGATTTACTTTGCATTCGACAACATGAGGGTGATACGGTATATCTCGTCAGCCGCCAAGACCTAATGAACGGCACAACCTTCTGATGAAGATCACTACTATGCGGAATCTTAGTTCAGCATGGCAGTTCCGGAATGGAGTGGAATATAGTAGGGGGCAGGGGAAAGAAAGGTCAACATTATATAGGTGCTTAAGTTGTGCTGCTTCACAATTAAAGAGGGAAAAAAACTCTCATTACAGAATGGCTATTGCAATGGGAGCAGTTTGGGTACTTGACTGGTGCTCTATTGCCTGGAGATAGTGGACTATTTATAGGTGTTAGGGTTACATGGTCTTAGCACTTGAGTCGGGCACTAGTTGCTGCTCGCAGGATTCTTTTGAGGTAGTTTGTGGATGCATGGCGGGGGGGTAAAGGTGGTATCTGCAGCCTGAGGGCTTTATCCTAAACTTGGGAGTGTGGGGCGGTAGTCAATTGGGCTCCAGGATGAGACTAGTCTAGTAGTAGGGTCCAATGTGAGGCCAGTGTAGGATTATGGGGTAGTGGCAGCCCCCAGAGGTGTCGTGAAAGCTTACTGGAACGCTTTCCTATTGAACAAAATAGTTTGGTGCACAGCGGATTCGATCACTGACAGTGGGAGGAACCAAAGACCTTTATCGATACGAACAAGTAAGGTGGCAAGGAAACAAATCCAATAAAGAATAACGAAACGAGAGACTGATACTCTGTGTACAGAAGATAGAGAGAAGAGAAAAGCGAATGTCTGATGGATGGTCAAAACAACGAACAAAGGGAAAACAAAAGTCCTTTTATCCTCCTCAAAGTGCAAGCTCCCTTTCGGACATACGACCTGCGTATGCCGATTCTCTCCTCGCATTTCCTCCACTACCCATCTTTGCCGAATCTCCTCCGACTCATAACCGAGGTGAAATCTAGTTTACCAAGGGTCGGGAATGGCACGCTGCTGTCGGTATCACGATAGACCGAGGGATGTTGTGTTTAGTGTTTCAATGTTGTCGCACCTTTCACTTAAGGTGTTTCGTGGTTGTTGATCGTGATGATCTAGGTATGCAGGGTTGTGCGTTATCTGTATGAAGCTAACAGTGGTGCACTCGGTATCAAACGATGGTAGTCGGAAACTAGTTCGTTCTAGTAACCATTCGATAAGATGTCATCCTCGTAGTAGTAGTTTTCGGTCGAACAATCTGCATGTGGTGAGCAGCAAAATTTCAACATTTCCGGGGGTCGTGCGGTTTGCGGGGTTCCGGGATTCTAGCTTTAGGGGAAGGGTTTTCTCAAATATTCACCACAAGGGGTTGTTTTTGAGACTGTTGTCATTTATTTAGAAGAAAGAACTGGCCAAGAAGGGGAAATTTCTGATTCAGACCTTATTCTAACCTCTTAGTGCGAAAACAAGCTTAACCAAATTATGCGGTAGGCTATCTAACACTGAAACGGATGTTGTAGTAGTGTCACAGCTCTCTCCTGGCGGTACGTCCCCAGTCCGAGGGACCATGTGCCACTCTAGCTGGTATGGAAAACAGTGGGACCCGGGTATGATCTAGGCTTGTAAGTTTAGCAGATTTTTGTGTGTTGCCATCGGGGAAGGGTCCAGTACAGTCCCAGGGGCATTACCTTGAGGTGCTATGCTCGTATTATGTACTAGTCGTACAGTTGATGTGTTACTGTCAAAGACTACCAGGCCAATATAGGAGCCCAAAAGGGTCTGAATTGAGGGAACTTTTTTAATGTTCAAATGGTGACCCTCCTAGTTGAGGGAAAGAGAATGGTATAGTTCACCAATATGCAAGGCCCGTACAGCCAGAGAGAGAGACATCAAAACAGCAATACCGGGCCTTGATTTGCTCCCGTGTTGCCGTCGAATCCTTTCAAGAGTCGTACCATAAACACTATCCAACCCACTGGCCGCCCTATAGAGAGCCTCCCTCCGACTGTAGATAGTGATTTCTCCTAAGATAGCATTAGCCCGTAAAGCGATAGGTAGAAATCTTTAGGGTACGATCAGTAAATATGACTTGATGATATTCGCTATGACAGGTTCTACTTACATCCTGGAGAGCTGCTGGGGAAGATAAGTCAATATCTCATATCTTAGATCGTCGCCCATGGCATCAGGGTCCGGATCGGCATCTAGCCTCATTGTCAGGTATACCCTGAAGTCCTCGTCCTTTGGGTGTATAGAGATCACTGGGAGTAATTGCTTAAGGTGTTTACTTAGCTCCGGCCGGACATGGGCTCTTCCCGTGATGAAAAATCGTATGTTCGACGATCCTTGGATGATCCGTCATAGAGACCTAATAAACTCGGCCCTATGTTCAACGCGGATCTCGTCTAGTAAGTCAACGAATACGAAAACCTGCTTATATTGTGCAAGAGCCCTCGGAAACAGGTCAATGATCTTCCGGAGCTGAGGAGCTGGTCCTCCGAGTTGTCCCTTAGCGGCCTGGAAAGCCTCATATATATCCCCTGGCACTTCCGGGAGGCCCGCAACGAACTGCTTCAGGAGACTTCCGATCATATTTGTTGGTATTTCCCGGTCACGGTAATGGCAGTACAAACAAGCGACACCAATGCTGCCCCTAGCAGTCTCGTCACACAAACGATCAATAGCGAGTGAGTTTTTCTCATTGCAGGTTAGCAAAAAATATGCATATGGGGAATTAAAGCTATTACCAAATAAAAGTTTTTCCCGCTCCTGGAGCCCCATAGCAGAACAGAACTGCATCAACAGAGCCGCCGTCCCTTTTGCCCCTCCATGACTGAAATTCGGTAGTCTTGAGAACCCATTCTCCAATACCTGCGAACCCGCGAGTGGCCACGCCGTCATGCCTCTTCCATGGCTCAAGAGGAGAAAGCCAGGATAAGATCTGTAATCTTTCGCCTGAGGTAATAGTAGGATGGACGATGACTTGTGTGTTGATCTGATTATAGGCTCTGGAGAAATTAAAGCTATTGGTATTCCTGCTGGGATATTGGTTTCTGTTTGGTTCCATAACACTGATATATAAGACAGCTTTAAGCATGGCTATCCCAATATTCGAAATCGGAAAGGAGGATGTGATGAAGGGTTATCGCTCTTGAATAATGACGTAGTACTTGTTCACGAACCAGTTGTCCGTCCATCCGTAGGTGTTGGGGGAGTTCCGGAATGGGGAAATGGGGGAGGAGTAGGAATTATCAAGGTACACACCCTGACTTTTTAATCGTACTCGAGAACTGCCTCAACCGGCCGTCCGCTCGCAACAATCCGCGGCTTTTAGCACGGGTCAGACTCAACCCGTGAAAAAACAAATGCAAGCCATCAATTCAACCAATAGCTAAACCTCACTTAAACTGTTAAGGGAGAAAATAAAAGGCGAAACCGATCCAGCCATCGGCCAAATCTCACTTAAACCGCGAAGAAAATATCACTAATCAGCTATTGGCCGGGTGTAAAAAAATGTCAGTGATCAATCGACCCACCGTTACCCGATCCACCACTTAAACCCTTACTCAAATCCGGGCCAACACCTCACTGGACAACAGCATGATCATTTCGAACAACCCATTCCATCTAGACGCAACGTTGGAATCGCTACTAACAAGGCTCCTAATGGATAATGCTGGAGGTATTCTTAGGTCAAGATGTACTAGAGACAGCAGAGATTGGTGCCTACAGAAACGAATCCTCGCTCATCTGCAGTTCCCTAGTGCCGCCGCTAGTCCCACACCGTCATGGCGACCAAACTGCGCGGACGACGAACAGGGATCGGTTACCAGTAAGCTTGGTAACCCTAACCCAGAACTCACTATGCTGCAGCGCCGAGAAGTTGTAATTGGCAGGAACCTTGCACGGTTATGAGTTAAACACAAAACATAATGAAACATTGTCAGTTCTGGGTTAGGGTTACAAAAACCCGCTGGTTCCTGATGTTCTTCGGGCGCGCCATGACGGCGAAGAACCATGTTTCTTTTTTTTTTGTTTAACCCATACCTGTGCCAAGGTTATATTCTCTGTTGGCAGATTATGTTTCATTTCTCATATTTTTTATATTTTTATATTTTTATCAATGAAGCCTCCCTCCCTCTTCACCCTTTTTTGTCCACCAAACACTCCCTCTTCATCACCTGCCCGTTTCATCGTCAAATACTGGTATCTCATCGTACTGGTATCCGTTAGTCTGTCGGGTGCTGCGCCCAAGAAAACTGGTTAAGAACTAACGTATTTGACCTAGTAATGGGACACTCACTAGATATGGGACACTTGGCAATTACAGTGTCCCACATACTAAAATAGGAATACCTCAACAAAAACTAAATCTATTGATCTGTAAATCTATCTATAGATAGCTAATATATCTTTAAATATGCTCTGGTAATGTTACTCTCCCATTGGCAAAACTGATTAAGCAATAGTACAAAGTGTAGAGAAATAACTAATTAGCCATATAGTGAGTAATGTATTTTATATAAAATTGATATAAAATGGTAAAATTATTCTAACTGCTGGAGAAGGTAGAGGCATATCTTCCCCTGAACCTGCATATGGTAGAAAGTTGATTGAATATCTACAATGTCCAAGTCGTTGATTTCAATCAGTATAACATTTGACATACAAAAATGTATAATATTTCTACTCAGTATATAACCTAATACATATTTTAAGTATTCTACTAGTTGAAGAATGCAATTATATCTTTGTTTCTGTAATTCTAGTGACCTTTAAATAATTGAAACTGTTAACTACATATTGTAAATCTTGTGTAAAATACAAATATTATACTTGAAGTCACTCAACTTGTAATTTATATTTTACAATAATAGGTAATATGAAAAGATATACTTTCCTAGTAGTTTCTAGTAAATAGCATAAGTTTATGGTTTTCTATCAATTGTATCAAAATTTAATATAAAATAGTCAATATATTGTAAATTAGGACATTTTCTACAGGAGTTAGCCAATATTATCTTTAAAGCCTAAATGCATAATATTCATTATAGAGCATTATTATAGGCTTATCAGGTATTTATAAAACATTTTTCAGCTGTTTTAATTAAGTATTGATAGAGGTCTTAATAGTTTGATGATAAAAAGTGAAAGATATTGTCATTTTCAAAGGTTGAACTGATTGAAATCAACGACTTGAACTTTGTAGATATTCAATGAACTTTCTACAACATGCAGGTTCAGGAGAAGATGTGCCTCTACCTTCTCCAGCAGTTAGAATAACTTTACCATTTTATATCAATTTTATATAAAATACATTACTCACTATATGGCTAATTGGTTATTTCTCAACACTTTGTACTATTGCTTAATCAGTTTTGCCAATGGGAGAGTAATATTACTAGAGCATATTTAAAGATATATTAGCTATCTATAGATAGATTTACAGATCAATAGATTTAGTTTTGGTTCAGGTATTCCTATTTTAGTATGTGTGACACTGTAATTGCCAAGTGTCCCATATCTAGTGAGTGTCCCATTACTAGGTCAAATACGTTATACCAAATCCGGCCAAGAAAATAGCGAGATCGGGGAAATATCCTTCCCTAACTGGAAATAAATTACGAAAGGTTTCAATCTGAGACCTGTTCAACCGGTTTTCTTGGGCGCACTGACTGACTAAGGGATACTTCACAATTCATAAAGTAAGATATTCGAATTAATTGGCGCCAATACTTGAAGCTTTTGGTGTGAGTTGGGGAATCTTGCCCCCAAGCCATCCCTAATCCTTTATCAACCGCCAAGCACCGAACTTGTAAAAAGAAAAAAGATATGTTGCTACAGAATGGCTATTGCCGTGTGAGCAGTTTGGGTGCTCAACTGGCGCTCTATCGCTTGGAGATGGTAAACTGGTTAGAGGTGTTAGGGTTACATGGCCTTAGCACTTGCGCAGGGCACCCATTGCCGCTCGCAGAATTCTTTTTCTGCATGCTGTGTAGGTATCATATGGCCGGCGATAAACATGGCATCCGCAGGGCTTTATCCTAAACTCAGAAGTGTAGGACGGGAATCAATCCCTTCGTTCGTACCGAATTTCACACACTTTTAGCACAGTGGTAGACAAGATCACTCTCCGGATTAGTTCTAATATCTCCCGTTAAAGGAATAGCCTCACTCACGGAAGGCTGACCCAGCCGATGAAGAAACTTGACCTTCCCCTGGCTGGGGTTAAACCACCGTTTATACCTTTTAGAGTTAGGAAGTGGAAGAAAATTAGTACTTGAAAATAGGCTAAGGGATCAGGCTCCGGGATAAGATTAGTAATAGGGGTCCGTTGTGGTGTTAGTGTAGGATTTGGGGGTAGTGGTAGTGATCGGAGATCTTGTGAAAGCTTACCGGTACGCTTTCAGGGGGTGCTGCGGTTTGCCGGGTTCCGGTTTCAAGTAGCTTCACAAAGGTATCGGCTAGGTGCAGGGCTTTTGGCTGACAATGGATTGTTTCCGCTTCTGGAGGGCTTGCATAGTACTCCAGTATCTTCTCGGGAATACTTTCGGCTACGGTAAACCGCCTTAGTAGTTATGGGGGGGGGGGGCGGCCCGCCCCCCCGCGCGGGGGGGGGGGGGGGGGGGGGGGGGGGGGGGGGGGGGGGGGGGGGGGGGG
>Ga0307509_10001679_pt1 | contig 36954 bp, 39 predicted proteins | sample 10_EM_MG_FD_202245 | JGI IMG/M metagenome (GOLD analysis project Ga0307509, IMG submission 202245) | Populus trichocarpa ectomycorrhiza microbial communities from riparian zone in the Pacific Northwest, United States - 10_EM | ecosystem: Host-associated > Plants > Roots > Unclassified | place...
CATTCTATGAAGTTATCTTATTTTTAATTCAGTTGTTGGTGGTGGAATAAGTGGGTGAAATTGGCCGTTTTTGGTGTAAAATCCCACGCGTGCACTCACTTTTTTTTTTTTTTTTTTTTTTATAAACTTTTTCCATTTCGGGCACCCATGCTACTCTAAAGCGTATCGCCCTATCAAACCACTAAGCTACAGGCATCTCCCCCTTCCCAGCAGCGTAAACAAAAGAAAATTTCCAAGGTCAAAAAACCACTACGACGTGGAAAAACCCCGGCCGGCTCCCCTCAAACGACTGTTCCAACCCCAATATCCTCTCCTTCCTTCGTCTAACCAGTCCCAACCCAAAGCCCAGGGGAACGGTAGGATCCATCCAAGTCAACTTCCCCTCACCTCGAAACCGCCTAAACGGCCGCTCGCGTATACCCTCGCAGGACTACGAGTCGGAGTCATCAACAAGAACATCACCATCGGTAGAAGTCAGCCAACGTAAGTAACCGGAGAGGCAGTCGCAACCCCCCTTGATCTAGCTCCGTCAGCCGACACGGTAAAGTGCCCATAATCAGGGCTCCCCAGGTGGCGATCAGAACTTCCCGGCTCATGACCGTAGCCATAGCCCCCTATTCAACAACTCACCCCGATCCGAAACACGGGCAACTTAATCCTCTTTCCTCTTACCGATGAACAATCCAGAGATGACACTTGCAATGGATGCCAACGCCTTCATGAACAACACTACCAGCCACCCACTGATGCGCCACAATGCCACCAGCCACCCCCTCACCGGTCCGTGGACCAATGAAATCGAAGAGAATCCCAAAATGCCCTAAAATCAAGGTCAGACCGAGTAAAGAGCGGGGAAAGAACTCAACGATGATCCAAAGTAGACCCGAAGGCTTCCTAAGGATAAAGTTCGAAAGGAATTGATGAATGAACACCCTTCCAGACGAAAAATTGAAACCATCGTAATGGAGTCAAAGACATGAATCTATCATGAGATGAAATCCATGGACCCAACTGGCTGAACACCCAAATATGACACGTCACCCGAAGGTTCAATTTCAAAGACTGGGGTTGTAAACGTCATGGAGGATGTGTGCACTCACTTTTTCGGTGGCACTTGTACGGTAGGTTCTATTCTCGATTCTCCAGAATCAACCCTTTTTTGGTATGATACTTTAGATGACCAGTAATACCCTGGCACAGCGTATTCCTTATACCATATCCGACCATGAGCCAAGAGCCACCAACCAACCCTCCCGCCACAATACTATCTAAGCCCAAGCCCCACAGCGTCTACTCCTCTTAGCTGTTGTATCGTACAAGTAGCTCTGCCACACTTGCCCACCTTTCAGCCCGAGCTCCCATCACCCCCCTTCCCTCCGCACGTGAATCTCACCTCACCACAATATCACCATGAAGAAGAAGACGCTGCTTCTCTGTTTTATCCATGGCTTTAAAGTGAGATCAAACATTGTGTTGGCCAATCCTTCTGACCCTTGAGCTAACCTCTTAAATTACCAGGGTGATGACGATACATTCGATAGATTCCCATTTGTAAACTCCACCTCTCCTTTAACGTTTACTAGGCTCGTGAAAACATATGCTAATCCTGAGCATTCCCCAGGACCTCAAAGCTCTCGTTGGACATGCGCTCCCACAGTTGAATATCGAGTCGGTCGTCTATCCCCGTTACGACACCAGGGGCGATCTCGCTGCCTGTGTAGCCAAATTTCGCGAATGGCAGGTTCTCGTAACAGTCCTTCACAGGTTAGCTAATTCTAACATTGTTTCCCAGGCTACAAACTCGCGTAATAGATCTTGAAGTTGCCGCCGGCACGCAATCCCCAACGATCGACCCCTCGGTTCGAACTGTCTTGGTCACACATTCGATGGGCGGTATTGTCGCAGCTGACACTTTAATCTCCATTCTCGATGACCAAGTGGTGGAATCCGGCCGCAGCGACCCAGAGAAATTTATGTTCCCATACATTCAAGGAATTCTCGCCTTTGATACCCCCTATCTCGGGTTATCCCCCGCAGTTTTCGCCTATGGAGCCGATACAAATCTAAAGACTGCATCCACTGCGATATCACAAGTTAGTACGCTGGCATCTGGATTTTTTGCATCGCGTGCGGCAACTGAAGGCTCAAAAGCCTTGGACGAAGCTCCATCCGAAGAGGGTAAAGGGAAGGAACCGGAGGCCCCTGGGTTCTGGTCCCAATGGGGTAAAGCTGTAGCATATGCCGGCGCAGCAAGCGCCCTGGCGGCAGGTGGTGCGGTAGCTTACCTCAAGCGAGACGAGCTGGGACAAGGCTGGGGTTGGGTATCGTCACATTTAGAGTTTGTCGGTGTGTTGGTAAAGGGCGAAGAGCTCAAGAAGAGAACGGAGCGAGTGTCAAGTCTTGAAGGTGTTGGATTCGCAAATCTTTATACTGCGCTCGGGGACCGAGGCAAAGACAGGGGCGAGCGAACATTTTGCATATTGCCCCAAAAGGGTGGGAAAGGATGGTTTAGGTGCACAAATACTAAGGCTCAAGACGAGGTTAATGCGCACGTCAGTATGTTTCACCCTAAAACCAACCCAAAGTACTTTGAGCTGTCGCAACTGGCCAAGGAACTAGTGGTTCGGTGGGCCACCAACGAGTGGTCCTACTATCCTGAGCCGTCATCTAGAGACATGAGAATGTCAATGAATGGGAGGACACCGGGGCGAGGTGAGAAGCTTTGATGCTTTTATGCGTTCATGGTTTTTTTATTTATTAAATCAGCAGTGGCTAATGCTTTGTTTTCATGTTTTGTTTTTGTTTTCATCACAGCGGATGAGTGATTATACAGCGTATACCTTTCTTAAGTATTAAATACCATGAAACAATTAACAACCTTATCTCTTTTAATACTGCAGATTCCGCCACACTAAGCGGCCTTTCGATTTCCATTTGAACTTTGGAGGATTTCATAAGATATGCTTGCAGAATTGTATTATATTGTACGCTATGCCAGTATAAACCTACCGCTCCAGCCTTGCCCGTACAGTCCAGGAGTAAATTGACGAGAAGGGAGGAAAGACTAAGAATGAGATTCCTTCGAGCCTCTAATTCTCCACCACCCCTAAACTTAAATACAGCAGGAGGAATATTAATATACTATTAAATTTTATGAAACTAGAATTTAACAGAAAATTCCTCGTTGCTTTCAGTGTGATAGGTGGTGTCGGCAGGCCAGAATAACTGGTATCTTACCCCAAAGTCCGAAACTACAACACGGAAAAACACTCCCAACAAACATTGTCCCCGCCGAAACCCCAACGCCGGTCTAATTCCTTCCTGAAATCCAATCTAACGCCCAACCGCACTTGTAGTCTACACTTAAGCCAGCCTTGACCTTAACGCACCCCCCAACCACAAATCCCCTGCGATGGTACCCCCCCCCCATCCTCTATATACGGACCCTCCCAAGCCTTCTCCCCACACCTGGTATCGTAGTTACTAGAACTATGATGCTACCCTGCCAACTATACCTGTCAAATATAAAGTGACTTCCTGTATAACCACAAGCTTTGTACAAAAAAAAAAAAAAAAGTTCACTTCCTTTTTTTTTCCTCTCTCCGGTCTCCTTTCTTCGAGTGACATCTGGTGAATTTGGATGGTCGAGACCCTGAAATGAGATAATGTTCGCAGTCACCACTAGGCTAGCTATAGTAGCTATGAGAGCTTGCGGCCATGCCTACTGTATCCCCAAGTTCCGCTGTTTGCGATAAAGCCGCTGCTAGTATACCATCTTGGTGCCCGACCCAGCCATTCGAAAGATCAAGAGTGAAAGGTGAAATAGTCGGTCCTATATAACTCTGCTTTTCCCCTCTTTTCTTCTTCTTCTTCTTCTTTTTTCTTTTTCGATGGATTTATGCTGAGGTTTGGTGATTTCTTACCATGTGCCTAGACCCCCAGGTGAATGAGAGTGGAAAATCTAGCATTCCCTAAAACTCGCTTGTCGCGGGTGAGTAATCAGCCTGCCTAGGTGACCAGGGCATTATCTGCAAGACGGTAGCAGTAGCTAGCAGGCAGAGCTATGCCACTCTGCTTTAGAGGTCGCATGATACTCTAGAATCTATCCCACCGGTGGGTCGGGCCGGGCCTGCGGGAGCGTGTCCAAGTCCTACTTGATTGTCATACAAATACTGGTGGTGGGAAGAGCAGAGAGGCGTAGTGAGTGAGATCTTGTGACTGATAAAAGAACGGTGATGGCGGACAGAAGCCAATAAAGCGGTGGGGGGGGGGGAACGATTGGAGTGGTTGTGAGTTCCATGTCGTAAGCCCTACTCACATTCTCCCGGATCGGATCCTGCACCTTGAATGGGGGTTTCTAATATCATGGGATCTTTTCATGGAGCTGCATATAACAGATAAAGGTAGTTATTGCGTCGGCACAGTATCATACAATGTAACAAAGCTATCCACCACCCCACCCCACGAGCAGAAGCCCAGCTCCCACGCACCTCAGCCCCTTTTCTTTATCAAACAAGCAAACGGGATAGCAATCCAAGACGCGATCCGCAGGCCCCCAGCTTTTCCGGTCCTACCCACCTCCACTGTATACATAGAGATCAGTGAGTACTGCACAAAACCCCCGGTCCCGAGATGCAGCCTGGAAAGCCTCACATAAAGAAACTAGCAATAGCCAGGAAACCTACCTCACCTTACCCAGGCATAACACTCCCCCCACCCCACCATTCAACATGCAAGGACGACATCATGGCGGAACGGCCTGATAACAATCCCCATAGTAAGCGATTCCCGCCGTCAATACAAACAGGCAGGCACACCAACCAACCAGCCGTTCTAGGCCGTGGAGGAATCCAAGCATGCCATGATACCGAATTTTGAATAATAAAGCAAAGTTTTGATCACGAAGCACAGTGGTTAAGCTCCGCGACCGGATATGAGCATAGTATGTAGGTATTATATCTATAGGATCTCATTGATGGATAAACGCACGCGATTCAAACCCAGTTCCTTTTTGATTTATGTCGAATTCGCCTTTTATTCCCGGCCTTCACACCACACCCGTTCACCGCAAAAGCAGATTTCATCCGAAAATGTTTTTTTTGTTTCTTTTTTGGGGGAAAAAAAAAAAAGCTAACCTGCAAGATGCGCCCCACTACTCACCAAGAACTCAACCCATCGGGACTAACCAACTCCAGCAACACTTAAAAGCGAGCGCAAGCAATCACAGCCAGCGAACTTGTCCGGTCATCTCGTAAACATAATAGCAACTAGAAGTAAAAAGTAAAAACTTTTGATTTTTTGAAAAGAAGGCCATTGGCAAAAAAAAAGGAAACCGATACCCTGACTTTCAGAAAAGAAATCGCGGGTATGTACACCCGGTGCATAGCTAGGCGTCATTAGAGAAAATGCAATGAGGACCAGACAGCCCAAATTAATCTACACACAAGACCTTTTTTTTTATAAAACAAGGATGAAAGCAAAGTAAAGAGAGAGTCCACCGTTTTTCTAGAAACCTCTTTCCCCCTCTTTGAGCGAGATCATTTAACGTCGGTGAGTTTGACTGTTGGGAGAAGAAAAAGTTAGCATTGGAAGTTTTAATATCACAGAGGGAGAGCCATGCCATCAAAAATCAAGTTGCTGTTGGCCGGAATTCCAGGCTGGCTCTGTTTTCCATAGCCCAGAGCAGCTGGAACAAGAAGCCTGCGTTCGCCGCCGACACGCATTCCCTCAATCCCAATATCCCAGCCCTTGATTACGTCGCCTTTGCCTAGGTGGAAAGAGAAAGGCTTTCCCTTGGTGTTTTTATCGAAGATTTTGCTACCCTTCTCCAACTTTCCGATATAGCGCATGGATAGTTTGCTACCCTTTTTAGCTATATCGCCATCTCCGACCTTGCTATCTATAACAGTGACTCCATGGATAACTCTCTTCGCACTAGGTGTCTTCTCCCCCTTCTTCTCAGCAGCGACCGGGGACCCGGTAGGTCCCTGTTCAAGTTCCTTAGCAAACTGGACCTTCTTAGCTTCCTTAGCCTTGGAATCAGTGGTCACTTCGACTGCCTTGCCATCATTCGCCTTGAGCTTTTTAAGTTGCTTTTTAGAAAGCTTCTTTTCCTTCTCGGTACTACCCTTGTCCTCAGAGACAGGCTTCGTTCCCTCGATCATTTCATCGATGGTATGAGGTTCTTCATCCTCGGCCGGACGCTTAAGGGACTTTTTATCAACTTTCTTGTCAACCTTCTCGACCTTCTCGACCTTGTCGGCTTTCTTATCCTTCTTACCAGCGCCATTAGCGGGGACGGCGGCCTTGGGAGCCTCCGCAATCTCCTCATCAGATTCAATCTCTTCGATGCGTGGAGGGTCGTCAAGATCGTCGAGCTCGTCAGAGTCGGGTTCCTCATCATGATAAAGCTCATCCTCATCAGGAGAGAGATCGTACTCGCCATCACCCTCACTATCGCCAGCGTAAGAATCTTCGGGGTTAGAAACGTAGTTACCAGTGAGATAAACATCGTAGTTTCCGTCAACCTTGAAGTAGACAAACTCGTCATCACCGATGACAAGATCAAGAGTTTGTTGATAATGCTTTTGAAAGGATTAGTCACCAACTCCTGAAGAAATATCGCGCAAAGGCCCTACCTTATCAGAATCCAAAGTGCAGACAATGAAAGACTCCAAGGTCCCAGATTCATCAGGCTCCTCAGCAGTCGAGTCAAAATCGTCGTCGGAGTCGGCATCCGTGGTACTGTCGCTACTCATTTTGCTTCCAGGCGATTGCTTGCCCTTGGGCGAGATCTTGATTACCTTCTCCTCCTCTTCATCCGAATCGGAGTCGGAGTCGGAATCGTCGTCGGAATGGTCGTCAGAATCAGGAATAGGTTCGCGCAAAACCTTCAAGGTAGCACGCTTCGGCTTCCCCGCCTCATAAGGCTTAGCGGAAGGATCAATTGCTGCCATAGTCAAACGAACCTGCCTCCGTCAGCATTTCTAGAGAAGCGAGTGAACAAAGTGGGATTTTTACGGTAGCAGGATAATTATAAACGGCTGGGACAGGACTCTGGCCAGGCGAGATGTGAAGGCTCCAAAGAGCGACCGGGAGAAGAGGCGACATTTTAGTTAAAGGATTAATTGGTATTATTAAACCAGCGGAAAAGAAAGGTGAGAAAGGAAAAAACCACTCCCACAAAGAACGGATGAACGAAACAGTGGAGAATGGATGGGAGAGAAAGATGGTGGGTGAGAGGGAGGAGGAGGGAAGAGATCGTGAGGGAACTCATGTAGGAAAGGGAAAAAAAAAATAGGCAACAAGCGACTAACCTAATCGGGTGCTAAATCTTGGCGTCGATCAACAAAGTTTCCAAATTAAGAAAGTGGGCTAAGTCTGCCCCGCGCCTAGGGTCAGGGCTGGGGTCTTCAAGAAGGTTAACGCGCGGGCCCGGCATGCCCGTTTCGTCACCCCAAGAATGTCTCATTTAACTATGATATCTTAGATATCATTCTTCCGGTCACCTGCCTCGAGCAACGATCCACAGTTGACGCCAGCCTGAGCGGGAGGCTTCAAGTTGAGTTCAAGATTGCACTTCAGCGACGCGAGTCCGAAATTTTGACTCATTGGAGTGAGAGAAAAAGCAAGCACATGCCATAAATATTGATATTCGCACCTTTCGCCCTGCTCGCATGAGTAAAGAGAAAAGGACAATTCTAGCCTGAAAATCCCGGAGTGTCTCCCGAAATACAGAAACGAGCTGACCAAGAACTGGGTATGATAACCCCCGATCATAGAGATATTAGCCATAATCATATATCCTCACTCGATATTTCTCGAACCAGGCGAACTGCTCCGGTAGGCGAGACGACCAGCTGTTGAGGGTATTTTCAGCCAGCAATGGTGGGGTGGGGTAAACATTTGTGGAAGCCCGATCCACTCAAACTAAGAATATGCAATCTCATGGCCGAAAAGGGCCCTCAACTCACGGGGTCACGCTACGAGGAAATAACATTCCTTCTAAAGTCCAAAACTTGTTAAGGACTTGACACCCCTTTTTTTCCCCTCGCGAAGTTCCTGTTATCTAGGGCGCTATATATCGTAAAATCAAAACCCCAAATTTGGTAAATTTCCACCGTTCGTCCACTTCCCTCTTCCCAGAATAGATCAACAATTATTCCAGCCATCAAAGGCCCAAGATGAGATTTATTTACTACAGGTATTTTACTATATCAGAACATGGTCTGTGAACTGCAGTGATCACCACCCGATAAGTATACTGATGAGAAACTTATAGAAGCAATATGTTCTGAGAAAAGGGAAATACTCGATTCAAGAATCATCAACAATATTCCTCGTCATCAATAATACGGTAGGAATGGGGGGAGAGCTAACCCCCCGCATGCCTCAGGAGAGGAAGAGAAGAATAACACGAGATGAGAAACGATCCTAGTGCTCCTTATCGCCGGTGACAGCCTGATATATCGAAAACACATTAAGAAATCCGGAGTGGATAATTAGTGCTCAATCACAGTACTGCGATCACTTGGATCATATCTTATACGGATACCCACCAGATAGACCGCCCTACATAACTACCTATGATACGGCCCGGCCCCATAACTAGCGAATAGCAAAAAAAGCTTAATTTGAGGAAACCCCGCCTGGGATTTAAGGTTGTTTTATGCTCCAGGATTATGCCATGCAGGATTCACCCACACTCGCTAAGCGGCAAGCCTGATCTAATCAATACACCTAGCCAAATAAATCCCAACATACCCAGCCTCATGCATAGCTCGACGCGTAAGGTACTGGTATTGGAGTTCAATAAGACCAGGCTGGCTGGCAAAACTCCACAAGGAAGGAGTGTTAGCCTTGTACTACCAAGCTTTCGCGGCGAGAATTATTCTGGACGATCCCAGCTCTCGTTACTGGCCCAGGGCGCCTACGTACTTGCAAGGGGGGGGGGGCATATTAGTGCAAATTCGGGGGAGCACCGCAGTGTACTGTACGATCCTAAGGAAACCCCCTAGCGCCAGCCAAGGCCGTTTGGCAGCCGGACAAAGGCCAAAACACACTAAAATCTAAGGTTTTCGAGCATCATTACCCCAACCACCATGGCGGAAGCATTGCGGAAAAGGTTCAAAAAGTAATTGGCTACAATAGCACCTGCACGAAAAAGTGTGGGGTTGTTTTCCCTTCCATTCTCCAAGAGTAGTGAGGAAGGAGTATCCCTTCCCCAAAAGGCACGGTAACTATCAGGACAGGGGCTTCTGTTGGTTCACCCGCCCACAACTTTGTACTGCCTAAGTTTTATTTTAATAGCTATACCAAATAATTATTATCAATAAGCTCCTATTTGTACTCGAATATCTTTCTCAGACTATCTTCATACTCGATATGATACAATCTTAGTTAAGATAATTTATTAGCATAATTATCTTACCAGGCCTACAGGAAGAGCTACAAATAAAGTACTATTTGGGTTGAGAAGTAAAATGGCTAGATAAAGAGATAAGTACCGTACGGTAGTATGATAAGCCACACTGCCTAAATCTTCCTTGTATTATAAAACAATCGGAAATCCAAATCTCCAGATTCTGCTAGTATTGCTAAGAATGAAACTTTTAATATTCATTTTTAATTTAGATGGTAGAAACAATCTTATCCTAATTAATTAATCTCCAACAAACTGTTTTTAGATACCACTGCTATTATGAGTAGTAAGAGACAGGATTACAGCAACTATATCCAGAACTTTCTAGCTCTGGGTGGCGTTCGTTCTCAACTAAGCTGTTAATATGAATCTCAGATTCAGAAAAGTATCAACTTGAAGCTATAAGCGTCTTGTGTCACCTTGGACACTGCCTGATATATGCGAGCCTGGATTTACCAGGCCCGAGGCCCGCAATAGGCCATTGATTGAAGTATCCTTTTAACAATCAGGTACCGGGATTTCGCACACGGGGAGGGGGAAGAGATACTATAGCCTACAGCGCCCACAGTGCGACTGGTACATCCGATATTCCCGTACCATCGTACTTCCCCCAAGCACATCCTTCAATCCTATAGATCATAAAGGAATCAAGTGCCCATACTCCGCCGTCTCCTACCTAATACAGCGCACGCAAGAGCCCCTCCTCTATCAACCCAGCAGAATGTCCTCAAAAACCGAGCACAGCACAAAACAAGTGCCAAGATGGATAATTCACCTTGCTAATAGACTAACTCAAGAGTTCGCCAACCGAAGGGCATACTGTATTGGCAAAAAATCACGGATGGGACCGAAAGGTTGAAACCCTCCTCACGAAAAACAAAAAAAATTTAGACTAGCCTGAGCTTGTTTTTTTGTTTTTTTTCCCTTCGTCAATGATCCTCTCCTATTTTTCTTTTTTCTTTGTTTCTTAATGCAGGTGAATCTTGTACCACGGTGGTACCGTCGCTAGGCGGGGGGGTTGTGGGTGGATAGTTGGTGGGACGATCAGAGGCGCAAGGGTAAGCTAATTGCTACATACGGTAGAAACTTTTGAGCACAAGAGCTAGGGGGGCGGTGGGGGGGAATGGAGAGTGGGGTTTAATAACGCCAATATATTGGTGGGGGGATCGTTTCAAGTCTCAACAGAACGAGAAAATGGCAACTTTCACCATCGTCAATGGTTCAAGTTGGGCTTAACTATGGGGAAATACGGTGATTTTCCCGATTCCTTTCGATTTTTCGATTTTTTTCTTTCTTTCCCCAAAGAGAGCATTTGCTATCATGGGAAGTCACTCGTATCTGAATCCTATTATGATATTGGGTTTTTTTCCAGCCGTGACTAACCTAAAAAAACGAAGGGAGCAGAATAGGGAAAAGGCTGAGGCGATCAACCCCCCCGCCATCGGGCCGTTTAGTCCGTGATCGCCGGTGGTAAACCCTCGGAACTACAACCACCCCTGGACCAACGAGTACTCGGCATGGCATCCCAGAATTTATTGGAGAGCCTGCAGCTCCAATGGACACAACCGGCCCACTCGTGTCGAAACTACCAGCGACAGACCCCATTGGACGAGTATACCCCAGAAGTAGGTACTTTTGAGGCGGTGGAGTTTAGGAGGAGGGGACCGCAAATGAGTCACGATAGCGCTCCACACTCCTGTGAGTAAGCGTCTTTTGGGAGCGCGGGAATGATAACTAAGATGGAAGAGCAGTAGGTGTCGGCGATGGTGGAGAAAGCGGCGAGAATCATGGCATCTTATGGGTCATCCTTGTCCTGATCGAGATAGGAGTTGTGATCTGGGTGCTCTTCATGGTGATGATTGCTCTCTGTACTTGGTGGGCTGGTCTCTTCAAAAGTGACCAAATTGAAGACCGGGAGGAGGGGAAGAGAGAAGAGTATCTCTGAGAAAAGTTTCGGGTCCCGAGTAAAATGATGAAAATCAGAGGAAAGAGGAAAGTCAATGTATGGTATTATGAGGTAGCGCTTGCACGACAGCTTTGGGAAGAAAGGAAGAAAAAAACTCCTACTTAAAGAGGGTGCCTCAAGTAGATATCATAGCTAGAGAGAGAAAAGAAACCAGCTCCCAAACGACGAACAGAAGTGGAAGAAGCACCTCACATCTCATCCGGCGACTCCCCCAACAAACCCTTCTCCTTATAAACCGCAACCAAAACACCACTACCACCCTTCCGTAAGATCACCTTACTAAACTCATCCCCAATGCCTTCAATTAGCCTCCTCCATCCCCCCCCCCTTCCTCTAGAAAAGACACCGTACCTATCTTTATAAGCAACAGCCCCGACCCCCTTCACATCCAGCGCAGCCCGGGAGGCAACCGTAATGTAGGTAGCATCATCCTCGGTGGCCTTTCCTCGCGCTTTCACACCATCGTACAAAAACATTAACCCCCCCTCGTTACTTGTGCATGGAAGGAAAGAGCAAACAAACCTCCAAGACAAAGCCCGGTTTGTGAATCGATTAGTAGAGCGCCTGTTACGTTTGATGCCCCCATCCTAGTTCTGTTAGTCAGGGGAATGGGGGAATTGAGGAAGGGGAGAGAAGTACACGCTGTCGAGCCATTTTGCTACCGCTGTTGGGTCCATTTGTATGTATTGGGTGGGTTAGAGTGGGAGGGAGAAGAGTACGTAAGGTCGTTATATAGCCGTCATAGGATCTCATCTAGCTGCTAGTGCATACCGGTAGCTAGCTATCTCCCGTTCGTGTTATAGGGTGCCTTTTTCCTTTTCTTTTTTCTCCTTTTTTTCTTTTTCCTGGTAAAGTCTACTCGAGTATGGGTTTTGTTGGTCTTTTGCATACGGTGCTGTATGGTGTTCAAGACAAATTGATGTGTATGATAAGAGGGAGCAAGAAAGGAAGAAAAAGAAAAGAAAAAAGACTTGCAGGAGGCTCTGCAGTTGTGTCACAATTGCTATGATGGTGACACTTCATACTTTTTTGACCTCATGAATAGGGTAAGTGAGTGAGTCGATACAGCATAGTAGGGGTGAGTACGAGTACGTTACGGCGGGGTGCCGAGTGGGTGAATGAGATCAAACGGGGGATGTCGGGGGATGCTCAAAGATTGGTGTGATGACCTGGTGAATACCACGAGGGGCATTATCACATGGAACGGTTCTTGTTGTACTAAATTATCGGGCGCGTCATCCACCGCTGCATATATTACGACTACCAGCAGCCGGTAGAGCAGTTCCTCACAGGGCCCTAGATACCCTACTCTGCGGTTTCGCTGAACACGATATGGTATTGTATGAATTGCAAGCTGTATCATGCACCGCAGAGATATGTACTCGTATTATGAGTTATAAGTCATTGCATAATCTACTCCTCCGAATTGCCGTTGGTCTGCTCAGAAAGATGATTACTCTTATCATACCTATCGTGTAGAAGAGTCTCTAAGAACTGCTATTGAATACCACCCGGATCCAAGCAACAGGGACAAAGTTTGGTGGTATGAGATAGAGGCCCTTTTTTTGTGTGATGCTTCGACGCAACGAGCATTGGTTTGCCAGACCGCATGAGCTCTCAGCTATCCTCGCGGCCCCCTGCCTTCCACTCTTCCACCCTGCTCTCTCCACGCTTCGGTAGAATGACTGAGTTGAGCACGAGTGAGGGAATTCAAACGACAACTCCCGCCGTATACCGGCAGAGGGTACTGTAGGCTGGTGCTTCACGCATCAATTTAGGGAAGCAGGCGGGGATCAATTACTGTCTCCAGTCTCCAACGGGGCCCCGAGCACTGGTACAGATTGGAGACGAACAGGGGTATCGTATTTGGAAAGCAAAAAGTGAATCAGTCAAAATAGTAACAAAAAATAATATTACTAATCCCGATCCGTCACCCACCGGTTTTTCCTCTGGCCCCCCGTTGAAGATTTTATTGACTGCATTCATGATTTTTACTTGCCGGTATGATACCTTTCTCGTCTGGTGTTCATATTGCAAGCGCAACACTTATTGTAGTTTTCTTTTAGAGAATAAAGGAAGAAGGACAGATACGGAGGAGTTGGATTTGCAATTGCTTGTCCCCTCCGATGCAATACAGGGCCATAAAGGAAGGGGAAGAAGGTATATACACATATCTTAATTTCTCCCAACCCGAGCGCCGCTATCCGCTGATTTTGGTATGAAGGCAAGGGTACTCTGCAGCACTTCAGGGCCGAGTGATAAGGACTTCCTTCCCAAGAACATGGGAGAAAATCAATGCATTCCGGTGTGGGGAGGCCGACGCTCTCGACCCCAGATTTGAAGTAGAGTACCTAAAGCAAGTTGGCTTGTTGTAACTTTTCTAAACCGCCAATTGGGCAGATACGAAGGCTCTTGACAAGCAGCTTTAGCAAAGCGCGAACTTTTCCCAGTTCCGGTAAAGCACAATGCTCTGTTGTCCGCGCAGCAGCGTACACTTTCTACTTCCGAAGAAGCGTTACGAGCGGTAATGGAATTTAAATATCTCGTACTTGTATGAGTGAGTGCTGTAGGAATCATGAGTTCACCAAACTCAGCTCCTGTAAGCCACGATGGTACACTACCCCAACACTATGGGTTCGTGGTTTGGTTGACGGCGGTTATCCCACACTCCCGCGCCAATGAAATCAATGCATTGCATTAGTTTGTGTGCTCAGAAGAGCGAAATCCATGTTTCCGAGTAATTGTTGCGTTGGAACAATTATCAATCCGCAAGTCCCCTCTCAGTCGAGGAATATGCCGGTATGCCACACAAATTATTTGGCGATTAATTGATTTGTTGCTACCCCGCGAGTTTGAACGTTTTTAGCTGTTCTCAAGGCGGCATTACAGTAATGTTGGATGTTAGGTGCTACGCGGCAGAGTACAGTACAGCACAGCACTCAAGCAAGTGCCAATACCCCCGACCATGCTTCGGGGATGGACCACTCGCATTACCGTACCAGAGAATACAAGTGATTGCTTAGAAGACGCCCTCATTTGTATGCTGCCGGCACGGTATGTCGCTTGCAGGATTTTGCACAACCACCACATCTTCATCTCCCCTTCTCCTTCCCCACCATTATTCTCCCTATCCGACTCAATCCAATCCACCATAGGCACCAACAAAACACCTGTATCGGATAAGCCACCTCCACCATGCATCCAACAGTGAACCCACTGACGCACCGCTTTCTCATGCTCTCCTCTCTCTCCCCCATCTCCTCCCTGCGTTTCTCGCATAGCCATCGTCAACCCCCCCAGCGGCACCTCCACCGCACCGCGTCGACCGACACAATCGAGTCAGTCGCAGTTCTCGGTTCACACCTCCTGCATATGTACCCACTAAGAGGGGGAGACTGACGAATATTGATTTTTCTTTCCATCGCTTTATCTTTCTAGGTGGAGGAATTACCGGTTTATCTACTGCCTGGTACCTCTCCAAACTCGCCCCTTCTATTCCCGTCACGCTCTATGAGAAACTCAATAGACTCGGGGGATGGCTTAACACCAAGCGAGTCGAATCCGAGGATGGAACTATCCAGTTTGAACAGGGCCCTCGGACAATTCGTCCTTGGACGGTTTCTGGCTTGGTTACAATAGACATGGTGTGTTTGATCGACGGATGCGTTTTCGTTCTCCGCAGTCGCTTCTGTGCAGGTGGCTTACGATAGAGCAGATCCGGCAGTTGGATTTAGAGAAGGAGCTAATACTCATATCGAAAAACGCCCCTGCTGCTAAAAACAGATTCATCTACTTTCCCGATCGTCTAAACCAGCTTCCGAGCAGCCTACTCTCGGTACTACTTAGTCCAAATCTACCAGTCATGAAAGGGGTCCTCACTGGGATTCTCGCTGAGCCCTTCAGAAAGCGCCGACCCGCGGATCTGACCGATGAATCAGTAGGTAGCTTCATTAGCAGACGGTTCAACAAGGCCTTGGCAAACAATCTTGTGTCGGCGGGGCTGCATGGGATATATGCGGGTGACATAGATCAGCTCAGCGCAAAATCGCTATTGCCAAGGTTTTGGATGGCCGAAGAGCGCCAGGGAAGCTTGATGAGAAGTGCCCTCAGTAACAAAATGATGGAACCCGAAGACGACCAGGCCACTCGAGCGGAATTGCATGACGATAATGTTGGCATTCGCGCGCGGATGGAGGGAACGAGCGTGTATTCGTTTAGGGATGGGATCGAAACACTTAGTCTCGCTTTGGCGAGAGATCTAGAGAAAAACCCCAACGTCACTATAAAGACAGGGGTGGAGTTGGGTGGTATTGATTATGTCAAAACTCAGGGATTGCCAATCAACGTAGGCCTCCAGTTTCTCCAAAACATTCTTATTTCCCTACGCTAATCCTTTCGATAGATCACTGAAGGATCAAACAAGCCTATCAGCTACTCCCGTGCAATATCGACATTATTCGCTCCATCGCTCAATTCTCTCCTCCCAGAACCTTTGCAATCGCCCTCTTTAGCATCCGTCCAAGCCGTTACAGTTCTGGTCGTAAACCTTTACTACCGAACGCCAAACCTCCTTCCAGTCCAAGGCTTCGGCTACCTAATCCCCAAATCCGTCCCGAGCTCAGAGAATCCCGAAAAGGCACTCGGCGTGATCTTCGACTCGGATACCACCCCATCTCCAGGCACTAAAGTGACTGTAATGATGGGTGGGCACTATTGGCAGGGCCGCACCTCCTACCCAGACAAGCACGAAGCCCTTAAAATGGCAAGAGAAATATTGCGACGACACTTGGGAATCACAGAAACGCCGGCACTCACCAATGTTACCTTGCAAAAAGATTGTATCCCGCAGTACACGGTCGGCCACGACAAGCGGATGGAGATGGCGCATGAGGACCTGCTCACGGGATTTAATGGGCGGTTGAGTGTGGCTGGGAATAGCTATTTGGGGGTTGGGTTGAATGACTGTGTTAGGAGCGCGAGGGATGTGGTTAAGGGCTTGCTCAGTGGGGGGAGCTTGACTGGGTTGGAGGGGTTTAAGGGTAGGCAGTGGGTTTCTTGGAGGAAATAAAACGAGTTTCTCACACACCGGAAGAGCAGTGGTGTGCCCGGGGGCCGGGGGGCGTAATGCCCGGACGTAAGTATTTCCTTAAGTACATGACCACTGGGCGCAGAGGCGACGGGGTGGGTTTCCTAAGGTGAATTTCCTAAAGTACACGACCACTGGGGGCGGAGGCCACGGGGTGGGTTTCTTAATGTGAATTTCCTAAAGTACACGACCACTGGGCGCGGAGGCGACGGGGTGGGTTTCTTAAGTCGAAGGCTTTCCTTAAGTACACGACTGGGCGTGGAGGCGACGGGGTGGGTTTCCTATGGTGAATTTCCTAGAGTACACGATCACTGGGCATAGCGATGACGGGGTGAATTTCCTTGGTATTGAAGGGTTTCGTAAAGTACACGACCACTGGGCGCGGAGGCGACGGGGTGGGTTTCTTAATGTGAATTTCCTTAAGTACACGACCACTGGGTGCGGAGGCGACGGGGTGGGTTTCTTAATGTGAATTTCCTAAAGTACACGACCACTGGGCGCGGAGGCGACGGGGTGGGTTTCTTAAGTCGAAGGCTTTCCTTAAGTACATGACCACTGGGGGCGGAGGTCACGGGGTGGGTTTTGCTATTGGTGGATTATTACTTGGTGAAGACTGGCGGAGTGAGGGAGGGGGAGTTTCCTTTGTCAAGGCGCACGCGAGGGGGGTGGCGGATAGGCCTAGGGCGGGGAGGGGAGGGGGATTTTCCTTAAGGGGACCCAGGCCCAGGGGGACGTTGCCCGGGACGCATTATAGATACTTTTAGTTAAGTGAAGCGTAGTTAGATGAATAAAAGGTTAAACCACCACCACGTATCATACGACACAGAAAAACACCGACATGCCGATCTGATCTGATCTAAAATGATTGCTCGCCCACCCGATCATCCATAAAGCCCCTGCTCCCACAATTCACAGGTCCCCAACCTCTACAAGTAACCCAATCACAAAACCCCCCCCCCGCTCATCCCCCCCAAAATAGCCAAAGAGCACTGCCGCCGCCGCCGCCGCTGTACCCACACATAGCAGTGCGGATTGCACGAGAAGTGTCTTACTCGGTGCCCAGCGGGGGCCACATACAAAAAAATTAAAAGAAAGAATTGGGCTGCTCCGATTATTAGCGGGGTATGATGCTATATACGAGGTTCCGGTAATCAATAAAACGTTGTTTTCCTCCCCCGCTTAGGGGTTTTCGGGAGGGCGGTGGGTTTTTCCTAAGGGTTTCCCATGCTTCCTCGAGCCATCGAGTCAGGCGTCTGTGGCGAAGGGCTTTTGATCGGGAAATATTATATCTCAGCCTATAGATACTAGCCATTTTCTCATAGATGCCTTGGGACCTTGTTATACCGACAGGGCCCTCTTGAAGCCATCTTCGAGAGTCTCATTGGCGCCATACATGGATTTCATATTTAGTCTAGCAAATCCAGATATTCTGCTCCTCCCGAAGGGCTATAGTCTTAATCTCCTTCTTGGCGATGTCTCTTGCTTTTTCTCGACTTTGTTGAGTTTCAACGACTCTGAAATAGTGTACAAGTATGAGGAGTCAGTCAGGTTATCTGGCAAATAAAGAGTGAGATTAGTTTGATTAATCTGAGAGATGCATACAAGCACAAGTATTTCCGGTGGTTGTAGTCTCTGCCAAGTTGATTAGAAGCTTATGGTTACCACCCCCGATGAGGAAGGACCAATCTTATATAGCTCAATCCCTGTGCTTTAATTCCTCTTTGTTCACTCTTCTTCTTGGATTCGTCTTTTCTTCTCCGTGTCCTGAGACGCGGTAGATAGATACCTTTAGTTAGGTGAAACGGCCTTGTGGCGGCCGTAGCCATGAATGGAAATCAGGTTGAATCTCCGTCGGCGCAGGATAGGTTTAGTCTGACAAGTTAACAGAATTGCGAATACCAATTAATGAAATCTAACACATCCGGTGGGCTGATCTAATATCGTCTCAGGAAAACGCTACTTCCCTCCTAGGAGCTTTTGGCTCGGAATCCGGGGATCACAGGGGCGACGAAGATGGTGGAGTTCAATTGCTTACATGTGAGCAGGAAAAGTGAGCAGGAAGCTTGAGCAGAAAAACCACGATCTACCTTTTCTACCGGTACTCGAGTATCCTTTATAGTGATGCAAGTGTCGAATTTCCCCACATCTCGAGGCCATCTCCGACAGCACCTTCTCGAGATGCCCAGTTGTCCCTCTATGCAGCCTAATACGGTGATACAACTTCTGACTCCCTCTCCATATACCGATATATGATAGTGCTTCTAGGCTAGAGAATCTATAACATTCAGAACCTATAGCCACTTTTCCTCCCCAAGCCAAAGAAAGCAAATCAACCTCTCTCCCACAAATGAAGAAACAATTAAAAAAAGTTTCCTGCTACCCCGCCGATCGCAGACCCTACCTTTACAGGTAGGGCCTAGAGTCGAATTCTACCACCTCGCAGCAGGCCTGATTCGCGCTACAGCCTTATTGAATTAAGGCTTAAGGTCTTCAGTTCTCCCAGTTCCTGTAGGGCAGGACTGCCCACATCCCCTACGTGACGGATCGTTCGATAATAACTCATTTTGAGAGGGATCGAACTCCTGGGCTCCCGCTAATTGCACAGAAGGTTATTAGTTTCTTGACATGTTAACCACTGCGCCAGCTAGGCATTTTCACATCATGTCAATATCGGAACTGATACTTCTCCTGCTGTTTTTGGATACCCCCCCCCCCCCGGACGAGCTCGAGGCTTGGGATAGCGATATTATGAAATCTATTGAGTATTTAATGCGTTGCAGGAATAGACATATCCTATAAAAAAATCAAAATTATAAACATTAGTCTGTGAGAGCCGACCCCCTCCCCTTACTTCCGCCATTGGGCTTTAGGGTGTCCGTCCGGTTCCAGGACGATTTGTACGGCGCAGTTGGTGGGGGGCTGTCGAGAGACGCCTTTGTCCAGCAGACGCTCGAGCTCTTCGCCAAGATGTTCGGAATGATGTACACTTTAAACACAATGGTTTGCAATTCGTTCATCCGTGAGAGAAAGCACGTGTCACCCATAGAAACAAGTGTATTCACACCCGTAGCATCACCAATCCTCACTCGCTCAACTAAGCTCGCTGAAAAAAGCACTAGCATCCAGCGCGACAGTCATCGCCTGGGACAACTCCACCCGTAGACTCGGCAGTTCCATAGCAGTAGACTACATCCACGCGCTCCGAATCCTAAGAACACTAGCCCACTCGACGAACATCGTAACTCTCTACCAAGCCGGCGAGCAAATCCAGAGATAATTCGAAGTCTGCGTCATCGACAATGGGCCACAAATCTGCGGACCCGCATCCGCCGCGACCTCATACTTTGAGTCCATCGGCTTCCACCGCAACCCGAGGAGCACATCAGCCGACCCCACTGGGCAGCCCTGCTAGAGGAATTCCCGGCCTACGACAAGGAACTCCACTCTGGCCGGGACGCGCGCGACTTCCGCAACGCTGTGAAGCAGGACAAGTCCCGGGGGAGCGGGAAGGGCAGCCCCTTACATGGTCTCGCTGTCCCGCCAGATATGGTACCTCACCAAGCAGGGCTTCCAACTCCCCCTGCAAGACAGGACCGCCATAGTCAGTCGCTTCTTCAACACCCTTATCCTCGCACCGTTCATCGGGAGTCTCTTCTACGGGATCAGTCGCAGGCCCATGGGCACTTTCAAGGTTGGCGGAACCCTCTTCTCCAATATCGTCCTCATCGGGTGGATGCAGATGTACGAGGCCATCGTCACGACCGTCGGTCGCTCTATCGCCTCCAAGAACACCACCTTCGCCTTCTATCGCCCGTCCGCACTTGTGCCTCGCAAAGTCTCTGGTGGACTTGCCCATCTTGGTGGTGCAGTGCCCCCTCTACACTATCATCTTGTACTTTATAGCGAGCCTGGAGGCGGATCCTGGGGAGTTCTTTTTAAATTTGCTGTTTGTGTTTGTGAGTTTCTCCCCCCCCATAAGACAGCGGGGGGTAGTAGTGATGATAACGGTGTATTATAGACTTACGCCGTCTACCTAACGGCATTCAACTGTGCCGTCGGTGCTTTCGGCAAAGACCTCAACGTCACCACCCGAACCGCCTTTCTCGGCTTGCGCGTCACGATCTTCTTCACAGGCTACCTGCAGCCAGAGGGGAACATGAAGTCCTGGGTATTCAAGTGGACATACGGGGTGCAGCCACTAGCCTACGGCCTAGAAGTGCTAATGGTGAGCCAATTAGAAGGAGTATTCATAAAATGCTCAGAAACCGACCTAATCCCAGGCATCCCATCTGCAAGCATCGCAAACAAAGGTTCCCCCCCCCGCAAAAAAAAAAGTCTCAAGATACAACGGACCGAGTGCTAACCCGTGACTCAAACAGTCTGCCACATGGGGGATGCCAAACAAGACACAGAATTCATCTCAGACACAGACTTCCTCCGAGCATCCTGGGGGCACTCACGCGCCAACGGGTGACGCAACTTTGGCATAGTGATAGCCTTCGCAATCGGCTACTTGGCAGCAGCCCTCATCAGCGTGGAATGGCTAGAATACGGAGTCTCAGGCACATCCAGGAAATACACAAAACGACCAAAGCCGGAGAACGATGACAAAAAGGGAACAAACGGCCTCCATCTCCCCCTCCTCCTCCCAATATCCGACCCTGGAAACCCCTCCGAAAGCAAATCCTCACAAACAGCAACAGGCACCAGCACGCCAGAGAACTCCAGCCTCCAATAGAGGTCTCCTCCCCCTAGGAGCACGAGCAATAAACAAGGAGAGGAACTGGGCTCCTACTACACCTGGAAAAACGCCGCCTCCTAAACAGCATAACCGGCTACATGATGCCCGGCCGCCTTATAGTGCTAACGGGCTTCAGCGGCGCTAGCAAGACGACCCTACTCAACACCCTCTCGCAGCGCAACCGGGCAGGCGCTGTCGCCGGCGAATCTCTGCTGGACGGGAGCGCCTTGGCATGGACTTTGGCCTCAGCGCGGGCTTCGTCGAGCAGCAGGATGCGCACGATGGAACTGCGACTGTGCAGGGAGCGCCAAGGTTCTCCGCCATGCTGCGCCAACAACCCTCTACGCCCCGCGCGGAGAAGTACGCGCTCGTCGAGCCGATCATTGGGCTGCTGGCACTTGAGGGACCAGTAGACGCGCTGATAGGTGAGCGAGTTGGGCTTAAGGCGGAGGAGAGGAAGAGTGTTACTATTGGCGTGGGACCCACGGCGATGCCAGAGTCATTGCTGTTTTCGGATGAGCCTAGGTATGCTGCTACCATCCTTCTTTCCTTCTTTCCTTCTTTCCTTCCTTCCTTTTGTTATAGCTCAGGACTAGATTCACCCAGCACACTCTCCACCATCCACTTCCTAAAAAAAAACTAGCGGACGAAGAGCTTAGCAGTTCTCTGCACCACCATCCACCAACCCAGCGCGATACTCTTCGAAGACTTTGACCACGTCCTCCTCCTCCTCCTCCTCCTCCTCCTCACGACTGGCGGGAGAGGAAGAAGTATACTTTAGCCCCATCGGTGATAATGGGATCACCATTATTGAACTACTACTTTGAGCGCAATAGTTCCAGGAGGGTAGCTGCTGCGGCGGATGCTAAATCCCGCGGAATATATTCTTGAAGTTTGATAAAAACTCCCTCCCTGCTCCCCTCCAACCGAGTGATGATATATGAAGAAGACCAAAAATTGGAGAGATGACTTGTCGAGCGCAGGGAACTCGCAACAATGGGGTCGAGATATGGCAAGAATCAGCGGAAGTGCGGGTTGTCGTGGGCGAGATTGAGAATATCGATGGTAGAAGAAGGGCTATGTTGGACTCCTCCAGACATCATCAGGATAGCAGTAGTAGAACGCTAGAGCACGCCATGCCAATACTCGAAATCGCCAAGAGAGTATTATGGCCAAAACTACTGCGTGCAACGCTCCTTCACCATCATACCGCCATTCTAAAATGATTTTTTTTCTTCTTTTTTTTTTTCGAACCTGAGCATAGCCCGCTATTTCTACAACCTTTTTTTTTTTGAGTTTCACTTCACACCCACTTCCCCAACAAAAAAACTGGTCATTTTCTATCTATCTATCAAACATAATAATACACAAACGAAACAGATTCATAAACCTCCAGCCATAACACTACAAGAACTCCACCCAATCCCGAACGAAACCTTCGGCGGCGTCTACGCCATCGTGCAATAATAATAACGTGTCACAAATGATCCTGACGGGGGGGGGTAGCTCTAAATTCCTGCTATACGAAACGTGCAAGCGGAATAGTAAGATATACCTCCCCCGCGTCCTTCACATCACGGCCGTGATCGATCGTGGTGGTGATTTCCCTACACTGTTAAGTAGGGTCGCTGGTGTTCTTCTTTCTTTCCGTGGCGGTATATGGAGCGGCTACCGCGGGGTAGGCCTCCTCCCTGGTGGTGGCTGCTGTACGAGGTATGAATGCCGCAAGTGGCTATGTGGATTGCGGCGATGTGTAAGGATGTGACGGTGGTGAGTGTTGGTTTGTACGTGCTACATATTTATATATATGATGGGAAGAGGTTTTTGTTGCAGCAGCAGCTTGTCCAATGCGAAATTTACATAGTGAACACCTTCATCACCGCCATGAGCAACGGGGTTCGCGGGGATCTTTGTCCAGTACGGACAGGACAACTCCCGGAATTCTATGAGGAGGTGGTGGTTATTCTGGGTGAATCCGCAGACGCAGTTGATCAAAAGGTTTTTAGTGGCGTCGACGGGCGCTGCACGACGTTCCGGTCCACCGCGACTGATAAATGATGAGTGGGCCACATTCCAGTCGCCCAACGGACAGACATGTGTGGGGAGGGAGTATATATGCCCGGGAGAGTGGGTTTCGAGCGCTTATGGGACTATTGTGAATTTGGAGGCGAGGGAGGAGGATTTACAGGTATTGTCGGTATATAAAGTTGGTGATGAGTTTTTGGAGACTTTGGGGATGAAGTATGCTCCCCACGAGTCCCAATAATAATACGGAATTATAATAATTATAACTGATAATGGATATATAGGTACTCGAGGTATTAGCGGGATTTAGGTATATTGTCTTGCCTACAGATTCAGCTTTAATATCTCTTCGGGAGGTTCGGTGAAGGAGAGTATTTACTAGAGTGTGTGAAACAGGAGTATAAGCAAGATTAGCGAATGAGCAGGAAAGAAACATGTAGGGTAGCGGTGCTGTTCCAGTGCGGCGGGTATGAATATGAAGGGGGTGGAAATGGTGGTTTGTGATAGGAGGGAAAGGGGAGGAAGGATGCAGTGGAGGTAAGAATAAGCGCTATTGAATTCTCTTGCCCCCTCCTTTCCTTCCCTAGTAACCCACCGATATCCCGGAGGATATATACCGGTACACAATCTAATGTTTGTCTCTCTTGTTTGTCTGTCTTTCCTTTTCTTTCTTTTTTGTATATTACTGTTCATCACTATTATGCCCCCCACGAAACAGGGTAAGTTAATAGCCTTCATTCATTCATTCATTCCACCCGTCACCGTAAATACTCGTAGAGATTGAGATTGAGATTGTTCGCCATGCTCGCACCCGGCCTGCATGCTTATTTCGATTTGCTTGTTTTCAGCGCCAATTCTTCCATTCATTTAGTGTACTCGAGTACAATGCATCCCCCCTTTCCGTCGATGAATTGTATGTAATACATACCACATCATCATTATCATCACCATCGCCCCATCCATCCATCCCTCCCATCTTCCTTCCCGTACCCACATGCGTAGGGTACAGTGCCGATACCTTAGTGTCGGAATCCTAGATCAATCAATGAGTTGTCCAATCTGTCGGCCCGAAAAAGTCTGATCTCAGGAACGCCATAGCAAATAAGCACGACGGGACTTGTATGTAAGAGGAAGTTACTCCAGGAAAAGACAACAACAGCGAAGAGAAAAAAAACGCCGCAGGGCATGTACCGGTATTATACTCGTAGTTAGAGCAGTCCGCTGGCAAGGTGAACCCTTCCTTCCTTCCTTCCCACCGCTAGCAAGAATGAAAAGAGAAAAAAAGAGAGAGAGAAAGCTTTGACTCTCCGCTAGGTGCGTTGCAATGTCAAGTTGCGGTACGGTGTCGTTGCTTTTTAGCTTTGGCTTCTCCTTTTCTAGCTTGGGCTTGTCCAAAGTAATATCCGAGGCCCGCTACGGTCCAGCACGACGCCGTGGAGGCATCACGGAGGGTCGTCCTGACAACAAAGACTCTGGGAACATAAATATCCTACCATATCGAGTCTAGAAAACTATCGGCAAATTCTGCATCTGGGATCTGGACCTGTAATCCATACCGTAGGGCATCATGGCGTGTCCGTGTCCGTCTGAGCGCATCAAGCCTGCCCTTTCAAAGTCCCAAGAAATGTCCGTGAAACATAAGAGACCGAGCAAGACAAAAGCCGCTCGCTCCATTGACCCACTTAACTCAAGCTAGACTGGTACAAATACGGTACCTGTACCGGCGGAATATCGTAACTCAATTCCCACGAACCCGGTTCACCAAGAAGAGGAAAAAGTGAAATCGTTGTGAAGAATTTTCACCATCTCCAAGTTTTCCTTTTCTTCGTTCTTCGCTTCGTTTTGTTCTGAGGTTGGGTTTTTCTCCACACTGCCGTACGGGGAGGAACCTTTTTAGTACGGTAAACTAGACCTGACTGGGTTTATTCGTGCATACATTGAATATCATTCCCCTGCCACGCCTTAGAACGGAAGAAAGAAAGAAAGAAAGGAAAGAGAAAAAAACTTGGAGACCTGCAGCGGAACTGGCTAATTTCTAATTCTTTCTGCCCCAAACTGCCATAAGTTAACCCGCGCACTTGCACCATCCGCACCGCGCCTACCGTACGGCAATAAAAAGCCAAGGAACAGGGCAAAGAAAGGGTAAGTTCGGTTTACATAAGTACCATGATAAGTTTTTCTTTTTTTTCTTCCTCTTCTCACTCACTCTGGTTGCCATATCATGCAGTCGGTAATTTCACGGGAGATTGCTTTCTCGGTGAGTTGTCAAAGACCGGTACGGTGCTAGGAAGGAGCAAGAAGAGGAGGGAGAGAAAGACCTTGCCTTACTGTACTCGAGTACTACATATACTGAGTACCGTATATAAAAGTGTATATCATTCCTGTATCGGGAAAGGGGGTATTTCGTCGATTAACCACGCGAGGAAACAGCGGCGCGATAAACCAATAGAGTACTGTAAGCGAAAGGGCTAAACCAGATTGCTGAAGAGTGAGGGTGAATGGCAGTGTAAGTGAGGGTGAATGAGAGGAGACTACCGTAGGAGACTGCCTGCTAATAATATACGGACAAACTTCTTCTCCCGGGCTTACGATATGCTTACAGTAGACCGATGTTTGTCTCCCTTCCCTTTTTTCCAACTTTCCCCCTCTGGACCTCGGTTCGCTACCGGTATATGCCGTCGGGGCGGTACTTGCAATGGTACGACGACAGCATCTTCACTCAGAGCTTCTCGAACCTCGAAACCCTACTAAATATGTTTTGTGTGAAAATCTTGGGGCTTCCCAAGTTTCATCATCATCAATCTTTAAGATCGGCCAGGGGAAGAAGATTCCTGCAGCAGATACTGTGGACAAAAAGAAAATAGAGATGAAAAGGAAGACAAGCGGGTAAAGGGTAAAGGGTACCGTGACCACCCGTCCACCATTAAGAAAAAGGAGGGGGTGGAATGTTTACGTTTTTCCATTTCCAACTAGGCATAAAGGGAAAGGAAAAGTGCGGGGAGATACGAATAGTGCAGTAAGCAATTTTTGAGGCACCTTTTCCCTGCCCATCCTACTCGTACAGTGGGGTTCGGGGTGATCGCTGGGTTGGCTCCGGTGTTTTGAGTGGTTTTCCAGCCATCTTTTATGTGAAACTCCATATTGTTTCCCAAAGGCCCAGGATTGCACGAAACGGGATTATGTCTTTTTGGCCTTTTCTTCCTTGACTTTTGGTTTGCCTTTCCATGAGGCTCAATGCTCGGTTGTTGTGGAAACCGTTGGTCGAGGGGCACATCCCGTCATCAAAACATTGCCCTTTTTTTTTTCGGCTCCACCGCAACCCATGATGCTTGTAAGTCGTCTTATGAAGGCGGGGAAAGCCTACTGTCTGTACCGAACCTGAGCGCTGTGGATTAATTGATAGGTTAGGAAGCAAATAATAAGAAAAAAAAAGAGGACTCGGAGAGGGCTCAGGCCCTTTCATCTATCATACCGGTACAGTAGATTTTTTTTTAGCTACAGTACAGAACAAACACCCTGCCTTAGCCCCTCCGAGACGATGGTCTGAAGCGCTCGTGCGGTATGTGTACCGTAAGCCTGAGTGAGGGTGAGATAGATATTACGGCAAAGCTGTCACCGTTTCGTGTGATTTCTAACTGGACCCAGGCAACGCTTCCGTCCTCGAACGCGTTTGAACCCACGGCAAATGCGCGTGAGCATCTGACCTTATCTCCTCCAGTCGACTTCGAGGCGAAGGATTAGATCTGTAACCGTGAGGAAGCGGGATGCATGACTTTCCCTTGGCATGGGTTACGGACTTTACCTACCGGTGCTCGCGATGCTGCATTTCATGTGTTGGTGTTCCTCCACTCGCCTTTTGCAGGAAGAGATGCCAGTGCGGTCTGTTATTATTACTCCTTGAATTGCCGTATAACATTAAACCACCCGGCCTCGGCAGCTAGGAGGAGGAATGGGAAGCCAGGGTCCAAAGGTCCCTTTTGCAGTGCACGCTTATTGCTTCAATTGGAAATAGTCAACTGGACTGCATCGTGACTATTTGAGCACCAATTATGATAAATAATAATACCCGTATGGTATGTACCGGTATGATACTCGAGTAGAGGAAGGTGAGATAAAGGTGCAGTGTGATCAAAGAATATGTTTTTCAGACAAAAAAATGATTGGACGACTTGATCCCGCATCTGATACCGATTCCTATGAATAGCCATACTTTAAGCCTTCGTTCCGAAACAATCTCGATTATGGTTGGGCTTTGCGATGTCCTGAGTCGTGGCAATGCGATATATCCCAAAACGCCTTAGCGAGATGTCACATGACTGCGCGAGGAGTGTCCAAGAAGGGAGCGTGTTGTTTGCAAATAGAACGCCGACCCCCAGAAAAGAAAAGAAAAAAAAATATCACCCGCGTCCAACCCCACCCCACCCCTCCCTCCTCTTACCCGATAATATGACATGGGGCCTGCGACAAGGCTAAAACCAGTTAAACATCCGTTGCCGCGAGAAATTCAGCCCTGCCGGCTCCTCCTCCTCATGATGATGCTTGTTCAGCACTGACAGTGACCAACCCGAGTTGAAGCACCATTCCAGCAGTAACCCTTCGAGAATTTTTCTCACGATAGGTTCGCTAGCTCTTCATGCGAAGTGATTTCTCTGCGTTCATTCGTAGTTCCCTTCCAGACCAATAATTTCAATCGATCAATGAAATGATTAAACCCAACCCACCCAATGTTTACCAAGAAGACTTTTTCCTGTCGTTGCTCCAGTTACCAGTCAATCAATGTCATACTCGCTCAGCTGCTTCTGATTTTTTTTCCTTCCCTTTATCTCTCCTTCTTTCGGCTAGATTCTTTCCATTAGACTGCCGGTGGCGGTTAGCCGCTCTGGCCATTCCGCTACCGTATTAGCAGTTTGAGCTCTCCCTGCTGGTTGCGGATACTAGAGCACGAAGCCCTGGCAGGGGTCGGCTGTTTGCGTATTTACAATTTTTTTTCTGGGGAAAGGGTTTTTTCTCTCTTTCGTCGAGGAATTCCTCAACCGTAAGGTAGCTTCCTATGTACCGCGAGTAAGGTACCGTAGAATAGGGTGACCTTATTTTAGCCCAACAAACAAAAAAGAATAGATTTAGAAGCGGGAAAGCAAGGCGGAGAAGTCAGGATGATGGAGAGAGGGATGGGAAGAGGGAAGGGACCAACCTGTGCAACTAATACCTGGAGTATTATTCGCGGTGAGGTCCGCCGGGAATAACTAGGCACTAACTTCTTTCTCGTAAGGGATGGCAGGGGGCAAGGAAGGAGGCGAAAAGAAGCAAGCAAGGGCCAATAAGCTTTCGAGGAACGGGCTCTTTGGTAGGAGGCTAGCACGATCTAACCACGATCTTCAGGATTGCGTGGGGATGACGACGGAAAAACGAGACAAAGCAACAGCAGATCTATGAAGGAAACAAGACCTCTTAGAGCAGCAGCAGGATTTCGAGCACGATAAAGTATGATATTACAGTAGAATAGAATAGGCCTGACTTTGCGAGGAAAGCCAATTTTTGCTCCAGTGAAGTGACAAATCTCGCGAGTCGCTGGGGGAGGTCCTGTCCTGCACCAACTCCACACTAGCGCACTAGACTACTATTTCTCACTACTTGTACACCTCCTACTCCAGTTGAGTATTGACTCAGGTTTGATGGGTTGGTGGGTGTTTCGACTTCTCGTAGCCCGTAAGCTGCAAATCAGGAGCGAAGGCTCCAGAGCCGAATATATATATCCTTGGGAACTCTCTCTAGATTTCAGTGTGTGTTTTTCGGTTTGTCCATCTTTTGGCCGCGGAATAAATAAATAAATAATAATAATAATAATAATAATAATAAACACGAGTTACACCTTACTTGTACTAGTATACAGTACTCGAGTAGTACTTATTCTTCATGCGGACTGACTGGTGTTGGTTTGTCTCTGGCTGCTCTTTCCCCTCTGGTTGCCATGATGGGTCGTCCGTCGGTGGGGCTCTCCTTCGCGACATGTCACATGCGAGCGTGTCTATTGAACGTGTTCTACTTGATGCTGCAGTGCGGCACTCAAAACCGTACTACTTTACATATTTATGGCGATTATCTTGGCCGAATTCTCCCGTTTTGGGGAACACAACTCGAAGCAATATGCCTCTATTTAGAACCTGGCTTGGACATGTCAATCTCCGGATTCGCTAGTTGGGCCAGTTTCTGAGCTGCCGGTATTCTTTCAACCGGATGGCTCTCAATGTGCCCGCAACAGTGTGAAGAGATTTGGGGGGTTTCCCTCGCAACGAACCCCCTCGCTCACGCCAACAATTAGCCCCAAGTGATGCTTGTATGATAGGGTACAGGAGTTTTGCGAATAGTATACCGTACCCTCTCCCCCACTAGAATGCTTCGTGATGCTTGTCTCACAGACTTGGGGTGTGGCCGAGATGGGAAAGAAAAGGTCAAGCCATCAGAGGGGGCAGGGGTGTGAGACGGTCAATCATCCACCCAACACCACACCCCCCGCCCTCACCATTTCCTCGCTGTCCTATCGGGTTCGTTGAAATCCTGGTAACTGCAGAACAATCGCATACTTATGCATGCAGGTGCTGCAGAGGAAAGACCCTCAACCAGCGAGCGAATGGTGAAGGTGACGGCAGGGAAGACAGCCTTAGTTATTCAGTGAGAGCTTTCCCGCCTCAGGCTCCTTCTTGCCCAATCAAGGTGAGTGCATGTTAAACCTGTTGCTCTGCAACGAACGCCGAGCACTGTCGCCGCAGTAACGACGCGAGACTCATGTTGTACATAAGCACATCTCAGCTTGCACCTCTCCACCTACTGCTACGGTTTCGAGTCAACCATCGATTCTCTCTTATTTCATCCCCCCCCCCTCCTCCTCTAATTCTCTTCTCTTGCTTCACCATTCGTCTTCGACAACCACCCCCCACCCCTCTCCCCACTAACCAGCAATAGTCAGCCAGCACTGCTCTTCCATCGACGGCACCTCATCTCAAAATCGATATCTCTAGCTCGTCGTCTATACATCAATTCCCCCCCCCTCCCTCGTCTGGAGAGATCCTGCATCGACCGTCTGGTTGGGAATTCTTATTATTTTTGCTTAGTTGCATAAAACATTATTGACGAAACGTGCTTGGGCCGCGTCGAACATAGAGTTTGCTGGATTAAAAAGAGAGAGAGAGGGAGGAGAAAGCGGAGAAACAAAAAAAAAAAAAAAGTCAAGTGGATTACGGAGTATTATCTAGCCATTTGCTACTCAGTCACAATAGGGCAAAAGGGTTTTACAGTCGAATATCAAGAATTGCTGTGTAGTCGTCTGATCACATATCCCACCGTGGAAACCTCAGTCCCTGACTGCCCAATATTTTCTCTGTCGACTTATTATTATTAACAATAATCATCGTCGGAGAAATTTCTTTCCAATCTTCAAAATGGAAATTGAAGCGTCATCCCCCTTAGCTGCGTTACAACCGCCTTCCTTTCACCGCTCGCCCTGGTCATTGGCGAGCGGAGGTTTCCCATCAAACTCTCCTCGTCGGGGTGTTTCCTCTAACATTTCGGACTCGTTGTTTGGCCCGAAATTAAATGTGAGGTCGAGAATGGAGGGTGCAAGTTATTTTGATTTGGGATCTCGATTGGAATCATCTCCTACATCGAGTCTGGTTGCGGACCTGTCACAGAACTTCCACATTGACAAGACGTTTGTACCATTCCGATGGGCTTGCCCTATTATCAGGAATTTTAGGATCGTTAACGTGAACATAGGCCCCAGCACCCGACGCCTAGACGATCTCTCTTCCCCTTTGGCCTCCATGGGCGTTGTGAGTGTTATTTGCAGTTGGTCAGATAGTATTTTAGCTGACCCTAGTAGCGTCTGTCACCACCCCTCCAATTCCTACTTCATCTCCAATCGGTGATGCCATGGATATTTCCCCTTTGCCCCACAAACCGGCGTTCCAGGCAAAGCGTACTCCTGCGTCTCCTACACAAGACCGGGGCATGAATATATGTTCGAGTCCTCCAAGTGCCGTTCCTGAACTTCCTCGAAACGACCCACCGGCAAGGAGACCAGGGCTCGCTGAGTATGTGATGCTTGTGTTTGTTATGACAATTTGGTGCTGACTATTATAGACGCAAGAGGTCATCAAACTTTACACGTCCTTCATTGTTGAGGCACAATCGTCACACCTCTGGAGGTATCTCCTTCAAGTCTACTAGCTCACATAGCACACCCACACTCTTCGGCAGAGCCGCTACTGCTCCTCAGATCAAATTGGAGGAACTCTTTGGTGATTCCCCCAAAAGGGATGAGAAGAAGGTTGGATTTCCTGGTATCACGGCTTCTCCACCCCCGGCGAAGCCCTTTTCCATGTCGAGCGTTATGGGAAGCGGCGGGAGTAATTCCGCTTTGGATGGCTCGCCAATTGCTCCCCTCAATCGTCCCAAGTTCAACCGTCCTAGGGGAAAGGTTAGACGCACTTTGAGCATGTTCGAACACCCCGAGGACGTTATGCAGACCGCCGGGGAGACGCCAAAAGTGTCCATGTCGCCGCCCAAGGCATCGCCAGGCGAGAATTCAACCCTTCCTTGTTTTACCATCAAGGATGATCCATTGAGACGCATCGACAAATCCGTCTTGTGTCAGGTCATGGATGGCGAATACAAAGAACACTACGATGATGTCTTGGTTGTTGACTGCCGTTTTGAGTATGAGTATGATGGTGGACACGTTGCTGGCGCCATCAACGTCAACTCTACTGAGAATTTGGAGAAACTGTTTTTTAACGAACCTAAAACAGAAAGAGTTCTCGTCATCTTTCACTGCGAATACTCCGCTCATCGCGCGCCTAGAATGTATATTGAATTCTGGCTTCTCTTATTTGTTGGTGTTTGCTAATTCTGTGTTAGGGCTCTCCACCTTCGAAGTCGCGATAGGCAGCTAAATATGCACCGCTATCCTGCCCTATTCTATCCTGATGTATATATCCTTGATGGCGGATATTCGTCATTTTTCCACGAATACCGTGACCGATGCGAGCCTCAGCAATATATTGAGATGAACGACGCATCCCATCGCCAGGCATGCGAGAAGGAAATGGGCAAATTCCGCAGGAATACCAAGTTTGGACGCACACAAAGCTTTACCTTTGGGGCTCACCACCACGATAATGTTGAGAGTAGCCCTAGTGCCAATTTTGGAAAGCGTCCCACCGGTGGTGGGTGTTCTAAGGAGGGGACGGAATCAACTTTCAATTCTCGGCAACGTTCCGAGACAAGAAGGATGGTCTCCTACTAGGGATTCGGTGCCGTTGCACGACGTTCAAGTACTGTTATGACCACTTCGTTTGGATTTATGGAGCGTTGGATTTGGGATTTCCTTTTTTACACGTTTGTCCGGTCTACCACTTTCGGTCGGCCAATCATTTGCATGCATCTGTCGGTTCACCAAGTCTCAGCAACCGAGAGTATTTTTACAATCGGCTTGTTCATAGTCTTTAGCGAGCGTCTGCTACTCTTTCTTTGGGACGGAGTTTTCCATCACCACCATGACTATCACGATAGTGTTACACGACCCTGGACGGGTTGGTATACACCCCAACACAGTTCTTCCGGTCTTTGCCTGTTGATATTCCCCCCGCCCGGCGCAGCATATATTCTTTTCAGCGCATTTTCTTCATTTGCACTTTTTGTTGATTTTTTGCAGAAAATGGTTTTGGGTGGTAGTGAAACGGGGCGCATCTTGGGTTTCAGCATTGTATTTATTGCGTGTTTGATTATTGCTTGTCGTTTATCTTTGTTTTTACTGGAAGCTCCATGACTTCCCGCGTAGCAAGACGAGGACACAACGTCCTGCACTGTCTGCAATTTCATGAGGATCGCACATCTGTATATTTCCTGGAGCGAGCGTGTCGCTTTTTCCTTTCTGCATACGTTTTTTTTTTTTTTGATTTTAGCATTGTTTTTTCTTCCCCCCTCCCGCATTTTTTTGGTATGAACGTTCTCGGGCGACACATTAGATGGGGATGGTCTTTTGTTAGGCTTTTCGTTCTCAGCCAGGTCTACTACAAGTTCCTGTTCGAAGTTTTATTGGGTTGTTTGGCGGCTGGAACTTCGGAGTTTGGATTAGAAGAGGCAAGGTACGGGGGAGCTGGGGCATAGATGTAGGGGTGGATGGGAATCGGTGTATATGTTGTGGGCGCGGAGTACAGGGCTTTTGCTCCTCATCACCAATGGGATGAGTATTACTGCAAGATATTATGGGCGATGATTACATATTTTCCTTTGTTTCATTATTTGCACTTTTTGTTATGATGTACAGGGTGGAATTCCCGAATCATCAAAAGAGAAACCAAAGAAAAGTTTGTATATAATTGCTCCAAGTTTTTGTTATCCCCCCCCTATCCTTTATCCTTTGTACCATTTCCTTTTCCTTTTTATTTTGTCTCAAACCTCCCTATGTTATTATACTGAGTTTTCCTTTCTATAAACCACTACTACTACTACGAACAAACCTTTCAAGTTTTTATGGAGTCAAGTTGCACATTATAAGATTAGTAATAGCACCTTTTATCATATGAATACATAGTTTTCATGCTATGCAAGCTCCATGTGTGGCACCCATCTACTGTATCACTCGTCCAGCCATCCTGTGTTGGTTATTGGTGGATGCTCATCGAGTGTAGTAGTTCTGCAAGGGACAGATGAATCGTAGCAACCTCACAGGCCCTCGGCAGTGCCATCTCATCGAGCAATTTCAACCCGGGATGATGTCTGCAGCATCGCATCATATAAATTTACCCATCACCCATACATAAGCTAGCAATTAACTTGCAGTTTCCCTTATCTATATAGCCCATCTATTCCAAGGGAGATAGACCGATAGAGCAAGAATGAATTGGGAGATGAGTGGTTGCCTGTTGCAGGTTTTTCTTTCTTTTTTGTGTATAATACTCTGTGTATTGTCGTCGGATTTATAGGCTTTAGTGGGTCGGTTCATGGGTTCTCGCTCGGATTTATTTATTTAATTTTCTTGGTTGTCTGGGCGGCTGTGTGGTATGGTATGATAATTATGATGCCGGGGCGCCGTATGGTATGTATGGTACGATAGCACGGTGTTTCTGTGGTTTATGTGCGGGTCCTTGAAAAAAAATTAAAGATCATAATTGGCGATGGGGGTTTGATTTGTTGTGTGGAGTTTGTCGAGAGTCCCCTCGGGAATCATGTTATCTCACTCGTGCTGACCGGCAGCCGGGTTAGCTGGGGGGCGGTTGCCGTTCCAACGACAAACATCAACGTCAGGGATCCCAAAGGGGTTGTTGACCAAGGGGTCGAGAAGAAGGAGAGGAAAGAAGGAAGAATAGAGAGGAGAGGAGTTAGAAACTAAGTTAGGTGTAACTGTACGATACAAACAGAGATGACGAAAGCAGTCACGAGGTATCACTCGTGACCACAGAAAATGTAAGGGCAAGAGTGAGATTTCCAATAACAACAGTTAACCCCCCCCTTTTGTTTTTTTTTTTTAAAAAAAAGCCTCCGATTAGACGCCGATGGAGACTATGAGATGAGGTCGGGGATATTATCACCTCGAAATCAAAATCATCTAGAGTCGACTTTTATGTTTATGGTGGTTCTAAGGACATCTGGGCTATATAGGTCTTCATGCATTAGAGAGAGAAGCTTATGTGTAGTATATCTGTTTGTCCCCCCTATCTATATATGTATCGCGAGTAAGCGAAAGCAGAGCAGAGGAGAAATGAATACATAAAGAAGAATTAGAAAAAAGGGGGGATTGTGCAACAAGGAATCTGTTCGGCTGGGGAATTTTTGATCGAGATACGTGAGGCAAGTTGACAAATGAAATGGTACTCCGGGCGCTGTATAGTACGCTAAGCACAAAAATCAGAAACTGATGACCTTCACTCGTAAAACATTAATAAATCTCCCATAGGTTTCGGAGGGGTATGTCGACATACGTGTGGGATTTCTGCGAATGGCGGTGGTGGGGAACTTCTATAACATTATCATGTTGTAGGGTTGGTACAAAGGACGCGGGGGGGAAAAGGTAGGGGTGGCGGTGGCTGCAGCAGCGTATGCCAGGCTTTCCGAGGGTTTGGAGGGTTGGTGCTGGAAAAGGAGGAATGGTATGCGATTTGAGCGTAATCCATTGACTGCCTCGGGGCTCTACCTCACTTTCACAGTAGATGGTGCAGCTGCGCATCTGCGCTCCTCCTAGACCTCGGGGCTTGTAGTAACTTCACTACTCCTGCATGTCCCCTCCGGGTAGAGTAAGAGAGCAGCGTATCGCCGTGTTCATCGGACTTGTTGTGGTCGATGCCTTCCTGGTCTAGCAATAGCTTCGCTACTCCTCCGTGTCCCTGGAAAGCAGCCAACTGGAGTGGTGTTACACCATTCTTATCTGGGCGATTGGGGTCTACATCTTCCCGGCCTAAGAGCAGCTTGACCACTCTTTCATATCCGCCAGAAGCAGCATACGCGAGCGGTGTTCCACCACGCTTATCTGGGCGATTGGGGTCTACATCTTCTCGCCCTAAGAGTAGCTTGACCACTCCTTCATGTCCGCCGAAAGCAGCATACCCGAGTGGTGTTACACCCTTCTCATCTGGGAGATTGGGGTTTACATCTTTCCGCCCTAAGAGTAGCTTGACCACTCCTTCATGTCCGCGGTAAGCAGCATACACGAGCGGTGTTCGACCACCCTTATCTGGGCGATTGGGGTCAACATCTTCTCGCTCCAGCAATAGCTTGACCACTCTTTCATGTTCAAGGGTAGCAGCATGCAGGAGCGGTGTTTCATTATCCATATCTGGGCGATTGGGGTCCACATCTGTCCTCTCCAGGAGTAGCTTAGCTACCCCTTCATGTCCTCGGAGAGCAGCCCACCAGAGCGGTGTTCGATCATACTTATCTAGGCGATTGGGGTCAACATCTTCCCGCTCCAGCAATAGCTTCGTCGCTTCTGCATGCCCAGTTCTCGCCACCCACGAAAGTGGTGTGCTACCTGTGGAATCTGGTTGGTCGATCCCGCAACCGCCAGCGTTTATAATTGTGGCCATGAGTTCAACAATCCCGAAGAACGATGCGCAGTGTAGCCCAGAGAAGAGCGGAGAATTACTGGCAGCTCCGATAGTACCGAGAGGTATTACCTGCTTTAAAAGTGATGTAGCGGCCACGTGGTCTTCGTACTGTCCCAAGAGCCCCAGAGCAAGGGTTCTCACGGGATCTGAGAGTCCCCTCCTCGCATGTGTTCCCCAGTATCTCGAGGAATATTTGAGGAATGGGATACTTTGTTGGTCTGGGGGAGAATGGGGTGTGAGATTCTTGATCTGTTTTGAGTTCAGATAGGTCAAGCAGGTTTCTGCAAGTATCGAGTGAGGTTCGCTGAAGAGATCTGGGTGACTGCAAAGATACTCTTGGACGGTATGGTGGATTAACCGCACAGTCGAAGCTTCCTTATCGACCGTGATCCAGCCTTGACAGCAGTGTAGCAGAGAACCGATCGAAGGAATATTTTCGGGATCGAAATCCGTTGCCCCTATATCCACTGCCAACGCATGGCACAGCTCATCCACCTGTAGCGGCCGTTCCGAGTGACAGATCCATGTGAGAGTAGCTATCGCAAGTTTTGTCTTTTCCTCATCCTGAGCCCTTATTCGCTCTAGCGTCACACCATATACATCCCCTAACCCTGC
>Ga0307509_10001680_pt1 | contig 36953 bp, 33 predicted proteins | sample 10_EM_MG_FD_202245 | JGI IMG/M metagenome (GOLD analysis project Ga0307509, IMG submission 202245) | Populus trichocarpa ectomycorrhiza microbial communities from riparian zone in the Pacific Northwest, United States - 10_EM | ecosystem: Host-associated > Plants > Roots > Unclassified | place...
AGGAGGACCGGCGCTGGCTTATAAATAGCCGGATTGATTTGAGAACATTTAATGAGGTTTATTAAAGAATCTGGATGAGAGAATCAGGACTCGGCTATGCGGGAGAATCATACATGATCTTGATACCGTATTCAGAAGATATAGAAGCGACTTCAAACCCACATCATGAGTTCGCCAGACCAGTAAGGCGTGATACGTGATACGTGAGATGTGAGATGTGAAAGAAAAAGTACTGCTGCCCCAGACGCCAGCAGACCGACGTCTGAGGAAGCCGCGAATTAAATCAGGTTGAGAGTACTCGTGCGGGGATTAGGGGCAGGATACCTCAGGACGCAGTGAAGAAGCGACGCGGAGCGAGCACGATCTGGAGGAAGAGGCGACGAGAGGGAGAATCTGGGGTAGTCTGGACGTAAGAAACGTTGCGACGTTGCGTCAGGACGTCAGGAACGTTGCGATGCAAGTCAGGACGCACAGGACGCATGGGACGCAGAATATCCGGCCCTTGCGTCAGGACGCAACGCCAGCGGATCCGACGCAAGATCCGTTTTTGCTGATGTACTTCTTAACTAAAGAAGTCAAAGTAGCATGAACATAAGTATAAATAGTAGGCCACTGCCCCGGTGGTTGAAGAATCATCAAGCAATGGAGAAGAGACCTTAACAATATAACAACTTAGCCAGTTATATTCTAACTCTTTGATATTTGACTACACTTTATTACTTTACCTTTATCAAACAATTTCCAACGAGCCTTCCTGACTATTAATCCATTGTCTCGAATATCCTTGGCCTAGTTAGCTCGGAATGCTACCGTGTTAGCTACCCCGTAACACTATCCAGCTTCTCTTGCTCAATCCCATTCCATTCTTCTTGGGCTGCCCGCACTAGGCCAGTAATTCTTCTAGGTCGGCGCTGTGGTGTTCGGAATCGAATTTTTGGTCGGCTCTTTGGAGTCCGCCAGACGTTCTCGATGGGATTAAGATCAGGAGTATAGCCAGGCCAGTCAGAGCATGTAATCCCATTGCTCAACTTCAACCGGCGCCTATATCCCGAGATATGGACCTTAGAGTCATTTTCAACCAATGTATAGCCCTCCGCAGACCCTCCAGCTGCTTCCCATATAGGTAGAAAGCCAGGTCTCAAGACCTTCTCACAGTATTGCTGTGAATCCATGCCCCCACCATCATTAGGCCGCCGGTACTCAGCTGGGGGTCTTTGTCAGACATGGATAAGCTGACTCCGCTGGCGATATCCTATCGCAGCCCAAAACATAGTAGAGACTCTTTCTCCTTTGAAAGTCGCCCGAAGATAGCGATCTTGGAGCTCCGTTCCTGGCTTCGCCAGACTCTCTCATAGCCCCCCCCAACACCAATCTCTACCTTTGCCTCATCGGAATAGAAGCATTTCCTCCATTCCTCCACAGTCCAGTGCCGGCGCTGCCAGCATCATAGCAACCTTTTCCCCTTTGCTGATGCGTTAAGAAATGGTTTGCGACGTGGAATTCGCAGATAGAAGTCTAGTTTGTGCAGTGCTTCTTGTATCATTTGCGGATGGCAATTGAGCATGAACTCGTTGGCGATCTCCACTAATGTCGCCCGAGGATTATTCTCCACTACCCTATTGAGCAGTCTAAGCTCTCGAGGACCAATCTTTTGCGGTCTTCCCGGCCGAGTTCCATTTTTTACCATCCTCCTCGCTTTCCATTTTCGAATAATTTTCCCCACACCTGACTTTGACATGGCCATGCGCTGGGCAATCTCATCATAGGAATACCCTTCAGTATCAAGCTGAATAACCTCGAAGCGCTCTAATTTTGTGCTCTCTCGCCTCCTTCCATCATGAGTGTGTGGCATTTTGTGCGTATATACGGGGTAGCGATAATGGAGTTGCTGTTGCATTGGAACCGAGCATGTGCACTCACTTATTCGATGGCACTTGTATTACTAGATAAATCTTTATCACTATTTTACATATGTTTATATTGAGCCTTTCTACACATATCTCCGTCTACGATAAAGTACCTTGGTCTTACCCATCTCGTTTGTTCTTAGAGATCTGGTACCACCTAACAGACGAACTGAGTTGTTAAGGAGATACTTCTTACCTAAAGAACTTGAAGTCGAAGTAGCATGAACATTAGTATACATAGTAGGCCTCTCCCCTGGTAGTTGAAAGAATCATCAAGCAACGGAGAAGAGACCTTAATAATATAACAAGTTAGTGAGTTATATTCTAACTCTTTGATATTTGACTACGCGTTATATTTCTACCTTTACCAAACAATTATCTACGAGCCTTCCCAACTATTTGTCTCTTGTCTCAAATATCCTCAGCCTAGTTAGCTCGAAATCCTACTCTGTTAGCTACCCTGTAACATTTAAGTATATCTTCTTTGTTATTGTAATTTGGTATCTATAGAGTTCTCGCTTATTATTTTTATTATCCTTTTGTGGTAGTATATAGAACACCCTTATGATCAGTACATAAAATCTCTTTCATGAGATTTATTTCAAACAGAACTTATTTATACTTATATAGTATATTAAATCATATGGCTTGTACTTTATATTTATTCTTCTATTATTAAAAATTCACCATATTCAATTACTATTTACATATTTCATTATTATTTCTAAAAAATAAGCAACATGTCATATTCAACTACAAGTTTCAATTGCAAATGTTTTCCCACTGAACTATCAAAGTCTTAAAATTTCATTTTTGTATAAGTACATTTTTTCGCAACAGTCTTTGCAAAAAAGCAATCCATATTCCAATTATTTTCTTATCTAACTCTTTTCCCACAATTCTCTTTATATTTTCTCCTATATTTCCCCCCATATTCGCTCTTTTAACTTCCTGATATTTACTCACATTACTCTACTTATATTTGCTATAAAATTTGGCTTTGTATCTCTACCTATGTCTCATTCAGCCAGTGTGATCTCATTTATTTTCTAGTTTTTAATTAAGCCATTAGTAGGTAATCAGAATACTTTAACCTAGTTATTACAGTTTTCAATAAGTTTCCAGTTAGTTATAAAATAATCGCCATTTAGAGAAAGTGCATGTTGGATCCTTTTAAGACCTGCCATCTAGAATATTATTTGAAAGCCTAAACTATTATCATAATATCATATATATTTATATTCAATCTATCCAAGGTTCTATTATGAAATCTTTTCTCCATTCGCAGCAAGATACAATAAATTAGTTTTAAGAAAATTTTCATTTAACTTTTAGTATTATGAGTGTCAACTAACTTGTAGGTCCACTGTAAACTACGAGAATATTCTTAAGAAACTTGAATATTATCTTCTGAAAAGAAAACAGTACATATTATATACTCAAATACAATCATATATCTGTACCAGTTTTTGGCACATGTAGCAATTGCCTTCCATCACATTCCCCTAATAGTTCCTAGCAGATTTCTAATGTTTTAAGATTATGCTTTGGTAGGCATAATGAATTTTGTACTAGTTCAACAACTGGAAATTAGAATCTACTTTGTAGAGTTTAGTTAATTTCTAATTCATAGGTAAATAATTCTTTCACTAATATTGATATTGTTTGAAAAATGCTTAGCTTTTTGTAAATTAGTAAAGAAGAACTGAAGATAGAAGAGATGTAGGTTAATAAGAATCTTAAAGTTTTTATCATCAAGTGGCAAGAACAGAGGTAATTTATATTGGAATAATACCCACCAATAGTCAAGTCTACAGACTATATTTCTAGCAAACTTTTATTCATAGTTGCATTAACTTGCTTGAAAATTATCAAGAAACACTTCTTTGTTAAAGCTTTTAATCCTCTTATATATTGTTTGAAAGCTGCCTTTTTGTACATTCAGGCTGGAATAAAAGGTAGTACCTGGTACCAGACATCCTATTTTTGTAATTTGTCAGTTTCGCTTTATCCAGGTCCAATTTAAATAAGTATAGGTTACCTCCAAATGTCAGTCATAGTTATGATATGGAATGACAACTTGAAGCATATGAGAAATGCATGAAAGGTTAATATTTTCCAGTATAAGAAAACCAAGAAATATCACCAGTTCTTGCTCATTCTTGGCAAAAGCTTCTTCTTGAGAAACAATCTCAATACTATTTTGACCAAGATGAGTACAAAATCTACCATCAGTGACAAGTTCCAGGGAATGCAAGGTTATGAAGTCTAGCACTTACCCAATATAAGCAACTGGGTTTAGCATTTTGAAGAGCTGAGTAGTTGATGATTAATGGAAGAAGGAATGGTAGACCAAAGTGGGAAAGCTTTGGCTATTTATCCCCAATCCAAAATTTCCAAAATGAGATTTTGGATTTCTCCGGTGAATGTATCATCAAGATAATCCATCCCACCCCTAACAAGCGTACAGTGGTTGATCTTAGTTAAAAAGCCCCAGCACCACGTCAAGGTGTCAACCACGCTGGGGTCCCACGAGCCATCTGCTGGTTAGCCAACCCACGTTGGGCGGATGATAGCAGGATTCATATCATTCTAGGGTCCTCTAAAGCACCCTTCCTCTCAGGTACCCTCCGCAACAGTGAAGCAAGTTCCATGGAGAGGAAAGAAGGGATTTGGCGGGGAAGGTGGTATTATTTATAGGAAGTGCCAAGAGGTTTCTCGCTCTGAGATTTTTGTATAGAGGGTGGTTGTGAGGGTCAGGTCCCCAGTTAGGTAGAGTTCATGAAAGAGTTTTGGTGTTTTAGGGTACTGTGTAATATATTGCGATAATAATAATATCATACTCGGAAGCACTTCCACCCAAACCACAACCCAGGCTGGAATCCGACTTTGGAGTAAGTTAACAACTCCTTTGGGTATCCTTACTGATCTTCTGAACTAAAAATGTTCCCATATCTAGCTCGATACTCTGGTTTTCCGATGCAACTCTGGGTATGAGGGTCCTTCCTTTCCCACCTGGAAACCTCCTAGTTGTAGAAAGCTACAACAGGAGAGGGACAGATAAAAGCTGATCTCCAAGCTAAGCTACACTTATACTCGCTCTGCACTTATAAGGTAAGATGTTTTTGGTGTATTAATCAAAGAAAGGGCGGACATAGAGGTTTGTATAAGAGGGCAGTGAAGACCTCCGAGTGTAATGGTTTTCTAGTGGGCTCACTTCGTCTTGGGGTGTTTACCGGACCTTGAGATGATCTAGCTCTCCGCGAGTATGTTCTTAAGAGGTTTTCCTCACGCAAAGTGGCCCTTGCTACTTGGCTCTTGAGAAGCCGTAAAAACTCCTTCGAAGATGATAACAGATATCCCGGCTAAACCACAATAGGCTTGGGATATTGGGTTAACGAAATGGCTAATACCGGTTAATGAGATCTGGCAAGCTTAGCCCCCCCAAACTATGCTCTGTCTGGATAACACTATTCCTTCTCAGGGGGGTGTTTGGTCTCTGATCAGTGGATACCGAGGCGGATGAGCGATGGCGGATTTAAGGAGGTTATACGGTAGCTTACCCAGGGTAGTTATGAGCACCAGAATCATTTCTATCCAAAAATGAAAATTAGAAGTATACAACTTTGCATCAGACCATGCTCACAAACTTACGAGTCACCAGCAGTCGGCCAGGAAAACAAGGCACCACTCAATGTTCTAAACCCACAACTACGAAATATTCAGTAACACAATCATCCTGGGTACGACTGCACTACAGTCTCTCATCAGGTCTTGACGAATATCAACGGGTGGCGAACAGGGATTCGCAGGCATTTTTTGTTACCCTACTCGATTTTTTACTAGCCGAATATCGCTGTTCGTCATCCGCCGACATTCGTCAAGACCTGATGAAAGACTGTAACTTGTATTCCACGTTCGCGGCCAAAGCCATCTGATCCGTTGCCAGGGCGCAGTTATTCGGAAATCTGAGTACAAATGCCCACATAACGTGAAAAGGAAAGGGAAAGAAGGAAACAAACACTCCGCTTGCTCCCGAAGCCAAATCAAACCACCGAGTTACCCTCAAAGGAAGCAAAAGAATAAACGGAAAAGGGAGACAATCGAGACCGTAACAAATGCTGAGAGAGGTCAACAGAAGGGAAGGTTTGAGAGAAAAAGGGAGGTCATCCACAAGATATCTGGACGCCATAATCAAGGAAACACAAACATGGAGATAGTGTGTACACCCGCGGACATCGTCCCAAGACCTGTCCTTACTGTTGACCAGATAGGCTTCTTGCTCGAATACCACGGAAGGAGAATCCCAATAAACAGATGAGGCGGGGAATGACTGTGCCCGCACGCCGAAATCGATCTTCTGCAAAACGGTCTGCCGGAAAACATTAGGAGAAACGAACGCAAATTCTAAACTTCCCCGCCTCCCTAACCTAGATTCCCGTGCCCTTATAATACCGATCATCCGATTGTTACATCGCCATTTCCGCCCGCAACTTCATCAACTCCGCATCTTCGTCCTCTTCGATTGTCTTGCCCTTGACTAAACACTTGTGTTAGTGACATACCCGTAGTGCAGCCGTTTGCCAAAAGTTTTGGCACCCCTATTGGTACCGTGACGGAATTTTATAGCGAATACACCATAGGCCTTTTGTGTTACAGTACCAGCCTGGGTGCCGGAACTTTTGGCGCGCGGCCGCACAAATAGCAGGAACCGGAAATAAAGCTTACTAGCTTGGGGTGTTGCGGTAATTGGAGCAGACGGAGCACTGAGCATTTGAGTATCCAACTGCTCTTGTTTCATATTTTCTAGATCCTCCAACAACCCGGACTCGTCGGCGGGCTCGCTCAGGTTGACGATTGCGTTACCGATTTCCTCGGCAATCTGTTGCTGCTCTCTAATTTCCTCCCTGCAGCATAACTAGTCAGTATCCTGGTTTTCCCAGATGCAACAAAATCTCAAGTCCAAGCTGTGTCATCAAAAACAAGGAAGGGAGTAGTCCTCAAATGAATCAACCCCCAGCCCAACCTGAAGGGTACACTCATGTCCGCAAAGTTCTCGTAACGTCTGATGTATCGCGAAGTCTTGACAGCCTTAGACTTGTTATCTGGGTCCGTGTTGATAGGAGTACCGAAGGTGTTACGAGAACTTTGCGGATGCGAATGTACTAGGCTGAACTGAGCTATCCTTTTGAACTCCGGCCCAACTTCTCGCTCGATGCCGTCTGCTTAACTAAATCTTGTGCTAGGAAAAATAGTCACATACATAGTCATGTCGACCTTATCTAGGTTCATGCCGTTATGTATTTTCTTCATGGCGTCGCTAGCAGATTGCATGACTTTCAGAGTCTCAAAATTCAAGTTCGCCGTCTCAATAGAGTGCATCTGTTGCTCAATGGTGTTGATCTGGGCGACGGTTGAGGCAAGGTGGGTCTCGTGTATCTTCTTGCGCCTTAATGCAGTCAAGGCGGCTATATCATAGACGATAGAATTAGCCGGAGTAGCGAGACACGATCGCCTCCAAGTAAATTTTGAAATATAGGTATATCGTATATCCGTGGACAGCCCGTTTGCCGGGCCGGGTGAGAAGGTACGAGACTGTGGGGTATTTAAGGTAGGCAGATAGAGGAAGGTGGTGAGTCAATACGAACCATTTTTATTTGATTGGACCATCTTTCGAGCGATAGCATCCTGTTCTGCAATTTCTCCTTCGAGATGTTTCTCCTTCTTTTGCAGCATCTCCAACTGCTCCCGTAACTTTAGGATAGCATCCTTGGCCGAGTCCTTCTTCTTTGCGGCACCACCGCCAAACCAGCCCCACATGCTTGCTTTGAGAACGAGGTTTGGTTGTGAGATGTGGAGAGTCGGAGCCGAAGCTTTATAGCTGGCGTGCAGGTTGTTATGTGATCGTGTGGTTGTTGGTGAAGCGAGGTGCAGGAAGTTAGGAAAGTGAGAGAGATGAGTACGCAGTAAGGACAGGGAATGGAATCGACTGTTGACGAAGCTCGGTTTTCGGAGTGGTTTTGCTGACTAAGAAAGGCTGAGACCGGGTGAGCGTTCATAGAGGCACCCTCATCGAGGCTTGGCGTGGCTTGAGACCAAATTTCGGTTACGCATCAAACCAAACATCTCTGTAGTTTCATTCTTGGTATTAACAATAGGTTAATTTGCCAAGACGGGCTTCACTTACAGGTTCATGTATTTGCAAAATATCAATTAACTGTCCTTTACATGGAAGTTAACTGCAATTAACCTATTGCTGATATTCATCTTTTTTCCACCAAAATTTTAACCATTTTAAACCCTTATATTTCCATGAAAACTTAAGATATTCCTATTTTCTCTCTATTAGTGTATAGAGAATCACCCAATATATCACCTAATAGAGCCATAATTCTCATCAGACTGCTGGTTGAAAGTACTTTTGTGGTTGAAGACCGACCTTATTTTCCCGGCGAAGCACTCCGGCCACAGAGTTCCCTCACCATAACAAATCTTTGCCAAGCCTCGCTGAGGATGTCCCCTCGCTGAACGCTCACCCAGTCTAAGCCCCTGCTTGGCGTCATGCTGGAAGGCCCGCAGCCACAGTCAGGTAGGCCTCTGGCCCGGACCTACGAGCGTCCTCAGTTGTCCTTATCTTATCTGTGAGGCACTTTGCCGTATGATACCATACAAGCTTTCAACTCCTCTAGCACCGAAGTCACCTATCCAGGGGCCTCTATCCGAGCACCCATAGAAGGTTGCTTCTCTCCTCCAAATTCTGTGGATGCCTAAGCTGATACTATATTATACAGGTACCCCATCCATCTAGCTTAGCCAACCTAAAGATCCACAAGTAACAGGTTCAAAGCAATGCCCAAGAAAAGCTCCACGAAGAACAAGCACGTCCCAACCAGAGAGCGATACTCACCACCACCACGACCGTCATGGCCACCCCTTACTCCAGTAATTCCGCCTGAGGACCTAACGGTGGAAACAATACTGCCTATGCAAATCCTTACGATCCCCAAATTCTTCACAGCAACACTCTGCGAAACCTACCTCAACTTTGTTTCTCGGTCCCTAGATTTGACAACAACACCTGGCAAGCCGAGACGCGGCGAAGCGGTGCGCGTGAATGATCGCATCTCAATATACGACCTAGCCTTTGCGGAGCGTTTGTGGAACGAAACAGGATTGAAGGATCTCGTTGCACGGGAGGCCGGCGAGGATGGGAGGAAGGAACTGTGGGGTGGGGAAGTCGTGGGACTTAGCCCGAATATCAGGGTTTATAGGTATTCTAAGGGCCAGTTTTTTGATAAACACTGTAATCCCCCGATTTACGGCTTCCCTGAGGAAGAAACAGTATTAAGCGTTCGATAGATGACGATACCGCCTTATTCTCAATCGGTGATCCACAGATGAGAGTTCAGACCACATGGACGTTGTTAGTATACCTTACTGGAAAGAGTGATGGAGTTCGCGGAGGAGAAACGGTGTTTTACACCGCGGCTACAAAGCACGTCCAGGGCGAGGAATATGCCGTTGAGCCAGAGAAGGGAACTGCGCTGTTGCATAAACATGGAGCCGACTGCCTGCTTCACGAAGGAAGAGTAGTAACGGAAGATGCCGGGGTTGGGAAGTGGGTGTTGAGGACTGATTTGATAGTCAGACGGTAATATTCTCGTATATGCCGCCGGCAAGGCGTTTTCACAGTTGAACATAGAGACCAGAAATTTATCCTGTTTCAATAGCAGATTTCGTGCATCGCGTAATAGTACCCCTCAAACAAATTCAACCTTACAGAAAGTGAACGTCGAGTCTGGTTGGCCGCACAATTAATTCTGTTAATTTTTTCAACTAAAACTATCCTAGGCTGACTGATTGCAAGAGTTCCCGCAGTATTGGAGGATGCCAGATGATACCCATTCACCGGTATCTCCGGTAATTTGGGCCAAATATCCTAGAAATAAAGTCGAAACACGCAATCAGCTTTCTAGAACGTTGGAATACAAAAAAACAAGGGCCGAAACTGCTTCGATCGTCCAATCGTTTACAAGTGGTACAAGTCATGACCGCCTCCCGTTTTATCCACTCACTCCTGCCACCCCTCACCCCTCACCCCTCACCCATACCACATGGACTCTGATATCCCATCCACCTAATGCCTACACTCTCAGCTCGCCTCGAAATACCGGTACTTCTACTCGAGTACTCGAGAACCTGCCTCGGAGATCATACGAGTTTGGGCTGCCGACAGCATCATCAGCTGTCAATCAATAATCTCACCCGAGCATTCCACCTATAAACATTCCCACAATCCACCTCCCCAATACCGTACCCCAATTTCCAATACTAGTGTGATGCTGCATGGATATTCACATCTCCATCCATCCGCCCATCCAAACTCTCCCATTACCTCGTATTCGCCCAAGTGATCAACAGCGATAGTTTCACTTATCAACTAACCAATCAAAGGAACGTTATCCAGGAAATGCACTGCCCTGTTGCACACTACCTTCCTTGGGCAAAGGCACATAACCTACCGGTAATACATATCCGTGCATCACCCAGCCCCCGTAATCACCTGCTGAACCAAAAGTCGGTAGGCTAACTTAGCGAAGATGGTGACGAAGCTTAAAATCTCTGGGCACGGTATTTTGATAACTCGGGATATGGTAAAAGCCTCGAGGAACGGGGGAGAGGGTGGTTGCACTTGAGGGTAGGTAGGGTCCAGGCAGAGACCAAAAGAAAGTCGGGGACAGGGGAAGGTGTGTGTGGAATAAGATATTATTTGCGTCTAAAACTTGGGTTGTCCATGGCAAGGATTTTTTTTCTTTTTTCGTCCCTGCTCCTACTGAGTGGACCAAGTAGCTAACTGTTACATAGATGTCGCCGCGAGACACAGCCTTCATGGCCACTAGCGGATCAGCGCAGTTAAGGTTAAGCTCCGGGGTGAGTTAGAATTGGATAGACTATGATAATATGTGTTAATTTTTTGAGCCGGTGGCAGGGGGTCGACATTCCAATACCATATACCAGCGGAGCAGCCAGTAAGGGGCTCTTTCCTTCAATGAAGATACCGGTATATATTGTGAGACCTCTTCCCCTCCCTTCCGGATTTCTGTGTGATACTTTTATACTAGCAGCTCAGTTCAGTGTCACTCACAAATTTGTCAAGAATGGCAGTAACAGTTACAGCTGCTCCCGGTGCTGCGGCGCCTACTGATATCAATTCCTCACAAATTCCTCATCCTCTACTACATTGTGTCGGGTCCGAAGTATCAATCACTCTTGCGATCATTCCGCCCTCGCGGCCACTGACTCCCCAACAAGAGGACGATCAGCCAACGTCTCCTCACCCCTCTCAGACCCTCTCTCCAGCCTCCCCAACCATACGTACTCGGAGTAGCTCAATAGTATCCTCTCTTGACATAGCAAGCGATGACGAAACATGCTTGAACTCCGCCGCGACTTCAGTTACGGATATCTCACTTGCTTCAAATATCAGCGACATCGTCTCGCCAGGTACAACCATCTACCACATCTACCGCAACGGCAGTGCACACAATAACCTCAGTATTCATACGGTCAAGGACTCGAGCCTAAAAGAGACATTGCAAGAGCCCGATGGCCCCCCAATCATCATCGACAAGGGCGATCCAATCGCAAACCGCATTAGCAAGTTTAAGAATCGAAAATCCAAGTTGCCAGCGAAGCAGGTGAAGGTTGAAGATCCAGAGATCGATCCACGTAAAGCCACGTACTACATGCATTCTCCCATGATATATTGGCATTGCCCAGCACAAACTCTGCGGTTCGGGCCCAACAAGACTGCACCGATAGTCTGTTTAGTGAACGGAGGTTGGTTCTGGAGGACTTGGAGAATGGACTTTGTTGTTCCAGAGAAGGAATTGAAACAGTCGAAGAAGCAGAACCGCGTTGACAGTGGCTTCGCTGATGGGGAGGATGAAGGTAAATCTGAGAAGGGTTGGAAGAGTTTGAACGAACCGGGCGTCATCGACCCACGAGGCGTTCTAGCATGCAAATACCCGCTTCGATCCTCAGGACATAGAAAGGGGGAGAGCGGAAAGAAGTATGTAACCGAGCATGTCAAACGACAAAAGGCGGTAAGAGCAGATCAGCAATTAAAGCGGTCAAAAAGCTTTTCTGATACGGCCCGACGCTTCTTCCGTTTGAATACCACCTCGCCGACTTCAGTGCCTAAAGATAAAGCAAAAGCTACAACTGAATCTAAAACCGGAAGCACAGTAGAACCTGCAACTGAATCGAAAACCGGAGGCACAGAAGAGCTTACAACTGAATCGAAAACCGGAAGCACAGGGGAGCCTGCAACCGAATCGAAAACCGGAGGTGCAGCAGAGCCTACACCTGGGTCGAACACCGGGGGCACAGCAGAGCCCACAACTGAGCCCACAAGGGAAGAGGAGATCGAATCGATGCTCCCACCCGGCCCTGATCCGGAAGACTTGCCTGACCACCTAAAGCCCGAGTCTTTAGAGGAAGGGAGCCTACTGATGAAGTGGTCTGGTTGGCTCACCCGGGAATACGGCTTCAAATGGGGTGGCATAGAGTTTGTATGGAGAGGGACCGGCTCGGTCCGAGACGAGAAGAAGTATTGGGGTTCTTTATCCCGATTCAACCACCTGAAGCTCGTGGCAAAGATTCCGGAGGAACCGCAAGGGGTCGAAGAGGAGGCTACCACCATCGAGGCCAAAGACGATAAAAAGGGGCCCCAAATTTCAATACGCCGACAAGCTAGTTTCTCCAGTTTCGTCTCTACGATCATTCGGAGAAACTCGAATGCTAGCCAACTGTCCGTTAACGATAACGGAAAGCCAAGAGGTCATCGTGAGGTCGTGATTGCGAAATATACCTGTTTGCTCGCAACGAGGAAGTGCGGACGATTGATAATTTATGAGAAGGCGCTGCGGGAAACGGCATATTTGACTCTGGAGGGGCATAGTCCGGATGTTGCAAGAGAGAGGCTTAGGCATGTCGTTGTTGCCACAGGGCTTTGTATGTTGCAGGGTGAGAAGCAAAAACGGGATACATTGAAGAGGATTGCAGAGGCAGTTCTGGGCGAGGCGGGGAGTATCGCTGGGTAGTCTTTCCACTTTTGTGTTAACGTTAATTCTGGTGTTAGCATTCTGCTAGCACGGGTAAAAATTCCCCTGAGTAACCGGGTGTTTGTGGCTCCCTCTCTCTCTCCTTCCACCCGGGTGTTAAACAGCGATCGAAAGTATCACAGTGTTATAAAATGAACCACTCATACGAGTAGATAGCTACTCTAGATACTAAGTGCTAAACCACTCTCTGACCAGCAATGCCAAAAACCAGCCAGCCAGGGGGCCGTTCGGATCGCTTCCGGTATGCGAGCCTTCCTTGTCGATGAAATCATAGATTGTGACTCGGCTAAAATATCGCGATACTACATGGAGTGGGAACCGGGCAACCAAACAAAAGTCTTGCAAAGTCCTGCGCGCACGGCAGCCACCTCCCCGCGGCAAAGATCCTCAAAATTCCTGCGTGCGTACCTGGATACCTTTTCCTGCCCTAAGTGAGCCGTAGTCTACCCCGAGTCTCTCGATGTAAAGGTACTATATAATGTGAGGGAACTAGTTGATCGCCTCGGCCATATACTCCGGGCCACCGGGGTATGACAGTATCAGGCTCGCATTTTCGGAACCCAGCCTGTCCGTGAGCCCGAGGCCCACGCTGGCTCTTTCTTGCATTAACTGCCTCTCGGCATTGGCAGACAATATGGGGATTAAATTTCCTCATATCATTTCCAGTAACTCTTGAGAACTATGGTAGCACAACACCATAGGTTTAAAGCCCAAGCGCCAAACAAACATGAACGCTGATGCCGCCAGTAGTACTCGTACAGCAACTGCAGAATCCTCTTTGGCGCCAGTTACCGCGGCAAGAGATTGATAACCTCGTGACAAGGATGAAATCGGGAAATTAGAGGAGACGATTTGTTGTTTGTAGGAAGACAAGGGAAAAAAAGGAAATAAACAAGCTTTCGCTATTGCTTCCTTCTGGCGAGGCAGTTTGGGTTTCTATCAGCGCCGTTTTTGGAATACTGTTAAGAAGTTATGTAAGTTAAATCGTGCTTCGCGGTGCTGTGCCGGCGGTTCACCCCGGCCCTTGTATGTACTGTGCTGTACGGAGGTACTTGGCAATTCATGAAGTATCCAGATGAATTGGCGCCAGGATGTCAATGTACTTGTATACACATAAAAACCCGAATCTTGGCGCCGATCCATCCGAATACTTTATGAATCGCCAGGTATCTACTCGAGTACCGTACAGCGCCTAAGTTTTGTATGTTCCACAAGCGAGGTTTGCTGCCCTTGCCCCCTGTGGAACATACAAAACTTAGGAGCTGAACCTTCGTACTGGTATTGGAGGACGCGCTCCCGTGCATAAATCAGAGTTAGAAGTCAGAAGTTCGAAGCCTGGAAGCCTTGACAGCCATGGCCGAAGCAACGCCGGAAAAAAACAAGGAATACGCAAACACATCTCGACTTTCCCTACCCGAGTGCTCGTACAGACTAATTCCCCTCAATAGTCTCGAAGTCCACTGCCTATGGCACTCGAGGGCCGCATCGTCCATACCAACTATGAGAAGGCAAATTACCCTTGATTTCTTAAGTGACAGAGAGGGTGCTGTTATGATTCATGAATCTCCACCAGTGTCAAAGAAGCTGCGTTGGTGTCGAAATGCTGCCGGTATCCACCATGGATTTCTCGGTCCGGTTGGTAACCCGAACCTCTACTGCTGGCAAGCTTCCAGGCGATCAGCTGGAAATCATTCTATTACGGTCAGCTCAACATACGTCAGGAACCAATACTTTCTTACCCAAAAAATATCTGGGGAGATTGGAACTTTTCAAAGTGCAACAGAGTTTGAGTTGACAACTTTTTAGGTTCGAAGTGTGCGGTACTCATGTCCGGGAGGCAGAGGAGAGGGTCGCACATCGGCGATTGGAGGAGAATGGCAGAAGGCTAGAGTGGGGAGCTAGGTTTCCCCGCCGAGTCTTTTTTTTTTAACAGGTTTCGGCCAAGGTTCCTACGGCTGATCACACGAGCAAGTCGGGTTTCATTGACATACTAGTATATCTATGGTATGTTGGCCTCCCAAGGCATCACAGCTCAAACCTAAGGTGGGCAGTTGGCACTATACCGATCCGGTACTATACGCTGCGAGCGCCAGGGAATCACATTAAAGAGGAAAACACAAAAACCTCATTACCGCTCTTATGTTCATAAATATGCTTTACCTTCGCTATGCTACCACTACATTCACCGCCATCCTCTACACACTATGCGTCGCGAGAGCACAAATCCGAGGTGATAAGTACCTAGTTGGGATCGGCAAAGCTGATGTTACTGGACCCGTGGTAGAGATCGGAATGATGGGATATGCCTCCTTGGATCAAAAGGGAACAGGACTCCGGCAAAGGCTTTTCTCGAGAGCATTCATCGTCGGAGACGTCAACCATCCAAACGACTGTTTTGTCTACATTATTGCAGACCTTCAAAGCGGCGATACGGCCATTAGGAATGGGGTTATGGAAAGGCTTCAAACCCTATATAGCGGCCTCTATACACAGTCAAACGTCGCTATTGTAGGAACCCATAGCCACTCTGGCCCAGGTTGGTTCTATCTATTCACCCTACAATTAACTAGCGTCTGTATCTAAGGCCCTGGGCTGACATCCCTGCGATTGGTCAGGTGCTTGGCTCAATTACCTTCTACCACAGGTAACGACTCTCGGGTTTGACTCGCAGTCTTACACTGCTATTGTTGAAGGGATCGTTAGTTCCATACAGCGCGCCCATGAATCACTAAAACCAGGTTACCTTTCTCTCAGTAAAGGTCTTATCCAGGATGCAAATGTCAACCGCAGCCCTTACGCCTATGAGGCTAACCCAGAGAGTGAGAGAGCAAGCTACGAAAACATCGGAGGGGAGGTGGATAAAGAAATGACAGTTCTTTCATTTGAGGATGAAGGTGGCAAGCCAATGGGGCTAGTGATCATTTCGTTTCCCCTGAATTTGCTAGATTGCCATCGCTAATGTGCATCGTTAGGCTCCTAAATTGGTTTCCTGTACACGGGACCTCCCTATACAATAACAATACACTCATTTCTGGAGACAACAAAGGCCTCGCTGCCCTAATGCTCGAGAAGGATATTGGTGGATCATTCGTAGCCGGGTTTTCCCAAGCAAACGTTGGCGATACATCACCTAACACCGAGGGACCTATATGCCAGGACACGGGACTGCCTTGTAAATACGAGGATTCCACCTGTGGGGGCAGGACTCAGCAGTGTATTGGTAGAGGCCCTGCGTTCCGAATCTCGGACGCTGAATCTTGTCGTATAATTGGCAAGAAGCAATACCTGGGCGCAAAGACAATCTACCATAGCACGGGCAAAACATCAGTAGTGGGAGACGGTGGTGTTGTCAGAAGCTTCCATACTTTTGTCGACCTTTCAAACTACACTTTTCAATTACCGAATGGCACGACCAAGAGAACCTGTAAGGCAGCTCTGGGGTTCAGTTTTGCTGCCGGGACAACTGATGGGCCGGGAGCTTTTGACTTTACCCAAAACGACCCAGGCGTACCGGGTAATCCATTCTGGCTATTAGTCAGAAATTTCTTAAGAGCGCCAAGCAAGGGCCAAATTGAGTGCCATAAACCAAAACCCATACTATTGGACGTTGGGGAAATGGACAAGCCTTACCCGTGGTATATAATTCACAACTTCCAAGAGAATCTGCTTCCCTAGTGCCGGGAAGGTAGGGCTAATGCTCGCGTGTGTAGGACTCCTAATATTGTCGATGTACAAATGTTCCGCGTTGGGCAGCTTGCCATTATTGTTTCCCCTGGTGAAGCGACGACCATGTCCGGGCGTCGATGGAAGAAGGCTGTGGCAAAGGAATTGGATAATACAGGAATTATTAGTAGTGGGGATAGCTGGATAGTGCTTGGTGGGCCGGCAAACAGTTATACACATTACATTGCGACTCCCGAGGAATATGCTATCCAAAGATATGAAGGGGCTAGTACTCTTTACGGACAATTCACGTAGGTGCACCTATCCCACTGTGGCTGTCTTGGTCTTACTGGCTATTTCGTGCTACAGGCTGGATGCATACATTTCCCTGTATAAGAAGTATATCCCTTATCTTGGCGCGACCCCACCATCTGCCCCCATACCCCCGGGGCCCTCGCCACCGATAAACACCAACACCTCAATATCGCTTATTGGGGGGGTCGCCCAAGATAGCCCGCGCTTCGGGAAACGCTTTGGTGATGTTCTTAGAGATGTTGCCTCAACTCCGTACTCGAGAGGAAGTTTGGTAAAGGTAGTTTTTGTGGGAGCGAATCCCAGAAACAACCTTAGGCTCGGTGGGACGTATGCAGCAGTTGAAAGGAAAGATGGCGGTACGTGGAGTAGAGTCAGGGACGACACCGACTGGGATCTGGTTTATCAGTGGAAGAGGACGGAAGGACTAAGTGGCCAGAGTGAGGTCACAATTAGTTGGACCGTTGAGCAGGGAACTCCAGCTGGACAGTACAGGATCAAGTATTATGGAGACTCAAAGGGTCTCTTTACTGGGAAGATTACTGCATTTGAGGGAACTTCTGGAACGTTCAATATAGGTTGCGCGCAAACTACGGTATGTTTATCGTACTTTATAGTGCGAAAATACTTGTATAGTATAGCATTGCCTAAAGAGTGTGCATTAATGGAGTCCTACTACTAAGGCTAGCTTGGAGGGTTACTTTAGCTTTGGGGGGTTCCTGGCGTTTTTTTTTGTGCAATTTGGCCTATTCAAAAGAGGACTTAGATCCCCATTGTACTCGTATAGTACCGGCGCATTGTTGGGCGTGTACATTAAGTATGGGATCGTGCCTGTCAACTTCCGCGGTGTATAAAAAAGGCAGCATGCAGCTTAAAGAAGTCGTTCGCATTTCAACTACCGCCGGGTACGAGTACTTGTACCGCTACAAGTATGCCACATCTCCATATCAATCCAGCCCAGGATGCCGTATTCAAGTACCGGCACCGGTTCTCCGATACAGCGTAGCGTGATGGAATTTGCACCGAAAACCACTAGGCACGAATGCTCATCGGAACGCAAGTCTTGGGGTTCGGGATCGAAATTTCGCCCCCAAGATTCGTTGTCAGGTATCATATCCCGGTTGCTATCATATTATTATCATACGTACTTTTTTTTTTGATGCATCAAGAACACGGTATGCAACACCCACCACCGCTACCACGTTAAGTGAACCCAAGCCAGGCTTGCAGATTATGGATGTCAGATAACGGTGCTCGCGGATCCGAGGGGCTGAATACGGAATTTCTTTTTTCTCGACTCCATGCTCTAGCCTCTTTGTCTCATACATCCCATGGTTGTGTCGCGATAACGCCAAGAGACAAGGGCACGGACAAGTGCGAGTGTGTGAGAAAGGGAAAAAAAAATCAAAAAAATAGTAGGCGTGCCAGAGGATCCCCCTTATCAAAACTTGACTACGGTATCAATAAATATAGCGATGATAACGAGGTAAACCATTGGTAAGGTGTCAATTGGAGCCGGTTCCTCCGGGGGGGGGAGCGATGCATTTGTATGTATAGTTCTGTACTTTTGACTGATCTATTACTTGTAGCGCTCTTACGTATGATGAAAAGTAGGTGATCGGAAGCTAAGTGAACTACCTTTTCTTCATACTGCAGTGTATGGCACAGATGCCGCCTGGTATTAGAGCAACCAGAAGCCAGCAGCCAGCTACGACGCGAATGAGGCAAGGGCGGACTTTGTAGACAATTTTGATACAGGCCACAGACTAAAGTTAGGTACCGTACTTGAGCACCGGCACTAGGACCAATACCAGTGCACTGATTTTAAGACAAAGATTATAATCGATCTGGATGGGTGGTAGAGAGTAGGAAGTCTGAAAGTAGGTATGATAACACAGAGCTTCTGCTTCCCTATCTCGCCTTTCTCCCTTGGCAGCTTCTTTCCCCATACTGGGTATTATCTTTCTTTTAGACCCTGGTACTATGCCATGCCATGCCATGATGTGAATCAATTAGTCTAATTCTAAGATATGATAGCATCATTCCACTCGGCAGTGACCTGCTTGCTTTTGATAGGAGGGGATAAGGGTTCGATGACGTTTTTGTATGGTGGGAATAAGTATGGGTCAAGGGATGGACTGGTTGGCGTTACCATGGCAGGAAATGGGCGTGGCTCGACGAGGGAGAGGCGAGCGACCTAAATAACGCCGCCTTTCTCTTGGGCTTAGGCCTTCGCTTGTCGACGACTGGTGATTCACGAGAGCCCAGTCCTAAGGGAGCGGGAGTGTGTGTGAGAAAAAATTTAAAAAAAAAATCTCGGTGCCCATCTGGCTCTCTACCTGTTCTGCTCCTCCTGCCTCGCTGCACATCTCCTGCGTTCTGCACCATCCAAACATCTCTTTGGTTGAAAGGCCATTGCTCTGGTCTCTTCTGTCCGCTCTTGCTGCAGCTCCTGCTGGTTCGCTAGTTGTCAAACTCTGTGACCGTTGCTCACTTATCGTCTGCGCTTCTCGCCCAGGAATCTACTCCCGAAGCCCGCTCTACTTTTTATTATTTATTATTATTAAAAATAATAATAAAAAAATAGAGCCCTGTTGCACCTAACGTTATTTATTTTTCCCTATTCGCCTCTTTTGCGTCTTTTATTTTTTATTTTTCTTCTTAAGGAAGAAATCAACGCGCACCGCGGGGCAGAGTGGGACCAGGTTGCGATTGAAATTCAATAGGTATATTTGATTCTTACTGTCGTTGCCCATCCCCCTCCTCCTCCCCTCATCCCAAATCGATTCCTCCTTTCTATTATTTTATCCTTTCTCCTCTGCCCCTTTCTATCCTTCAGGCAATTCACTCCTCAACACTTTGCTCAGGAGAGAGTGAGAGAGGCTTTCGAGAACTTGTATCGGGAGCTGGATTGCTATTGCCTTTTCCCCAGAATTCCTTTCCCCACCCCCTTAAGCATCAGACACATTTGCTATTGATGGTGGAAAGCTAAACGAATTATTAACGACAGATCAAGGGCTTAGGATAAGTTTCACGAAAAAAATATTCTTTAAACCTTAAAATACCACCGAAGGGAACCGGAAAAAATGACGGGGAGTTTCACTTTCAAATGGTTTGGTTTCCTTGCATTTTATTTTCCTTCCTCTTCCAGCCCCAATTATCCCTGGCACATCGTCGTTTTGTTCAGTGAGCCTTGTCTCAGCTTCCTGTTGCTCGAAGAAAAAGTGATGAGGCAGAGTTCAAGGCAGCAATATCACAATTTTTGTAGCCAGCCGCTCTTGTGCCCGCAGGCATTCGGTTTCTTGTACAGTGGGGTCAGAGAGGCTAATATTTGATGCTTTTGTGATGGATAAAAACAGGGCCCAACCGGCTGGAGAAGTTTACGTCACTGGGTCGTTCGATAACTGGGGCAAGTCTACAAAGCTCAATAAACAGGGAGATGCTTTCATTGCTACAGTCTCGCTGCCATCTGAGAAGATTCTTTATAAGGTACGTTGTTAATGATTTTATTGCCGGTTCCTTTCAGGCTTGGTTTTTGTTGCAGCAGTGTTGAGCTCGGATCATTCTCTGGTGCACCGGAATGGGAATGCCGACTATGGCTAGTTCTGTTGTGCTGGGAGGGAGCTTGACCAATTCCCCCGAATTCGGTTTTGCCGACTTGTGCGAGACAACAGATTATGTTGTGCTTTCCTGCAAACAATATTTCCCTCCCTCCTCCGCGGGCAGCTTTATAAATAGATCCTTGCTTGTCACTATGCATGCGTCTTTATCAATGGCACCTCCGCACACCATTTGCTAACAGAAATTATCTTTCACGAATAGTACGTCGTAGACGGGGACTGGACAGTCGATACCACCGCACGCAGGGAAGCTGGTGGCGACGGAATTGAAAATAACGTCTTGTTGCCCGAAGATCTTCTTGAAGAGAAAACCGAACCAGACATGTCTTCAGCCACTATCTCCTCGGCTGCCCACGATTCTACTACTGCCGCACTCGCGGCCCAAGTTCCTAAGGAGACCAACGGCGACGTTAAGGAATCAACTATTTCCTCCGTCTCACCCGACTCTACTACTGCCGCCTTGGCCGCTGGAGTCTCTGGGGAGGCTAGAACCCCAAGCCTCAAGAACGTTCCCGGCGGCTTCCCCCAGACTTCGGCCATCGAAACACCCTCACTTCACGAGGATGCCGAACAGGTTCCGTCTAGTGAACCCGCTCCCAAGCACGGCGATAGTGCCGAGGACCTCGGTGGCGGTGTCAGGCTCGATCTCGACAGTTCCCCAGAGGCCAATGTTCCCCTCGAGGCCCCCGCGGCCCCTGAGGTGGTTGAACAAAAGGAAGAGGTCGGGGAAGAGTTGAAAGGAGTTCCCGCTGCTCAGCTTGGTACCGGGGGAGACGTTACCGACCAAGCGCAAGCCGACATTGCCGTCGTAGCTGCTACCGTGACTCCAACTGTTGGCGGTATTGCCGCTGCTGCTGGACTTAGCAGTGCTTCTGGCGAGAGGAGCGAGGAGACCACGCCCGCTATTGCACCCAATCTTGTCAAACAGAGTCAAGAAGCCGCCTATGTTTCCCCTGAGGCTAGCACAGTCGAGTCTGCTGTTGAAGCGAAGAAGGAGTTTGAGAGTGAGCTCAAGCGAGAAGTTTCCCCAGCCTCCCCCGTTAGGGAGCTTGCGGAGAATCCTGCCGCTCCGGCCGTTTCCCCGGTTAGCGAGCCTACTAAGCCCGTCGGGCAGGCTCCAGAAGCTGTTGAGGATTCTTTGGCTATGGCTAGTAGCAAGCCTGAGGCTACTAGTGTTAATGACGCTGTCGAAGCTAAGACGGCCGTGGAGAGTCAATTGAAAGACGAAGTCAAACCCGTCGCCCCTATCCAGTTGAACACTACAGACAACGCTGCTACCTCCACCGCCCCCGTCCCGAAGCTTGAAGTCACAGACCCTCAGGAGGCTACTACCCCATTGTCTCCAACGACCCCGGTTGAGCCCACTAAGAATGGAACTCCCAAGAATGGAACCCCAAGAAAGAGCGTTGAGAACGGAAACGGGGAGCCCCCCGCTAGCCCCACTCAACTCACGAAGAAGAAGAACCGATTTAGTTTCCTCGGAAATCTGAAGGAAAAGTTGCATTTCGGCAAGGATAAGGGGAAGAGCAAAGGTGAGATGAGTCCGTAAAGGGGAGTAAGTGGAGGAAGGTGCGCTGTCGTTAATGAGAATCGCGACAAGGGGTGGTACCGGTAATGATACGAAAAGTTCATGTTCTTTTGTTTTTGATTGTCTTCCTTTTGATTCGACAAACCGTAATACATACTCAGCGGACAATGGGGCGGGAAGGGAAGCTAGGGATGCGGGCCTTGTGGAATTCCGTGTCAGTAGTTGCTCTTTTTCAGTCGTGCATGGGGGCGGTCTCTGTGTTTGGTTCGAGGGTTTGGGGCACTATCGGGCCCGTGGTGCGGTCTCCTTTGAGGTTTTTTCACTTGTCTTCTTCTTGAGTTTTAATTTGGCTATTGCCTCGTGGCACTACTATGGAGCTTGGTTTGCGAAGGGATAAATGCACTCTTTTTTCCTTCTTTTTCTCTCCTTTTCCTTCTTGCTTGTACTGCTACGTTTCTATCGCCTTACTTCAATTCCCTTTTTCCTTTTCCCCCGGTTCATGGAGAGGTTTTCTTTGTCACTTGTAGGTGGTAATGTGGAACAAAAGATACAAGGGGACCATTGGCTGTGGGATACAATGTTAGAGGAAGTGGTGGTGGGGGGAAGGGGAGACTGGCTTCAATTAACCTTTTTCCGCCTGCTGTCCAAAAATTCACATCCAAACTCGAATCCATATCAAGTCAAGCGAAAGAAAAATTAAGTTATGATTTATACTGTACTAGGGTAGGGAACAGTTAACCAGCAAAACAATCCCTACGTGGCACGAAAATATCTCCCTGGATACTTGTAAATTTACTAGTGAATACATAATCTAGCAATTAAGGATGTCTACCTTAGTCGTCTTTGGTTTCTCAAGCCTTAAAAATCACAAAATGTGAGTTGCTGATGGTGTTGTGATACTCAGGCATTTTCAACGCCCGAGAAGCCTGTCTCGCTGCCGGGGGATCGAGAGAAGTTACTAAAAAGAGAGACACAAGGCATGTTCCGCACGACGCTTCTGTAATATTTTTTTGCCCGCAATATACATTTTTAATGGAAATATTCCTGGTAGGGAGTATTTGGCTTTGGGGCTAAGGAGGAGAAATATTTAGGCACTGATAGAATGTTAGGCCCTGTTTGGCAAAAATGGGACGGTTCTGTTGGGGCGACCTTTTCTGCTATGAAAATGGCCTTCTCTCCGTTTTGAAACAGAAGGAAAAGGGCCATTTGTATGGGAGAACGGAACGGAACCGTTGTCGCCAAACAGGCTCTTATAGTTTTTCCTCGTTTAGTTCCTTTTACCAAGGTTATTATCGCATTGTCAATAGGGTGTCATACAAGTTCCGACTCTTGTGGCGTCATTAAATTTTGGCTTAATTTTCTTACAAGTTAATAATAATACCTTATTTACTCTAATATCAAGGGATTAGGGCAAAGTGGCAGTTTTATACAGGCTTCGGCCTCCGCTATGATACCATAGTTGCACAAATAGGAATACCTATTATAATGATAATAATATTATTACTATGATAGAACAATCGCAATATTTTTATTAGCATGCCTGCTACGGGTATTTCCAACTTTTATCACAATAGATTCTTATTGGTAAGGTAGACGGGGACTTAATAGGGAGGGATCGATGTCTGGGCTTGGGCGTCAATTTTTTTCATTTTTTCTATCCTAATTATTGGGAGGGGGAGGGGTAGATGTGCGGCAGCTAATGTCTGTGGTTTTGTAGAGAAGAGCCATCGCCCGATACCTTTGACGAGCAGGCGCGACCCTTTGCGCTAAAGCGGGAGCATCCAGGAAAACCTCTGTAACCGGGACGACTACGGCGGTTTTGCATTGTGGCTAGAGGCACCCTAAGCGCTGCGCGGTCCCCCCCCCCGTTACTTATTATGCTACCTATGGTATCGTAGCGCAGTGCCGCAGGAATTGGAATGATTGTCTCTCCTATCGTAGTTCTTACGGCAGCGTAACTTTAGACTTTGTCTCTGACATAAGTCTACCCCGCCATGTTGCACTGCGGCAAGCCACTAATAGGGCTGAAGGACGCCGGATATAGGCTCTTTCCTCCCGCCGCACCGCACACCGGTGCCTCACGACAACTATGCGGTACAAGTGAGCACAGGAGGATACCTCAGTTTGTTTCGTACCTATATCATCGGCCAAGACGCCTTATACGGGCGGTATGACTGGTAGGGCGGAAAAAAAAGAAAAACAATCAAGGCCTTACTATTTGATACTCTAATGGGTATGCTTTATGGCGACAAAGGGGAGATTTATTCCCGGTGACAACTGGTGGAGTGTACTGTACTACCTTGCCGGTCTGTTTATCTCTGCCGGGAAACTTTAAGCGCTTCTCATAATTGTTTGTTTTAGAAGCATATATTCTGCATATCACTACTCTGTGGGGGCTAATCTACATACCTCGGAGGGAAGTAACTCCGCAGGCACCACAGCCCGCTTCTTGCGTTCCACCGATCGCCTTTACTTCCCTCTTACTTCCTTTCTCGGTTCACATCACGAACACCGCGGTGCACACGCCGGAGTCTCGGAGATGGGAGAGTATCATGGTAGGGCTGTTGTGGACATCATATTTCCGCCAAGGGACCGGATTGAGCTCCTGTCATCTTGTTTTAGAGTTCTGATCACTTCCGGTTTTGTCTGAACTGGCACTAGAGAATTGGGAATGTGCTGCTGTAGGTGAGTTAGCTGCCGCGAGTGTTTAAGGAGGTTGTGGGCATAGAGGGAGGGAGGGAGACGGAGGGGTAGGTAGGTAACAAGTAGTAGTATCATAGTAGTTCTGGTAGTAGTGTAGTATTCACGATCTACTGAGTCTTAATATATGCCTTCCTTGCCAATGGGAGTGGAATAGTGGTGACGTAGCCTGGCCTCTGAGTAGGCGGTGCCGTAGTACAGTGCCTTACTGTACCTCCGTATAGCTAGATCTTGACCTTTCAGGCCTTTGTTACTATTCTTTGGTTAGCGTAAGGGGGAAGCAACAGAAGAGGAAGGGGGCTCCGGTAGGGATTGGGCTAAGTAAGCAGCCTTTGACGTAGCTGGTAACATGGTGTTAGACAATCAAGAGGGCGGGCTGGAAGGAATGCTATGGCGATGAGTCGACGGCTGCTATTTGGAGGAGGGGTGGGAAGATACTGAGGATAGCGCCTAAGGGAGTGTAACTGCTGGGGCTATGGAGACGGAGCCTGAGGGAGGTACGACTCAGTGAGCGAGTGAGTGAGCGAGAATGGAAAGGGGAACTATATATCGCCCAATTGAAGCTGTTAATGATGAAAGGACATCTTATTTGGCTATTCCGTGGTTCTTCTCATTATCACTAGAACTTCCGCTCTTTGGTTAAGCTGTTCACTATTTCTAGCACCTACTAGTAGTAAATTTCCTATTATACTTTATTTTTCTCGTCCTCTTTTTAATTTTAATCTACCTCTCATCTGCTATGTCCTCCACCAGTGGCATATCCACATCTACTCTCAACAATAATCCAAAACCCACGGCCGGCCGCTGGCCAACAATCTCCCGCTTGCTCCCGAACCAAAAGCTGAAGCATCCAAAACTCCTAGACATAACTCTCCTCCACCCCCGAAGGCACTCTCTAACACCAAATGACCCCAATAAGATCTACCAATCTCTACAATCCAATGACTCAAGGCTGAAGCTCCAAGGCACCCGCATCAAGTCCCCGAAGTTAATAACTTTAAGCGCCACCGGTGAACTCGTCGAGTCTGAAAAGCTGCCCTTGGAAGATGCGCCGCCCCAGGGGTTCGTTCTTGGCGGGGACGTTAAGCTTTTCGGCACCCCGCTTGCAGGGAGGTTATACACGTTCATTGGAGACGCAGGGAAGGAAAGTGATATTAAAGAGATCGTCAAATTGGGACAGAGGTTACGGTTGAAGGATGTGCTGAGGTCCCTTCACGGGTGCGCATTTGGAGATGTAGGCTTGGTAAGGCCTGGGTTTACATTCCGTGCTGGGGATTCAGCCCTGGGAGTTCTCCCGGGATTGCATTTCGATGCAGAGGTGGTTTTTGATAACGACTCGGGACTCAAGTCCGCTCGTGAGACTTTGAGCAAGGTATTTGGGGTTGGGGGTGGATCGGTTAAAGTCTCTGGGTATCTAGGCGAGAAGCGTGAGTGGAATAAGGCCCTGAAACCGGAGGAGTTCTCGTTCAAGGGCATGTTCGTCGGTGTTGATTCGAAGCTGGGAAGGCTCGTTCGTGTAACAAGTGTTGGTGTGGAGTTGGCCGGGGTTAGGAGGGAAGGGAGCTTTGTGAGGAGGGCAAAGTACGGGTGTACTATTAGTTTTTACGGAAGCGCGGAGGTGGAGGTTCCAGGATCTGTGGTCCCTTTGGTGGTCGAGTATAGCTTTAAGGAGGTGCAAGGGATGTATGAGTTTAAGTTGACTAAGGGAAGAAATGAGTGGGTTAATGTTGCTGGGTTTAAGGGATTGAAGGTTTGTTTCCATACTCCCTTGATGATACGAGTGATGTGCTGATATAATACTGGAATAGCTCTCTGATGTCCAACTATTAGCCCAGTTCCCGAGAGAGTCATCAATAAAGGGCATTGGCTTCCAGCTCTCGGTACAGTTACAATTCGCTGGGGCAGCTCTTGCTCTGACAGGAGTTTACTCACCAGGTATCACTCACCCACTTTCCCACCGCCCGATCTGACACTGACGTTCCCTAGAAGCATTCTATATCCAGGCTTCTGTCCCCACATGCACACTCGGCGATCTGCACACCCTCTACACCTCAATCACCGGCCGTACATTGACGGAATTCTCCCACGCAGCCACTTTCAAGGACCTCCTTTTTCGCATCGACTCATCAGGCCTTACTCTCTCTGGTGACGTCATGATCGACGGGCACCGCGCTGTGAAAGCTGTTGTGGCAATCCACCGCGATGGCATTTCTATTACGGGAAGCCTGGAGGACATCACTCTTGGGGCTGTCACGATCACTAGGGCACAGCTCGATGTATTCATCGGGAGAACTAACCCAGGGACCACATCTCGGGTGGGCGGATTTTCGATCACGGGAAATGTGCACTTCCATGGCATAGATGTTTCCGTCTCAGTGCAAACGCTGGTCGAAGGTGGACAAGTAAGCTGGACAGTGTACGGGGAGTTGGATGCTGACCTGAGATTGGAGAATTTGGCACCCAAAGTGAAAGGGACATTTTTGGACTTGAGTTTGACAAAGGTGGCGTTTATCGCTTCTAATGTGGATAGTCTTGAGGGAGTGGAAGAGTTTAATGTTTTTAATTACCCTATTAGGCGAGGTTTGTTCACTCTTCCGCTCTCTTGGCTCGATGTGCAGGAGAACTGACGCCCATGGTGAGATAGGAGTGCAATTCTGCGCCGCCCTTGACAGGATTCCCCAGTTGGATCATATCTCTGGCGGGAGAGTGGAGGGATTGGTTCTTCGGGCAGCGTACTCTGATCTGGGTTTTAGTTTTGGGATACTGTTCCCTGCTCCTGTTACCGTAAGTTTTCCTACGGTTCATTAAATATAGAGTGAGTCGTTGACGAGTTCTCCAGCTATCACTGGGACCAAACGTCACATCTGGGCCACTGTCACTGGAAGTGGTGGCTTCGACGATCCCGCAGCTAATTTTCACAACATCTTTGAACGTGAAGGTTGCAGGACAAGCGCAGCCCCTGGTATTCACTTTTGGACTGAAGGCGGATATGGATTCCGCAGAAGGGTTTGGGTAAGTTCTGCATAATTTACAACTTGCAGTACGCTCTAGAAAATGGGGACTAACATTATCAGGCAAATGACCAACTATTGGGTCAACCCCCTGGGTCTTAGTGAGAATATCAAGATCGGACCGGATCTTGCCTTCGAGCTAGGGATAATTTACGCTGTACTGGCCAGTACTGGGACACCAAGGTTTGCAACCCCGGCACACCCACAATTTGAGCGCACTAACACTCCATCCACAGTAAAATCGGTTTCTCTGGCGGCCTGGCAATTGGCGATGCAGAAACACAGGTAGCCGTGGCACTCAGCGAGAACCCCACCGAGCAACTTGTGAAAACCAGCTTCACTCGCCTGAGCGCAACAGACCTGATCCGGTTCGCCTCCCGGATCGCCAGCGAAGCAATCCCCATCCCGCCAGAAGACCTCTTCACTATCAAGAACGGCCTCCTCTACATCTCCACAGGGGCCACAATCGGCACAACATATTACCCCGCGGGGGCGTCGATACGGGGCGACATCGAGCTCTTTGGACAGGAAACAAACCTCGAATGCACCATTGGCACGACCACCAAAATCCAAGCGCTTTTCGAAGACGTCGTGTTGGGTCCCTTGGTGGTTACCGGAACCGACGGGGGTAAAGTTTCCACTGCGATCGAGCTGGGATTGTCAAAGCAACACATACTTCTCGACGGAAGGGTTAATATATTCAATTTCGAGGCTAGCATCCACGCTAGCTTGGACATTCTCCCAAAGCCGGATGTTTCGTTTGCGTTGAGGGTGGCATGGGCGGACGCTCTTGAGGTGGAATTATGCGCGAGGGCTATTGGCACTGTAAATTTCAAGGACTTGAAGGATGCCGACTTCCTGGTCGACGTGGTGCTTGAGCAGCATATCCTCGACTATATCAGCACGCACGCACAAGCGCATTTTTCCGCTATAAGGAAGGTCTTCGAAGATGGGGTTGAGGCTGCCGAGGAGTTCTTCGAGAACACTAAGGAGGCGATAGACGCGCAGCTCAAGGAAGCGGAGGAGGCGTTCGATGCAGCTAGGAGGCTTTGGGAGGAGAAAGAAGCGGAGCTCAAGAGTGCACTTCATGACGCTGTCTCTAGCTTTGAAGAAGGATTGGAGGAATTGAGGAAGGATTTCTGCCAGGCGGAGAAGGACTTTGAAGCCGCTGTCTACAACGCTCATCAGAGGTTAGAAACTGCAAGGATTGATAAAGCGGCAGACATCACTTCTGCTCTTATAAAGGTTCACAAGGCGAGGAGAGAGTTGCAGGCGGAGATTGTGAGCCACCTATTCGATATACAGGAGACAAAAAAGGAGACTGCGATGAATTACGGTGCATTGCTAGTGGACTTGAAAGTTGCGGAAGAGAATGTCCAGAAGGGACAAGGTACTATACTACCCCTATGCGGTGGCATATGAAGAGCACTTGCTAACTTTCCTATAGATGAAGTAGACAGACGTGAAAAGGCTTTGGTAGCAGCGCAAATGGAGCTCTCGGAAGCCCCATTCTACCGCCACATTGACCTTGTAAGCCCCCGCACCTTCCCTCTTACCACCCACAGCAAACTAACCCATTTCACAGAGCATCAAAGTCGGCCATCACCAAGCCCACGCAACAGATGCCAAAGACTGCCTCCTCTCCGCCCAAACAATTCTAACAAAAGCCCAATCCTCCCTCGAGCAGTCGAGATACCAGTCCGCCATTTCCAAGAAAACCGAGAAGAAACAACTCCTAGCAGAGGTCAAAGCCGCCGGCGAACAGACCATAAAAGATACCGAGGAGCTCCTTGAAATCGCTGCAAAGGAACACGACGAGGTCATCCAAAAGACAGAAGACGAGATCGAAGAGCATTTGCGCAAACATTCAAGCGTCGAGAAGCTCGCCCTAAAAAACAAAGAGCAAGAACTGGAGCAGTTCAAGTCAGTGAAGGAAACTCAGATCTCGACTCTGAAGTCGCAGGTTGCGGCGCTCCCGGAAACCCCCGAATTCGGAAAGTTGGAGAAAGCGAAGAGCGAACTTACCGCAATCAAGAACACCAAGCTGCAACTCGGCGCCGCAAAGGACGCCATCAAACTCTTGCAAGAAAAGGCACCCGCAGAGAAACCTACAGAGTCGATAATAACTAGGTTAGAACACGTATTTGACATTCAACGCATAGAGTTGCACGGGTCGTTGAGGGACTTGATAGAGAAGGGGATCCCACTCAGGGCGAGGGTTAAGGGGTTCATTGCTGGGAAGGAGATCGACTTTGTACTTGATTATAAGGTTGGGGAGACGGGGGAGTTTGTGAAGGGGTTGATGGGGAAGTGGTGGGAGGAGGTTAGTGGGGGGTTTATCGGTTTGCTTGATGGAAAGGAGGGGGAGCAGGAGAAGGGTGATGAGAAGAGCACCGATTGATTTTATTTCTTTCTTATGACAAGAGTACTTGGAGGGGAGCTTTTGGAGTTATGGCGTTTGGTTCTTTATGGATCACTAGTATGGGTTATTTAATACGATAATACTATAATAATTTAATAATATAATGATATTATGATATCAATATTAGAGTTTTTGAGGCAATAGTTTTTCCAAGACTCGACCTGTTAACTGCCACGAGGAGGATGTAAACTTCGCTACCGTAAAAACTCAAATAAAAGAGAAATGTGCCAGGACGTTGGAACTTCCCTTCTCAGCTACGCGAGGGGGAAAACACCGCAAACTCAGCCCTCAGTTGAGACTAAACAGGAATATATGAGACGCCTTACTAGGAGAGGCAACTCCAACGTCCTAGCACATTTCTATTCTATTTGAGTCTTTACGGTATTCCAACGCTGTAATGCAAGCAGACGAGTGACTATCGGTGATGATAAAGGGAACCAGTAGGGGAATAAGATATTACCAATCGTTCGTGCTATTCAAAACGTGCACCATGCTGAAAACAAAGTGTTGTCATACATGTAACTGCGCATATTTGAATGCCAGGCCTTTGTGTTATGGGTGAGTTGATGACAAAGTGTTGTAATAATAATATAAAATTATTTCATTAATATTATAAAGCATTAACTTCAAAATTTCCTCTGTATCTTTTCTCTCAACTGGGCAAGCCTAAACTTCCTAGAGTGATTCTCCATCATGGTATTCCAGTTCTTACCTCACTCTATGGTTTTCAGGAACAGTAAATCAATACCCTTGGCCATGGAACCCATTACTTATGTCCCTTCTTGATAGATTCATTTTGGTTCAGGATTCTCCTGTGTGGGCTCATGGTCACCTGGAAGTGATCTATTATTTCCCGATCCGGCATAAATATACTTCTTTGCTCTCTAATTGGAGGGGGAAATGTCATGACATCACTTGTTGGAGTTGGTCTTATACCTGTTGATTGGACCGGCTCTTATGCAAACTCGGGATCAGCCTACCTCTAGCTCCTGTTCCAATTAATATCCTCAAGACCCCTTCAATAAATCTCTAGAGGGCGATAAATTGAATGCATTCGCAGAATATCTTAAGTGCGGAAGTCGTGACAGTCCAGTTACACGGGTCTGAGGCCGGAGCTATTCTGGTTTGGCTGAGGCCTGACTTCCCGAGCCCGAAACCATCCCCTAATTCTGTAGTGGCGTGTCCCATGCCATGGCGGGCGCCCAGCATAGTGAGCTATCTGCGAGTTTAAGCAATGTGATTGGCTAAACCTCAGGCCGGATTTGGGTAGTGGATCGTATTTGGGTAGATGGCACACTATGTCTGGCGTTCGCTATGCCATGGAATACAGTACCAGAGAATATCTATAGTATTCCGAATCCGCAGTTGCTCCTTTTCCCCAAATCGATGGAGACAGAGAAACTCCTTTTTTTTACTTAAAAGAAAGGAGAGAAAGAGAAAAAAAAAGTCCGCCGAGCGCCGACCCCACCCCTAAGGCCCTTAGGGGTGAAGGTCTAGAGTCGGATGCTACCACCTACTGCTCCCAGTTCCTGTAGGTCGCGACCCTACGTGATAGGTGAGAATAACTCCCTTTGAGGGGAATTGAACTCCTGGGCTCCTGCTAAAGTGCACAGGAGGTTATTTGCTTTTCAACATAATAACCACTGCGCCAGCTAGGTATTTTCACATCATGGCACCCGGGGAACTAATACTTATCCCAATGTCTTTGATTTTCTCCCGGCCCGAGGTCAAAAACAACGATCTTATAAAATATCTGTACACTTAAGCCAATAGAAAAGTTGGCCTGGCTTTGAAGCAAGGGAAATTATAAGCACTAATCAATGATAGCCAATAGCAGGTCCTTCTTGTACTATGTGCAATTACAGCTACCACAACATCATTACAGGAAAGAAGTCTCTGATATCTGTCAACACTGGAGAGAACGCTATTGTTATGACTTGAGTTAGGCGATAATATGTTCAGTCTTTGATGTATCTTACTCATAAGGGCTCTTGGAATCGTATTTATCTGGTAGCCTATCTCACTCGTGGTGTTCTAGAATAATGGTATTGTGCCATCAGAGTGGCGGCGCCCCCGCGCATAAACCAAAGTTAAAAGTTAGAAATCGGAAGACTTTGCAGCCATTCCCGAGACAACGCCGGAGAAAGGCAAGGAATAACTTTACCCAATGACACAAACTTCTTGCTCTGGAGTTTTCTTCCCTCTCAAATATTCGCCAAGGGTTTCAGCCTCCAACTCGATCAACTATGACAGAGAAATTTATGATACTGGGATCCTGCTCTCTCTGTTGAGGGGGCTGCCTGGGGCCAATGCTAGTCTGTTAGCCACCTACGGCACTCGAGCACATTAACAGGTATCATACCAAGGATCTGAACTTTCATTCAGTTACCGTCATTTGTTCCCTTAACGGTTAGTCTATCTTCGGACGTGGGGGCGGAGACAGCTTCGTGCAGTGCCAACCATGTTTTGCGTTCTGTCGTGGTTGATAACGTGCAACCTTTCGTGGTGGCTTTACTTGAAAGTACATGAAAAGTGCTAACTCTTCGTGGTTTTCAACCTGTAGCCCACTAGTGGACGCGAGAGTTGCGCTTTCACGTTAAAACCCTCGAAAAGTGCAACTGTTAAAGTGAAAGTGCAACTAGCTTGACCGTAGACCTTCCCATAGGTAGTTAACACTACCAGGGCAAGCGGGGGGGATTTTCATCATAGATATATATTTAGGGGCACTCTTTCATTCTGCCCCTTCCTTCCTCCTCCTCTCTGTCCTCTCCTTCTTTCCCTTCCTTTCCTCATAAGCCCCAATCCTACAAACTTTACAGTACTTGAGTGACAACATAGGTTAGTTCCAAGTTTTCCCTCCATCCATTCAGCCAACAAAATCTTCCACTTCTCCTAGTTATATATCTGATATCTAACTTGGCTTCTTAGTACAACTACTATCCGCAGCTGCCTTCATGTCTCTTCCTAGTCTCTTTGGCTTCCAATGCAATGCCGTCACCTTTTTCTGCTGCACATGGAACATCACTCGTACCTCGGGGCGCAACGAAGTTCAACTTGGAGAGGCCCCAATTACTACACAACCAAGGCCACAGGAGCCTATGAATGCAAATCCTAAAGGTGTACTGCTCAGTTAAGCTTACTCTCATTCTTAAGTAGCCCTATTAACCTATATCCAGATTAAGTTTGTGTGTTTAGCACTAACTTTAAGGGGGATCTTGGAAAAGGGCTTTTCGTTCTACGTTGTTTTTTCTGTTTATCTTCGGGAAGCGAAGGGGGAGGCGAAGGGTGGGGGATTAGCTAAAGTGTCTCTAATGACCGAATATATCTAAGACTATGTCAGCTCTCTGGCCTGTGATGAACACGGATGATCCTGATGTCGAGAATTGTTTCTTCCATAGTTCCTTTTTTTTGTGTATCATACAATTGGTTGGAATTAGATATGCGTGCCCGCTAGTTGTTGTCGCGGGCGGAAAAGCTGTTCCATCGAAGGGTGATTTTGTGTTTTGATATGATACCTGGACAGATGACGAATAAGGATCGGCTTGGCAGCAAGCAACAATCACCTTACCTGCACCACATCCCGCCCACGTCCTGACCTTCGAAATACCCCCGTTCGTAGAACCGGGATGTGGGGCTGTATGATAACGTACCTGATGGACGCCGAGGAATAGGTATAATACATGACAGCGCTTGAAGTGAATTTTGTGATAGGCAAGGATAATACAGGTTTCATAAATTGGGAGCGGCTTTGTTTGATGATCCCAAGACATCTGCTAGGCTGCGCAATACTCCTGCCATACTGGTGGCCCCGCTTCTCTTCAGCTCCCAGGAATTTTATCAATCAACCTATTCAACCATCCATCTTCTACAACTTTCCTGGCATCAAAGTTCTGAAAATCCAACCATCCAGCAGTAATACCAATTCTTTAGCAATTCTGCTATGTTAATGGCTGGTCTATACCCCCCCGGGCCCCTTCAGAGAGCCTAGTTTTGTAACTTGAAACCTTGATTATAAAAAGAAAAGAAAAGGCAAAAAGCAAGAATTTCGAACTACTATATTGAAAAGTGAAGAAGGGATAAGCCATCAGCTATGATAGCCAAGTTCACATTGATGTACAGGCAGCTTCGAGATGTTGAAACCGGGCTTCCGGATATACACTTTCTGCGTATTAGATAACGACAAAGCCGGTCATTCTCCCTTAAGTCAGGTTTCCTACTCTCCAAGTTAGACTTACCCTATTTGACTTTTCCCTCGCATCACTGCTCAATCAATTGACCGGATATGCAATTCAGTTTTCATTTGTTTTCTCTTGTCTTCAATATTCCTTCCTTTGACTTCCTCTCAGCTGGAGATATATGTTGCTGTTTCACTACATAAATAGTAGGCCTTCCTGGCCCTCCGAGATTGAATGAAGTTCTTAAGCATCTCTCGCACGCACATGTCTCACGTATATAGCCTTGCCATTGAACCGTTTTCTAATCCAAAAAACCCGAGGGCCTGTAGCGAGTGATATCTTATGACACTTCTGATGTAAAATCCCAACAGTGCGAGAGCGCTGTGTGTAAACAGTAGGATGGACCTTCCTATATCCCACCATTGCATGTAACAGCAAATATGGATGCCCCCCGTAGTCTCCGGATGGCTAAGGCACAAAGACGTAGTCCAAGTATCCACTCCAGAGGTACCACCTCACAAAGCAAAATACCAAAATACCCCAGAACAAAAAAAAATAGAATTCTACATTTTACAGAGCAATCTCTCATCTAAAACCCAACCAGAATACACTCGCCCTACCTTACACATTCCCTCTGCTTTCATCCAGCATTCGTCGGGGTACACGGCCATTCAGTCTTAATATCATAGTCTTGACACCTGGATGGACAGAACAAACAGTTTATCCTGACACTGGAGGGCGATGAGGTTAAACCCTCTGCTCACCATAAGCAGCCAATTCGAGACAAAACTTGACCCAAAAATCGGGGGAAGGGGGGGCAGAAGAATGGTAAAGTGCGAGTAATTACCCACCTTCTCTCAGCAAGCCCAAAGTAGTGGTCTGGTGGATTCCCTCCGCCCCTGCTACTTCCCGTCTAGCCACCCGAGGGACTACCCCTCATCCGACCAAATTCCCAGTATTTTAAGAAAAGCCTAACCTGCTGGAAACCTTCAAACCCCCAGCCTCCTTCCTGCTCTCCAAGTTCACCTAGGACATAGTGTCCTCCCTTCTGGTGTAACGGACCCCTAGGATAGCGCCATCCAATGGAAAAGTGTTGAATGCCCGTCCGCGATGATGACGCCGCTCTCTGGTCTCTTCCAAGCTTAGACGGATGCCTCACCGCTGATTGTAGCCATTAGGATATCGGTGAAGCGCAGTAGGTGACGCTCAGGTGCGGTGCCTGAGGCAAGGATGCCAAAAGAGCATTCTGGCTTCGATCATGGAGGGCCACCGATGTTGGAACCCGGCGGTAGTTGGATAACGACTTGATGTATTCCCTACCTACGACCAAAGGTTTATATTATATTATTATTATCATAGAAATACATGACTGCCAAGACCCGCTACCTGTTCACTCAATCCTACTACTCGTACTTAACCCTAACACACATGAGGATACACACCCGTACTTACTACTAGCCTAAAACCTAACAATCAAACATTTCTTCTTTATTTTTGATGCTGAAGACTTCGCAGGAGAACGCGAAGTGAGGCCAGTACTATTTGCTGATCTGGCCTTACGAATATGTATGTTGATGTGTGTCATCGGTTAGGTGGATGGGCCCGCACCGGTGTAACTAGGTTTACCTCTGAGGGTCCCTAGCGATCGTGATGGAAACCAGGTATTCACTCCAGCTACAGATACGCTTAATAGAGAAAGAAGGGGGTTACGACAGAATTGCAGACCCCTTCTCTCCACCAATGTTCTGCTAAATAGAGGGAAAACTCCCCTTCATGCTTCCCAAAAGAGTTTGCGAGTGAGCGGCTAGGACCACCTGAACCCACCCTGTCTGTTACTATTGGAGGGATGAAATCCCCCTCACACCCAATGTACGTTAATGGAATAGTTCTTTTCAGGCCCTCAATCCGCTAGGGATGGGCTCGTTGAAAGCCGTCCCAAGGTCTGGAGGGAGGTCTCTGCCAGTCCTGGTATAATAGAATATAACTTAAGGCACCAACACCAGCCAGAGCCCGTATCATCTGCTTGGATGTTGCAGATCGTTACGGAGAGTCTAAGCCTATCGATATATCCCCGTGCTCCTCTCCCCTTCTCGTAGTCAGTGAGCTACTCGAGCCCCCAGCATATTCACCCACTATTCCAGATAGATGGTATGCATCCTGACCAACCGAATACCACAGAATCCCTATAGCACTCAGAATCCACAGTTGCTCCTTTCCCCCAAATCAATGGAGACAGAACAACTCCTTTCTTTACTTAAAAGAAAGGAGAGAAAGAAAGAAAAAAAAGTCCGCCGAGCGCCGACCCCACCCCTAAGGCCCTTAGGGGTGAAGGTCTAGAGTCGGATGCTACCACCTACTGCTACCAGTTCCTGTAGGTCGCGACCCTACGTGATAGGTGAGAATAACTCCCTTTGAGGGGAATTGAACTCCTGGGCTCCTGCTAAAGTGCACAGGAGGTTATTTGCTTTTCAACATAATAACCACTGCGC
>Ga0307509_10001681_pt1 | contig 36949 bp, 28 predicted proteins | sample 10_EM_MG_FD_202245 | JGI IMG/M metagenome (GOLD analysis project Ga0307509, IMG submission 202245) | Populus trichocarpa ectomycorrhiza microbial communities from riparian zone in the Pacific Northwest, United States - 10_EM | ecosystem: Host-associated > Plants > Roots > Unclassified | place...
TAAATATACATATAATTTAGGCCTGAAATTTGTTCCCCCCACTGATGGTAATACACCGTAGCATGATATCTGGTAATTTAACAATTTCATGATTGATTTCTTCAATCGTAATCTTTTCTCATTCTTCGCCTCCTGGACACTTGGCGCCAAGGCAACAGACCAGATTTCCCAATACTTCTGAATTTGACAAGTACTCGAGTATACCGGTGTTTACCATGGCCGACCCAACCACCAGCACCCCCTCACGTTTTGTCGCAAACACCGAAACCCTGGAGGATGTGCTAAAGACGCAGACCGTCGGTCTTGTGCATCTAAGCGAATTCAAGAAGCGTCGCGTCAAACTAGCAGAATCGCGGGACCTCGAAGCAGCGGAAAATCTACAACCGATACGCACCGGCGGCGGGGGTGGGAGACTTGCCAGCTCGTCTCGGGAAGGCAGCAAGGCGCCCACTGGCAGCGGCGGCAAGAGAACTAAGAAGCTCAAGAAGGTGGTCAGAGGGAAATTATCATTTGCTGGGGAGGGTGATGGTGATGATGGCACACTTGATGGCAGTTGCTCTTCATCCGCCGACCCGACAAGGTCTAATAGTGAGGATAACAATAAGAGTGGCGAGGAGGACAAGGTGAAGAAGCGGAAGGTTAATCCAAAACTGGGACTACCGGCTCCGGAGATCTTGACGAAGAATACACTTTTGTGGGAGGCGTAGGAACGTGAGACTTTGAGGAGGGAGTTTTTGGCTTTGTAGGAGAAGATTAAAAATAAAGAGATCAGTATTCCGTTTGTTTTTTATAATGGTAGGTGTTGTGCATGCTCCAATTTTTGAAGTTGACATACGGCTAACACCCACTAGGCACTAATGTTGCTCCGCCCACCGGAGAGGCAGTGACGATTAAGAATGGAGAGGCTGTATGGCTCTTTCTCGAACGTGCTAGGAGAATGTCCGGATGCAGGGAGTCGCTCAGGGTTTCGGTCGATGATTTACTGCTTGTTCGCGGTGAAGTGATAATACCTCACCTATTGCTTCCACCTCTTCCTCCCTTTTCGCGATGACTAACTCGCTCGACAGCATTTTGAATTCTACTGTTTTATCGCCAATCGCACGATGGGGCCCAACGGATTATTTTTGATTTCCCTTCATCTCCATCGCCCGCCTCCCAAACTGGCGCTCCGAATCCCAATACACATGATCCTACAATAACAAAAGTGGTGGGTCGCCGCTGGTACGAACAGAATAAGCACATATTCCCCGCGAGCATATGGACGGAATTTGATCCCAATACAGATTACTCGAACATGGTGGGGTGGGATATGGATGGGAATGCATTCATTTTGGTTGAGCCTCCTTCTCGGCAATCTGCTCTGGCTGCTCTCGAGTTAGAGATGCTATAATGTACTATCAGAAGGCTCCTCTGAAAAATATGGTATGGTACTGTATATGATATTTACTTCAATTTTTCCTACCTTTCGCTTGTTTGGTAACATGGAATACGGGAGACTAATAGCTAACCCAGTTGTACGTCGGGCGGGAGCTCCAATGATTTTGTCTACTTTTTCTAAAAAAAACTACCTATCTATTTATTATTCCTCTTCATCTTGGTTAGTCACTTGCGGTCGTCTTCTCTTTTCTTTGTTCTCTTCCAATTGTGCTTGTTAGTTATAGCTTTGCTGCGGAATTTGAAATAAATAAAAATCAGAAACTAATTCTCCTTTTTATATATCTACATGTATCATAATAAATTTGTATAAATTTTCATATTATTATTTCAGTTAATGAACATACCGACTTTGGCGGCAAAACTGGCTTTGGGACAATTCTTTTGAATGATAAGTTTATATCGGAAAACTGCCCTGCCGAATCACGGCCAATGTAATCGGGCGATCACAAATTCACAATATCTGGAAAGAGAGTGTATTCTGGGTCATCTTAAAACAATACTCGTTCCATGTGGTGGGCAAGGTGCTCTCATACTCGCACAGTACTAGTACCCCAGAGCCAGATTCCTTGGGAAAAAGAAACCTCATTTTTTATTCAGTTCTGTTTTCGCCTTTTCATCATACTGTACCAATTTATCAGGGCCTAGCCCTCTAGCTGCCTTCAGAGTTTTTTATAAGCTCTTAGTATCAGGTTATCCGAGCCGAGATACTACCCGTCGCGAATACTCTTTATAACTCTTATCATACCCCAAATCTGATATTCAGTTTACATAATCCGAGCTCTAACCCAGGGTGGATGACCCGACAGCCAGATGGGTGTGGCCCCTACCAGCCCTGGGCCCTAACTGGTCGCGGAAGTCACAGAACTCACCCGCACTTCCAATACGCCCACTCCAGGCAAGAAAGCAATTGGCGAACTTGGGTTTACCATAACCTCCCCGACTGAAAGAAACCAACCATGACAAGTCAAATCTAGCCAAAAACGAAACGATACCGTTGGGGGTGGTTACGCTGAATCTATCTCAGCCGGTGGCACAAGTATGATATGATAAAACAACGGCGGTTGGCCGAGATCAGAATTTATTATAACCCGGGATCCCAAAAAATTCTATCGAGTGATCAAACATGACTCCAGAGAAAATACCCTAGAGACGGACACAACAGGAAGGAGCAGGAGGCCAGGTTAAAACTCGGAAGAAAAAAATCGGTTTAGGGATGGATTGGGAGTGATTTGATTCTACCGACCACCCATCATGTTGATTGAGTCTGGGAGAAGTGGGATCGGTTTGTATGTGAAAAACCCCTCGTGAACCTAGCTTGCGTAGCCCTTCAGCAAATAAGAAAAAAATGAATTAAACCTCTGGGTTTGGACACGAAAACGAGAGAACTAACATCTATACTAGAGCACCAAGAAGGAATAACTAGATCTATTTTCAATTCTCTCTATTTATCGTGGGAACCGAACAAGATTTCCAAATATCCAGCCCCTTTCTAACCGGCCACGCATCTAATCCGCTTCCAGAGCGGTCTGCCACCACTCTAAATCGCCTGAATAACCGTAAACTTCCCTTTCCCCACCCTCAACAGCAGAACTTCTCCATCCACCAACCACCCCTCCTCCACCGTCGCCATCCCATCAGAAACCTTCTCATGCTTCAATCCAATATACATCCCGCCACCTTTGATAATATTCTCCGCAGCACCCCTCGTCTTAATAGCTCCTGCCCGCCTGGCAAGCTTGGCGATCATCTCTCCAACAACCTCTGCTCTAGGTATCTTGACGACCCGGTCGCCCCACACCGAGACGATTTCTGCTGCGGAAAATGCCGCTTCTCCTTCTACCGGAAAGAGCAAATTTGTTACGAATTCCGCCTCCGAGGCCATCTGCACGCCGTGGACAAGGGTGACGGCTTCTTTTGCCAGGAGGCATCGAACGGTTCGGGATCCAGGGTTTGCAATATGAGCCTGAGTGACCGTGGCAATTTCGGGGAGAGGAAGCAAAGTGAACATTCGGAGGTAATTTTGGACGTGCGTATCAGGAAGGGTTGCGAAGAACTTGGGGTTATTAGCTTAAGGGCTCCTTTCACTACCGCAAAGTGAGTGGATGTACCTGGTAGAGCTCGAAGGGTGTGGTTAGATTCTCGTCGAGCCAGATGGCATTGCCGGCAGATTTGCCGATTTTCTCGCCAGACTCAGTAGTTAAGAGAGGAGATGTTAGACCGTAGGCTTCCGCGGCTTCGCCAGTAGAGCCGGGCTGGTATCTAGATATTAAGTCGATCCCTGCTGTGATGTTCCCGAACTGATCACTGCCCCCTATCTCGCCTATTGTAAGTACTCTCCAACCCCCCCCCCCCCCCAGAAATTCTGACGTACCTGTAGACGGCAGTTGGCAGTTCGGTATAAGTGCCAAAAGTCATAGGATTGCAGTAATTGGTAGGTGAACTCGGAAAAGTTGATTCCATTCCCAGAGCTCATCCTGTCCTTGACGCTTTACATTGGAATTAGTAATGGAGGTACCACATGGGTGGGCATTTAACCAACCTGTCTCGAGCGAGCATACTACTGACTCGGATATGCCGACCCACCGTGGCGAGAAATTCCACCAACCCCAGTCCATCTAACCACTCTGAATTGGTTCTCAGCTCCCTCTTTCCAAAGTTTGCCTCGTTATACCCTTTTGAAATCGCATACTCCCGGCCCCTCTCAAAGAATTTCTCAATCTGAGCCCATAAACCGTCGAAGGATTCTTCAAGTCTCCGTGATGCAATTGAGTCGCGTTCTGCAACTCTGCCGGAAGGATCCCCAACAGAAGCTGTAGATTTACCAACCTTGATAATCTATCAGCTTTGACCCTTGCGATACCGGGGAAGAGTGCCTATACCAACGCTATAACGTGGTGGCCATGGAGATAAAAATGCAGTAGATTTATGAGTGGAAGCAGATGTCCGACGTGTAATGAGGGGGCAGTAGCATCAACCCCAGCGTAGGCTACTATAGGACCTGATTCCACAAGCTTGTCGAGTTGGCCGGCAGAGCTATAAATCCCAAAGTATGTCAGAAACATTTCTTCCCGAGAAACAAAAGCTAGCAGAGCTGCGCCCTTAGCGCACGAGCACCCTAAACGAGATTCCCATATAATGTTTCCCTAGGTAGCGAGCCTTAAGCACGGCAGGCAGCCACCAATTACCGGCCATTCTCTGGCGGGCTATATTGCACGGCTTTAAACCATAGTTTAGGGAATTTCGTAAGGCAGTGATAATGTGGTTAGGAAGACTTCATTACGGGAATGTAGGGTAAGTCGTTTAGCGCTCAGAATGCTCACCTACCCTGTCACTTTCTGGACGAGACCTCGTTCCTCTAAATTCTTTACCAAAGATGAAGAGGATGAGTGGCTCAGTTGTAGTAATCTCTTTCCAGAAGAATATGGCAAGAGGGGATGCAGTAGCTTTCCTCTTGCACCTCCTCTGAGCAGAATTCCCGACAATGCTCGCATTCCTAACAGCTAACAGAGACGAAGCTGGGTGGGGCCGCTTAAATCGTATGAATCCTCGATCTCTTTTCGAAGGCGCTCCCCAGGATGGTAGAGCGATCGAAGAGACTCTTGATGATCTCCCAGTGAACCTGGTTGTTCGGAGTTGTGAGCTTTGGTGTAACTTAGATGTTGGGGGAGGCGGTACCGGTATCCAAGTACAAGGTTCACACCTTAGAAAGAACAGAAAGAAGAAACGGAGAGCAATCTCGCGCTTCCTAGTCCTTCTTGCCAAGGAGGATGTCGCCTTCTCATATGATACGACAAATACCCGCGACAGCCACTTAATAATAACTAACCGCTACATTACACACGTGAGGGTATGGGGAAAACTAATTGCAGGCATTTTTGAGATCTTATCAGATGATCCGATCGCCCTCTTGATCACAGAGTCTCGCCAAAGGAAAAGAGCCCCAACTCGCCAAGCTCAGCACCGCCATCTGATGACGAAACCGGATCACGTGTTCTCATTCCCCATCTCCGTTTCCGCACCTTGCCCTGGCGGAAAAGAACCCGCTGAATTCTTCAGATTAACTGCAAACCCTTACATAAACAACAACAAAGAAGAGAGAGAGAGATCATGAGCTGGGCAGGTGGGTTCTAACGTCAAGCTCACAAGTCGGTGCTGATGAGCCATTTCAGGCTTTAAAAAAACGGTTAACCGGACTGCGGTCAAGGGCATGATAAGAGCTGGTAGGTTCCCGCTCATCCCACTCATCTCTTCAGCTTTCTCTAATCGATATCAGGCCAGATCGAAAAGACAAACGATCGCGATTATGAAGTTGAAGAGCGCCGGTTCAGAACTATGGAGGCCGCCGCGACAAAGCTGCAGAAGGAGGCAAAGGGGTATCTAGATGCCTTGAGAGGTGCGATTTGATCATCATTTTACTTTGGAAATGCCGTCAGCTAACATTGAATTGCAGCCATGACTGCGTCTCAGATGAGGATTGCCGAGACGATCGATGCATTCTATGGTGATGCCGGAACCCGCGACGGGGTTAGCCGCTCGTACAAGCAAGCTGTGGAAGAGCTCGACGCCGAGACCATCAAGGCTCTGGATGGCCCTTACAGGACCACTGTTTTAGAGCCTATCTCTAGATTTTGTGCTTACTTCCCCGATATCAACGAATGTCCGAAACTCCTCCAAGACCCCCGTCCCCAGTCCAGAACTAATGAGCCCGTGCGTTAGGTATTAAAAAGAGAAATCATAAACTCCTTGATTACGACCAGATGCGGGCAAAGGTTAAGAAGCTAGTAGAGAAACCTGACAAAGATCCTGGAAAGCTGCCTAGAGCATGTTACCTTTCAGCCACTTCTGAGACTTAGCGCCGTACTAACGCGAATTGCAGACCGAGAAAGAGGCTCAGATGGCTCGCGATGTCTATGAATCTCTCAATGAACAGCTTACTACGGAATTGCCCCAGTTGATCGACCTCCGGGTACCCTATCTCGACCCTTCATTCGAGGCACTCGTGAAGATTCAACTTAGATGTAAGCCTCCCACCCTTGACGGCTCTCCACACGCGAATGATTGACCTCCTTGCTCCCCAGTCTGCGCAGAGGCATACTCCAGAATGGCCCAAGTCCAACAATACCTAGACCCGAGCACCAGGGAAAAATACGCGCAAGGCCACCTTGACCAAAGAGTAGAACAAGTTCTACAAGAAATACGTGATCTTAGCATTGCGGGTGCTACATAAATGGGGTTCGTTAGACGGGATATGTTGTGTTCTCCTTTGATTAGTTCATGTGGTATACCAGGAGCTAGTTGATACAAAGGAATCGACTCTAGAAAAGAAAAATCAAAGCTTGAGCCCATGCAATTAGTGCGACTGGTGGTGTACGTAATTGCCCGGCCCTGGCAGCCCCAAACCAACATATATTATACAAGGTAAAGTAGAGAGTTCAAAATCTATCATTTCTACGTTTTCCCACCCACCCACCCGAACTCCGAGCAATCAGGAATAAAAAAGTGAAAACCCAGAAGTCAGAGAAAAAGGAGTAACATATCCCATACCTGCCGCTATTCACCCTCCCAGAAACACACGCAAATCCGTAATTCCCATCATTTGTACACCTTTGGCTTCCAACCCTTCTCTAGCTCCTCCGCCCTCCTCGCTTTCTCCCCGGCCTCTCGCACCTCACTCTCGATCCTCTCCCTCGCTCTCAAGATCTTACTCTGCAAGTAGAAACTCCCACCTTTCCCCGGCTCATTAACATCGAACAGCTTCTTAAACCGCCCCATCAGCATCGTCTCGTCGATCACCCCATTCTGTGGCGGCTTGACGTTGAGTATGCGGCAGGCTTCGTCAAGGGTCAATCCTGCGTGGGCTTTTAAAGTGGTATTTGCGCCGGTCCCGGCAGTAGCTTTAGCGTATTTTTGAGTCGCTTGTGCTTGTCGCCAGGCCTCCACAAAGGCGCGGCCGATGACCCGGGACCCTACGACGGCTATCTGGGTTATAATTCGGTGGGCCTATGATTGCGTTTAGCTTGAGGGCACGATTAGGATATGGGGAGGGCAGAAGCGGTACCATTTCGTATTGAGGGGTGAATAGTTGGTATAGAGGAATTGGTGTATTTGAAGGCAAAAAATTGGTTCGTCCGGAACATATGTTGATCAGGTGGGTACAGGCATAGGTTTCTTTTCAAGGTTTTCGGGGGGGCAGTGGGTAGGGTAACTTTATGCGGGGCAACCCACCAAGGAAAAAAATCAAATTATCAAACACAACATCGCCTCTTCCCTTTCACAACAACACCGGAAGCAATTGCGCTTCCAAAACCTCCCCAAGATGGCTGACGATGCGATGGTAGTCAACTTCGATATCAGCCCGGATGCCTTCACAATCGTAACCCCGAAGTTCAAAGGCGGCCGCTGGAAAGACCGATTGAAGGCAAAGAGGGCGGTCGAGCACCGCGCCAAGAAGAGGGCTATCGAAAGCGCCGAATTCAATATCGCACGAACCATCCCTGCCACCGCTCCCAAAACCTCAACAACAGCAGTAAAGCCCAGGAGCGGTGATGGAAAGCCCAAGCAGAAACCCACACCGCAGGCCGTCAAGTCAGGAGAGTTCGTATCCTCCTTATGGACCGGGAATCCCAAAACCGCGAGCGCTGGCGACAAAAGGGAAGAAGGGGCGGCGAATAAGCCATCGAATGCACCGTTAGCAGACGGATCTGCAACTTTCACAACACTAGGATTATCCCCCATACTCGCGAATCACCTTACGACAAAACTATCTCTGAAAGCGCCCACGGCCATCCAACGATCAGCAATCCCTAAACTAATGTCTACCGACAGCGACGCTTTCATCCAAGCAGAGACTGGATCGGGAAAAACATTGACTTATTTACTACCAATAGTGAACCGGATCATGAGTCTCTCCGTACCCCGTCCTTCTGTTCAGCAAGATGGTGAGAATGCGGCAAAGCAGACTAGACATTCAGGACTCTACGCCATTGTCCTCGCCCCGACCCGTGAATTGTGCCGGCAAATATCAACAGTTCTATCTACACTAATCCATTGTAAGAACGGCCCGCACTGGATCGTCCCGGGCGCTGTCAGCGGCGGTGAGAAGAAGAAGAGTGAGAAGGCACGGTTGAGGAAGGGGATTAATATACTCGTTGCTACCCCCGGGAGGTTATTGGATCACCTGGAGAATACGGAAAGCTTGGACGTTAGTCGAGTGAGGTGGGTTGTACTCGATGAAGGTGACAGGCTTATGGAGTTGGGGTTTGAGGAGACAATTGGAAGCATCCTGGGCATTCTGGAAAAGAAGAGCAAGTTGCCGAAAAAAGCGGAGGAGGCAGTGGAGTGGAAGAGCGAAGCGGGGTTACCGAGGAGGAGGGTGTCGATGCTTTGTTCGGCAACCATGAAGACCAACGTACAGCGACTCGGCGATATCTCTTTGAAGGAGGCGCTATACATCAAGGCGGAGAAGGGATATGACGATGCGGGTGGGGGCAGTAAGAGTGGAGAGGAAGGGTTTCAGGCTCCGGCGCAGTTGAAACAGAGTTATGTTGTGGTTCCGGCAAAGTTGAGGTTAGTGGGGTTGAATGCGATACTTAAGAGGGCTCTTGTACGACAGACTGCCAGCCCAAAGATTATTGTTTTTTTCTCCTGCTCGGATTCGGTGGACTTTCACTTTCAAGTATTTTCCCGGTTGGACAGTTCAGGTACTGAGCCGCCAAAGCCCACCCCGAAACCCACGAAACCCTCGAAGATCTCCGAAAAAGACTCCGCAAACCCCCACGCTCCAGAAACCAAACCAGATCCCTCCGAAAAGCCAGCTAAACAGCCTCCACCGAACAATCCCGCAATCGCCAAAGCCCCACACCTCCACCCCACCGCCCTCCTCCACAAACTCCACGGCTCCCTCCCACAGCCAATCCGAACCTCCACCCTCCACTCCTTTGCACACACAACCTCCCCCTCCCTCCTCCTCTGCACCGACGTTGCTGCCCGTGGACTGGACCTCCCGAACGTCGACCTAATAATCCAATTCGACCCTCCGTTCTCCCGCGACGACCACCTCCACCGTATCGGCCGTACGGCGCGCGCAGGACGCGCTGGGCGGGCCATAATGTTCCTACTTCCGGGGCCAGAGGAAGGCTATGTCGATGCAGTGCTAAAAAAGTGCGGAAGCCCCATACACGCGGACGTGGACGAGGTGTTCAAGAAGGGCTTCGGAGGAGAAGGAGTGAACCACAAGAAGCGGGAGTGGGAAGATAAAGCTACAGAATGGCAGTTGGAAGTTGAGAGGTGGGTGTTGGCGGACAAAGCGGTGATGGACCTGGCAAAGAAAGCCTGGGGAAGCCATATCCGCGCGTATACCACCCACGTTGCCGCTGAGAAGGGGATGTTCAATCATAAAGCACTGCATTACGGACATTTAGCGAAGAGTTTTGGGATCAGGGATGCCCCGGGGGATATTAGAGTTCCCGGAGGTGGCGCAACTGGTGGCGGGAAAGGGAGGGGTAACACCACGGGTTCGGCGGCCACGGTTACCCCTGCCAAAGCGGGTGCGAAAAGAAGCTTGGATGCGGAAGACGCACCGAGCGATGCCGGCCGAGAAGCGGTAAGGAAGATGCGGAAGGTTGCTTTTGGCATGCAGATGAAGAAGGGGATGGCTTCGGAGTTTAATATCGGATGAGAGAGGGCCTCCATCCGGGTAGATTTATTGTAGCCTTGTGTATTATAATTATAATATATACCTTCCTGTGAGCAAGTGGCCCAAAGCGCAGCTATGCTTTCTTGAATGGCATCGACCCTACTTTGTAGATTTTAGAACATCACATCATAAATTCCTCCAGTCTCTCCAAACCCAGATCATGGGGTATAAGTATTAAAAAGTAAATGCATTATCAACGGATTAATGGTCCCGAAATTTATATCTTGCTCGACACGGTATGGTACAGTAGCTTACTACGCATAGGCATAAGTTAGCTTCCCAATTGCCCAAACCTGAGTTGTGGATGCCGTACCCCAGCCACCACTGGCATGATTATTATTTTTCATCGGCATGTTTTCAGACAACCATTCTTCGGCATGCCGGCGCACGGGAGCGACTCCCATCAGATGCTCCAAGGCAGTTTTTCCATTTTTCCATCTTTCATTTTTCCCATTTCTTCCCTCCTCCCCCGAAAGATGAATTACAGCCAACGGAACAGAATCGCAGAAAATGGATTCCAAACGTGTCGGGAAAGTCACACAGCCCGACCAGCTCAGGGGCAGCTCTCGTCATCAAATAGGCGTGGAAGTTCTACCGGGGGGGTAGGTAAAAGGGTGGAATAGCACGGCAATCCAATACGAAATGAGCGGCGGTCAATTTCTTTCTTCCTTTCTTCTTGCTGTATATTCGTAGACCTTCTCGCGCATGTCTTACAAGTATCATACCAGTATCGTATCCGAAACGGGGAATCTCGGGGGAAAGCACCGTGGTTAAAGGCATACAACCAGTAACTTGCCAGGCAAAAAACGCTTTGATAGGTCCTAAAGAGGGGGGGGGGACCTTGGGTTCTAGTTTAGGTAGGGTAACATCATTCTCACAAGATATCCGAGCATCACCCTTTAGCCAAAATAAATAAATATTATTATTACACAACAAGGGGGGGGATCCAGCCTCAAATACCGTTCAATGATTCATGGCAATTAACTATCAATGATGAGTTTATTGGCTGCAGAATTCGTGATTTCTAAACTCTTTCCCCGGAAAGGCATCGTAACTTTAAGGTCATGGCAAACGCAAAGTCTTGGCAAATAACCAGCGCCACGTTCGCTTGTGTGCGTACCAGTGGGGGTCCCGAATCTACTTCTGTGCTTGAATCTTATCACGAATGGGATTAGAGCGATTGACGTGAGAGGCATACTTAGTCTGGACTGGAGGAGCTTGGTATGAATGTGAGGGCTCTCCTTAAACAGTTATATCACAATTTATAACAAGAATCAGACGCGGACGGGGTGCTCGCTGTCCCAATACTGACTTTCACTTCCCGGGCGAGGGAGCTGCCAGGGGAGGGTGCATGCATTAAGCATGCCTAGATTCGAGATGGCGGCGATGCCAATACCCGTCGTTCCGGTGTTTGAGGCTCAAAGTGAAAGACGGGTTTTTCCTGTTGCAACCTGGCTATCTGCCGTTCTGCGTTCCAGAAACGAGTGAGCGTCCATGACGCGCTAAGCCTCATTACTTAATCACTTGCCAGAGAACATCGTCATCGGACCACCCACCCTGCGTCTCGTTTCCAATCCGACAAAGACCTATCCTCACTTCTCGCACCACCCCCACCCACCACCACCTTTGACTGGCCAACCAACTCTCCCACCAGCTAACCCGTGATCGAACAACGAGCACCGCCCTCGGACATCTCGATTCAAAGGGATACAAGAGCTTCCCGAAAAAGCAAAACAGTCTTCTTCATTGGCATCTTCGGCTAACGCAATGTCTTCTTCATCTGCTTCAGCACCGCTTCTCTAGTAAGCTCTCCGCAACTAGCTAACGAATCCCCCCCAAAAAAAACTGACCACGGCCCGCTCACTTTACAGCGCATGCGTCGCCCACGGCACCACCATCCTCTCCGAATACTCCCCGAGCGGAACCGCATCCACAAACGCCTCGTCCCTCGCCTCCCTTATCCTCCCTAAAATCACGCACGCGAGCCCACAGAAGCTCACCTACACCCATGGCCAGCACAACATTCACTACATCGCGACCGCCTCCTCGCAATCCATCCCGTTGGGTCTGACCTTCCTGGTCATCTCCACGGCCCTGATTGGGCGCAAACTACCCTTTGGCTACCTCCTCGAGATCCAGCGCCTCTTCACGAGCAAGTACCCGGCCAGCACCATCGCCGACGCCCCCCCCTACGGATGCGCCGAGTTTAATTCCACGCTCGCCGCCACTATGCGGCAGTTCGAGGCCGGTGGCGAGAACGAGGACGTCGTCGCCAAAGCTCAGAGGGAGATTGAGAGCGCGCGCGGCATCATGACGGAGAATATCGAGAGGGTGCTCGAGAGGGGGGAGAGGATCGATTTGCTCGTCGACAAGACTGCCGGATTGCAGAGTGGGGCTATGGAATTTAGAGTTCGGAGTCGCGGGCTGAGGAGGAGAATGTGGTGGAAGAACACCAAGGTTTGTCTTTACCGTTTATTGGACACTTGGGACGGAGGATGGAGCGCTGACGGGAAATAGTTGATGATATTGCTGGTGTTTGTGGTTATATTCTTGGTTTACTTGTTTGTTGGAATGGGATGTGGGCTCCCGGGTTCGTTCCCCCTTGTCTCGCTACTGGAATTGATGAACCGCGCTAATGTATCTCCAGGCTGGTCCCACTGCGTTGGCTAATCTGCCCGCGAAACCCGCAAACATAGACGCCAATACCATCAAAATTCCAAGACCACCGATGAGGTTAATTATAAGCTGTCACGAAACGAAACGCGAAGAAAAAGGACTTTCGGAACCCAACAGACTGCCCTTTGTTGGAGGATTGTTGGTTTTTCTTTTCTCCTTTTAATCAGCTCTTGACACGGCTTATTTCACGGTTTCCTTTGTGCATTGATTTCTTTCTTTTAAATCTCTTCTTTTACTGGAGCTCTCGGGATTTCTCTTTGCTTTTCCTATTTCGTTTTTGCTTAAATTCCTCGAGACACTTTTCTTACAAAACTCCTGCATGTGTTGCTACTCAACTGTACCGGGGTCAACCAACCAGATGTCAGCTGGAGCTAGACAGACAGACAGGTCTTGGGCTTTCCCTCCTTTTTTCGTTTCTCTTTTGTTTCGCTGTTCCCCACTTAAACTCGTCTCTACTCTTTGGCCTTATTTTTATCTATTTATTACTTGTCGGTCCGGCGAATAACATGGATTTCATCTCTTAATCACTTTGCACAAAAGCTCTCTCGATTCTGTGTTGTGTTTGGATGATGCCGGACGTTACCATATTCTGGACGGTTGATATCATCTTATGTTGCACCTGCAAGGTACAGTACCGGTACTGTGGGAGAGTGAGAAGTTGAATTCGTAATCTTACTACCAATTCCGGGGGCCGAGCGCGTGTATCTGGATCGGTTACTCTTTTCTTATGTACTCTGTACAGGTGCGGGTTGTGTAGGCCCTCCGCCCTCCTCAATGGCTTCCCACACAGAGGGCTATGGGGCGCTTTTTCTTCCACTTGGGTACTCGTTAGGCTAGCGGCTTTTGGTGAGTTTGCGCCAAGTTTCTGTTCTGGTATTGTATTGCATAGTATCGTACGCTGCACAAACCCACCATTTTAAACCCGAATCCCGTCGTAACCAGTGCACGAAAGCGCAGAGAGAACATCTGATAAAAGCGATTCTCCGGATTCCTCCAGACGGGATAGTCAAGTCCCTTAAATACATCATCATCATCATCATCATCATCATCAAAGACCTCCCCCACCTAGAAGCGTGCCACACCACCAAATATATACACCCCCCTCGACACAACCCATCGCAGCGCCGGACCACCCCAATCAATCAATCAACCAATCAACCAATCCATCAATCCGCAAAATGCGAGTGATCCCCCATGAATTCACAACGAGACGCCAACCTCATTCCCAACATCCTCCCAAGAACACACGCTCTCCCGCGCCCTAAACTTCCACAACTCCCAGCCCCCCGCCTCGCCTCCCGTGCCCGTAGCCATAGCCGCCCTGACCTGCGCCGCGAGTTTCGCCAACGGATCGCAGACCTTTGCATGCTTTTCCAGAAACAGCATTCTCACTCCTCCCCTTTTCCCGGAGGCTGATGAAGATGAAGATGAGGCGGGGGTTGTTGCGTTGAGGAGGACCCAGTCGACCAACTCGTTGACGGCGAAGCCGTCCAGGTCCTCGATGGTGTTCCACGGCAGGAGGTTGAGTTCCGAGAGCTTGCGGTAGATGCTGGAGAAGATTAGGGCGTCGCAGCGGGGGTCCGGGGGCGAGAAGGCGCACTGGTGGGGGGATGGTGGCGAGGGGGTGGTGGAAGAAGAAGAAGAAGAAGAAGAATGGGAGGGTTGGTAGCGGTTGAAGAGGGTAGTGAAGACAAGTTTTATGTGCGTGAGGAGGTGAGCGCGGTGGGCTAATATCGCTTCTGCAAATAACAATAATAATTATTATGGTTGGTTTTCGGGGAAGACAGGAGGGGGTAGACTATATCATACTTAACACAGTCTCCGGCAGAAACTCCCCAAACCCGCCTCCACCACCTCCTCCCCCGCCCTTCCTCTCCCTGAAGACGGGAACCCGATCCATGCCACCCCCAACCCTCTGGACGCACACCTCCACCACGGCCCTCGCGAGCAGCTTTGCGAAAATCTCCTCCACGCCCCACACCCACGCCACGAAGAGCCACTCCTCGAAGCCCGGCTTCTCCGCCCTGGCCGTCCAGGCCTTCATCCACCTGTCGCCGTACATGCTCGTCGCGTGCGAGCAGTCGTACTTGTCCACCACGACGGCCATCTTGACCAGCTGCCTAAATGTCAGCGACTGGGGGACGGACGGGTGATTGTGCAGGGCTTTCAGCAGGATGCAGAGCGCCACGGGGTCGTCGTCGTGGAGCTTTAGCACGAATGGCTCCGTCGAAGAAGAGGAAGAGGTGGGGGAGGAGGGGGAAATGTTGAAGCGCTGGGCTTCGGAGAAGGGGGAGGTGGGGCTCAGCATTGCCGAGAAGACCTTCGACGTGGTGATTAGCACGCTCGCGGAGGCTCTGTAGTGCAGTGCTTGCGTGGGTGTGAACAGGCGGAGGAGTATGTCCCCCACCGGGGAGATTATTATTATCGTCTCGCGGGGGGGTGGTAGTGGTGGGGTTGTTGTCGGTGTTGTCGTCGTCGTCGTCATCCTTATTATCGCCGTGGTGGTGGTGGTGGTGGCGGCAGCGGCTTTTTCCCGGGGCGGGGAGCGGGGTGGTATTGGTTGGGACATTGTCGATGCTTTTCGGTTTCCTAACAATTGAAGAGGGTCGGGGGTTGTATTCGGGTTTTCATTAAATTTTGGATTTTTTTTTGTTGTTGCTATGATACGTTGCTTTGAGTCAATGGTGAGTGAGGGTTCTTGTGGGGTTTGTTGCCTAGGATTCATGAGTCGTCATTCGTCGTCGTGCAAAAGTGCCCCCCTTCGAGGTGGAATGTAGCCGATTGGGTTACAGTATCGTATCAGCCTCCCATCTCGGGAACTTTGCCCGGAATCGGGGAGACGGCGCCGAGAAAAAAACCATTATTAAGCTACGATACCATAGCATACCCGTGCTGCACAACTATGCTCTCTTATCATACCCGAAACCCAAGCGAAAATTTCTACTTGTTCACGGGAGGAAGGATCTCGGGGGACATTCGGGAGTAACCTCTAATAGCAACCGCTCGGCTATTCCGCGATGATAGAAATATTAGTTCGGGGGCGGACAAAGAAAAGCCTTCAATCGCTCGCATAATATTATAACCCCGCAGGTCCCTTGCTTTTGTTTTTTTTTAGCGATAAGTTAGTCCCATTTCGGGATTTCACAGCTGAAAACTAGTTATGAAAATGGCTCACTGGGTAATTAAGCTGTAAGAGGTTTTTTCTCTTTCCTTTTTCATAGCAAGATGAGCATGCTTGCTGAGATACATAATTACACAGGATCGCTAAGCCGGTTGTAATGTATTATAACTAATACCAGGCGGGAGCTCCAATTATTATTATTATTATTTTTATTTCCTTTTTTTTACAAACCCACCCCTCTATCTAATAGCTTTGAGGCCGAATTTGAAAACCATGGCATTTCCTGTACAGTATCATACAACGTTTAGGAGAGTGCACAAACGATGACATCTTCTGCCGGATCTTTCCTTCGGAGGGGGGGGGTTTTTTTTTGCCTCCATCTGGCATGGGAAAAGAAGGTTTTTTCACCAATTAGATCGGCCTGGCCAAAGTGATGGCCTGGTGGGGGGGGGTTTAGTTCTTGCTTTGTTTTTTTAAGAAAAAAGACGTTGGCATGCTGACTAGGACACTGGAGGATAAACTTGGGTGAAGGGGAGAAGGAGATGTGCAGGTGAGAATTTGGTATTCCAGTAATTGAGGAGGGGTTGTATGGAGGGAGGGAGGGAGGGCGAGGGATGAGGGAACCACCGTGGAGAAAAAGTTGAATTCATGATACTACTATGATACTAGCAATTGCGGGGGGGTCTAGTGTGAGTTAATTGCTCTCTCTCCCCCGTCACCTTCCAACATCTGCGATTATAGAGTGTTTTTTCTTCTTCCTATATGAATCTTACCAATTCGGCTTAGAGCGCCCGGTAAGTTCCTAATATTCTACCCTTTTAATCTTGTACAGTACTGTACATAGCCTAACTCATTGGGTCGTGCGTCAAGCAAGAGTACCAAGATTTTATACAAAAAGGATGATTTGGTTGCACTGGAGTAGAAAAACTCGAATAATTGAACCGTGTGCTATGAAGTCAAGAATTTCCTTCGCGGGAACCGGGGGCAAAAAAACACGGCAAAAACACCACCCTTTTCCACCTTCAGACGTAGAAGAAAAAAGCAAAAGTTTATTTACCTTACCGAGAGAGGAAAGTCCAACGACATAGTACACGGCGCAATTATTCAAGTTTCTACGGGTATAATATTTGAAAAGAGAGCCAAGTATCGGAAGTGCTATCCTTGTTTCATAGGACTAATTCTAGCAACGCTGATTTCTAGATTTCAGAACTAAAATTTCCTAGTGGAATGAGGGTTTGCTGGGTAAGTTTTAGGAGGTGCCTTCCCGTGCTTTTTTACTACATAATATTTAGTGAAAGGCGAGGATGCTACAGGTATTAGACCACTTTTACCTAACTTACTTGTCACAGGCAACAAGTACACGAGTATCCGGAAGATACGAGTAGTGAATTAGTGATATATGGAACGGATCATTTGCAATATATTTGGCGAACCCCTGTTGCCGAAAGCTTCCTGGCCTGGGACATGTACAATCTGGGGATCTGCAAGTTTGGGGAACTGCTAGTCCTGCAGTCCAAATTGAAAATTTTGAGTAACCTGAGGTCTTCGCTCAACAGTCTGCCACCTCTCCCTCACCCCCGCTCTTCCATCCATATCAAGCATAAGGATTATCAAAATTTGAATCCCCTGCTCAGGAATTTCCCCAGTTCATTGAAATTGAAATTGTAAAGTTGTTGTCTAGATAAAAAGTTTTAATTTCGCAGATATCGCGAATGTGCTACAAGAACAAGAGTGGAGTGGGGCAAAACAAAAAAGTACCGATTTCCTTCCCATTAACCCTCGTTCGGTATCATCGAACAGCTAACTACAAGTCCCAGCAGTATCGTCTCGCCAAGTCTGCTGAAATGCCATCAATACCGGGCCATCTGGGTAATTCCGTTCCGCCTTCCACCTTCTGCCTTCTGCCTTCCTCCCTCCATCTTGGTTCCCTGCCTCCCTGCACCCACCAGCTTCCAAAAGCCTCAAGAGCTTTTATAAGCCTTGGTGATCTTTGACCCGGGCTGGATTTCAGGTATTAAACTAACAGCATCGGTTTCGAACGGCTGGCGATCTTCCGGAAAAGTGGCCTGGAAAAGGCTGGTGAGAACTTGAGCAAAGTCGTCTTGGCCGATCGCGTCCCATTTTTCGGGAGATATCGGTGTGCTTGCTACCATTGTTGCACGTCTATTAATCATTTCGACCATTGCTTTAGATTCTGGTACCTTTAGTAAACATAAACGAGGTGCAGAGGAGAGGAGAAAATACCAAGATACGGTTTGGCAGTATCGTGTGTGATACCATAGAGCTCATGAAATGTATGAGTGTCATCAATATGGCCATGGCTTATCATAACAACATCTGCCATGATGTCACCACCTTGGGCAGTGTGGTTTCCAATGTCTATGACTTTCTTGTCACCATCTACAGGTTTTCCGGCCTTGCATTTCCTGTAGTTGGTGAAAAAGTGGTACCGTAATGCTATTGCTGTTGGTTGTAGAGGCTGCATAGTCAACTTCCAGTCTTCCCAAATTTGTCTTTTTTTGCGAAAGTCCTCCATGGTCTCTTTAACGTGTGCCATGGTCTCCTCAAACTTCTGGTCAAATACTTTGAACCTCAGTTGTGACTTATCAAAGGAGTCCTGAAAATTCTCCATGAAACATAAGCCTCTGTTGTTGGCATATATGTACCGAGGGCGCTTCAAACCAGCAAGGCGGTGTTTCGGTATATTCATTGTGGGTGCAATGAGTTCCCTGACCGGAAACATAATCTCGTACTCGGTATTCTCGTCTCTTGTGACTTCACAAATGATAAGAGCGCTAATTCTCTCTGGTACAAGAGGCTGTAGAAGGAGAATTGGTGGGGGATATGGGGTGATGGCCACAGGCGGTTGCGGAATCTGAGGAGACAGGGAGTGAATTGTGCAAGAGAACTGTGGGGGAAATGCGGTTTGAGCTAAACAAAAGTACGGAGGGGACGAAATCCTATTCTGGTTAGCTTCCAACCCATTTTAGGCAAGAGGCTTGGCAAGTTACCGGAAGTGGTGATAGGGGGAATGGAGATTGTTGAGTGATTGATTCAGGGATAGACATATTTTTTTGGTCAGAAGAGAGATCTCTGGAGTGAGAGATATATCTGGCGGGAGAGAGATCTCTGGAGAAACAAAGAGAAGTAAATTCACTTATGTGGGGAGCCTACCAATAGGCACATTTTCAGCATAGCACTGCAGGACCTGTTGACTTGAATATTTGACATTCGGGCTATCATACATCAACAAGCTTCACTACACACTCATTATATGCGTACTAGGTCCCTATGCCATCACCCGCTTTGTGGTTGACAAGAATGTTTGACTGAGTGGAAGCCATTGGCACCGGCGTTTCCTGCAAGCATACAAAATCCTTAGATGGACCAATTTGAGATCGGAGCCCGTCATCGAGTTCTAACCGGATGTCCTCTTCTCTTATGATAGATCACCACCCTCCTGGTGCATCATGCCGAAACACCAGTGCAGGACACTAACGAGGGCGAGTGGTAATACATGAGGAGAACAACACCTTCCGGGAAACTTTCAATCTATGTTATGTAAACAGGCGCACTGCTCCCAACCGTCCGGGGTAACTTCCAAGAGCCCCGGACGGGACGGGACGGCTATTTATAGTCCTTCCGGGGCAGCCTAAGGGCAGGACGGCGGGCCCTACAGGGTGAGACATGTTAGCTCAGGGCAGGGGGGGGGGGTGGACGGCGGGGACCGGCAGGGGACTGTCGGAGACGACCGGGAATGGTGAGGGAAGGGGGAGACTGCCGGCGACGCCCGGGGACGGCACGAGTGATGTCTTATGAAGTGAAAAGAATCCGTTCGGAGGTGCATGATCTCAACTTGGCTAGTACAGGAGGTCCAAGCGCTAGGAATAGTCCCCTATAGTCCGTCCGGTCCTCACCTTCCGGGGCGTAGTCCGTCCTAGCACCCTCAAAAAGACGGACTATGAGCCGTAGTCCGTCCCGTCCTCACCCAAAGACGGACGGACTGGACGGTTGGGAACACTGAACAGGCGAGAGAAATAAGACTAAGGACCTTAGCTTAGGTAAGTTAACAAGACTATCAAACGGAGATAAAAAGCTAGCAAAACCGCTGGGATATCCCATGCCCAACCCGGACATTGAAATTCCCACCCGGCGATTACTCCTACCCACCACATGAGATCCCTAAATCAAACGTCGCAATCACCGTTATACGCAGCAGCCAGTCTCATTGCTATTCGTCTTCTTCATAAGAGTAGTTGCAGGACTAACTCCCGGTGGAACGACCCATCTCCAGTGACCCCGCCTTCCCACTTTCCCACCAATCAGCCATCCATAGACACTGAATTCGCAGCCTTCAACGTTATATTTCTTGTCCCGTTTCAAGTGTGTTTTCCTCTCTACCACGGGAGTGAGACAGACCGCCGAGAGGAGTTGTCAAGGAGAAAGAAGTCCAGCCAAAGGCTGGGATGACAATTGCGAGTTGTACGTTTACGGCGGGAATGTCGGGTTTGTTGACGATCCTGTAACTCGGAACTGTAATATTGAATGTGGAGCGGGGGATAACGAGTGGGGGAGGTGGGAAACTCACGAAGTAACGCTCTGCAAAATCAGCCCACCGAGCAGCATCACTGCAGCCAACGCCCCTGTAGCGGTAACCTTCTTAAAGATGGGGCGGGGCGCATAGGAATAACCTGCACGCAGGAAATGGCAGTAGCAATCCATGCAGCCATAAATGCTTCCAGGCTCGGATGGGTGCATAGAAGCCAGCCCTCTTGGGGTAGATGCCCCCCAGGGCAACTGGTTGCCACTTGCAATCGCCGCCAATTTCGGTTGGCGCATTCGGGGCGCTAGCACCTCTCGCAACTGCGCGCCTTAACGCGTCGCTTGGTCAGAATAAGCGTAGGAACAGAACTTCAATCGCAGGTATCATACCAAATCCAGCCCGGACAAACAAGTGCATCTTAATCGCACGCACTCTAATCAGGCTTGGAGGTTGTTCCTCAAGTCAGTCCATCTCACCATAGTACCGCGGTAAGTCCAAACCCAATTCATACGAAAGAATACCGAAAAGAAACGCGAAGAGAATCAAAGAAAAGAGGCTATGGATTTCACTCTTCTCCACCACTCTAATTCAGTAGTAGATGGAACAGTACGGTACCATGGGTCCCTCAACCCCCCTAACCTATATTCGATCATCCGTCGTATCTGAGTGGAATGGCTCTGCCCCGGATATTCCATGATGCCTTCTCATACCGTTTAAGAAAGAGTTCTGTTATTTGTTCGCCGGCTTTAGGAACAGCATCCGGAGACGTTTGCCCAATTTCGCCAGTCATGCTAATGGTCGGTTGGCCATTCAGTGGCGCTGCTGCAGCTTTTACCTAGGGGTCTTGTAGTCCCTAAACACCTTCTATAGCATCCTTTTTTGGTGGCTTCTCTGTTAATACCTTTCATGCCAGGGAATTGATAGCGAGGCAAGTCAGACTAATGGGTGGTATCAAAAGCCTCCATGTCAAGCTACCCCACCCTCCGCACTGCATCCTCTAAATAGGTTCTCACACCATCGATTACGCGGTATGCTTTATGGTAGCTAGTCCTTTATGATAGTTACGGTTTATGTAAATTTGGTAGAAATTGTTGGAAGAATCATAGCACTATCGCAGGCCACATGTCCTTCCATTCAAAAGACCCTCTCAGGAGTTTATCTAAATTTACCATTCAGGTTGCCGAAAAGAATTGGGGAGAGGAAATACGAAGATTTATTGACCTTACTGAGAGAGGAAAGTCCAACGACGTAGCAGACGGTTCAATTATTCAAGTTTCTACGGTATTTGAAAAAAGAGCCAGGTATCGGAAATGCATTCCTTGTTTTATGGGACCAATTCTAGCAACTCCTATTTCCAAATTTCAGAACGAACATTTCCTAGTAGAACGAGGGTTTGCTGGGTAAGTTGTAGGATTGGCCTCGCCCCTCTTTTTTGCTATGATAAATATTTGGTGAAAGGCGAGGATGCTACTGGTATTAGACCATTTTTACCTAACTTACTTGTCTCAGGCAACAAGTACTCGAGTATCCGGAAAATAGAAGTGGTGCATTAGTTATATATAGCAGGGATATTTTTCCAGACATTTTGGGAACCCCTGTTTCCTAAAGTTTTCTTTCCTGGGACGAGTTCTATCTGCAGGTCATGGAGTCCCAATTGAAATTTTAAGTAACCAGAAGTCTTCGCTCAAAAATGTGCCAGCTCTCTTGCACCCGCTCTCTGCCATCCATATTGAGCATAAGGATTATCAAAATTTGAATCCGCTACTGAGGAATTTCTCCAGATGATTGAAATAGAATTTCTAAAATTGTTGTCTGGATGAAAGTTTTCAATCTCGCAGATATCGCAAATCTGCTACAAGAACAAGAGTGGAGTGGTGTAAAACAAAGGGGTACAGATTTCCTCCCAATTGACCCTCTTCCTGTATCATGGAAAGGCTAACTACTGGTCCCAGCAGTATCTTCTCACCAAGTCCGCTCAAATGCCATCAATACCCGGACCATGTGCGTAAGTCCCTTCACCCTTCCGGCTCCCCGGCTCCCCTCCCTCCATCTTCATTCTCCGTCTCCCGGCACACACCAGCTTCCCAAAATCTCAACACCTTTTATATGAGTTTATGATTCTTTGCCAGGCCTGCCTCGCAGGGGTTGAATATTGCGTATGCTTTTCAAACCACTCGGGCTCTGTAGTACTGGCTAGGTCAAACCAGTGGAGAACATGATCAAACTCTTTTTGGAGGTTATCGTCCCATTTCTTGCAAGATTTGTGCATACTTAAGAACATTGTCGCACGTGTATTAATCATTTTGACCATTGCTTTAGATTCTGCCAGTGGTACCTTTAGTAAACATAAAAGAGCTGCAGAGGAGAGGAGTAAATACCAAGATAAGGTTTGGCAGTATCATGTGTGATACCGTAGATCTCATGAAATGTATGAGGGTGATCCATATGGCCGTGTCTTATGAGAGCATAATCTATCATGATGTTACCACCTTGAAGATCCTCATTTCCAGTGTTCATGTCCTCCATGTCACCATCCACAGGTTTCCCTCCGTTCCATTTCTTGTAGTTGGCGAAAAAGCGACAGCATATTCCAATCGCAGTTGGTTGTAGAGGCTGCATGGTCGACTTCCCGTCTTCAATCTGCTGCAACCTTTCTTCTAATGCTTTGATCCTCCGTTGTAAATCATTAAAAAGGGCCTCGACATTCTCTTTAAAACATAATCCTCTCTTGTTGGCATATATGTACTGAGAGCTCTTCAAACCACCAAAGCGGTGTTTCTCTACCTTCATTGTGGCTGCAATTAGTCCCCTGACCGAAAACATAATCTCGTCCTCAGTATTCTCGTCTCTTGTGACTTCACAAGTGATAAGAGCCCTGATTCTGTCGGTCACAAGAGGCTGTAGAGGGAGAATCGGTGGGGAATATGTGAGGATGGCCACAGGTGGTTGCAGGATCTGAGGAGACTTGGAGTGAATTGCGGAAGAGAACTGTGGGTGGAAATGTGGTTTGGGCTGGACAAAAATACTGAGCGGATGAAATCCTATTCTGGTTAGCTTCCAACCCATTTTAGGCACGAGGGTTGGCGGGTTACTGGAAGCAGTGCTAAGGCTTTGATTTCCTTAGGGTTGGGGGAGGTGGGATAAAGGAAATACAACAATGCTGATAGGGGAAATGGAGGTTGTTGAGTGATTGATTCAGGGATGGACACTTTTTTTTGGTCAGGAGAGAGATCTCTAGAGATGGAGATATATCTGGCGGGAGAGAGATCTCTGGAAAAACAAAGAGAAGTAAATTTACTTATGTCGGGAGCCTACGAATAGGCACTATTTTCAGCATAGCACTGCAGAACCGATTAACTTGAATTTTTGACATTCAGGCAATCATATGGCAACAAGCTTCACTACACACATATTATATAAATACTAGGTCCCTACGCCATCAACCACTTCGTGAATGCCAAGAATGTTTGACAGAGGTGAAGCCATTCGCACCAGTGTTTCCTGGAAGAATACAAAATCCTTAGATGGACCAATTTGAGATCGGAGCCCGTCATCTAGTTCTAACCGGATGTCCTCTTCCCTTATGATAGATCACAACCCTCATGGTGCAGAATGCTGAAATATGAGTGCAGGACACCAAACAGGGCAAGTGCTAATACATGAGGAGAACGACACCTTCCGGGAAACTTTCGAACTATGTTAGGTAATCAGGCGAGAGAAACAAGACTAAGGGCCTTAGCATTGGTAAGCTAACAAGACTATTAGAGATAAAATGGTAGTCGAACCGCTGGGATATCCCATGCCCAACCCGGACATTGAAATTTCCACCCGGCGATTACCCCGACCCACCTCATGGGATCCCTAAATCAAACGTCGCAATCAGCGTTATATCCAGCAGCCAGTCTCATTGCTAATTGTCTTCTTCATAAGACTAGTTGCAGGACTGACACCCGGTGGAGCGACCCCTCTCCAATCACCCCGCCTTCCCACTTTCCCACCAATCAGCCATCACTCCCACCGCTGCCACTGCTGTCATGGGCACTGGTAGCCGCATTCTTGCACACACTCACATCCGAAGGGCCAGTCCTTCCACCGGTGCTCATAGACGCTGCATTTGCAGCCTTCAGCGTTATATTTCTTGAGCCGTTTCGAGTGTGTGTTTTCCCTCACTACCACGAGAGTGAGACCGACCGCCGAGGGGAGTTGTCAGGGAGAAAGAAGTCTAGCGAAAGGCCGGGATGACAATTACGAGTTGTATGTTTACGGCGGCCATGTCGGGTTTGTTGACAAGTCTTGCTACAGCGGTCCTGTAAATCTGAACTGTACTCGAGTAATATTGAATGTGGAGCGGGGGATGAAGAGTGGGGGAGGTGGGAAACTCACGGGGTAACGCTCTGCAAAATCAGCCCACCCCGCAGTATCACTGCAGCCAACGCTGCCCCTGTAGCGGTAACCTTCTTGAAGACGGGGCGGGGCGCATAGGAATAACCAGCACGCAGGAAATCGCAGTACTCGCAAACGCACCACGTTTGTGAACACAACTGCTATTGCATACACAAAAATCATGAGGCTCCGGCCCATTTTTTGCCCGTATGCAATAACAGTTGTGTTCACAAACGTCATACGTTTGCAAGTACCAATCAAGGCAGCCCTAAATGCTTCCAGGCTCGGATGGGTGCATAGAAGCTAGCCCTCTTGGCGTCGATGCCCCAGGGCAACTGGTTGCCACTTGCAAGGGATCGCCGCCAATTTCGGTCGGCGCATTCGGGGCGCTGGCACCTGTCGCAACTGCACCCATAACGCATCGCTTGGTCAGAATAAGCATAGGAACACAACTTCAATACCAGGTATCCTATCAAATCCAGTCCCGGCAAACAAGGGCATCTTAACCGCACGCACTCTAATCAGGCCTGGGAGTTGTTCCTCGAGTCAGTCCATCTCACCATAGTACCGCGGTAAGTCCAAACCCAATTCATACGACAGAATACCGAAAAGAAACACGAAGAGGATGAAAGAAAAGAAGCTATGGATTTCACTCTTCTCCGCTACTCTAATTTTAGTAGTAGATGGAACAGTACGGTACCATGGGTCCCCCCCCTAACCTATATTCGAGCATCCGTCGTATCTGGGTGGAATGACTCTGCCCCGGATATTCCTTGATACCTTCTCATAGCGTGTAAGAAAGAGTTCGGTTATTTGTTCGCCCACTTTAGGTACTGTACACCATCCAGAGACGTTTGCCCGATTTCGCCAGTCATGCTAATGGTCGGTTGGCCATTCAGTGGCGCTGTCGCAGCTTTTACCTAGGGGTCTTGTAGTCCCTAAATACCTTCTATAGCATACCTCCTTGGTGGCTTCTCTGTTAATACGTTTCATGCCAGGGAATTGATAGCGAGGCAAGTCAAACTAATGGGTGATATCAAAAGCCTCCACGTCAAGCTCCCCCATCCTCCGCACTGCATCTTCTAAATAGGTTCTCACACCATCGATTACGCGATATACTTTATAGTAGCCAGTCCTTTATGATAGTTACGGTTTATGTAAAGTTGATAGAAATTGTTGGAAGAATCATAGCACTATCGTAGGCTGCATATTTTCCATTTAAAAGACACTCCATGGAGTTTATCTAAATTTACCATTCAGGTTGGCGAAAAGAATTAAAAAACAAAAATACCGAGATTTATTGACTTTACTGAGAGAGGAAGGTCCAACGACATATCACACAGCTCACTTATTCTGGTTTCTACGGTATTTGAAAAGAGAGCCAAGTATCGGAAATGCTTTCCATGTTTTTGTTTTTCATAACACCAATTCTAGCAAGCTCCTATTTCTGAATTTCAGAACTAACATTTCCTAGGAGAACAAGAGCTTGCGCGGTAAGTTTTAGGGTGTGACTCCACCCGCCTTTCTTTGTACATATTTGGTGAAAGGCAAGGATACTACCGATATTAAACCTCCTTTACCTAACTTACTTGTCCCAGGCAACAATTACTGGAGTATCCGGAAAATACGAGGGGTGAATTAGTGATATATGGAATGGATTTTTTGACATGTCTTTTGCGCACCCTTGTTTCGGAAAGCTTTCTTGCCTGGGACAAGTGCTATGTACAGTACTCTAGGAATCTGCGGGTCATGCAGTCCAAATTGAAATTTTGTGTAACATGGCGTCTTCGCTCAAATATCTGCCGCCTATACCAACTGTGAGGATTTTCAAAATTTGAATCCCCCGCTGCGGGAATTTCCAGGCTGGTTGAAATTGCATGGCTATGATCGTTTTGATGAGGCAAGTTTTCAATCTCGGAGATATCGCGAATCTGCTACAAGAACAAGAGTTGGGAAGTGCCAAACAAAAAGTACAAATTTCCTCCCCATTGAGCATGTGTCCGTATCATGGCAAGGGTAACTCCAAGTCCCAGCAGTATCTTCTCACCAAGTCCGATAAAATGCCATCAATACCCGGCCATCTGTGTAATTACCTTCCTCCTTTGGGCTTTCACGGTCCCTTCCCTCCAGATTCGTTCCCATCTCCTAGCACTCACGAGCTTCCCAAAGCCTCAACCACCTTGTATACGTTGATGATTCTTCACTAGGGCTTCCTTTTGGGTGTTGAACTCTTGCTATCATTTTCAAACCGCTCGCGATCTTCCGGACTGGCCTGGTCAAACCAGCGGATAGCTTGATCAAAGGCGTTTTGGCGTTTCTTGCTCCATGTCTTGCGAGATCTCGGGTTCAACAGTGTTTTCGCTCGTTGATTAATTATTTCCACCATTTCTTCAGATTCTGATATCTTTAGTAAGCATACAAGATCGACAGAGGAGAGGAGTAAATACCAAGATAAGGTTTGGCAGTATTGTGTGTGATGCCATAGAGCTCATGAAATGTATGGGTGTCAATCAGGCCACGATTTGTGAGGATGGTGTCAACAATGACATTACTATGATGGGCAGCTTTGTTTCCAGCTGTTATGTTATTATTAACATCCACAGATGTCTTGCCCTTTGATTTCTGGTAATTGGCCCAAAGGCGTTGGCGTATTTCTGTCGCAGTTCCGACGGCAAGCTGTGTGGTCAAATCTCTGTCGTGTAATTCCTTGATCTGCTTCTTCTGCTCCGCAATCTCCTTCTCCTGCATCTCAGCTTGCTTCTTCAGCTTCTCAAGCATCACTTGAACACCTTTGAACCACTGATCTGTCTCCGCTAGAAGAGATAACCCTCTGGTATTAGCATATATGGACTGAGGGCCGGTCAAGCCATCAAAGTGACGGTTCTGAACGTTTGTTGTCGCTTTATTTAGTGCTTGGACCACAGACATTCTCTCATGCTTGTGATTCTTGTTTCTTGTGACTTCACAATTGATAAGAGCCCTAATTCTATTAGGTGCAAGGGCTCATGATGGAGCAAAGGTGGGAGAGACAGAGGGGTGGCTACAGGCTGTTGCGAGGTGTGAGGAGACGGGTAGTGAATTGCGGACGAGAAATGCGAATGGAAAAGTGGTTTGAGCTGGACGAAAGTACCAAGGGGACGAAATACTATTGTAGTTAGCCTCTACCCAACTTTAGGCAAGGATATTGACTGGCTACTGGAAGGGGTTCTAAAGGCATTCATGTTCTTGGAGTTAGGGTGGGCAAAGGAAATAAAAGGATGCTGACAGGGGAAATGGAGGTTGTTGTGTGTGATTGATCCGGAGATGGATACTTTTTTTGGTCAGGCAAGAGATATCTGGAGTGAGAGAAATATTTGGTGGGAGAGAGATCTCTGGAGAAACAAAGAGAAGTAAATTTACCTATTTCTGAAGCCTACCAATGGGTACCATTTTCAGCATAGAACTGCAGAACCGATTGACTTCAATGTTTGATATTAACGTTATCATATGTAAACAACAAGCTTCACTATACACATATTATATGAATACAAGGTCCCTATGCAATAAACTACTTCGTGAATGACAAGAATGTTTGACCGAGCGGAAGCCATTAGCACAGCCGTTTCCTGGAAGAATGCAAAATCCTTAGATGGACCAACTTGAGATCGGAGCCTGTCATCTAGTTATAACCAGATGTCCTCCTCTCTTATGATAGATCATCACCCTCCTGGTGCACTCGCAGCATGCTAAAACACCAGTGCAGGACACCAAAGAGGGCGAGTGCTAATACATGAGGAGAACAACACCTTCCGAGAAACTTTCGAACTATGTTATGTAAACAAGCGAGAGGGTAAGACTAAGGACCTTAGCTTAGGTAAGTTAACAAGAGTATCAAATGGAGATAAAAAGCTAGTAAAACCGCAGGGATATCCCATGCCCAACCCGGACAATGCAATTCCGACCCGGCGATCACCCCTACCCACCTCATGGGTTCCCTAAATCAAACATCTCAATCACCGTTATATCCAGCAGCCGGTCTCGTTGCTATTCGTCTTCTTCATAAGACTAGTCGCAAGGCTAACTCCCGGTGGAATGACCCTCCCAACCTTCCTACCAATCAGCCACCACTTCCGGCGCTGCTGCCGCTGTCGTTGGCGCTGGTGGCCGCATTCTTGTCCACGCTCACATCCGAAGGGCCAATCCCTCCACCGGTGCTCATAGACACTGCATTCGCAGCCTTCAGCGTTATTTTTCTTGTTCTGTTTCGAGTGTGTATTCCCTCTCTACCACGGGAGTGAGACGGACCGCCAACGGGAGTTGTCAGGATGAAAGAAGCCCAGCTAAAGGCTGGGATGATAAGTACGAGTTGTACGTTTAGGGTGGCCATGTCGAGTTTGTTGACGAGTCTTGCCACGGCGGTCCTGTAATTCGGGACTGTAATATTGCAAGGGGCAGGGGCAGAGGGGTGGGGGAGGTGGGGAACTTACGAAGTAACGCTCAGCGGAATCGTCCCACCCAGCAGAATTGCTCGCGAACCTTCTTGAAGACTGGGACGCATAGGAAAAACCAGCGCGCAGGAAATATCATAGCAGTCGCAATCCATGCAGCACTAAACTCTTCCAGGCTCGGATAGCTGCATGGAAGCTGCCCTCGTGCGGTAGATGCCCGTCAGGGTAACTAATTGCAAGGGATCGCCGCCAGCTGCACTTGACGAGAGATTCAGGGCGCTAGCGCCGCTAGCGGTTGCGCCCATACCTCATCAATTGGTCGGAATATCATAAGAATAGGAACACAACTTCAATACCAGGTGCCAAAATCCAGCCGCGGCAAACAATAGCATCTTAAGCGCACAGGCTCTGATCAGGCCTGGAAGTTCATCCTCACGACAGTCCATCACACCATTGTACCGCTGTAATTCTAAACCTAATTCATACGCTAGAATACCGAAAAGAAAAACGGAAAGAATCAAAGAAAAAGGCTATGGATTTCACTCTTCTCCACCCCTATAATTCATTAGTAGATGGAACCGTACAGTACCATGGGTCCGGCAGCCCCCCCCCCCCCAAACCTATGTTCGATCATCCGTCGTATCTGGGTTGAATGACTCTTGATACCTTCTCATAGCGATTAAGAAAGGGTTCAGTTATTGGTTCTCTAACTTGGGCACACTATGCGGAGACGTTTGCCCGATTTCGCAAGACATGCTAATGGTGTGTTGGCCATTGGGTGGTGCTGCCGCAGCTTCTATCCGGGACTCTCGTAGTCCCTAAATACCTTCTATAGCATACCTTCTTGGTGGCTTCTCTGTTAATACGTTTCATGCAAGGGAATTGATCGCGAGGTAAGTGTGACTAATATCGAGATTAAGCAACGCCGTGCGTTCTTAAATCACCAAGGCAACCACACTAAACCTCACTTGCTAAACCATTTCTGGAGACATAGGCACTGCAACGACCTTCTCTTGTCGCATAAGAACGAAAAAAAAACTTTGTTCGTGCTTATGATGTGAGACATAAACAAAGCATATAATTGGTTTAAGATCAGATTTTTGGGAGAGGAAAAACAACTCTTACCCTATTCGTACTAGAATTCTCCACTACCTTCAAAAGCGACCGCCATAAGAACACGCGGTCGTGCTTAACCTCGCTTTCCTCACCCTGGGCTCGTGGCATATAAAAAAGCAAAAAAATAAGAACGCACGCTGGTGATTAACCTCGATAATGGGTGGTATCAAAAGCATCCATGATTCAAGTTTCTACGGTATTTGAAAAGAGCGCCAAGTATCGCAAATGCTTTCCTTATTTTTTATGGGTAATCCCATTATGGGTAATCCCAGCAAGCTCTTAGACTATTTCCAAATTTTAGAACTAACATTTCCTACAATAGAACAAGGGTTTGTAGGGTAACTTTTAGGATTTGCTTTCCCTCTTTTTTCCTACATATTTGTTGAAAAGCGAGGGTGCTGCCAGTATTAGACCATGTTCACACACTCGCCCCAGGCAACAAGTACTCCAGTACCGTAAAGACTCAAATAGAAGAGAAATGTGCTAGGACGTTGGAGTTGCCTCTCCTAGTAAGGCGCCTCGTATATTCCTTTTGTTATGTCTCAACTGGGGGCTGAGTTTGCAGTGTTTTCCCCTCGGGTAGCTGAGAAGGGAAATTCCAACGTCCTAGCACATTTCTCTTCTATTTGAGTTTTTACGGTATCCGGAAATACGAGTAGTGAATTAGTGATATATGGAACAGATTTTTTTGCCATATATTTTGCGCCCGGCTGTTTCCGAAAGCTTTAGGGCCTGGGACAAGTACTAGTACTATCTGAGGATCTACAAGTCATGCAGTTCAAATTGAAATTCTGAGTAACCTGAAGTCTTGGCTCAGACATCAGCCTCTCCCGCACCGCTCTCCTCCATCCATATGAAGCATGGGGATTTTCCAAATTTGTTGCCCCTGCCAAGAGATTTCCCTGGCTCATTGAAATTGCATTTCCAAAATTGTTGTTCAGATAAGAGTTTTCAATCTCACAGATATGGCAAATCTGCTACAAGAACAAGAGTGGAGTGACTCAAAACAAAATGTACTAATTTTCTCTCCATTGACACTTTGTCAGTATCATAGAAAGGCTAACTACGAGCCCCAGCAGCATCTTCTCATCAAGACCACTGGCATGTCACCAACACCAGAGTTATTTGGGTAATCTGCTTCCCCCTTCCCCCTTCCCCCTTCCCCCTTCCCTTTCCTCCATCTTTGTCCTCTGTCACCCTGCACCGACGTGCTCACTGAAGCCTCAACCGACTCCTATGCCTTCATCTGTCTTAACCAGGCCTGCCTCTCAGCTGCTAAGTTCTCAGGATCGTTGTCAAACCGCTTCCGGTCTTCCGGACTGGCCTGGTCAAACCACTGGATAAGTTGATCAAATTCTTCTTGGTCTTTCTCATCCCAAGTCGTCCAATTGGTGGGATTGTATCTGTTGTCTTCCACCAGTGTCGCATGTCCCTTACTTATTTCGAATATTGCTTTCGGTTCTAGTATCTTTAGTAAACATACAAGAAGTGCAAAGGTAAGAAGGAAATACCAATATAAGAATCGTCGGTATTGTGTGTGATTCCTAAGAGCCAATGAAATGTATGAATGTCATCAATATCATGGCGTCTTACCCAGACAATATCCATGACAGTCTTAGCACCAAAGGGAGGATGGTTTCCAGTTACTGTGGGTACATCGTCACCATTCACAGATCTCTCAGCCTTTAATTTCTTCCAGTCATCCGGGTTGTGGAGCCGTATTTCAATCTCAGTCAATTCCAGAGGTTGCATGGTCAACTTCCAGGCTTCCAAGATTGGTAGTTCATTATCTGATTCCTCCAGGGTATCTTTAGCCTTCTCCTCATTTGTCTCTTCCTCCTTCAACCCTTCCTCCACTGCTTTCAAGTTCAACCCCTGTGGTGTTGCCTTATGAAAGGCCTCAAGATTGGTGACTATGGGTACCTCGTTACGAACGACAGATCTCCCGGCCTCTGATTCCGTCGAGTGGGTGAAAGTGCCGAGGCCTTTTTCAATCTCAGTCGATTCCATAGGCTGCGTAGTCAACATCCGCTCTTCCATGATCGCTAGTTTTTTGAGTAATTCCTTGATGGTCTCCTTATCCTTCCCCGCATTTGTCTCTGCCTCGTCCAACTTCTCTTCTAATGCTTTGAACCGCTGCTGTGACTCCTTATATAATGCCTCAAGATTTTTTTGGAAACATAACCCTTTGGTGTTGGCATATATGTACTGCGAGCGAATCAAGCCACCAAAGCGGTGTTTCTGTAGCACCTTTCTGGCTGCATTTAGTCCCCGGACCACAAACATTATCTCAATCTCGGTATCCTTGTCTCTTATCACTTCACAAGCGGTAAGACTCTGCGCCCTAATTCTCGATAGTGATGCTCTGATGGCTGCTCGCTCACAACCAAGTGATGACCGGGGTAGCGTAGATAACGGCGCAATGCTCAGGAGAGAAGCACGTCGGTGGTGGTTGTGGTATGTGACAATAATAATGTGTATAACCAATGTCACAATACAGCTCAGACTTAAATACAGAAGAGAGCGCAAGAACATACAAAACGGGAAGGACCCACACAATGGGAAAAACCTACAAGTGGCAGTCACAACCCCAAACGGGCCGTTCCCCAAACGAACTATCATACCTTAGCAATAATGGGGTTCTAGCTATTAGCTCCATTGCTTTGAGTTAATGGTGAGGGTTCTTTTGGGGGTTGTGCTGCCTATGATTTATGAGTCATCATTCGCCGTCAGACAAGTGCTCGCAAGAGTGACGCTTTGAGGTGGAATGTAGCCGATTGGGTTATCAGCCCCGTCTGGGGAAGTTTGGGCGGAATCCGGGAAACGGCGCCGAGAAACCATTATTTATGTAGCTACCATAGCATACCCGTGTTGTACAACTATGCTCTCTTATCATACTCGAACCCGAGCGAGAAAGTCTACTGTTCACTGGAGGAAGGATCTCGGGGGACATTCGGGAGCAACATCTAATAGCAACCGCTCGGCTATTCCGCGATGATAGAAGGTCATTGAAAATATTAGTTCGGGGGACGGACAAAGAAAGGCCTTCAATCGCTCGCATAGAACCCCGTAGGTCCCCTGAATCTCTTTTTTCTTTTTTGGTGATCAATTCCAACAAGTGCTATATCAGAATTTCACAGCTAAAACTAGTTATGAAAATGGCTCACTGGGTAAGTTGTCGGTTAGAGGCCTTTTCCCTCTTTTTTCCTTTTATACATTTGGCTCTGACGGGCATGCTTACCGAGATACATATCATACACAGGATCTCTAACCTAGTTGTACTGTACATCAGGCGGGAGCTCTAGTTATTTTGTTTAAAAAACAACCCTACCTATCTATCTATTATTCCTCTTCATCATTGTTAGTCGCTTGCGTTTGTCTTCTTTGGTTTGTTTTTTGCCCATTATGCTGGTGAGTTATAGCCTGCCGCCGAATTTGAAAACCAGTGCATTTCCTGTGCACGAATTGGAGAGTGCACAAACCATGACATCTTCTTCCGGATCTTCCTTCGTTCAGTGGGGGTTTTTTTGCCTCCATCTGGCATGGGAAAAGGAGGTTTTTTCACCAATTATATCCATCCGCCTGGCCAAAGTGATGGCCTGGGGGGGTTTTTTTTTCTTTTTTTCTTTTTTTCTTTTCTTTTTAAGAAAAGAAGCTGACATGCTGACTAGGACAATGGAAGATAACCTAGGTGAAGGAGAAGGAGATGGATGTGCGGGTGAGAATTTGATATTCGAGTATTGAGGAGGGAGGGCGAGGATGAGGGAACTACCGTGGAGAAAAGTTGAATTCATGATACGAGCCTAGGTCGCACCTAGACTCGAGGGCTCGAGCCGCCAAGAGGCTTGAGTCTAGGGTGGCCACGATACCTCTACCGTACTGGACAGCTGGGCAAAACCCATACAAACCAGCGCCAAGATTCCGGATACTAAAAAAAAACGTCTAGTACCCACTACCATTATCATTCAAAACAACCAGCAATTGTATATAGCAAGAGACTCGAGTCGGCTCGTGGACCCCTGTTCGAGCCGGCTCGTGCACAACACTAATTGAGGGGGGGGATCTGGTGTGCGTATCTGGATTAATTTCTCTCTCTCTCCCCCATCACCTTCCAACTGCGATTATAAAGTGTTTTTTTCTTCCTGTATGAATCTTCAGTGTTCTCAACGGTCCGGGGCCCCTATAGAACCCCACGCGGGGCTGCCAAGATCCCTGGACGGGACGGGACGGCAAAATGCGGTCCACACCCGTCCTGGAAACCTCAGGAAGGCCGTCATTGAGGAGGACTGTGGGCCCTGCAAGGTAAGACAAATCAGCGTAGGGGACTGTAGGGGACGGCGGGGGATTGCCGGGGATTGCGGGAGACTTCGGGGGACTGCGGGGGACCATGTATGAATCCTATCGACCACGTTTCCTTACACCCTCCCCGAGCAGATACAGAAATTCATCGAATAATATCCAAAGAAAGCGAATGCTATCTGGTAGGGATAGATTGGTGTATAACTTTTCCCGGGATTTACAGCAAAAGCAGGGGAATCAAGCAGAACTCTTGATATATTCTATGGTGGAATTAACTCTAACGTGAATCGGATGAAAAGCACATTGAAGGCACTTGAGCTCTATTCGCTTGGTCTTCGTTCTTCCTTTGTTGTCTGAAATTGATGTCTACTTTTATTCTTTCATTTTACATGCATTTTCTGCTCTGCTTTAGTGTTCAACCTTCTAAAGCTATGAGTTTCATGTGTTAAAACCCGCCTGTGAGACACACATAATCGTATACCCAACTTGCAGTCTCCATATATCTAGACTTTCGGGGTGTTAAGAAATCTGGGATGATGTAAGTAATCCCTCCCGGGATTGCTTACTAATTGATGTGTGTTCCCGAGTATTGATGAAACATTTCCCAACCAAAAATGAAACAGTTTTCACGGGGGACGGCGGGAGTATAGTCCTTTGCGCGGGGGCGCAAGGAAAGGACTAGAGAGTTATGGCCCAAGGGGAAAGTATTTGGTACTCTCTTTGTTGACGATCTTGCACCAGCTAATATCATGAGGTTAGTATGTTTCCAAATAGAATACAGAGGAGGTAGAATATAGTTACTGAAGAGGATTTTTGATACTTAATTCGGGCTCACTGTTTGAGCAATATTGCTCATAGCCATCCTTGACCAGTACACCAGAGCTTCTAAGAGCCATCAGCTGACTCCGGGGGCCCCAAAATCCAAGAAGAAGGGGGTGGACTTTGGTGTTTCTTCCGTGACACGGTATTTGGTGGAAATGGGAGATCGGGGCTTAATTCGCTTTCTTCAATGCGTTCTGAGGCGGAGACTTCTTCAAAGTCATATGGCCGAAACTCAGAGAGCAGACTGGGTGTTCACCAAGTAGCTGGAGGGCTGAAAACCACACTCCTGATATTAGAACAAAAGCTTATTATTTTATATTTGGTATACACTTGATGGTGAAGAGAAAAGTGATGCAGGGGGAAGAACAAAAAAGGGTGGGTTGAGTAGATGGTAGAAAGGACAGACCTGTGTGCTTCCAAGCAAAAGCTGCGTTATTTCTCATCTTTCAAACCCACAGAACGAGTGATAATTCAATACCGCTAATTGCTTTTCTGCCTCGCTTTTCACTATACTATTTCTATTGGAACACGCTGCTACTTTCACCTTTCTGCTAAAGGCAAATACTGTTCCAGAATTCTGCATGCTCAGATTCTGGTTTCCATCGTGATCACAACTTAAAGTATCGTGAAAATTAGAAACATGGGACAAAACATTTACTAGGTTTGCCGGGCAGCCCGGGCTTGCTCTAAGGTGAGCCCGGCCCAACGTACCCAGCCCGGCCCAATGAAGAGCCCGGGCTAACCCATCGAAACCCCGACCCATTTGCAGGCTTGCGTGGTGGTGGTTGTCAGGAGCTTCCTGATAACCTCAAACGAGGTGCAGTCTGGACATATGCGAGAAGATACAAGGAGTAGTTTCAACTAGTTTGGGAGTCGTTTGGGATCGAGTGAGGAGTGTTACGGATTGGAAGGGATGGAGCCCCCAAATGTGGTGGATATCTGCGAGGTTGACCTTTGTGTAGGATATAGTTATCATCCACTTTCGTGATCGGTGGAGGGAGGTGATTAAGTCAAGTCAATCAATGGTCAACAATTCTCACCCAAATATATCCAAACTCTTCACCAAAGCTCTTTACGAAATTCTCTATTTACTTCTCCTAGCGCACAATAGTCGCCATCATCCTGCAGCAAATGCGCCACCAGTAATGGTGTGGTGGATCTAAAAGGAAGCCTCGAAGCACTAGATTGCGGGGCCGACAAGTACCCCCTATCCCCCTCCACCGGTGTAACAAATTCCGAAGATGACTCCGGCTCAGGTAGCAACCTCCAGTGTTCTCAACGGTCCGGGGCCCCCGTAGGGCCCGACGGGGGGACTGCCAAGAGCCCTGGACCGGACGGGACGGCAAAATGCGGTCCACACCCGTCCTGGAAACCTCAGGACGGCCGTCTTTGTGGCGGCCGGCGGGCCCTGCAAGGTAAGACATTTTAGT
>Ga0307509_10001682_pt1 | contig 36941 bp, 40 predicted proteins | sample 10_EM_MG_FD_202245 | JGI IMG/M metagenome (GOLD analysis project Ga0307509, IMG submission 202245) | Populus trichocarpa ectomycorrhiza microbial communities from riparian zone in the Pacific Northwest, United States - 10_EM | ecosystem: Host-associated > Plants > Roots > Unclassified | place...
ACTCGTAATTTTCTGACGTTTGTAAACACGACTGCTATTGCATATGGGCAAAAAATCGGTCAGAGCCTCATGATTTTGGTGGTATGCAATAGCAGTTGTGTTTACAAACGTCAGAAAATTACGAGTAAACTTTAAAACATCTGGTTATCCAGGCGTTTACTGACTGAACGGAAACGGAAGAAAAAGAAAAAGAAAAAGAAAAAAATATTAAAAAAAATTCTCTCAATCCACCTTTGAAAGTAGAAAGAATGAGATGTGGTCCATCGCGCCATCTCATTCTCGGTGAATATACCGTAAAATTAGGAAGGAAGAAGGGAAGGGAAGGGAAGGGGAGAGGAGAAAGGAAAGGAAAGGAAGGAAAAGGGCTTACATCAGTTCTTCCGTCAGCAAAAGTGATTGTGATAGTGACCGGAGGTACCGTAGTAGAGTTTCATATTTGCCCCCTCCCTCCCCTCCCTCCTACCGGTATATACGTACTATTACAAAAAGTGCCCAAGTATAGGTACAGTACTAGTTACAGTGCCGTAGGGTTCCGCCCGCTAGCTAGCGAAAGAAAGGAAGGAAAAGAGGGAGTCATAAAGTACCGTAAATTTAATTAATGCAAAAGACAGTACGATTTGTGCATGAAGGAAGGGAGTGGGAAAGTTCCCCACAAGCACATCCGAGGCGAAGCAGAGTCCATTCCCCGGCTCTTGGGGGGAACAAAAAGATTGGTTATGGCGTGACATGACCAGAACTAGTACAGCGCTGTACTCGAGTACAGTACATGCCCACGAGATGGCTCGGGGAATTGGCCTTCAACTTTTTGGCTATCGGAGCAAGGGAGCATAGCAGAATTATTTAGATTCCCGTAAACAGACTAGTTACGGTACTTCCCCCCTCTGTTCCGTACGGTAGTCGTGATGGAGGATTACATAAGTAAAGTCAAGTAAATAAACGAATAATCCTGCCCTCCAACTAACTCAATTATGATACAAGAGAAGAAAGAAAGAAAAGGTTACACAAATCTAGTCAGCGGGCCCTCGGGTTCTTCTTCCAATGCCTTTTGTGGTGGATAGTTGTACGCGAAATTTAGAATACAACCTTATTCCGAAACGGTACCATTGTTTACCTTCTTCTACGGTGCAGCATGGTAAGTTGCAGCAGAACCCCTGGAGTACCGGCAGCTTCCAGTCCGTGGGGAACCCCTGTCGTGTGGCGGTGCACGTACGGTGTGTCTATTTTCTCGTTTCGGATTTTGGTCAGGTCTGAGAGTTCTGAGACATTGCGCAAAAAAGACAGGCAAAAAACCAATCCCTGCGTGGGATTTTCTTTCATTTCTTTTTCCTGGAATCTGCCCGGCGCCCCACGCTCCACACAGCCTTGTGTGAGATTCAAGGTCACGTGCGGTACTTTATTCGACATATCATAAGGAAGAAAAAAACAATTTTGCGGGAAGGTTAGGTAAACTTTTATTTTTGGCGGGGGAGGGAGATCTGCGTTTTTTTGCTGTCGCCCAAGATCGGGAAGCTTAGTTCTCATCGGATACTCTCGTGACATATTTGCTTTTTTGTTTCTTCTTGAGTTCGTTTGTTGTACTTCTTTTCCCTCATGTTCCCTCTCATTTTCTAATCTTCCTCACAGACCTTACGAGTAACTATTAGTTATTTTAAAACACCCTCCCTCCTCCTTCCCTTCCGTTGAACTCTTTACCGCGGCGCGCGCGCTGGGTCGGAGATAAATCCCATACGGCTGCGCGCTCAATCTCGGACCCGCACTCCCATCGCCATCATCGTGAGGTCACTCCTACTTTCACGCCGCTTCGGGACTAGCTCGGGACTTATGCATTGTACTTGGCTCGTTCGTTGTCCCTTCGTTTGTTGAAAAGAAAGCGAGTGGGGCTCTGCTTAAGGTCCCCCCAAAGGGGTTCATTTCCTGGTTTTCGATGAGCAAGGGAGGAAGGAAATGTCGGAATTCCCCGATCATCAGGAACATTGCCATGAATCGTCCTTTGTGATCCGCTACTCGAGTAATGTACTAACTTAGGTACCCGTTACTTGCCACCCCACCACCGGACCCCCCGCGTGAGCCCTATGTCATCGTTCCTTCAACGAAGTAGTAAAGGGGTCGGCTACAGTGCGCGCGCGCGGAAAAGAGCTGAGCATCGCACGAAAAGAGCGGGGTGCCTCTTAGTAGTTTCGAAACCAAATCAGAAAGGGCCGTCGGAGCAGAGATGTGTCTACCCGCTGCTGCCCGCACTCTTGGGGCATCCCGATATTCATATATTAATTCGGAAGGCCAGATCCTTGTAACTAGAATGCGAACCAGCCGAGGCGGGAAACAAATTGGAGGTCGTAATAATCTGCTCTTATATTGATAACCATATGTGTCGCATTAGTGCTGTGATCCGAGCCTTTTCCATTCCTTCGGTCCGGTTTTAAAAGAAACTTGGTGCTCGTGGGGTAATAATCCAAGATGGTACTTATTCCCAAAGAGTATTACGCGAAAGTCTTGGACCCCGACTGCAACAGCCGAGCACACGACGCTTGTAGTCGGTGGAGCCGTAAATCTTCGGCGATTTGGGAAAGAAAGGTCAAAGGTCGCTCACGTCGTTTAACCCGGTAACTAGTAGAAGCGAAATCCGACACCGAGTAATTCTCGGCGTTCTTGTTTTTGCGTGTTGTGTGGGATCCCCTTTTCCCCGTGCGCGAAACAAAACGAGCTCACAAGACCTCAGACAACTGGCCGAGTGCGTGTCGAACAAGTAGAAAAAGGCACCCGTTCCAAAACGGCTAACCCGTGTGGATTGTTTCACACGAATAACGTGACGTCGTTCCCCTTAAGACACGCTTTGGCCCGCGTTTTTGGCGACAGCGCTGCGATCGGTGCAAGAAGAGACACCCACACACGGACGTCGCGACGGGGGAGGGGGATAGAAAAAAAGAAAAAAAAGAGAGGGTTGTGTCCCCTGTCACGTCTGAGCTGATCTTAAACATATTATACCCAGGTTTCTCACCGCAACGGCACTTTGAGCCTCTGTTTCTTCCTGTCAACAGGTTTCGCAAATGAGAAGGTCTTTCCGACTGAGACACGGTCACCAACAGCCGTCAGTCGTGATCGAAAACCTTCTCTCGACGTCGTCCGTCTAAAAAAAAGACGTTGCCGTCACCTCGCAGTTGAAGCGCGAGCCGTGATTCGTCGTATGCAGCGCCAGTTCCGCACCTAAAAACCCGGAAATCGCACGTACCAAAGAACCGCATCACTATTTTTTTCCCTGCACGGCTGCCCGACATGCTCGTAGCCGAGATATATGATATGAAGATGATGGGAGAGAAGTGTCGCAGAGGAGTGGAAGAAGCATGTAATAATAATAGCCAAAGCCAGAGAAGTACTCTTCTCCACCGGACCGACTGTTAATCCTTTTCCCGGCGGAGGGCGCGCACGTATGTATGTATGTACGAACGCGGGGTGGGCCAATGGGCAAAAAAAGTCCTGGAATATACCCCAAGGAACTCCGCATCGGATATTTTATTATTATTATTATCATCACCATGTCCTCTCTCTCTTGTTCTTCTAAAGTACTCATTCTAAGGGTAATTCCATTCCAATGTATCGAAATGCGGGACGGTACCTCCTCCTATAGGTCAGCCTTAGGGGAACAAGGCCCATTTTTTCTTTCGTACCTAAACACCCGGGCGATTTATTGCGTCACGATCCAAAGCAAAAAGAGCGTGAGTAGGAGTGACAGACGGCAAGGAGAGGGGGGAACGGGGGAAACGGGTGCGCCCGGAAAATTGTAACTCCAGAGTGTGGGAATTATGGTGGCCTGTTTGTCGTGGATCCAGTACTTGCTGCCACGACTTGTGCAGACAGGCGGAGACACTGGGGGAGAAAGAGAAAGGGAGGGAGGGAGGAAAGCGCGCTCTGGCGCAAAAAGGTCTCTCCGATCATCATGATCGATCACTAAGGAAAACCCCAAACTGGTCCCTTTTTTCAAAATCGTAAGCCCGTTTGCCGGTAGACCCCATCCAGGGGAGAAAGAAAGAAAAAAAAACATCTCGATAAAACTGCAGGGCAAATCAAGATCGACGGAATATGGGAATCAAAGGGAGATTCGCGGGCGATTATGGTTTTGAGTGCTTATCTCTTTCTCCCTTTCTCTCACCCATTTCTCGCCCCTCCGTCAGGTCGGTGATCAGTTTACATATCTGACATTCTTATGGGGAGGGGTGGCAAAAAGGCACTTTGTGTGTCGAGTTGGTTGCGATTGAGTGAGTGGACAGGACTTGCTTTGGTTGCTTTCCGGCTTGCTTTTTCCTTCTTCACGTTTCTTTGAATTTGGTCAGGGAAGAAGCTTGGTTTTCGTGCAATCTTGCCTCATTGCGAGCTTCTTCTTTTTTCTTTTTCTTTTTCTTTTTTGTTGCCATGATAACACCTTAACTTACACCTTTAAGAGGCGATCAACCATATCATCTCAGGTTTTGATTTGATCTTCCACATTGTCGACATTCGACGAGACAACTAGAAGATCCCCCTCCCCTTCACTACCGTAAGCGAAATGTGATGTGCACACCACCAAGGTTAAATTAACGCGCGTATTGGTGCGCCACAAGGTTAACCGGCATCAGTTGTATGAAAGTCGTGAAGTGGACATAAGCAATTGGCAATCATCAAGGGAATACTGGTATTTATCCGTCTCCGTTTCAAAATGGTGGTGTGATGAGCTGCTGAGGAATGAACAATATGTACGAGTATCATACCAGCATGATACGAGGTGTAGTCCTATCTCTGCATTAACCGATAACAATGCCGTACCGGCTTACTGGTTCTAGCTGCAGATCCACAGTTGACTGCATTGCATCTTGTACGAATCAGAAAGTGTGAGAGATAGGATGGGCGGAAAATTAAAAATAAAAATAAGAAACAGGAAAAACAAAACAAAATGTGGTGAGAAAGGAAAGAACAGGAGAGCAGAACCTATCAAGCTGGGGAAAAAAAGTACGAGCCGTAGCGCTTTGATTATCAACCCACTAGCAAGAGGGCTTTTTTTACGTTTACAAAAGATTGTGGAGTATGTATTTCTCAAAAACGGAAGGAGACCGCCAGCCAGTTTCGGAGGAGCGGGCATCTATCTCTCTCCCTTCTTCACCATGAGACGAAGGAGGGGGACTTTGTCCGTCTTCACAACCGGTATTATGCAGGCACGGTGATCATTTAGCGTGCTTCCCGTTCCAGTAAACCCTGCCAGACAGGTTTCCTGAGATTTCTTGAGGCATATCCAAATGAAGAACTTGAGAATGGGAAGAGGGGGCGAAAAGAGTTGTGGGCGGGGCTATAATTTGTAAACCTTTTTTTCCAGGGGATGTATCAAAGAGAAGATGGGATGGCAATACCGGTACAGAGCCTGTGGCAAGGAAGAGGGCGGGGATCGAATCCAAACCTACCTGCAGTTTGGCTGCATGGCAGGTTTGAATAATCGCCTGCTCTGTTGGTTCCATGGTGTCGTTGTTAAGCGACTCGAGATGGTGTCCTTGATCCACCTCGGGCCCTGGAGAGAAAGGGGCCGAGGAAACTACATACTAAGGTATTGTGTGATTTTTGGCCGACCGGTCTAGAATAATTTATACGGTGGTGGTGAGCCTTGTTGGATCGATGGAGGGGGAGGAGATGAAGGGTTGCGAAGAAGGGGCCCTGTCGGAGAATTGGAAGGAGTTGAATTGCAACCCCGCAGAGCTGCCTCGTGGAGCGGGGTTCGGATACGCGAGATGTATTCTGTGCAGTACTCCTTCTTGTACAATGCCCAACTCATCTTGTGAGAAGAGCGCTTGGGCTTGGTGGTCAGTTCGTTTTAGATGTGAAATGAATTTTTTCCCCGAGGATGAGGGTAGATAGGGTCGGTCGGGATTGAAAGCTATAGGTGCTTGAGTGAGAGGTACCAGGAGGAAAAGTTTTGGCATGGTTGACACTATTAATTTCCTCGACTCGGTACCAGATGGCTGGGTAGCAATAGAAATAGGGATTTGGGATGTACCTTCCCTACTGCGCTCACCATTCGCCGGCGAAATTAACGAGTGGCCGGACATTTCGACAGGGAGCGGCGGCGCTACTGTTATCTTATAGTGTGGCGCAACCTAGCCGAAACATCAGACAAAAAGTCCAAAAGTACTAGTACGGTAGTACCCTAGTGGGTTCAAGTTCCGAGTGGTGGCGCGGAAGCAAAAACACTCGCTTGCAAGCCAATCTAAGACAGTAAGAGTGAATTCCGTCATTGTTAAAGGATTTGTCTTTTCCCATAAGCCCTAGCAGAGGCCAAAACACCATACTACAGTACACACAGACATTATGTGTGCGCAAGCCTTGGCGCAATGCGGTCTGTGTGCTTGCAGTTCGTTGTGGGAGCCAGATTCTGGTATCGCCGTGAACTCGAAACTTTATGAGCCGTCCGGCGGCTGGCTACTACGCTCGAGCCCGGCATCCGTGGAAAGAGGTAGATTGTATTTGCTATACACGAGCATCGGAAATGTCGTGCAGCTCTATTTCCTCTCCGGAGAACCCTTGAGGTACGGGGTTTGCAGCTGTGCTCGCTCCGGCATGAAAAAAAAAAGGAGCGCGGCCTATATGCATCGAACGGGGAAGTCGTTCCAAGGTGGCCGCTACGGTACAAAAAAACTTCAAGTTGAGTTAGGCACTTTTATGCGGCTGATGGCATTGAGCGCCTCGCAGTGCAGATATAAGAAGGGTTGTTATTCGTCCTTATCTATGACCCCTGTCCACTCGCATCCAATCCTGGCAACTTTCTCAACCCGCGGAGGTCCAATTTGCCATGAACCCCACGTACTAATGCTCAATCGCCTGCCAGGCTTTCTTTTTTGTCTTGCCTTTCACGGACGGGTATTCAGACCTCCGGACATGGCGCCCGCTACTGTGTATTGTATTTATCTGTCCGTATTATTTTATCTCTTAATTCCCATTTTAACCCCCCTCAGTGAGTCGCAGATAGCTGCTAGGTCGGCCCTAATTCTAGTCTCAGCTCCTGTTGACATTCCCTTTGCGGCTTGCCTAGTCGATGGGATAGCTAGCGCAGTTACAGCAACAACGCTCCCTCCCGACGCACCCAAATACAAGTTACTGGTTATTGGTACCCGTATACTCTGATCCTACTGAGAACCCATTTACGGAATCTTAAAGCCAATTGATCGCCTTTGAATTACGCATTCCCAGCGTTCCAGCTGGGAACGTCATTCTATTTTTTATGACTCTGGGCCTTTTGCGTGGCGGATTGGGAAAAGTAGGACGGAAATAGGAAAAATGTGAATATCCCACCAACCAATCACGGCGGAATTTCTTTCATTCCGATGGGAAACAGACCGGCTCCATAGGCCCGTTTCAGACTAAATTGGTGCCGTTCCTACGATAACCTCCTTCTTTCCGCGTAGCATTCTTTTTCTGAAAGATGTCGCATCAAGAGTCAAAGCGCAGTGACCGACACCCATAAAAGGCGTAGTAACTGAGTTTGCAAGGAAGAGAGGATGGAGTGCTGGAGCCTCGTACGGTATGGTAATATGTACGAGTATGCCGCGATTTCGGTGTCCAGACAACAAGAGAGTGAAACCTCAAAAAAAAAATCGAAAAAATCATCAATACTGTGCTCGCGGGTGTATTTCCACTGCAACAAATTTGGAGCCAATCAGCGAAGCACCTCCAGATAGAGAACGGTTGCCAGTGGAAAAAAGAGACATGGGGCAAAACGTGTGGAGAGATAGGGCACGCTGTCTCACCTGCGCTTCGACTGCCTGCATGCAGTTTGTCCATATTCTCTCATTCTTCTCTAGTTCCGTTTGTGTGAAAGAGAGGTCCCTTGGAAGCAAGATTGTGAGCTTGCAAGATTTGAGGGAAGGTAGGTTGTAGGTGTGGGAGGACAGTCAACGATGATCCTGTCTGGGCCCGAATTCGAAGTGAAGTGTGGCTGCGAGGGAAGAAAAAAATTGGACCGTTGTACATGGGTCCACCACACATCCCTAGCGCAACTCTTATCCGCCCTCCAAATTTTTCTTTTTTTTCCCGAATTATCCTCCAGAGGTTAGAGTTGGACATTTGGGGTCTCCATTTTATTTTATTTTTATTTTTATTTTTGCCTCTCCCTCGCTCGCACACTCAAGCTCGCTACGCTTCACCGCTCGACCAGGCTCAAGTCGAATTGGGGTGAGGTAGGGGTAGGCAGTGAACGATACGGCAGGTAGGGGTCAATTATTGTAGTGGTGGTGGTGAGTTTGTAGCAGGTGTCCTAGTGAGTAGGGGGACGGATATCACGGTAGACTAGCGGGAGTCAAAGGGGCAGGGCGAAGGGTGGGGGTTTTGCTTTTCACAGAGCAGGAGTGGATGTTGTATTGGACTTGGGTTGACTTTTTTTTTTTTTTCCTCCTCCTTTTAGGTTCAATATTGGGATTAGTGAGAATGAGTGCAGAGGACAACAAAAAAGTGAGGACACAAGTATCATGTAGTGCCAGCAGTGGGTGTAAAGCAGCAACGAAGTGGACAAAAAAAACTAAAACTACTACAGCAGCAGAGAGGTCCGAAGGGGCAGCGGACTTTACTCTCTCGCTGCAACGGGCATCGCAAACAGGAGGGTGGTGGGGAGCCAGGAATTCTCAAGAAGCTGCGTGCAGGTAGTTGAGCGGTCGAGGAGGTTGGCTGGCTGTTCGAGAGCCCGGGGGGGTGGTGGGTTGGGTGCGAAGGAGTGGATAGGTTGGTTGTTGTGGGTTGGGAAAAGGTTGCTTTGCCTGTTAGTAGGAGCAGCAAGCAGTCTGCCTGGCATAGTATTTTCCTGGCAAGCACTGCTCTAGCATAGTACGACGCCCCACCGCCCGTTTCTATCATGAACGGTGTTGTGCGGCGGACTCACGTTTTCCTTTTTTCCTTTTTTTTTCTCAGTCCCCCTGCTCGCCTCTCTTTCCCTTTTCTTTTGGCCTTTCCCACCTATTTTTCTGCCCTCTTCCTCCCTCCGTTTCTTCCTCCCCATCACTCTTCAAACGAGACCGCTCCCCCCTCCCCCTCCCTCCCCACCCCCCTCCCCAGAAAGGCCCTTGCTCGCCTACTACAAATCCTCTGGGTTCCCCCGAATTGCTCGCTCTGCTTGCCACTCGCAGCACGAGAGCCAGGAGCAATCCCCTCCCCCCCCCTCATCACCCAGTACAAAAGCACCTCGAAATCCGTTCCCTCGCTGAACGGTTCCTGTCTGCAGCTGTCACGACGATTGGCTTCTCCGTGACTACCTTCTCTTCAGGCAGAGTGCACTGCTCATTTCGATCCTTTGGGTTTCCTTCCGCCGTAGTAGGGTTAGGATCTCGATCGGACTCGGATTTGCGTTTGCCTCCCAGCAGCTTGCTTGCATCATCAAGGTGTGTGATATCACCCCACCACAGGAGAAACCCCTAGAAATGGTGCCCGCGGATAAAGATATTTAATCTTCATCATGGCCGTCACAATTTGGGGAGTTGTTGGCATAGCTAATTGGGTGTCTTTACAGGCATTTAATTGTTAATATTCTTTTTTTGTTCTCGAGTTTCGTTGTTTTCTGCTTTTCTGATTCTTTCCCTTCTATGCCCTAACGCCTTGACGGGTTTTTCGAAGAACTTTTCTGGCAAATCTACATATCCCGGCTCCTCCCCTTCTCATCAGTATAATTTTTTTCCCTTTCTTCCCTCCTCACTTCCGGTACTCAAAGGACAACCGAAAAAATGCCTTACACGCCACCGGCCCTGTCACCGGCTACTTCGCCAGCTGCCAGTAGGTCAAGTTCGATATCACTACATGACGCAAAGTCGCCGGCAACAACAATGTCGAGCACTGTCATGAAATCTACCAATCCCCCTCGTTCGGCCACATACATGTACAAGAGTCGGCGAACACCGCCGATTACCTCTCCTCATAGCCCCTCGGTCAATAACCAATACCTTCCTCCAAGGCCACTAGCACACAGGCATAGTGATTCGAACGGCAGCATTCACAGACCACCAGCTCCTGTAGATAATGGGATGTCAATGCCAGCTGGTGCTATCATTTCGCCACCCGATTCGTCACAGAATTCGAGTGATGAGGAAGAAGCAGCAAAGGGAGACGGAAACACTACTATCCGAGGCAGACGAAGGGATTTGGGAAATCTAGAGTTGCAACTCAAGGAGGCCATCAAGAACATTCCCCAACGAAGGGAACCTTCACCGGACTCTACAAACCCAACAACAGATCCCGCGAGTAAGGGTAGGAGATTACATTCACGGTCCGCTTCGGAAACAATATTGGCCTATGCAATCGATGGTGGAAGTGGCAGCGGGAGCGAGGATGATGACGAGGGTTATCGGATAGCACCGCCTATGATACGCAAGAAGAGCGGAGAAGTCGTTAAATCGTCCCTCAAGACACCCAACCGATCACGACCTTCTAGCATGCCGTCTACCCCAACATTTCCTAAGGCAGTTCACTTCGACTCACACATTGAGCATGTTCGACACTTTTTGCATTCAGAGAAGCCATCCGCAGTTAGTGCTGGATCATCGCCAGTTGAGTCGTACGATGGTGAGACTGAATTCCCTTTCAGCGGCGAGGACTCCTTCCGATCTCGGGAGCCACCCTTCGAATGGGAGATTTCACTGCCAAACTTTCCCAAGGACTCCGATTCCAGGAAGGATATGCCTGTTAGGGTTGAGCGAGTTGTTCTGTCGACTGACAAGAAGAACCTGATTGGTACCGTTGCTGTTTCCAATATTGCTTTCCAGAAGTCTGTGGTAGTCCGATTTACTTTGGATTACTGGGAAACTGTTTCCGAGGTATCCGCCGAGTTCAACAATGATGTCCGGAAGAGGCACAGAGAGGAGGGTGTTGATCGATTCAGCTTTAACATCAAGTTGGTTGACCAAGCTAATCTTGAGAACAAACTCTTGTTCTTCTGTGTTCGCTATACCAGCGGTGGCCAGGAGTTCTGGGATAACAATTGCAACATCAACTTCCAGGTCGAGTTCAAAAAGAAGGCTAAGCCTCAGAATGGCAAAAATGGGGGTGCGAGACCGCTCCCACGATCATCCAAGCCTTCCTCTTCTAGACCTCGCACATTGCCCAACAACTTTGACGACGATTTGGAGGATGCTGGGATCTTTGAGAAACTCAAGAATGCAGAACTTCCCGAGCCGAAGTCATTGAACCTTACCGATACCACTGAGTCATTGGCACGTCGAGCAAATCCGTCCGGTAACGCTTTCGGTAACAGATATGACTTCACTGCTTCCTTGAGCGCCGCTATTCAGGCGGCCGAAGCAGCCTCGGGAAAGAAGATCAGGAGGAGAACCATTAACTTTGATGATGTTGACAGCCCTTACTTTAAGTCTGCAAGCCCCCCAAGCCCAGCTCCCGAAGAACCCAAGGTGCAAGTTGTTCCGGCTCTTAAGCCTCCTTTGCCCACCTCGTCCCTTCCTCGATCCTCGAGGAGCGTGGTCAAGGATACTGCGTCTCTCGGCAGTCCTCCCATCACTGGTGCTGGGTCCACAACAAGGGATTACAAGCCAGCTCCATTCACTGGAGGCAAGCCTTCGATTGAGTCCTCTTCTTACCGAGAGTTGATCGACAACTACTGCTTCGTAAGTGAAACCTTTTTAACCTCTTTTTGATTCTTCCACTAATATCGGCCAGTTTGGGTCGTCAAAGGCTTCTCCCCAGCTCTCACAGGGTGCCGAGATTCCTGATAAGATGCATAATCCGACCAACCTCAATCCAGCCCTCTATTCAGGCGCTGTATTCGCTACTGAAGTGGGATCTGGCTCCCCACTGCCGGAAACGGCTATCAGTCCACGATATGTGTCATCGCCTTCGCACGGCTCTCCGCCTAGTTTGCACAAATCACCCGGCAATGCCTCTCCTATTCCAGTAAACTATGCTGGATTTCACCATCACAGAAGGGCTTCTGGTGCATTCAAATTTAATGCCCAGACGACAGCTATCTGTTAAATATCCTCGGCCTTTTAGGTCCTGGTGATGGTGGTCCATATAAGTTTCTACTTGGATAGGGTTTTCACAGTTTTCTTTCTTTCTTTCTCTTTCTCTCTTCTCTTTTCGAAAGGTGCTTTGGAGGAACAAATGGGGTGTATAGCGGGTTGGAGAACGCCATCGGAAGGGGGAGATTGAAGTTCGAGAAGTTATCCTTGTGGAGGATACTGGAATGTTTATGGCGGTACGACTCATGAGACTGTACACTCGCGGGGTGTACCTTCGTCCGGGCCCTCGCTTTGCCTTTGTTTTTTGTCAATTTTTTTCCTTCGGTGTTTATCGTTTGGCTTTTTTTTTTGATTCTCGCATTGTTTTACTATTGCTTTATTCGTTTTTTTTGCCCTATTCTTACGATGGAGTAATATCTACTCCAGCGCAAGAAGAGGCAGTGTGTTCTTACTACAGTACAGTTTCCTAGCTCTGTTTCTTGTGGGTTCTTTGGGGTTCTCTTTTACGATTGCTTTTTTGCGATGTTTTCCCCTGCAGTTCGACGGGCAAGTCGGATGTGTTACAGCGATGGTAGTTGTAACTCCACTTCAAAAAAAAAAGACCCTTCTCCCCTGAAATTATTATATCTCCTTGATGGGGGGTTTTATCTTTTAACCATTAGAGCGCCCATGGTTTCCTTTCCCTCTTAGGTTCTTGCTTTACGTTTTTTCCTTTTTCCTTTTTTTTTTTTGCAGACTTTTCCTGTTATTAATTTCATCATTTGGCTTTTTCTTTTCGGGCTTGGATTTCACTTTCTCGTTTTCTATTCTTCATCCGACTGGTGTGACGGAATAGGGATTTCAGTACGGGCTAGGGCGGGCTGGAAGGGGGTGGGTGCGGCTTGTCAAAAGCGATGGATGGTACGGTTTTTCGTGGTTCTAATGGACTCACTCCATTTTTTTATGGGCATACACTCAACTGTATTTCTCAGGCGCCATTATCAGGCGTCAAGAAGAAATGGCAACAAAAAAAAAATCGTGGAAGCAAAAGCAAAAAGAAAAAAGGAACAAATTCATCACCAAGGATGTTTGTATTCTTGCATTGTACACATACTCGAGTAGCATATCATTGGAATTTTTTCTCTCTACCTGTTGATACCAGTATTCCTTCAAGTTACAGCGTTTCCACCTTTGCTCAGATTCATGATTTACATATCTATCGCTGGGGAAGAAGCTCTAGAACCTTTTTATTCCATTCTGTCCGTTCACCGATAAATTGGGATGGCGTGAGAGGGGGGTGATTTACGCCGTAACACACCACAGATAAGCACCATTCATGGGGTGACTGACACGGGATTGATTGATCGACAGTTCTAGTCTAGTCTAGCCTTGGTTATAGTTGGGGCCCTCTCTCTCTCTTTCTCTCTTTCTCTCTCTTTCTCTTTTTCTCGGTGGTAAACTGGCAGATTACCGGTACAGTATCGTAGAATAGAAAAAATAAAATAAAGTGAAATAAATCCCTACATTATTATGGTGCCATAAACCGACCCACTGGCTTGCCTGAACTGACGATGGTGTGCTAATCTATTACGAGCCCCAACTTATATTTCCCACGCTATGCTATAAAAAAAGTTGGGGAGGTGGGTGGGTGGGTGTGATCGTCAACGGGCGTACAGTTTACAGCTAGGTAATATATGGCACAGCGGAGTATTTCTTACGGGACCGTTCTTGTTTATTTATTTATTTATTTATTCATTTAACTGTCTGTCTGTCTGTCTGGTCTCTCCGCGGCGGCTGAGAGGGAGGGAAGAGAAGAGAAGGAGAAGGGGGGGGGGGAAGCGGGAAAGGGGGGTTATTTTATTTTATTGTGGTTATCATAATATTAATTCAGGGTATTCGTTATTATTGTAAGCCCTATTATTTATTTATTTATTCATTTAGTCGTTCGTTCGTTCGTTCGTTTTGTGTCTCGGTGGGGGATGAACCGGAATTTTGATCCGTAACTTATTTGGTGGCTTGGTTGGTTGGTTGCTTGAACTTTTTTGTATGATAACTCTATAATATTATTATGATAATATGTATGGTATTATATGCTGGAGGTTGAGGTGGGGCTCGGGTTGTGGTTATGGCGATGCTGGTGCTGGTGCTGGTGGGTGGGTTGTGGTTTGTTTGAATCGAAGTGGGAAACGGAAGTGGATTGATTGATTGATTGATTGATTGATCGATTGAATGATTGGGATTGGCTAGTGAGGATGGGGTAATTATGCTTGTGTTGTAATCTCTTTTTCTGTTTCGCTATTTCTTAGATATTGCCTTTTTCTGTTCACTGTCTGCTTGGTTTCTTGCTTGCTTGTCTGTTTGTTTACCATAGCTCCTATAGACGCCATATATATATATACACACACATTACACATCTCTCACTCGCCTCTATTTCACTTTTTTTTTCTTCCAATCCATGCGAAGCAAAAGGTGAAAGAAAGAATGAAAGGCTGGTACGGTACGATATTAAACGAGATATTATATCTGCACTTTTTTTCATTTTTTATATTTATTTTTTCCCTCTTGTTGCTTCCTTCCTTCCTTTCTTTTTTTTAGAGGGGAGTGAGTGAGATAGGTAGATAGATAGATAGATAGATACCATAGATACCATAGATAGAATAGTTTGGTTCGTGGCTTTTTTTTTTTGGTGATAACTGAGCGATGGATGGATGTGCGGGATGGATGGATGGGATGGAATGGGATGGTCTGGACTGCTACAAGTGCCCAGTATATCACACCGAGATTTCTTCTCTATCTCTTCCTCCTCCTCCTCCTCCTCCTCCGCCTCCTCCATAGACATTAAAGGTCGCACAGTAAAAGTATCACAAAAATGAGTTATAAAAATAAAAAACCTCCTCTCCGTCCGGAGAAATATTATCAGCGACTCCATCCTTCCATCCCATCCACGGTTCCATCCAATTTTTGTCCCTTTGATTTACCCTTTTTGTGTGTGGAGGGATCGCTGTTGCTTGCTTGCTTGCTTGCTCGTGCCTGCCTTCTTTCCCTCTACGATGCCGGTTATCTATCTAGTCTATCTATCCACAATCTTCCCCCCCCCCTCCTTCAACAATGCTATTACTAACTTAACCTCCTCCCCCTCCTCCTTACCCCTGCCCCTTCCCCTCCCCTCTCCCCACCAAAAACTAAACCCCCGCCTCTCTTCCTAACCGATAGCCGATAACAAGACAAGACCAGACGAGACGAGACGAAATTGCAGCGACTACTGCAGCGCATCCTCCCCCTCCCACTACACTACGACTACACCACGATAACCCATAGTACCCCTCATCACGCCATCGTACATCCCAACACGCCTCGCCCCAAACCAACCTACCTAACCTACTGCACTAGTACTAGTACATTCGTAACACTTTATCGTACTTCTTCCCCGCAACTTTTCCTACTTTTGGCTCTCCCCCTCCTCCCCCCTCCCCTCTCCGCACTCTAACCTACCTACCTACCTACCCATCCACCCATCCACCCATCCATTCATTTATTCCCACTCAACCACCGGTACAACCAAAACGCCATGCTCAGGAACCTGAGATTCCCGCTCGCACGGTCCTCCACGCTTCCACCTCCTCCTCCTCCTTATGCCTGGCGATCGCAGTGGATCAAGTACTCCACCCTCGGTACCAGCGGAACCGGAAAATCGCAATTGACCATGCCCGACCACCTAGGCGACCAGGAGAAGGGTATCTTTGAGAAATTGGCGGGGGAATTGAAGCCTACTCGTTTAGAGGTATTTTTCCATTTCCATTTTCCATTTTTTTTCCCCTCCCTCCCTTCCTTCCTTCCTTCTCCCAGTTTTAGAAAAAGAAGGAAAGCGAAAAAGCCTGGAAGTAGGAAAAAGAGAGAAAGAAAGAAACAATGGCAGGAGAGAGTAGAGAAAGAAAAGCATACGTTTTACGTAAATGATCATCACCACTACAAATAACATTTGCCCGTTTATAAAAAGATTGGCCGTTATATGTTTGAAGTTTCATGTACTGTACGAGTACTGTATACAATAACTTGTTTAACTTCTCCTCTCTACCTACCTACCTACCTACCTACCTACCTACCTACCTACCTACCTACCTACCTACCTATCTATCTATCTATCTATCTATCCACTATGGATGAAAGAACGATAACAACTCTTTTTTTTTAATTTCCCTTATTTTATTTTATTTTATTAATTTTATTTAATTTCTTACTACTTTCTCACCCTTCGCTTGCTCCGCTCGTATAAAGGTCAAGGATGTATCCGGCGGGTGCGGATCAATGTATGCCATCGAGATCGCCTCTGAGAGGTTTGTCGGACTGTCGTTGGTAAGGCAGCACAGGCTCGTGCATGACATCCTTGGGGAGGAGGTTAAGGCGTGGCATGGGGTTCAGTTGAGAACTTCTACTGCTTAGGACTAGGGGTGGAGGAGAGTGAGAGGAGGATTAGGAAGGGAGGAAGGAAGGAAGGAAGGAGCAAAGGGGATGAGGGAATGGAAGAGAGAGAGAAAAGGAATTGTATTCATTTACTTTTCTTTCTTTTCTTTCTTTTGGAGTCGTTGTTTTACTTCTTTTACAGACTGAGAGAGAGTGTGCGTGCGTGTGTGTGTGTGTGTGGTTTTCCCTCTTCTCTTGTTGTCCCGCCCGCCTCCCCCTCCTCCCTCCGCGGAGGGAAGAAAAGAGGGAAAGCAAGAAAAAGGCATTGTGACCGCAAATTTGTCACGAGAGAATTGAGCTAGTTAGTTTACAACTGAAAGGGGCAGGGGCGGGAGAGAAATGGTTCACTATGGTGGTGATGATGATGCTGACGACGACGATGATGATGATGGTGGTGGTGGTGGTGGATTGAATTGTAAATAGTAATGGTTGGAAATCGTGAGCTGTCTCCACATTTCCCGACAACTCTTTCCGCTAGTGGCGATGCAAATCACGATGGAGGGCATTAGTTAGGGATCATGGCTAAAACAGTCAACTTCTCCTAGAGTCTAGAATTGGACTAGAAGTGAGAGCTAAGCTGAAACCCAAGCGAGAGTTTCAAAGAAACGACCGGTGATGGCCGGAGGGGGAGGACCAAGAGATAAATCGGGAAAAACCACAAGATTTGATGGCGAGAACATGGTAAAAACATCCCCGAGAGAATAAAGGTAAGAACGAAATAGGGATATTATAATATACCAAACAGGCATGAACAGGAGGTCATTTCAAGAGGTAAGAAAAAAAATACCACTGGAAACGCCACAAAAAGAGAACCATGATCGATGGGTCTCGATTTGGATACGAGTTGCAGTTTTTTTATTATTTTAACTGTATAGGAACAACTGTCAACTCATACGGCTGTACCTCACCCACACCCGAAAAGAAGAAAAAAAACTATAAAAAAACTAACTCAGCAGTAGAATGTAAATCATTACTTCTTCTCGCGCTCCGCTTTGAGTTCGGCCACGGCCTTCTCCTTGGCCACCAAGGTTTCCTTCGCTTTGTCAATATGCTCCTTGACGATCTGAATGCCTGCATTGAGGCGGTCAAGCTCCACAGCCTCCGATTCCTCTGTAAACTCGCCACGAGCACCCTTTGCACGACTGGGAAGCCTTGCAGACCCCTTGGAGGTCAAGATGTCGTACATGGCTTCCGTGGGCTCGTTGAAAACCAATTCATCGTACATGTACGAAAGAACAGGGCGACGCTGTTGCCTCGCGAGCTCAAGATCTGCTTTGTCACCGATGTAGGGGTGCAGCTTTAAAAAGTGGAAACACGATTGTGCCTTTTCACCCGACTCCGGGACAAACCAGATCTTGATAACGATCTCGAATTCTCCCCATCCTGTTTCCGATACCTCGAATGGCGGCGACTCACAAGCTATGACATTTCATGATGTGTTAGTCTGGTTTGATGTATGTATTATACATGGGAGAGGGAGCGAGACAGACTTCGTAAAGGGTTGGCGTAGGTGTCATGTAGCTTGAATTGTACTTTTTTGATGAAATGTGAAATTTCAGCACCATCGACCCCCTTCACTGAGACGGTCCACTGGTGTGTGTGGTCTGGTGGGAGGTTTGGTGGTTTCTTGTCCGGGTTAACCGGCGTCGCGATTGATCCGTAGACTATTCACAAATTGTCAGCCAGCCGATTTTGCAAAAAGAAAGAAAAAGAACGGGGAAGCGGGAAAGGGCCTCTCGGGATGTGTGGGTAACGGAGGGGATATAATTCATACCAAAGGGCCGGAAGATAGAGACGCCCTGAATACAGTGATATTATATGTCAGCTAAACCCCCCAAACGAAGGCGAACCAGGAGGCCGCCGCGCCGGCTGGGGGATTCCGAAACCTACCTTCAATCGTTTCGTATTTGAAATTGACGGCATCCTCAGCTTTTATTTATGCTCACACCACACCCTGGAGCGTCTGGGGAAACTTTATGATAATGATGGCAGTTGAATCTCGTGTGCGAGTTCGTGGTTGGTTGACGCGAATATCGACTGAGGTTGATGGAGGTTCATCGGCGCAGGGATAAGCTTTGGCAGACGAGCAAAACAGTTGTCAGGCGAGCGCGCTCGTGCACGAAAATCATGTGAGCCTGCTATGTGCAGTCCCCAATGCTCCGATGACGTAAGAAAACTCTCAAGCTAGAATATCCGTGAGTAAGCAGAATCAAGGGATCTCAGTCACAAGGGGAAAAATCAATGGCAGACAAACCACGGAATAAATTCCCTGATATCTTTGCTGTGGCCTCGTTATGTCTATTGTGCTGGATAGATCCCTATTGATGCCTCTGGGTAGGTATAAATGAATGTTCCATCGTCAGACCAGTCTAGAAAATTAACAGAAGAAAAGAGCAAAGAGAGGGTAACCGGGACAATGTCTAAAGTCACGCACCAACTACTTAGGGACATGACAGTCGTCTAAGCCCGGGCCAGAACCTGTGACTTGTACCAAAGACACGTGCGGCCGCATATGGCTCCGCACAGCCTGCGAGCACAGAGTTTATCGCATATCACGAAAAACCTTCCTTGGCAAAAAATAACCCAAGCTCTATTTTATTTTAACAAGAACTAGGCATCTACAACACCGAAGCATAACAGCACCCCCCATCCCTCCCCTGTTAGCATCTAAAAAGAGCTGCACTCATACGGCGCCGGTCGCTTCCCGGAGTTTCCCGCCTTTCACATTTCTCTAGAAACCTTTCTTGTTGTGATGAGCCCTGCGCTGATTATGCGCAGCTGGTTTTGTTTACCATGAGTCAGAGATAACGCTCACGAATTGTGATAGCCGTAGTAATGATAATGCCCGGCACTCGGGAAATGCATCGGAATTAACTGGCCCTGGTGAGAACTGTTGCTTTTCACTTAAGCCGGATTCCTGGGAGGATAGAGAGACTTTTGGAACGATGCTCATCATCTCCGGATTTAATTGTGGGCTGTGGCTTGCTTCGCCGACAGAATCGGCAGAGTGAATCCACCAATAACCGGTCACTAAGGTCCAGACTCACTTCTTCGTGACCCCTCCTCGCCAGGTATCATAACGACAGAATCTTTAGTATATATTCCGTCAGCTGATTCCCTACTTTTATAAATTTCAGTTCATACCAACACCTCACCCAGGAGATGATCACACAAAATCACTCGCAGTGCCAAACCGCCTTATCGCCTAGGCCTCTGGGTCGGGATACAGAGAGCGAAAGGTAACTCGGTCGGCGGAGGGAAACTTTAAAATGCCGCCCTAGGCCTCCAACACTTTCGATAATTGGTCCGAGAACCATTGGACCATGGGTAGGGATACCTAATGCAGCGTCGGGGCGTAGTCCGTTTGATACTACACTTTGGATAAAACCCGCATTCGTACAATACTGGGGCCTCGTTAAAAGGCGAAAGAGTGGGCCGGATTGATAGACTACGACACCACGCCGAGACTGTCTTTTAGTTTCTTAATGGAAACCCTTGATCTCAGCCAACCAGAGCCTGCGTCGCGAAATAGTCTGACCCCAGCAGTCAGGAGAACGGCGAGACACAACCCCCCATCTTCAATGGAGGCGAGAGTAACAAGCACATGATGGGTCAGAAAATCGGGAGGAATAGCAGTATCTATCTAGTTAGCGTTGCTCTACAGTATAATACCAAGGCAGGGGTTACCGGTGACGATTTGTTCGCAAATTCCCAACATGACATTTCACCAGTGGACCTCTCATGACCATCCAACATAAGGAAAATTGTAACCGAAACAGCGGTATCAGGAATCTCCTCTACAGGGTCCTTTTTTTATTCATGAGAAATTACCCAATCTACCGTATCCCGTATAAGAACTAGACTAGGGATATATTGTTATAGTTTTTCGTGAAAGCGAGAAAGAGAAAACCATCACTATGCACCACCCAATCTAGCAACGACCTCGGCCATTTCTTCGTCCTTGTAGATTTTGAAACCCTTCTCCTTGGTAACACTGGCAAGCTGAACGTTCTTCGAGTCGAGCTTCTCCTCCATGACCTGTTTAAGAGTTTTAAGGACGAGAGTCTCAGCCTCTTCGAGCGTCAAGGACTAAAAACGCCAGACGAAGTGTCAGCAATTTTTCACATCAGTAAATCCGTCCAAGGGATGACCGAATTACGCTATGGTATTCATTCTGCAATTCTGCCTGAGCCCCCTCACTCCCAGATCCTATAGCCTTTGCATCGTACCGGTAGAAAGTTCCAGAGGGCTCGGCATGGTACCTGAGTTGAATCAAACCTCCATCAGTATCCATCCCGCACACCCGACAGCTAACAATCAGGAAGTAACCAACAGCTGGGGGCCATCTTCATCATATCCAGCGATCAACAGCGCAACACCAAAAGGTCTCGACATAATGCTTTCCTCCCCATCAGCACCCTCTCCAAACCTCAGAGCAAGATCGCAGATAGCCTGAGTACAACTCTCAACGCGAAGCGGCTCGTTATAGTGGAAGCTATGATTTTGGGCCTCGACCCTAGCATGTTCGATCATCGACCTTGCATCTGCTTGAAGACCTGACATGGCACATCCTAGATGGCGGTCTATCTCCACTATCTTCTCAACAGACGAAGCCTCAAGAAGTGGCGACGTTACACGCTTCTCCACACCAATTATAACACCATATCCCGTCGCTACCTGTAGATTGTCCCAGATTTATTAGATTTCCAAAAAAAATTAAAAATTAAAAAATGTGCGGGGCGATCGATGGTGGGGTATCATCGGCGAAGGTGGGGTACGCACCCCGATAGCAGTTGAACCAAGCTTGATTGCTTCCAGCGAGTACTCGACCTGGAACAGACGGCCTTCGGGAGAGAAAGTACTGGATGGAACAGATTAGTTTGGTGATGGAAAAGCGTCTCGGTAGGAGGAAATTTTACGAACTTGATACCGCGATCTACAGGTGCGACGGGCGATCCGAATCAGCTATCCCGGACGAATTTGGCGGTGGTCGGGGATGGAGATAGGAGGAGGGGGAATGCAAACCATATTCTGACCGTGCAATAAACATCTTGGTTGAGCGGTTGGGGGTTTCTTGGAGATGATGGGGAGATGGAAATGAATCGAGGAGGAAGCTTGTATTTGCTGGGCTGCTGCTGAGGTTTGTGTCAGGGACGACGCGAGACATTTTAGTGGGGCGCTTGCCTAGCCACAATTGTCACGTGCCACCTCCCGGGGAAGAACCGAGGCGTTCCTTCCTTTTCCCTCACCCATAGATGCTATACTGATTTTCCCGTTACTGGCATCGAATCTCCTATCCGACGGTCATGTTTACTAGATTTCTGACAGGAATTGGACTGCGAGATAAGCTGCCGGCACAGCAAAATATATCGTTTCCATCGGCCGCACAGGATTCACCGTTCTACCTATGATACGCCACGGCACTCGGAGAATCTCACTTAGACATGCCCATCTTTTACAGCTTCTCAGTACCATCGCTCTACAGACAGCCTGTTAGGAAGGATCCGTGGGATGTCAATACGGTGTTAGAATACTATTGTCCGAAATATTGCTTCGATGGTGGAGGGTACGGGTAAGCTCGGCTTAAAACCTTGCGAGGAAAATGTCGAGCAGTCATGCCAATGTATCTAGACGCCCTCTATCACCACCAGTAAAACGGCATTAAGTACATGCACTAAGGGGCATATCAAGCAACACAAACAGTTCCTCTCGCTCTCATTCTACCTATACTTTCAGACCTCTGTACACAGCTCTCACTGGCCCTTTCTACCTCACCTTGTCTTTGATCTTCCAATCATCCGGCTCGACCCCCGACAGCTTACCGCCGGAAATTCTGTGTGCGAGATGAGAGATTGAAGAGAAAGTAAAGACTAGTTGACTGTGAGAATAGAATGATTCGTAGAAGGAGGATCAGAATTGTTCCATGTCTGTTGTACTTGCTACATAGGCGCCGGACCATGGTATTTATACCCATGAGAGGTGTCTATATACACGGCTAGTAATCTAGGTCCCACTATTCCCCGCCGGACATACTTCTGCCACATTGAAGCCATTTTTCCAACAACTATAGCTGTTTATCCATCGAGTGAGAGACGGTGACCCGAAACCCAGCTGACAAGCCTCACTCAATCTGCTGCATTATCACGCTATGATGTCGGCACCTGAATCCACGTTCCCATCAATCAAAGAATCAAGTTTTATTATGTGTACGCTGGAAATTTACCTAAAAGAGTAAACAAGAGCAACAGCAACATTGCCCCCCATATCCAGAGAAAGCAAAGCCAGCCATCGTAAAGAACATTATGTGTTGGTGCCATCAAACGCAAAGGAACAGCTTTTCCTGACCATCCACCCCTCGTTACCCCAGCCGCTCACTCACGATATCACACCTTAAAAAAAAGAAGAAAAAAGAAAAAAAAGAAAAAACGCTAGCCTTCTACACACTTATTTATAAGCCTTTCCGCGGGAAGTATTCCACCATTTTTGCTCAGTGACGACCTTGCTTTCAGATCCAGGAACAGGGACAGCCTTCCTCTCCTCTTCCATAAAGTTATAAACTTTAGTGCTATTATCATCGTCGATATCCCAGGTTTCCTCAACATGTGTCACCTTCCCGACCGCGCCGCCCTTAGCTGCTGAGGAAACATTGTCTGCCCAGGTATTCCCCTGGCTCTTAACCCTACGGTCCCCAAGCGTGCCATGGACACTACCACCGGCCCGGCTGGGGGCGTCGTGGAAAACCTCCTCACGTGTCTCACTAAATGATGCAGGGCCAGAGCGGAGAAATTCAGAACTCGGAAGGGCTTCATTTGTGCGAAGATTATCGGCATACTTTGTAACACGAGTCTCCTTGACGATACGTTCATCAGTGTGTCCCCCAAGATGGCCCCCACTGCTCTTGTGGCCATGTCGTCGTTCAGCTTCAAACTCAAAGTTGGCGCGAGAACCCGAAGAAATTCCAGTGTGGTGATTGCTGTGAGTGGGGCTATGTTTCCCGCGATAATGGTCACGAGAATGGCCATTAAGGAGATCAGAATCGGAGAGCTTGTCGTCCCGCCATTCAACAGATTTCTGGCGATGAAGAACAAGTTCACCGCCCTTTCCATGATGGCTGTGGTCGCGCCCACGTCCATGGCTGTGACCGCGGCGGTGGTGCTCATGGTCATGGTGACTCCCGTGGCCAGTGACTGCCTGCTTCACAGCACCCCCGACAGTGGCCCCAACGGCAGTGCCCACAGCTACAACATTGTTAACAACGTCGAGGACAGAGCCATGGCGGCCGCGTAGGTCAGAGCCCGAATGGCGTCCGTGATTTGATTCTCCGAAGCGGTGCGAGTCATGCGAATCAGCACGACCCTCATGGACAGTGGTCTTTTCAATAATGCGAGAATCGCTCAATCCACTGCGACCCTCGTGGTGGAAGTGCTTGTCACCCCGAAACCGCGAGTCAGTCATGCCATCAACGTTCTGTCCCTCACGGAAAATAGCATCTTCGGAGCGGGTCCGGCTTTCAACGAGGCCCCCGTGCCCAGCACTATGGAGGGACTTTCCACGATGAATTCGGGAATCAGAGAGATCAAAGCCGTGGCTCTCATGGGTTTTACCCTCCCCTGCGTGCATGTGCGAGGTACGGGAATCGAGGAAATCATTTCGACCGGAATGGCGAGAGGATTTGCCAACATGAACCAGGGCGCTGCTATGGCCGCGGTCATGGCCATGGCCAGCTCCATGCTTAGGTTCTTCATGGATGGTAGCCTTCTCGGTGATGATGCGAGTATCCGCAAGCCCATTGAAACCCTTCTTGTGAGAGGGTCCGCCGCCACCACGTATGTGCCCGTTACTCATACCGCTGTGACTATGGCTGTGCTCCTCACGGAAGCTAGTTTCCCCGGATTGAATACGAGCGTCAGTCAAGTGGTCGTGTCCAGCGTGATGGGATGATTTCCCGATATGGGCTAGACCGTGCAGTCCGTGTCCGTGTCCATGTTCGTGACCTCCATGGACGGTGGTCTTCTCGATATGAGTGTGCGAATCAATCGACCCACCACCACGGCCATGCCCATGACGGTGATCCTCGATTACTGTCATCTCCCCGGTATGGATACGATCGTCCCTCAACTCCCGAACATCAACATTTTCAACCAAGCCAGTACGGCTGTGGTCGGACATCCTGGCCTCAAGCATATCGTCTTCGAACCGATTTCGGGGACCAGTGAAATTAACAGCATGAGACCGATGGCCATTAGACCGGGCAAACTGGTTGTGGAAAGCAGCATCTGAAACAGCCCCAGTAGCCGCAGCGACATGACTCTGGTGACCGGTAGGCTTGCCAAATCGATTGTTGATAGAGGCATCGGTCATAGACTCATTGACACCATCCCTCCATTCCGTCACCCTCTCCCTCTTGGTGTGTACAACAGCCTCTCCGCCATGGGCAGCGTGCCCTTCGCGTTGGTCACGTCGCTCCTGCCTTTTGGTGTGTGAGACAAAGTCCCCACCATGGGCAGCGTGTCCTCCGTGCTGTTCACGTCGCTCATGCCTCTTGGTGTGGACAGCCTCTCCACCATAGGCAGCATGTCCTTCATGTCGGTCACGCCATTCCTGCTTCTCATGCCTGTTCTTTAGGTGGGCAGCGGTAGCTCCCGCTGCAAGTGCGGCACCAAGTTTCATTTTCCCACTGAGATGGTGACTGCTATCCGATGACTTGCGATGCTTGAGCTTTCCGGCAAATGGTGTGTGCTCAACGATCTTCTCCTTGATATGTTCAACCTTCTCCCGGCCCCCCTCGATTCCACTTGAAATCTTTGATCTTCCTGCTTCGACGCCGTGTTCGGCAACACCTACGGCACCAATAGCCCCGCCCACGAGCTTCTTGCGTTTATGTCCCGCATTGTCATAGGCGTCCTTGGCTAGAATCCGGGTAGTCGATCTAAACGAGTGGTCATCTGTCCTATTATAGGCTCTCATTACGAAGTAATACAGCGAGAGAATTGTTCGATGCACAGACTCCTTGATGAGAATAGATATCCCTATCTCAATGTGTTAAAAAAACAAGACTTTAACTTGGAAAGAGGGGTGGATGTACCATTAGAAACAAACCCCCTCGCTACCTCAACCATCACTCCTTCATATAAAGCGGCTATCCCCTCCCGTTTGAATATATCAACCAACACATGCACTACATTGTTAGCCCGCTTCACCTTCCTCCTAAGACCTTTTTTGATGGCTTTTCCAATAATGTTCATGTCGGCAATATCCTCTTCCTCGCCTTGCATTTGTGTCCTTGATTTTGCCACAGCCAGCGGATAGGTGATTCCTGTAGCGATCGCTTTACTCACCGCCGCAAGTAAGAAGGTTTCTCCACCCTTTAGTCTCTTTTGTTTTCCGCCGGCCACTCTCTTCAAACCCTCATAGAGCAAATAGGTAATTGTCGGATTTAGTGTCAGCAGGAAGCCTGCAGAGTACCCGGACCAGAACCCCGTTATTCCCTTTTCTCTCATAACATCATGGTAGATATCAGTTATCGTGGGTGGCTTCGCTTGCGGGTACATGAGGGCATGGGTCTGCTTGCGAGTGACAATCGTGGAGAACGGGGCAGATATGAATTTAGCGGCCGAGCTGGCAGCAATGCCAATTAATATTTCTTCAATAATTGGCAGCTTGTGCGTGTGTCGAGAGTGCATACGCTTATTGCGGAGGTAGTGATCTATCATACAGTAATCAGTGCTACCTCTTAGCAAGCATCAAACCAGGGAAATCTCACGAATCATTATATGCACAAACGTGCTTCCTATGATACCCGCCGTCTCCTCTACAGCACCGGTATAGAATCCACTTATGCCCTCTCTTGCATAAATCTTTTCGATGGTTTCAAAAAAGCCGTCATAATACTCCTCAGTGCTGCTACTACTCTCATAACGGTGCTCAAATACCACCCTGGTCTCCTCAGTCCCATGCCCGACATACGGCGAAGTATAGGAGGTGTGTTCTTCTTTGCGGGAATGGGATCCACCTCTTTCACCTCTCCCGCGCCGATCATCCGACCTCGAAGGCGAGCCACCCCGCGACCCCGTCCTTGTACGACTATGCGAGCGTTGTCGGTCCGAGCTCGACGAAGATGACGAAGATGAACTACGTCTCGTATTCCCCTTCTTTCGGTGGGAACGTGAACGTCTTGACCGTCCACCTTGTGCATAGTAAATCTGGCGCTGTGTTTGCATGCGCTTAACTATAACCTCCAAGGGGAAAACGGCCAAATTAGCGATTGAAGACCCTAACGCGCCAGAGAAAGCAAGTGCGGCTGCAGGTATTGCATTCTCCCCATGGTGGTGTGGCTCGTGATGGTACCGGCGGTCGTCGCGATGATCATAGCGGTCATGGTGACCGTGATGCCGGTTGGAGCTGTGGTGGCCACGATCTAAAAGATGGCCAACCTGGTTATGGGAAGGCAACGGGGACGAGTGCTCAATTTTGCGGACTGCTTTCGGTTTTCTATAATTGATTGGTTAGATATCGCGAGAAATCTGGAATGGTACGTGGCTGTTTACGTGACATGGTACACATCAAACACGTCCTGAGAAAACACAAAAATTAATACAAAGTCTATTTCCACTCCAGCAATACGGCAATGTGAGAGGGGGACCCACTAGTTCGTCATCGTAGTAAACCATCTTGTCCCGTTAGAGAGAATTCCAACTCCCCCAACTCCAACAAACAAACCCAGACGAGAGACTAAACAGCAACTACAGTATAACGTCCAAACACGTAGCAGTCGCGGATAAGCAAAGAGGCTCAACACAACAACAAACGAACGGATAAACAAACAGACAATCGGAAAGAATAAAAATAATCGAAATAACCCGCTCAGCCCCCTTTGCGGGGGGATCAAGAATACTTTAAAACAAATTCAAAGAGCAAGTGGAGAAAAGTCATGAGAAGTCAATTGCTGCGGGGGATAAATAAAAGGCCAGGACAGAAGCGCAAGAGTGTCTACGCACACGTCGCAGTCTTCTATCGCAAAGCGGCAACAGACATGAGGGAAAGAAGGCTCAGGTCAGAGTGAATGGAGAAGAAGCGCTCACTTCTGGGCAGCTGTGCGCGCTGAGGGTGCGATCACCCGAGGTCTTGGCTTCTTGTCTGGTGTTCCAAAAGGGAAGGAGCCACGGCAAGATCGAATGTGTTGTGTGGCCCTCGTGTCGAGGAGATCTGCAGCAGCGTCTTTCTTTCTCTTCAACCCTGCTCCCAGGATCCAACAGCGACAAGAATGAGCTGAAAAGGTTAAAGGAAAAGGGGTTAGTGCTCGAGCAGAAGTAATAGGAAGGAGAAAAAAAGCGAAATCAAATAGGATAAATACAGTGCTTACCTTTTATCTAATAGTAGATATCAAAGATGCTCGTGGATCAATTCAAAGGCCAAAAGTATCATATAATCAGAGCGCTCCCATCCACCTATACAGCGAATTGGTAGCTCCTAACGGCCTCGGCCCCGTATAGCTCCAACAATCTGCAAGTAAATACCTCCTAATTCCGCAAATAACTAGCAAACCAGCGAACATGTCGAAGCCAGGTGGCAGGAGGTGAAGCGTGCATTAGGAAAACGACTCGCTATCAGGAAACACCATTGTTGAAACGAATATCAAAAGTTCGGTCACCAACAGACACCCGATATTATGCTCAACACCATGGCCAATGACTCCACTAACCAACCAGCTTCCATGCCCCAACAGGAAGAGAGCGATCACGAACTTCTTTTCCCTCAACACGCTCCAACGATAAGTAGGGTATCAAATAGAAAAAACTATCTTGTCATTTGTCACAAGTTCTCTCTCGATGTGCTGAAAATTGCATATCCTGTGCCGCCTTTGCTTCTCCTTCTACCAATAAACATGGCCACCCTGCAAAAACAAATAAAGAGACACCTCGTAGCTTATCGTGAACATCCAACGCTTTACGCCCCTCAAAACTCCGTAACATAGAGCAGTCTAGCTTCACCAATTTTCCCCCGGATCCCCCAGCATAATGCATCACCTACACATACGTTACTAGTAACTAAAAACTAAAGACTTGGTCTGGCAACTTGGACACGGGCTTTGCAGGCTCGTAACCCAGAGCTGCAGTAGCCTTCTTCATAGCACTGATCATAGGAGGAGGACCGCAGAGCAGAATCTTAATATCAGCGGCAGGCGCAGGACATATTTCCTACTCGTAAATTAATTACACATCACCACTGTCAGCTCAAGTTTACCACTTCATGTCTCACCAAACACAGGAGATGCGGCAAGCAAATGCTGGGGCCGGACAAGCGAAATCAGAAAGCCTCACCTTGATCATATCCTCTGTCACGAACCCAACCCCACCCTTCCAACCTTCGGGGGGATTATTCAACACATAGTGGACTCGAAAGTTTCTATGTGTTCTAGCCAGTTCATCAAGCTCATCTTTCAACAAGATATCTTCCATATTCACATTGGCGAATATGAAATCAACCTCGGTCTTATCCTCCGGGTTCCTGATAATAGCCTTAATGATCTGAAGCATCGGAGCTAAGCCAGTACCTCCGGCAATCATCCCGAATTCGCGCACGAGACCTGGCCGATAAACAAACTGTCCCTTTGGGCCTTTGGTCCTAATGCTCTGCCCGACCTTGAGCGACGCAATATGTTTAGAGATGCTTCCGGCTGGGTAGGATTTAACCAGCATACTGAAAGATCCGCGGTCGGTCTCATCAGAAGATATAGGTGTGTAAGACCGAACTACATCTACACCACTAATTTTGGCGGAGAACTGAATGTGTTGACCGATCGGAAGACCAAGAACGTCTGTGGAGCGAGGGAGAGCAAATTTATAGCTATCAGCTGCTCCGTCAGCAATTATAGAAGCCATACGGCCACAAAGTTGTCATATCGACTTACATGCCAGTGTTGTGAGACAGTGCTCTAGCTTCTACAAGTCTGAAATCCTGCCACTCGTCTGCTTTCAACACCTTCCTTGGGCCATCTTTAACTCAACGTCAGTAGTGACCTTTACCAATAGCCCCAATGGCACACCCGGTGTCTACTGGTACTTACGGCCTTTCAGAACCTGAAAGCCTCCGATGACCAATGCTGCCAGCACCACATAGGGAAAATATGCATAGTTCAATAAAGCTGTACCAAGCACCAACACCCCAGCAGGAATATAGAGATTCTGCAGGTGTTGAGAATCAAGAAGCGAGTCCTTAGCGGCAGAAGTAGCGTTCGACATAATTCCAAGTACCTTCCTCACGACAGAGAAGAGCAATGGAAATAGCTAAGTGGAATCTAGTTGGGAAAACACAAAGTCAATATATATCTAAGACAGAAGCAATGGACGGGACCAGGTTAACTTCTTAGGAAACCTACCATATTCCCCCCCCAGGCCACCCCATTTTAAATCCGGTGTCTTCCGATAGAGAAAAAAGTCGGAAAAAGAGAGAGAATTACTGTTTGCTGACAGTTTGATAAATATCGAGAAGAGATGACTCGGAAAATATATTACGGGTGTCGGAAGTGGTGTAGATGGGGTTAGGTGTACCTCGTTTCCAAGGGTCCAGGTACCCGTGGCCACCCTTCTCGTAGGTCTTTGCCGATCCGCTCTCCGCCCAAAAATCAAGTCCCCATACAAACAATTCCCAAACCACAAACTCCTTTGCTCAGTTCCCACTCCAGGCCAGAACTACTTCCTCACTGAGGTATTTGAACCAATCAAAGAAAATGACCAAATTGGCCCCGACAGCGATCGGAACGGCGGACAAAGTAGCCGAGGCTCAACACGATGGATATCAACTCACCGATAAGGGCATTCAACAGCTAGCTTTGACTGATGAGGAGTACAAACCCCAGACTTGGGAAGATTTAAGGGCTATAATTGGTTCGTTTGGCTTACGCTTTTTTCATTTGAGCCGAGAGACTGACAGAACTCGCTGCCCCTCAGAGGAAAATAGACTTGAAGATCTCAAACGTGTCCCTTCCGATTTGAAGCGTTACATCTCGTGGTCTCACAAAACCAGAAGGGAGTACGGAACTATTCAGGCTTTCGTATTGAAGGAGAGACTGGGATGGACAGACCTGGCAGCAGAGAACCCAATTCCATTTGCCTCCAAAGGTTTGCCCTAATTCCGATTTGCAAGCTGCACATTAGCGCAGCATGTGATTTCAGATTGGATAAACAAAAGACCAACCTCAAACTAACAATTACATATATAGCTGATACCAAAATATTGGTTAACGATTGGCCATATGGCAATGCTCCCGGCATATGTAAGCATCCGTCTCTTTATGTTTGTCTCTGTGTAACATTGTACATAAGCACTCGCCAATTCCAATTGTGTCCGTGAATTTTGGTGTTTCCTAGGCCTGAGCCGTGCCAAGATTTCCGGATACCTTTGGGATGGCAAGAACACGAATGTCTCTGATAACTAACCACCATTAATAGTACATCTAGTAGTCTGGACAAAAGCTTTCATCCCAACAATTCAAGAACCCGATCCCGGAGCCGGTGATATCACATCCGATTCTCGCAAACTTATCAATGATTTTGTTCAACACACCTTCATCCAACACCTAGGTGCCGGGAACGTGCTTTGGTTCAAGAACTGGGCTAGTATCCAGAGTGTCCGCAGTGTTGAACACATTCATGTTCTTGTCCGCGGGGCTAGTGATGAGTTTCTGGTGAGCGTTCTTGGTCTCGAGACAAACGGGGAGATGAAGGGTGTTGGTGACTTGGAGCGGGAGAGAGAGGAGAGAGAGAAGGTTCAGAATATCGAGTGATTTGTCATGAGCGATATACCGTAGGGCGGTTAGGAGGCGAAAACTGAGAGAATCATAGTGATACCAGGGCCGTTGGTCGGGCGAGACAGATTTCCTCCCCTCAATTCCTATTTTGTGGATCCTAGGGCCGTGCCTCTGGAGGGTAAATCAAGGGTGGGAATTTGGTGTTGCTATGGGTCACAGCTATGGGGCGATCGCAAAGGGTTTAAAGGAAGGTTGGGGAAAGCGAGCGTGTGAATTATACTGGCACCCACAGAAGGCGGGATTAAGGTTATCCTCGAATGCCAGATGCCAGTCATCGGCGGATGACGAGGGGGGCCTTTACTTTTCGGCTAGGAGGGCTGGCTCTTTTTTCTCGCAAACTGTGCACTAGATAAATCATGGAGCAGATGGATAGCCCGCAAGCCCAGCCGGAGCCTTCACCATGATTGTATCTCACACAACGACCTATTATGGACCATTAATTAGGTTGGTGGTCGACGCGAACGTGGGAGGGTAATGTTTGTTGTGGTTTCTGACTAAGGCATGCTAAGCCGTCTTGGCGTGGTTGCTACGAAACACACGATTTTGAGGGCCGAAAACCCCATACAAATATTTGACTAGAAATTCGACTGGAAAGGAGGCCGAGCTGAGGGGGGTAAAAAAGTTCGGCGAGGGAAGGCGGTTGTCATGCGGCCACAAGATACAATGTTGATCTGTCTCCCTACGACCAGCCCTCACTCGCATATAAATAGGCTCTCCCCAGTACCAGTTCTTTCCTCTCCCTTTCCTTTTCCTCTCCTTCTCTTGTTCCTTCGCTTCCAACAACGATTTTCTGGCCAACAAACCTATTTCACCAAACACCACCACCACCAACCCTTGAGAAACGAAATATCGCTTCTTCTTTAAACTTTATTAGCTTTCACTTTTAACTCACAACAACTATCAATATGACTGGACGTAAGTTATCTCTTTTATTCACCTTTCCTTCCCCCTCCGCCACAGTTTCACGGTCGGCTCTGCTGTGGTCGCTTTTTCGACCTACGACGCGTCCCTCTCACACCAGCCACAACCAGACTCACGTAACTTGCTATCTCTTCAAAACAATTCACTAACACGCTATTTATACAGGCGGAAAGGGTGGAAAGGGTCTTGGAAAGGGAGGAGCAAAGCGTCATCGCAAAATTTTGCGTGACAACATTCAAGGTTGGTACTCCATTGAGCCCTCACTACCTCACCATACTAACATACCATGCCATAGGTATCACCAAGCCAGCCATCCGTCGTCTCGCACGCCGTGGCGGTGTCAAGCGTATCTCTGCCAGTATGTTCACCCCGGTGCTCCACTTCTACTCCGTTCAATTCTAACATTATATAGTGATCTACGAAGAGACCCGTGGTGTTCTCAAGACCTTCCTCGAAGGTGTCATTCGTGATGCAGTCACCTACACTGAGCATGCCAAACGCAAGACCGTTACCTCTCTCGACGTTGTCTATGCCCTTAAGCGCCAGGGCCGTACTCTCTACGGTTTCGGTGGTTAAACATCCTTCAGTCTCTTATTTATTTTTTCCGGTGTCTGTTTTTCTCGGGGTTTTTCCAAAAAAAAGATGGGAACTTTCAACGCAGATAATGTTCGGGCTTTTCTTGTTTAAGAGATCCTTCCCTTGTTTCTTTTCCCGTTAAGGGGGGGAGGCTTAGTGTTTCGATTTGTATTAGCTAGTCCATGTGCTACGGTGATAGTTTTTACGCTTGTTTGGATTCTGAATAATTGGGTTCTACATCCTTTTTTTCCTTCGTGTGCGCTACCATTTCAAAAGTTCATGTTTTGCTTTCAAGACGACAGTGCGAAGAACCATAAGCGAAGCCAGCGTAACGACTGCAAATGTGGGACTCTCCAAAGGCCCTGAAAGAAAAGGGGAGCGAGCGCCGTTACAATATCTCTGCCCAATAGGCTAGGCAGGCGCAGGCGCACGCAGTATTTATCCTAAAGTGGCGCCGTTTCCGGAATCCTGCAGTATCGTGGACCGGCCAATGATACGTAGATAAATGTATCAATAAAGACGCCATCTTTATCGCAGGCTTCGATAATTATCGTGGTCATGTATTGTCACTCGGAATACTAGTTTCTACAAAGATCCAGATCGGGGAACCTAGCCTGTACCGGTACTTGTCCCAGACAAGAGGTATCCGGCAACAGGAATTCGCAAAATATACAGCAGAAAATCCATGCGTATCACAAACTCACCACTCACTCGTATTGTATCTCCGGATGCTTCTTGCCTAAGACAAGTACGAATAGATGCCTGTTTCGACTCACGAGCATCCCGTTCAAGGACGCCGCCATCATAATGCGGACGCGTGGCTTGGATGAACGGATGGAAGGATGGACACGCTGGTTTGCGCGAACCCACAGCATGTAAGAGCAATAAAAAAAATGGAATAAAGATATAATAAAAAAAATAAAGTAGACAGGGTCACTGCCATCGTCGTTTGTATTGTACAATGTCTAATGCCCTGTTTGGCACGCTACGATCGGGCTAGGATTTGGACTTAATGTTCGGACTTGGGAAATGAAAGTCTAAAGACTTCAAAGTCTGGGCTTTAGATCCTGGCCAAACCTGCCGAGCATGGTTGGATTTGGGTCTGGACTTTTTCATCAATTGGTATAGTCGCACCCCACTGTGTTCCGGATGGCCAAAATCTAAGGGGTCTGATCCGGAAGGGCGGATTATCCGGGACAATGAGTTGGGTTTTGGTGCAGAGTAATTTAGAATTCAGAGGATTTCATCCGGGACACCGGGTGGCGAACATAATTGTTTGTGTATCGGGTGTTATTCTTACTAATAGTTGATTGAGAAGGCTAAGGGCCTGTTTGGCAAACGAAGGACCGTTTCTGCTGTGGAAATGAACTTCTCCCCCTTTCGAAACGGAAGGGAAACGGTCATTTGTATGGGGGGACGGAACGGAACAGTTGTATCCAAACAGACCCTAAAAAAAATAGGACAGAGGGACCTCAGGGTCAGACAATAGTGACTGTATTTTTCAAGAAAGTCCAGATTTGAAATCCTAATCTAATCCACAAACCAATGCCTAGTCCAAGGCCTGACCTACCAAACGCAGCAAGACACAAAGCCCAGACTTAAGGCACGATCCGGGTTTTAAGACCGAGTTCTGGCGCACCAAACAGGGCCTAAATCCACCCCGTCATCGTGCTAAACCGGTAGACCCGGCCAGGTATCATTTTTTTTCTCCCCAACGAACAATAACAGCAAAGCAAAGAAAATGAACCACCTTAATCAATTATAACGAACCTTCTGCCCCCCCCTCTTCTCCGCCTTCTTCTGCCGATTGCTCTGCGATCCCTCGGGCGTGGCGGCACCGGGCGGCGACATGCCAGGTATCATCCCGCCCATACCACGATACATTCCGACGGCCAGGTAAACCGCGTACATGGGGACGATTGCCTACGAAACCCCACCATTCAGCCATTGCGTGTTTCTTTTGAAGGGGCGGAAAACATACCCAAATCCACCAGCCCCAATCCCCCGCTGCCCCAACAAGTCCGAGAACACCCCAAGTCACGTAGACAATATCCCACATGTACTCCGTGACACCCTTAGCCTCCATATCCTCCCCCGCGGAGACCAACACCGACGGTGCACCATCACCTCCGGAGGCGTACTTGGGCCGCCCCAGGCGCTCGAGATAGAGTTCTAATACTAGCGATGGGAGGGAGAGGATTAGGTACTTGCTCCAGGAACCGGAGCGGTAGAGGAGGCGGTAGAGGATGAAGAATGTGTGCAGGATGAGGGTGGTCAGGTGCGTGCGGTTTAGGGTCGCGGCGTTGGCACGGGCGAGTTGTTTTGCGGCTTTCTGGGGGAGTTAGCTGGATATGTGATGGATAGGGGAGGGGAAGGAAGGGGGGAAGGAAGGTGGGGAAGGCTCACATTTGCCATTGGTGATTACTCGTGGTGGTTGTGGTTGTTGCCGAAGGGGTAACGTGGATTGGTACGATACCAGCACAGTACTGTGCTGTGAAGAGTCGAGAAGGGAGAAATGGCAGGCTAGAGGACAGGTGTTTTACTGCTCATGACGTTTCAGAGTAACCGTATCCATCGCTGGGCCCCCGATGAGGCTTATTTGATCTTATCTCCTCATTGGATCCTGGATGTCAGATCAGATTAGAGGGATCGGCGAAGTGCTCGAGTGTTCGGAAAGTAATCGTACTCGCCAACGGCAACCAGAACTACAACGACAACCGTCGACGATCAACCCTCTTTTTTAATTTTTTAATTTTTTAAAAAGGATAAGGAACTCAATTAAAAGATAGATGAAAGTAGATACAAGAAGCTTTAATAAACTCTTATTATCAATTTTTTATGGCCCCTATTTGCATCTGTGCCCACCCATCCAATGTCTCCTGGGAAATTAAGCTCTGCTCTCTCTTTGCTGCCTGAGATAATTCAGCACCACTGTATTGCCTTCTTTCCAATAGGGGGAATTGCTTTAGGAGAGCTCTTTTGAGAAGTTTACAGATTGAATTGAGATATGAAGAGGTAGCCTGAAGTAGTAGTAGCTAGGATAATTTCTGAGAATGGTAGGCCTGAACTTTCAGGGTTTGGGTACTACTATGCTAAGAGAAATTGACTCTAGCTATATGAATATTGTCAGACTGTCTGTTAAGGCTGTCTATAGAAGAGATAAGGCATGGCTAACTTATATTAATTACATAGTGATGGGAATTGAGTGAAATTAAACTTTTTTTCCACTTGTTCTCTTCTTGATAGTTTTCTTCCTTGGAAGAACTAGCTATGCTCTTAACCTCTTCATAAATCTACCATTACCTTAAATGCTAGTATATTCACTTAAAAACATAACTCTGAGTTTTTTTCCTTTAAAATATTTAACCAACTTAATTTTAATTATTCTAAAAGTAAGGTTTATATTATACAATATAATAGTAAATAATTTTGAAAAACTATCCAATTTTATATCCAATTTTATATCCTCCTCTTTTCAACAGACTCCTTTAACTTCTCCTTTCACACCCTTCTTTTAAAAACTCTCTTACCCAAATATCCAAATCTTAAAAAACAATCCCCTAATATAAACCTTTTCAAAGTAGTCTTGCTGATATTGGTACTTGCTCCTCTGATAATTTCCTATAATTCCACAAGAGACTTGGCACTAGCAATAACCCTCCACCACACCTCCTCCCACCACCCCAACCTCAATTAAACAATTAGGCCTACCGGCAAAGCAAACATCCCAACTTCCTTCCCCCACTCCCATAACACCTTTTTTAAAAATCACCTGCAGAATTCCAACCCTCTTCAAAATTTTCAGATAACCGGCTACCTGAATGTTTTTACAGCGCACACATTCCGTCATTCCGCTCTCCCATTTTCCCTTCAGGCAGTTGATAGGGCCACGATGGTCGATGCGAAGCGGGGTCGGTTGCATCGCGCTGTTGCTGCGCAAGGGTGTCATTATTTTCCGGACAGGTCTGTACATTACACACAGACCGGGTCAGTGAGCAGGGGAATACGAAGGTGGGAAAAAAGGAAAAAGGCGAGGCGAACTCGGATTTTACCGGCCAGAATTGGTGCCGGTGCGTTGCTTGAGTAGCTAGCTATAGCTCTAGCCACAGAAGCTTCACGATCCTCGGAGGTTTTTGGTTATTAGCTCGCCTCACCTGCTATCGTACAATCTTCTTTCCACTGGGGGGCGGATGACCGACAGGGAGGGGGGGGGGGGGGGGGTATCGGGCGGGTAG
>Ga0307509_10001683_pt1 | contig 36935 bp, 33 predicted proteins | sample 10_EM_MG_FD_202245 | JGI IMG/M metagenome (GOLD analysis project Ga0307509, IMG submission 202245) | Populus trichocarpa ectomycorrhiza microbial communities from riparian zone in the Pacific Northwest, United States - 10_EM | ecosystem: Host-associated > Plants > Roots > Unclassified | place...
CGCGGGCGCGCCGCCGCGGCCCGGGGCGGCGGGCGGGGGCGGCCGGCCCCCCCCCCCCCCCCCAAGTGAAAGCTTAGGATGTGATGGGGAGATTCTAAGGAGAGAAGCAAGCGCAGGCCTTAGGGAGATTCCTTCTCAGCTAGCTGACCACCTAGCGGAGAACAGGCAGCCACATCGCAGCGATTCAGCGATTTGGGAAAACAAAATGTCTCCACCAGACCAGGAACCAAATATCTATATAAACCCCCCTCCTACCTCTCCAAACACCCTTTCCTCCTCACCATTACCGGCCTCGCCATCGACTTCTACATACACTTGAATCCTTCAAACCAATTTATCCCCAACAATGAAGTTCCTTGCAATAACTTCCCTTTTCCTCCTCTCCGCAACGGCCCAAGCCGCCGTAAACGGCCGCTGCAGCGTGAATGGTACACCTGGTGTGTGCGTCTCCACCGGAAACTGCGCTGTAGCTGGGGGGACGTCCCACATAGGTTTCTGCCCCAACGACCCGCCCGACATCCGCTGCTGCACCAAAAGCTACTGCGGTAACGGCGGAAGTTGTAAATGGACCGACCAATGCTCCGGCACAACCGTCCCTAGTAATCCCTCTCCTGTTCGTTTACACTGAGTCTGCACTAACAAGAGTAGACCAATGCCCTGGGCCCGCCAGCTTCAAGTGCTGTGAACCCCGCTCGGTTGACACCTAATGTCACTCATGGTATGGGTCTGTAATGCCATAATTGACTTGAGGTACTAATGGGAAAGCCCAGGGATCGCAATCATGCCAGTTTCTTGCCGGCTGAGGTTGCTTCACGATGGGGGTAGGAGTGGGGGTGGTCTGAGCGGGAAGGAGGTGTGGTGGAATGAAGAGTTAGTTTGAAATGAAAGAGTTTGTTTGAAATGAGTCAGATGTCCTAATGCTGTATGGTGTGCTTTTGCTCAGACTGTATGCAGTGCTATTTCTATTAGCTCCCATTGCCATATTATCACTCCTGCTCAAGCTCTCCTTGACCTCATGCATATGCCCGTGAATGCAAAGCAATTTATGAGAAGACATACCTTTCCCTTGGGAATCATCATGGATCACTCGTATCTTCACGGCGGTAGTATGTAACAGTCATTATATGCCGGTAGATATCTATTTTCGCCATTTCTACATACCACGTGTATCAAGCAGAGCGCACCCAAACTCCGTAAGGTCTGCTAGTATATGTCCTTCTCCAACTTTGGCACAAAGCACTGCGTGACAGATGCCTTCTATCATGGACACCCGGCATCCCAATCCCGCGTCACCGGTGATCACTCGCCGATTGACTAGAGTTCAATGTTGTCCGGAATGTGTTGCACTTGTTGGAACGTGAAATAATTGGTATCGCAGGAATGGTGGCTAGTATCATGGACTGATGGAACGTATGGCTAGGGTAAGGAATGACAGTGAGCGCGCGAGAATGAGGGCTTGTATGGACATAGGAATGGATGAGATCCTGATAGCTGTAATAGACTTAGAAGTTTGTATATATATAGTCTGTTGTGGCTGATCGGACAAGATGATAAGGCAGTGCAAGGCAAGGCGAACGAATACGATTCTATTTAGGGTTGACCTTTGATTTCATTCAATAGTGGAAATAACAGCACTCTGAGGCCGCTGTTGTCCGCGTATGCATTAGTGGAGGGACGCCCGAGGTATGAAAAATTTCCTCCTAACTATTCCTCTTCCTCCTATCCTTTCCGCGCCTATGTTATTCCTTCCTGTTCCCAACTTTTCTTACACATTTCCTCTCTTCTCACTCAAGACAGTCACTCATGAAAGTCTTCACCGCTTAATACGAGCTGAGTGCCTTCGCTTGAACCTCTCCACTCTTCTGCGCAAAACCCTCATCACAGACCGTTACCACCTCACAGACCATTTTCAACGTTCAAACTGTAAGGTAAGGTATGATAAGCTCACTAGGGAGCTAGAGGTGTAAGGGGGCCGTTTACGAATAACTTTCCGAAGTGGAGAAGACCTAATTTAGGTTTTTAAAAAGATGATTAACCCCAGGAACCTTGGATCAGACCTTCCTGGACCTTCAGTAGCGCTTTCTTGTATGCAACTATTTTCATATGCTACCAAACCCTCCTACTCAAGTCATTTTTCCAACCATTACCCTCTCTCTGAAGGTCGGGGATCCAAAACCCAGTAGCCGCCAAGAGACCTTATTTGCCAGCACTTCCTACTAGATGAGGTCTTACCATAAATGCCACCATTTCTCGACATCAGGTTTCATATTTTGAGGTAACTTTTCCGGTACGGTACCGTGCCTTAAGACCGTAACTTACGGTCAGTTAGTTACAATACCCTAACCCGGTTTGTTACTCAAAGGCTACGATCTCTTGGCACGGCTAGATTCCCCCACCCGACTCAGGAGATCGCACAGATTTGTGACACCCAACCTGAGCGTGGACAGAATGCTATGGGGTGAAAAATAAACAGTGGCAGACAGAGGGAGACTAGGAGAAGATAGAATATCCTAAGTCGACATTGTGCAGAAATGTGTGCATTCAATCACAGCTATTCAATTAGGGAGCGGACCGAGTGTACTCGGAAAACTCGTTATGCCCTGGGCACTCAGCGTAGGATGGGCAGACGAGGCCACGATCCCCTCGGACACCTCCCTCGCTGGGCTGCTAGACTTGAAAAAGAAACCTTTCTTGTGGCAAACCCGATAAAAATATTACAAGTGAAGAGCTCGGCTAGTGATTTCTTCATGGGAAATTAACGAGTCAGTGCCGGTAGGAGTAGAAGGGGAGGGATCTCTGAGCGGCTTGTAGCTTCATCTACTGCTCTCTAAAATTTCACGCCCCGCTGGCAACCTGCTTTGAGAACAGTGGATGAAGGCACAGTAGCATAGCGGGTCTCACAATTTTATAGAGTACCTATGGAACAGGAGTCAATTCCTCCGCTAAAGGACTCCTTAATGTATTAATTTTCCCTGGTGAGTGAGACTAAAAAGTCATGTATAGCCTTCTAACCTTACTTTTAATTCCATATCCGGAGGGCAGCAGCAAATAGGCATGATCTTAGCTAAACTATGTCTATATGAGTGGTGGGAACCAATAGCCCTCGTACCTTGGCTAGTAGCTAGCCTTTACATCGTTTTTCACTAGTGTCAAAAATGCTTAAACTTTGTGTATCCTCTCTATTACCTAAACAACCCTCATATTTATACTGCAGTGGGGAAGGAGGGGGAAAGGGGAGTTTTGGGAAAAAATATGTGAACAATAAATGCGAAAGGAGAATTTACATTTAGGGGAAGACAACAAATGTAGATATGGCGGAAATCCAAGCCACGCTAACCTATCTCAATAAAGTAGAAATAGCCCTGGTTAACACTAGACCCAAGGCTTTAAACAGAGGCCCCACATATACAAATCCGACCACATAAGAAAATCAGAATTAGAGGGGCGAGCGGGTATGTGATAGATATGTGCATTCCAATTGCGTATAATTCCTCTCACAAGAAAAGAAAAAGAGGAATTAAGATGGGCTAATGTGGCAGGCGTGCCCCGGAAGGAAAGGTAAGACGGCGGTTCCCACAACGTAGTGTTTCAAGATACAGGAGAAGATAGGTTGGGGTGAGAGGCGAGAGGCAGTGGTAGCGACAAGCACGCTTATGGAGCTGTTTTGGTCTTTGCGAAAATGGCGTAGAAGTTGCCAGTACAGTACTCGAAATCAGTAACAAGGGATAGGTGCCCCCGGGCTTAAACCGTGCTGTAGTCGGCAACTGTTGGAGGCTGTAGTAGAGCTATCGCTTGCGCATGGCCACCTCTAACAGCATACGAGAGCGGTGTTTGGCCGTAGTAATCTAGTCTATGGGGGTTGACGTCGTTCCGTCCGAGTAACATTTCCACCACCCCCGCGTGCCCATTGGCAGCAGCATAACTGAGTGGCGTTTGGTCCTGATCATCTGAAATATCGGGGTTGATGTCGTCTCGCCCCAGCAGCATTTTCACAACTTTCTCATGCCCCTCACAGGCAGCTAGCATCAGTGCTGTATCGCCGACCTCACTTATACAGTCGGGATCGACGTCGGGCTGGTCGAGCAGTACTTTCACCACTCCTTCGTGTCCAGTGTAAGCAGCCCACATGAGGGGTATTTCACCGTCATCATTTGATTTGTTGGGGTTGACGTCGTCTCGTCCGAGAAGCATTTTCACAACTCCCTCGTGCCCACCGAGAGCAGCTAGCATCAGTGGTGTTTGGCCGTTCGCACCTGGCATGTCGGGGTCGATGTCAGCCTGGCCGAGCAGTAATTCCACGACTGCCTCATGCCCACCCAGAGCCGCCCATGCGAGAGGTGTATCACCCATTCCGGCTTTCTGGCTGATGCTAAACCTTCCGCCCTACCAAATACTCTACAATCCAGTCAATCTCGAAGATGGATGCACGGTATGGATCAGTGAACAGGGCAAGCTTATCGAGATCGACCCGGTAGACACGCGGTTTCTGTGCTTTCGAGAGGATTCCGGTAGATATATGCAGTTATTGCTCGTCAAATAACCTCAGCACACCGGATTTTGCGCAATCTGAAAGGTTCTGTTTTTGTGGATCCCCAACAGAGAAGAATATGCGGGAAACTATGTTGGGGGTTGCGAGGGAGGGTCTAATGGAGATCGATCAAGAAGTGGTGCGTGTTGAATATTGGGGGCGGGAGTAGTCGACAGAGCCCTGGACTGCGGCGGCCTCGGGTTCACTCAACTAGGCATGTTTCTGCTCTCGTCGAGTGAGCTACACCAAACTCGGGATGAACAGTGAGGGGCAAAGCGGGTTAACCACACGGTGGAACCCCCTTATCCACGACAGGTCCCTCTCAAAAATCGAGTAATGTCCCCGTTGAAGCGATACTGCGGATACTTGTCTCGAGATTCTATTGTTGTATCTGGACTCCTGGGGCTTGGCACAGTTTAGCAGAGTTCAAGTCCGCTCCACAAGGATCGAGGTGGACATGCCAAGCCACACTTTTACCCCTTGTTCCCTTATTCGGCCCCCCATTCGAGGAGTTCCCAACCCCCCGGTCATTCGGAGGCTCTGTTATGGTGGGGTCGTCCACCCTGCTCGAGCAGCATGAACCGCTGGCCTTTTAAAATGAAATTCTTTATAACTTTACAAGTATAGGCAGGGTCAGAGCATCTCCTAGCATTGTGGAATTTTTGAAGCTTCTATAGTAGTCCAATCCTTGTTATACACTCAGTTTTTCTAAATATCCCTTAGGCTTTCGTTTCCACAATATAATTATCAATAGGAACAATTTCCTCTCTGGCACCGTAGAGAAACTGCGTAAAAAAAGAAATATATATAAAAAAAAGAATATGGTGCAGGGTCCGTGATGTGCCCTCACTTCAGACCCCCAAAATCCAACCATGTTATGAAATACTCTCAACCGGAAGCTCTGCTTATTTTATGGAGAATTACGTATTATAAGAGCTGGAATAATGGGACCTTGTGATAGCACGCTGGAGTTGCCTCTCTCTCTCAGTAAGGTCCGGCCTTTATTCCTTTTTTGCTCATCTCGAGGGGGGGGGGATTTTTGCTATGTCCTTCAGCTCTTTTCCCGAGGAACTTGGAGTAGTTTCCGGAGCGCCCGGGGCGGGGGTTCGTTGCTTCTACACACCTATCCGAAATATCTTCAGGAGTTTTCCTTATATCGATCTCTAGACCATAGTCCATCCTATCTGGGGTTTTGTCGCTATCCAACCTACTTCAAGACATCTGATGATATCACCTCTCCTTAGGGTGGCCCGTATAGTTCTTACTCCTCCAGGAGATGCTTCCCGATTTCATCCTTAATGTGCGGCCTTCCCCTAGCAAATACACAAGTGCTAGGAGACCTTCAGAGGTTTTTTTTTTGCGAAGTGAGGAGCTCAACTTGGTGTTCTACCACAGATCCACCCAGAGTCAGTGAACATAAATGTACACCTTCCAGGTGTATTCTGCAGTATCTTTACAATATTAAAAAGTCAGGCCTCCTGTCCGCCAATGACCTTTTTCCAGTTTTCTTAAGGATTTTGCTATTATCCCCGGTACCTCTTCCACTCCGCTTACAGCCCGTTTGAGCAGGGCGCCTCACATACTCATCGATCGCTGCCCCCTTTTGCCACGAAGTACTGGCAAATGCACCTAACCGCTACATTTCGTCCCCTGCCCTCATGGCGCAGGCTATCTACCACCAATGAGCAGGTTGATAGAGGTGAAAGAATCTCTCGGAGGTGCAGACGGTCGGAGATATCGAAGTGTGTGTTGCCTATTCCAGTACTGTGGGTTACTGGCTAGCTGCTGCAACACTAGATATTATAAGAGAAAACTTCTACATCAAAAGCCCTATACATCCGTTGATTCCCTAATGTGTCCAAATACTGTACATCCGCGCATCTGTGCTCCTCCACATCTTCGCCTCCTGGTATCTGCGCTCCCTTGACGCTTCTAATTTGCCATGTTCTGCCACCGCAATTATAACACCATCACTAGCATCATAGATCGGCGGCACTTGCCTACTTCATTCCTTCTCCGAGGCCAGCCCTATGACTCAATATATACAAGTACATCACTCCATGTGAATCTGTCGGGACCCCTACAGATAACTGAATCCAAGCCAGCACAATAAACTCCTTCACGAACTCGACAGGCTGGAAAGCTCTCCGCCCTACCTCTTACCGGATTCTGTAACGATAGGGACTGTGATCTCTGATGTTCGTCACTATCGCTGGGTACAGCAGAGTGCCCGCACAATATGGCCCAGTGCTGGGTCGCAGTGGTTTCCTTTGCCATAATCTACCTTAAGTAGTGGTCCAACGGACCACAAATATGTTAACAAAGTCTCTTATCAAAGGCTACGATAATTCAGGATTCGAGGGCTAGCACAAAACTGAGGCAGCAAAGTAACTCCCCTGGCGGCGCTCTTAAAATATCTTATATAGAATACAAATAAAGCCGCCATTATTAGTAGAGTGCTATGAGTATAAAAAATAGTCATAATTCCGCCCCAGTCTACTTATGGAAGTTACCATAATTGACCGCCACCATTTTCTCCTAGAGGATGACTCGGTTACCACCTCTATTCCCTGACTCTTTTGTATTGTCCTCACGGACTGTCACTCCCAAGTCATATGTTGAATGGTAATTTTACATAGAGTACAATACGATATTATAGTATGATATAGTACGGTGACTTGCCATAAGCTTACAAGGATATGTTGCCCATGTTAATATAAAGAAATACATTCAACTTCAACCAAGAACTCTAAGGCGGGGGGGGGCCTCACATCGCCCACAAAAAGTGGAGAAGAAACTTACTTTAGTTTTCAATGAACGATTAACCTCCTGTCATGGGAGAGAACTTCGTGGATCCAAATTGGCTCGTTGGCAGATAGCCGTTCGCTACACACAATCCTCCTCATCTGCTACTAGTCCTCATACTTCACTCCTTTGTCCAACTATCTTCAGGTCTGCGGATTGATGATCAAAAGTCAGCTTAATTATCTGCACTTTCTGCCAGATGAACTCCGGCAGTAAGAGACACTTCAGTTGGCATGAGGTTTCGGTGTTCCGGTCCTAGTTCCCTCCGGTATCGGGAATGCCATGAAACCGGAGAGTTACTTCAGCGGATGGAGGATGGAGCTAGGGGCGGCATATTCCTAGGGCACCCCAAATTTCACTAGCCCCCCCCTGCTCCCCCGATTCCAGCTCGCCTGAGAACGTTTATCGCATTCTTAAAGATATGCCGAACAAAAGGGCACCCTGTCCCACGGGTCTACAGGGTATGCGGGAGGCTATTCAGGACGAGAAGCAGGTCCCCGAAGTTGGTCTTCTGTCACTTATGGATGGATTCTATTCCTGAATGGATTGAAGCTATCATAGCAGGCGAAGGAGATACGTGGTGGTGATTTTATTTATTTATTTTTTCAGTTTTATCGCGCACCTTCTATCCGCATGCCCACAAGGAGCTGCAACAAAATACAATACACCCCCGCCTCTCTTTCTACTTCATCACTTAAGCTAAATACACACTCCGTCCGACTCTCTGCCATACCCCCGTTACGGACCCCCCCCCCCCCCCCCCCCCCCCCCCTGTGGGCTAGTCACGATACATGCCCCATATGCCTGTGATGAGTACTGGTTCTATATCTGGCTGGTTGTTGGTGACGTCGCTCCGTTTGAGTAATATTTCCACTACTCCCGTGTTCCCATTGCTAGCAGCATGAGCGAGTGGCGTTTGGCCCGTGTGATCTGGCTTGTTAGGGTTGATGTCATCCCGTTCGAGTAGCATCTCCACTATTAGCTCATACCCGTAGCAAGCAGCCCGCAAGAGCGGTGTGTGGCCGTGCTTATCTGCGGTGTTGGGGTTGACGTCGTCCCGTCCGAGTAGTATTTTCACTACTCCCTCGTTTCCAATGTGAGCAGCACCCCAGAGTGGGGTTCGGCCGTCGTTATCTGGTTTGTCGGGGTTGACATCGTCTCGTTCGAGTAACATTTTCACCACTCCCTCGTGCTGATTGTAAGCAGCATCCCAGAGTGGTGTTCGGCCGGCGTTATCTGGTTTGTTGGGGTTGACATCGTTCCGTCCGAGTAATATTTCCACCACCCCCGCGTGCCCATTGTCAGCAGCACAACCGAGTGGCGTTTGGCCCCGATTATCTGAATTATCGGGGCTGACGTCGTCTCGCCCGAGCAGCATTCTCACAACCCCCTCATGCCCTTTACAAGCAGCTAGCATCAATGCTGTTTTTCCGACCTCGTTTGACCTGTCGGGATCGATGTCGCCCCGGCCAAGGAGTGCTTTCACCACTCCCTCGTGTCCATAGCGAACAGCCCACATGAGAGGTGTTTCACCGTCCTCATCTGATTTGTTGGGGTTGACGTCGTCTCGTCCGAGAAGCATTTTCACAACCCCCTCACGCCCACCGCAAGCAGCCAGCATCAATGGTGTTTGACCGTCCTCACCTGGCTTGTCGGAGTCGATGTCGGCCCGGCCGAGTAGTAATTCCACGACTTCCTCATGCCCATTCCAAGCAGCCCATGCGAGAGGTGTATCACCCATGCTACCTTTCCGGCTGATACCAAACCTTCCACCTCTACAAAATACTCTATAATCCGGGCAACCTCCAAGATGGATGCCCGGGGTAGATCATTGAACAGGGCAAGCTTATCGAAATCGGCCCGGTAACCATCCGGTTTCTGTCCCTTCGAGATGATTCTGGTAGATGAATGCAGTTCTTGCTGTCGTCGAATAACTTCAGCCCACCGGACTTTGCGCAATCTGAAAGGTTCTGTTTTGCGTGGATTCCCCAACAGAGAAAGAATATGCGAAAAATTAGGTTGGGGGTTTCGAGGGAGGGCCTGTTGGAGATCGATCAACAAAGGACGTGCGTTGAAGATTGGGAGCGGGGGTGGTCGAGAGAGCTCTGGACAACAGCCTCGAATTTACTCAACCTAAGCTCCACGCTTCTGCAGTTGTCGAGTGGGCTGTGCTGTACAAACAAGCTCCGGAGGAGTCGTGAGGGGTAAAGTGGGTTAAAGGCACAATGGAAGCCTCCTTGTACTCGATAACAAGTCCCCGACAGCAGGCGACCAATATCCCTATTGGAGCGACACTGTGGCTAGTGGGAGTGTTGTGACCCTCTCTTACCGCAAGAGCGTGGCGTTGCTCAGTGGGCTTCAAAGCCCGCACCACGTCGGATGCCCACACCAAAGCGTCACGCCAAGAATCGGTTTCTCCGCACCCAGTCTTCTTATGTATCCGACCCAGCATAGCACCAGAATACCGGTATTCTTACAGATATGAGCTTCTTTGTTATCACAAATATGTACGGGGGATGATAATCCTGGCTGGGGAAAGCGAGAGATATAGGCTGTGCTCAATGGAAGGGCTCAGAAAGGCCAAATGTGTTTTACTTAGACATCTGTCTTCATAGTTAACTTAGTCTAGTTCTAGAAGAGTGCCAACAGAGTTGTCGAAGCTACTCCTCGTACCTTTCTTAGAGTATGTGCCGATTCCAAGTATATACTCTCTGTAATTCTCACTCTACTGTCTATTCCATCTACATTAGTTCATCCAATGGAGGCAGTGAAGGCTAAAAGAAGTAGAGATCACAACAGAAGCTGTTGAGCTAGGTTCAGCAGCCATCAAAGCTAATTAAGGAGACCAAGGTGAGTGTGGTGGATTCGAGAGGGTATATCAGCATAGGCTGAGTACTACGCTCTAAAATGACAAGCCTTATAGGCGGTTAGCTTTTGGGACATTGTATGAGGTAACACCGCGAGTTTCACGATTTTCTACTGCAATCATAGAATGGCAGTCAATTTCTTAGAAAAAATACCCCTTAACGCGCTAATGCTGCTCGATGGGGAAGACTAAAAAGTCGTACGATATATAGCCTTCTGACCTTACCTCTAATTTCATGAGGAGGGCAGCAGCATATAAGCATGATCCGACCTAAACCACGTCTAGACAAGTAGTTGAAGTCAATTGCCATCATACCTTAGTTAACAGCTAGCTTCTCCATCGATTTTCACCAGTGTCAGAAATACTTGCACTTCATGATTTTTTTCTACATACCTAAACAACCCCCGAATCTACACTTCAGCAGGAGAGGGGGGGAGAAGGGTTTTAGAAAAAAAAAGAGAACAATAAATGCGAACAGAGCATTTACGTCGAGGAAACAACAACAAATGTAGATGGAAATTCCAAGCCACACTGGTTTTATTCAATCCAGTCGAAATAGCCTTCCTCTAGCGCTAGAGTTTCGGTTTTACATAGAAATTCACAACGTTGATCGACTGCATAGGAAAAATTGCGATAGAGGGGCAGGCGGGTACATGATAGATATGTGCATTCCCGTTGCGTGTGATTTCCTTCCAAAATAAAAAATAAATAAAACAATAATTAAGATAAGACGGATCACTGCGGCTGGTGTGCTCTAGAAGGAAATATAGGACGGCAATTACCACAACGTAATGTTCTAAGATGCGAGAGAAGATAGGTCGGGGGTGAGAGGCGAGAGGTAGTGGCAGCTACAAACACGCTTATGGAATTATCCCGGTCTTTGCGAAACGGCGTAGAAGGTGCCGTACAGTTCTCGAAAGTGGTGACAAGGGATAGGCGTCCTGGGGGTTAGAGCGCACTATATGATAGCAACACTCTGATAGCAACTCGCTCACAACCCAATAGCGACCAGGGCGGTGGAGCAGACTCATGCGTAGCGCAGGAGAAAAGCACTCCGGTAGTGGTGGTGGTGTGTGTGTAAAGTGGAGATGTTCGACAACGACGATGACGAGGAGCCCCCGACTGACTAGCCAGAGACCAAACACAGGTCGAGAGTGCACTCAACAAACAAAGCAGGAAAAGGCTACACAACGGGAAACCCCCACAAAACAACAGTCGCGACCCCTAAGCCGGTCGTGCCTTAAACTAACCACCGCACCCTAGCATCAGATAGGGATCACTATAGGAGACAACTATTGGAGGTTGTAGTAGATCTACCGCTAGCGCATGGCCATTATTGAGAGCATACGAAAGCGGTGTTTGGCCGTAATTATCTGGTTTGTCGGGGTTGACGTCGCTCCGTCCGAGCAATATTTCCACCACTCTCTCGTGCCCATGTTCAGCAGCATGACTGAGTGGCGTTTGGCCCCGATTATCTGACTTGTTGGGGTTGACGTCGTCTCGCCAGAGTAGCATTTCCACAACTTGCTCATGCCCCTGGCGAGCGGCTAGCATCAGTGGTGTTAGGCCGTCATCAACTGGCTTGTCGGGGTCGATGTCGCCCTGGTCGAGTAGTACTTCCACCACTCCCTCGTGTCCATTCCAAGCAGCCCACCCGAGAGGTGTTTCGCCCATCTCATCTGGTTCGTCGGGGTTGACGTCGTCTCGTCCGAGAAGCGCTTTCACCTTCCTCGTGCCCATAACAGGCAGCTAGTATTAGTGGCGTTTGGCCACCCACATCTGGCATGTTGGGATCGATGTCGTCCTGGCTCAGAAGCATTTCCACGACCCCCACGTGCCCTTCCTCAGCAGCACGACTGAGCGGTGTTTGACCCCAATGATTTGGCCTGTCGGGATCGATGTCGTCCTGGCCGAGAAGCATTTTCACAACTCCTTCATACCCATTGCGAGCAGCCCGTATCAGTGGGGTTTGGCCGTCCTCACCTGCCTTGTCGGGGTCGATGTCGGCCCGGCCGAGTAGTAATTCCACGACCGCCTCATGCCCATTCTCAGCAGCCCATGCGAGAGGCGTATCGCCCATGCTGCCTTTCTAGCTAATACAAAGCCTTCCACCTCTACCAAATACTCTATAATCCAGTCAATCTAAAAGATGGATGCGCGGTGCAGACCATTAAACAGGGCAAGTTTATCGAAATCGACCAGGTAAACACGCGGTTTTTGTGTTTTCGAGAGGATTCCGGCAGAAGATATATGCAGGTATTGCTGTTGCGAAATAACTTCAGCACACTCGATTTTGCGCAATCTCAGAGGTTCTGTTTTGCGTGGACTCCCCAACCGAGAAGAATACGCGAGAAACTACTTGTAGTTGGGGTTTGAGAGGGTGGGCCTGTCGGAGACCGACCAAGAAAGGGTGCACGTCGGAGATTGGGAGCGGGAATGATCGAGAGAGCTCTGGCCTGTGGCGAATTCAGCACATTTCCGGAGTCGTCAGTTGAGCTAATACACCAAAATGCTCCGCGAGCCATGGGGTAGTCGTGAGCGTGAAGTGGGTTAGCCTCGCGGTGGAAGCCTCCTTGTCCACAACAAATCCTTGGCAACAGGCTAGCAAATACTAGGGTATGGGCGTGGGCGATCGGGTAGCCAGGGATTCCAGACTAAAAGAATGAATTTGGTATCGAAATTGCTCGAACGAGCAAGGGGCTTTGACACCTCTAATCCTTGGTGCCCCGATCACCCACGCCCATACCCGAGCAGACCGGCAATGTCCCTGCCGTAAATATTGGTACGCGAGCACTCGTCACTCGTACCGTACAAGTAAATCTGGTCACTGGTGTTCGTTATTTTGCTATCCTACCGGTACTCTTCTAAGCCTATTATGGCTTAGTACAGCGATCCGGTTGAGATCTGCAATAGCCGATTTTTGTGATATCGAAGCAACACTGTGGCTATTGAGATTCTGTTGGAAATAGTAGTTTGATGGCCGCGCTTGATGCGGGATGTGCCCGCACTCTATGACCGCAGAGGCATACGTACTATACACACTAGTCAAAGGACGCGCAAGCTTTTCACACCTTTCCTCACAACAACACCTTTCCTTGCTTCACATCTTCCTTCCTACACATAACTTTCCTCAAGCCTTTCCTTCTATCAACTTATCAATCAATCATGATTCTCATCTCCACTTGAGCGCTTTCGGTCCACTGTGTAAAATCCTCACCGTAAATCATTACCTCCACAACCAAGAATTTCAACAGATTCTGCAACACTAATCCGAGTGCTAGGGTGTGGCGTACCGGTAGTTCAGCAAGCTTTAAGGCCATGAAAGCCTATACCGTATAATAAAGAGCATAACAGGACAATGTCGCCGGGAGGATAATGTCGCGTCTCTAGAAAAATTAAGTATGTTAGTAAGCAAAAAGAATTTACTCTGAGTAGAGCCAACCAGATTTGCCTTGTGCAGTTGTGCTCTTTACAAGCACAATAGCTTACTGGCCCGGAATTAAAACATTCTGGTCCGGACTTGGGGAGTTTCAAGAGGGGCTCACCAGAATAGTGCGACACCCCACCAATCCCCACCGTGAAAAGCACCATAATATGATACGGATATCATACTAGATATTATATTCTTGTTTCTCCACCACTACAAAATATTCTATGTTTAATTCTTCACTTTTTCCTACCATTGCAATACCATTACCCGCCTTTGGCTAGGTGCCTGTTTGACGCAGACACCGTCTCAGTACTGGTATTCCGCGATCACCAAGACTTACCGCTAGTGACTATACTTAGACAATGATTTGTAAATATTAAAGTCAAAATATCTCAGGAAGCTTTGACTCTAAAGTAGTTACCACAATAACAATAGGAAAGTGGTGAAAAATTAGAGACAAAGTAAACAACCAGAAAGTAGAATATAAATATACAAAAGGGGGGAATTAGGAGATACAGTGCCAACCCCGCCATCCTTCACTTCACAACATAATATATATAATAACAGCCAAAAGCCAAGACTCAGACTGTTTTTTTAATTTGTTCTTGTCAACTCTTTTGGTTAATATTGATATGATGGCAATTGATGGAAGAGTACTTTAAGATTGGAGCAGACTGAACGAAAAGGTAAAAGACTAGGCAATCAACGACTATTTTCAGCATCAAAAATATTATGGTAGAAACAGCCCTCCGCTAACGTCAGATTCTAAGTTTAAACAGAAGCTCAAAAATACTAACCCAACTCCATGAGAAAAGTGCGGACAGAGCATTGGACGGGCATGTGATTGATGCATACATTCCCCTTGCGTATGATTTCCTTCCACAAAAAAGAATTAAGATGGCTTACTGGGGTAGGTATACTCCGAAAGGAAAGTCCAGACGGCAATTATGGTAATGGAGCTGTTCCGGTCCTTGGGGAAACGGCGTGGAGGTTGCTAGTACAGCATTCGAAGAGGGTAAAAAGGGAGATGTTTTTTCGGGCTTATGCAGCGCTGTAGGTGGCAGCTGCCGGGGGCTGTAGTGGAGCTATCGCTCGCGCATGGTCATTTCTAACGGCACGCGAGAGCGGTGTTCGGCCGTACTTGTCCGGCTTGTCGGGACTGCGTCGTTCCGTTCGAGTAATATTTCTATTACTTCGGCGTGCCCAAGTGCAGCGGCACGACTGGGTGGCGTTTTTCAAGGGGAAAGTGGGGTCAGATGTTTTAGAGGAAATGAGAACAATAAATGCGAACAGAGCATTACATCGAGGAAACAACAATAAATGTAGATGGAAATTCCCAGCCACGCTGGTTTATTTCAATCCACTAGAAATACCCCCCCACCAGCGCTGGACTCTAGGTGTTAAACAGAGGCTCACAATGCTGACCATAATGAAAATTGGGATAGAGGGGTGGGCGGGTATGGATAGATATATGTATTCCCATTGAGTATGATTTCCTTTCAAAAGGAAAAGAAATAAAACAATTAAGATGAGCTTCTGTGGCAGGCGTACTCTGGAAGGAAAGGTAAGACTACAATTCCCACAGCGTAATGCTTTAAGATGCAAGAGAAGATAAGTCGGGGGTGAGAGAAGAGAGGCGATGGTAGCGACAAACATGCTTATGGAACAGTTCTGGCCTTTGCAAAAATGGAGTAGAAGCTGCCAGTGCAGTGCTCGAAAGCGGTAATAAGGGATAGAGTCCTCGGGCTTAGACCGTGCTGTAGGTGGAAGCTATGGGAGGTTGTAGCAGAGCTATCACCCGCTGATCGCCATTTCCGACAGCGTACAAGAGCGGTGTTTGGCCGTACTTATCTGGCTTGTCGGGGTTGACGTCGTTCCGTCCAAGTAATATTTCTACCACTCCGACGTGCCCATTTTCAGCAGCACAGCTGAGTGGCGTTTGGCCCTGATAATCTGAAATATCGGGGTTGATGTCGTCCCGTCTGAGTAGTGTCCTCACCACTCCCTCGCGCCCATGTACAGCAGCATAATGGAGAGGTGCTCGATTGTGCCCATCTAGGTTGTTGGGGTTGACGTCGTCTCGTCCGAGAAGGATTTTCACAACCCCCTCACACCCACCGATAGCAGCCAGCATCAATGGTGTTTGGCCGTCCTTAGCTGGCTTATCAGGGTCGATGTCGGCCCGGCTGAGTAGTAATTTCACCACTGCCTCGTGCCCATTCATAGCAGCCCATGCGAGAGGTGAATCACCGAAGCTGACTTCTTGGCTCATATGTCAACCTTCCACCCCTACCAAACACGCTAATCCGGCGGACAAAATCTCGAAAATCGGTGCACGGTGCAGACCATTGAACAGGGCAAGCTTATCGAAATCGATCTAGTAAACCGCAGTTTCCACTTGCAAGAGGATTCCGGTGAATATCCGGTTACTGCTGCCGCCAAATAACTTCACGCACAACCAATTTTGCCCAATCTTAAGGGTCCCGTTTCGCGTGGCTTCCCGGATAGAGAAGAATATTCGGGAAACAATGTTGGGGGTTGAGAGGGAAGGCCCGTTGGAGATCAAGAAAGGGAGCGCGTTGAAGATTGAGAGCGAGAGTAGTTGAGGAAGCTTTAGCCTGTTACGAATTGACACAGCTTAAGAATGTTCCCGTAGTCGCCCAGGGAGCTGTATCAAAAAGCTCCGCATGAGCCCAGAGGTAGTTGCGAGGGTAAAGTGGGGCAAGCGCGCGGTGGGGGCTTCCTGTCCACAACAAGCGCTTGGCAGCAGACATGCAATGCCCCTAATGAAGCGACACTGTGGATATTGAGATTCGCTACAACCGAGCCAAATCAGGTCCACGAGGCTCTGATCCGCGATTCTGGCGGTTAGTCGTGCGTTAAAACCCTAAATTAGTTTTCTTTCCACTTCTGTGGGCCTTGTGCAAACCCCTCATTCCCATTAACTTCATGGTGCTATGTTTTGTTTGAGGAGCTGATATATAAATCCTAGTCCCACCTTAGCTCCTATCCTTATAGATTTCGTTACCCATGGTATTCGCACGTTCATTTTGCACCTTCCTTACTCACCACATGCCCTTACTCCCTCCTCTTCGGCGTCTTGCTGTTCCTTTAGGGTGGCCAGATGGCCGAACTAGAATTCTATGGAATAATCTACAGGTGCTATCTGAATTTGGAGCTGTGGGGGGAATGAATAGCAATTGGCGGTCACAAGCATAGTAGCAATCCTGGAGAAGTGGCAATATGGTGGGTTCGGTAATATAGAACCTGGAGGGTGTTGGAATATGTAGTGCCGGTGCCTTGTGCCCTGTGAGTTTGATAAGCCGCGTATGCGGGGAACGAGGTGCGGAGGGATGGAGGGAGAGGAAGGACCGGTAGGAGCGAGGTAACCTGCCTAGTCACATTGGCCTTCTTGGGGTTGATGGGATGTGTTTTTTCCGCCAATTCAAACATCGGTTTCGGTCAAGGACGACTTGGGAGGTATGTTTGGGTGCTGGTTGCTGGAGTTGAGGGGCTTTGCCGTTCCCTAGGTTTATGTTATAGTGCTATAGTTTGTCCTATCATATGATAGAGTCTTCCCGATGCGTGGTGTAGTTGGGTGTGCTGTAAGTTGTGACTACCGGTATAATGAATTCCTAAATTCACACGATGCTTTCTTTATATGTCCGCGGATTTTCCCCCACAATCTGCGTCTTCAGAAACAGAAAGTATAGTATGTAGTCTCTACTCTTCTCTTTGAGAGCATCACCTTTCGATTTTCCCCAGAGGAAATAGAATCAAGGAAGCGGCTTCTTCTACTCGTCCCCACCCTGCATAAATTAGAACGCAAACCTGAACAGATTACATGGAGTACGATCCGATACACGCCATCTGCCGGACTAGTGCTAAAAAAACAGCTCAGATCTCGATGGAGAAGAAAGAGTGAGAAGGGGAACGGTTTACACGGGGGTACGAAGGAAATGAAACCCCCGATTCGGGTTTTTAAGCACACAATTAACCCTGGGCATGGCAGGGCGGATTCACAACAAAAAAGCAACAATAAAAGTGACTATGATGTAAACTTCAAGCTACATCAGCTTATTTCGGTAGAGTAGAAATAGCCCTTGATTGACACTAAACTCTAGCTGTGGAACGGGAGCTCATAAACTTTGAGTTGACACCATGAGAAAATGGGGATAGAGGGTCGGGCGGGTATGTGATAGATATGTGTATTGAGAATGCGTATGATTTCCTTCCACAGGAAAAAGAAAATGAAGAATTAAGATGGGTTACTGTGGCAGGCATGCTCCGGAAGGAAAGAAAGAAGGCAATTTCCACAACCTAGTGTTTCAAGATGCAGGAGAAGATGGGGCGGGGGTGAGGGGGGAGGGGGAGTGGTAGTGACAAACACGTTTATGGAACTATTCCGGTCCTTGCGAAGATGGCGTAGAGGTTGTTAGAGTATCCGAAGGCGGTAGCAAGGGAGATGTGTCCTCAGGCTTAGGCTGTGCTGAGCCTAGGTGGCAGTTGTTGGATGCTGAAGTAAGGCCATCACTCGCGTATGACCATTTCTAGCAGCATACGAGAGCGGTGTTTAGTCGTAGTTTTCTGGCTTGTCGGAGTTGACGTCGTCCCGCCTGAGGAGTATCCTCACCGCTCCCCTGTATCCATTCAGAGCAGCCAGCAGGGCTCCGTTTAGTCGTCCCCAAGATCACAAGTCAACCCTAAAGAGAATCGTATTCATTCGTCCTGCCTCGCCTGCCTGTCACCCCATCCAAACATCAGCCATAATATACTATATACAAACTCCTATGTCCAACGCAGCCATCAGGATTTCGCCCATTCCCATGTTCATACCAGCCCTAAGCGCTCACTGTCATTCCTTGTCCCAGCCATATATTCCACCATCCCGCTGTACCAGCCACCATTCCTGAAATACCGATCAATTCACACCCCCAGAAGAGCAAAACATCCTGGACAATCGTCCCCACACGGCGTGGCAGGATCAACACCACCCCGCTCGACGAGCATTTCCATCACCTCCCCGTGCCCATTTTCAGAGGCATGGCAGAGTGGTATTTGGCCGAACACATCCGGCTTGTTTGGATTGACGTCGTTCCGCCCGAGTAATATTTCCACCACTTCCACGTGCCCACATTGAGCAGCACGACTAAGTGGTGTTTGGCCCCGATTATCTAAGCTGTCGGGGCTAACGTCGTCTCGTCCGAGCAGCATTTTCACCACCCCCTTTTGTCCATTATAAGCAGCCCACCCGAGAGGTGTTATGCCGCCCTCACCTGGTTTGTCGGGCTTGATGTCGTCTCGTTCGAGTAGTATTTTCACCACCCCTTCTTTCCCATTATACGCAGCCCACCCGAGAGGTGTTTCGTCGTTCTCATCTAATTTGTTGAGGTTGACGTCATCCCGTCCGAGTAGCATTTTGACCACTCCCTCGTGTCCCCCGATAGCAGCCAGTGTCAGTGGTGTTTGGCCGTCCAAACCTGGCTTATCGGGATCGACGTCGGGCCGGCCGAGCAGCAGTTCCACGACTGCCTCGTGCCCACTCGCAGCAGCCCACCCGAGAGGTGTATCACCCATGCTTTTTGGTTGATACCACAATCTTCCACCTCTGCCGAACATGCTACAATTTGGCCAATCTCGAAGATGGGTGCACGGCGCAAACCATTGAACAGGGCAAGACTACCGAAATCGATACGGTAAACGCTAGGTTTCTCTGCTTTCGAGAGGACTCCGATGGATATGCGGTTGCTGGAGTCGTGAAATTGCCCCGGCGCAAGGAATTTCAGGCGATCTGAATGGTCACGGTCTGTGTGGATTCCCCAGTAGAGAGGAACATTCAAGAAACAATGTCGGGGGTTGAGAGGGAGGGTCCAGTGGTGATAATGAAAAGGTGTGCGTCGAAGATTGAGAACAGGAGTGATCGAAAAGATGCTTTAGCCTCGGCGAATTCACACAACTCAAGCGCGTTTCTGCAGTTTCGAGGGAGCAGTGCCAAAAAGCTCCAGATGAGCGACGCAGGAGGAAGTGGGGAGAGGTAACCGCACGGTGGAAGCCTCCTCGTCCCTGACAGTAACTCCTTAGCAACAGGAGAGCAACGTCCAATCTTGGCAACAAAAGCAACGAGCCCCCCCCTGGTTTTACATACAAAATGCACAAGTTTAGCCACTGCGATAGTGCACAACATACCGTACTCCTCAAAAAGCATTCAAATGAAAGAGAATCACAGGGAATTTAGCACATAAAATTTCCCAGTTTTTCTTCCCCTGCGAATCAGTGGCAGTAGCTCTGTGAAGCTAGCCGGGTGGTTGAAATGCCGAAACCACAAAAAAAATCGACTGTCTTGGCACTGTTTTTGGCTTCTCCCTTAGAACTCTGGTAGTCAGAATTCCTAGATAGCCTAGTGCTCAATTGTCTAAATCTTTATGTCTCATTGTGCTATCTAGAAAATCCCTAGATTTTTTCTGATATCATGGTGTGGGCAGGCATTTTTAAGAATGGGTATTTCGTATGGAAAGAAGGGGGTCGCTTCTTTCGTTACCAAGCTCGTCCTTATTGGAGCGATACTGTGGCTACCGTAAGAACTCGAATAATTGGACGTCGTACAGAGCGGTTAATTTAAGGTGTGTACTCGAGTATTGCGAAGTGATCTTCTTGTCTCAGTTAATATGGGTTTCATCATTTCTTGGCAGCTGATTAGGGTATAGGTGATGACAAAAAGGGATAAAACACTGCATCATTAGCTGCCAAGAAATGATGAAACCCATATTAACTGAGACAAGAAGATCACTTCGCAATACACACCTTAAATTAACCGCATTTTAGGCCGTCCAATTATTCGAGTTTTTACAAGTGGCAGGGATAAAGTTTCGTACAAAGCAGGGTTTATTTTGCGGGTTAACCTAAATTAACTGTTCGGTAACTTTCTAGGGGGTACTGTACGGTATTGAGATTCTATGGCTGTATCGTGACTGCTAGGGCGTGGCACAGCTCAGCGGGCTTCCCGGCCTGCTCCAAGGGGTTATCTACATCAAAGCGGCTAGGCCAAGCCTCGCTTGCTCCTCACCCTAGTCTTCAACTCACCAGTCGTGAGAAGGTTTTGCTATGGTAGGAGTCGTCCACCTTGGACCTTTCAAAATAAAATACCTTATAATCTATGCCGGCTCAGGGCATTCCCCAGCAGTGTGGAATTTTGGAGGTCTCTCGTTCAATCCCCAGTTACCGTAGTTACAAACTCAGCTTTCCTAGATATCGCTTAGACTTTCATTTCAACAATAATGATATTATAATCAGTAAGAAAAAACAATTTCTCTCTGCGCCCTGCAGGGAACTAAATATGGTGCAAGGCCCATAATCTGCCTTGAACTTCGGACCCCCAAAATTCAATGATCTTGCCGGATACCCTCATATAATGCGCTCCATACCGATGGGCTACGTTATGCCCCACTCAATTATGACGGTCATCATTGGAAACCATGCCTGTTTGTGGTGAATTGGATATGGTAAGAACTCGAATTATCGGACCTTGTGTTAGTATGTTGGAGTTTCCACTCTTATTATGTACGGTATTGTACTCGAGTATGGCATGATAAGAGTCTTCCCGATACATGATGTAGTTACGTATATCTATTGTAGGGATATGCGCTGAAAGTTGTGGACCATGATTTCAGCATTGATAAATTCCTGAACTCACACTGATGCTTTCCTTACACATGCGCGGATTTGCACCGACAATCCGATTTTCAGCAGGTGTGTAGTTTTTGTTCTTCTCTTTGAGACAATTGCTTTCCTATTTTCTCCAAAAAGGTCTGGTCGAGGAAACAGCTTCTTCTTCTTGTCGTCTTCGCGCTACGTAACAAAAGCCGAAAAGGTTTTCATGGAGTACGATCCGGTACACGCCATCGGCCGGGCTGGAGTTATAAAAAAAACCCCCCAGATCTCGATGGAGAAGTAAGAGTGGGAAGGGGAAAGGTTTACACAGGGGTACTGAGGAAATGAAAACCTCAATTGAGGTTTTTAAGTACACAATTAACCCCAAGCATGGCAAGGAGGATTTGCAACAAGGAAGCAACGATAAAGGTGACAGTGACGCAAACTTCAAGCCACTTCAGGTATTTCGGTAGAGTAGAAAGAGCCCTTCATTGACACTAAACTCTAGACTTGAAACAGAAGCTCATAAATGCTGACTTGACCCTATAAGAAAATGCGGATAGAAGGTTGGACGGGTATGCGATCGATATGCGCGTTGGCAATGCGTATGGTTTCCTTCCACAAGAAAAAGACGAAGAATCACGATGGGTTCCCGTGGCAGGCACACTCCGGAAAGGAAGGCAAGACGACAATTTCCACAAGGTGATGTTTTAAGATGCAGGGGACGACAGGGCGGGGGTGAGAGGGGAGAAGTAGTGGTAGCGACAAACACGTTTGTGGAGTTGTTCCGGTCCTTACGAAAATGATGCAGAGGTTATTAGAGGATCCGGAGGCGGTAACAAGGGAGATGTGTCTTCGGGCTTAGGCCGTGCTAAGTGGCAGTTGTTGCAGTAGAGCCATCATTCGCGTGTCGCCATTTTTAGCAGCCCACGAGAATGGTGTTAGGCCGTAATAATCTGCTCTATCGGGGTCTATGTTGTCCCGTCCAAGTAGCATTTCTACCACTTCCGCATGCCCATTTTCAGCAGCACGACTAACTAGCGTTCGGCCCCTATTATCTAGCGTGTTAGGGTTCACGTCGTTTCGTCCGAGTAGCATTTCCACCACCACCACCCCATACCCATTTTCAGCAGCATAATAGAGCGGTGTTCGGCCGTCCTCACCCACCTTGTCAGGGTTGACATCGTCTCGTCCGAGTAATATTTCCATCACCCCCGTGCGCCCATTTCCAGTAGCATAGCTAAGTGGCGTCTAGTCCCTGTCATCTGACTTGTCGAGGTTGACGTCGTCTCGTCCGAGTAGCATTTTCACAACTCCTTGATGCCCTTGGCAAGCAGCCAGCAGTAGTGGTGTTTGGCCGTCCACATCTGGCTTGTCGGGATCGATGTCGTCCTGGCCGAGTAGTAATTTCACGACTGCTTCATACCCGTAGTAAGCGGCCCGGAAGAGCGGTGTTTGGCCGTCCTCATCTGTGTCGTTGGGGTTGACGTCGTCCCGTTCGAGCAGCATTTTCACCACTTCCGTGCGCCCATTTTGAGCAGCACGACTAAGTGGCGTTTGGCCCCGATTGTCTGGCTTATCGGGGTCTATGTCAGCCCGGCCGAGCAGCAACTCCACAACCGCCCCGTGCCCATTCCCAGCAGCCCATCCAAGAGGTGTATCATCCATGCTGTCTTTTTTGTTGGTATCACAGCACCCCACTTTTAAACATGCTACTGTACAATCTGATCAACCCATAGATGGATGCACGGCGCAAACCATTGAACAGGGCAAGAGGATCGAAGTCGATACGGTAAACACCCGGTTCCTGTGCTCTCGAGAGGATTCTGGTGGATATGCGGTTACCGCGGTCATCAAATAGCTTCGGCGCAAGCAATTCGGCGCAATCTGAAAGCTCCTGCTTTGCGTGGATTCTCCAATAGAGAAGAACGTTCGAGCAGCAATGTCGGGGGTTGAGAGGGAGGGGTCCGGCGGAAATAGTGAAAAGGTGGGCGTTGAAGATTGGGAGTAGGAGTGGTTGAGAGTGCTTTAGCCTGTCGCGAATTCACACAACTTCAGCATGTTTCCGGAGTAGTTGAATGAGCTGTGCCAAAAACTTCCGAATGAGCGCGGAGGGAGGAGGCAGCGGTGAGAGGTAAAGTAGGCTAACCGCACGGTGAAGCCTTAGCAGCGAGCAAACTCCTTATCAAAACAATACTGTGGCTATTGAGATCCTCTGGCCCTCTCTCGACTGCTAGGGTGTGGCGCAGTTCCCAAAGTGTGATCTGCATCGAAGTAACCAGACCAGGCTTAGTTGTTCCCCCCGTTCCCTTATCCGACCCCCCCGTCGCACAATCCTTGTCTCCAACCCACCCACCAGTCATTTCTTTCCAGAGCTTTTGCTATGATGGTGTTCGTCTACCATAGGCCACTTGCCTTTCAAAATGAAGTTCTTTAAACGCAGCGTCAGGGCATTTCCTAGCATTGAGGAATTTTAGAGGCCTCTCATTCAATCCCAAGTTAGTTATAAACTCAGCTCTTCTAGCTATCGCTTAGGGTTTGATTTCAACGATAATAATAATAATATAATTAATAATAATACCGTATTATCGTATCATATGATAAAAACAATTCCTCTCTGCACCATACAAGAACCGGGTGTTGCAAGGCCCATCATGCGCCTCGACCTTCAGACCTCGAAAGTTCAATGATGACATTCCTCTGGAATACCTTTAACCCTGCTTTCATAAGGCATTTTGTTTTGAAACACAGGTGGTCTACATTATTCACGACCCCATCATATTATGACCGTCATAATTGGAAACCGTGCTTATTTCTGGTGAATTGGATACCGTAAGAACTCGAATAATCGGAACTTGTGTTGGTACGTTGAAGTTTCCACTCTTAGTCTAATATGTACTGTACGTCGTATCCAAATGTTCTATCTCAAAATACTATCAAATATATACCACAATGAGTACTTGCTTGGTGGGAGCGAACCCCCCAGCTCGGCAGAAATGCGGCATCCCTAGAAAGCCGGGCGGAATGAAAGAAAGAAAGAAAGAAAGAAAAGAAAAAGAAAAGAAAAGAAGAAAAAAAAACCCTCTACAAAACACTAGAACGAGCAGAAGACTATAGTGAGATATAACACACATGGGAGCAAGTAGGGAGGCTCAAGGTCTCTAGTGGGGCTTTGGTAGCTGTATCGTACTAGAGGAACAAGCACATAAAGTACTGATTCTGTTTTAAACTACGGTACTAAGAATCTCTCATTAGACACCTAAGGAGCAAGAAACACCTCTGTTGAAATCCAGCAGCGGTTCGGGAGGGGGGGCACTATAATCCCGAAATCGGGCTTCCAGTAGGATAAATATTAGTTCCCAGGTTGTCATTTCATGAAATACCTAGCTGGCGCAGTGGTTAACACTCCCGCGCAATTAGCAGGAGCCCAGGAGTTCAATCCATGCTGACAATCAGTTATTATTGAACGATCCGTCATGTAGGGTAGGAGAATTTAAAAATCCTGCCCTATGGGGACTGGGAGATTGAAGAACTTGGCCCTCATTGATAGGGCTGTGGGGTTTAACAATCCTGCTACGAGGTGGTAGAACCCGACTCTAGACCTTAAAGGTTGGCGATCGGCGGGTAGCAGAAGCGAATGGGAGGGTTGGCAAAGAAGAAATATAAAAAATATAAAAAATGTATAAAAGTAAGAATAGAAAATAAAAAATATAAATATAAAGAATAAAGAATAAAATAAAATAAAAGTTTCTTTTACCTTGGGGGGCAGCTGTTCCCCCTCTCCGTATTTATTGCCTTGTATGCATAGCTTTTTTTCTTAGTAAAGCGAGGTAGTGCTAGTAGTATGTACCCGGGTATGATAAGAGTCTTCCCGATAGGTAGGGTAGTCGGGTATACCTATCGTAGGGACGTGTGCTAAAAGTTGTGGACTACCGATACTGATGGATTCCTGAATTCACACAGATGCTTTCCCTACGGGTGTGCGGATTTGTACCGACAATTGACATTTTCCAGCAAATGTGTGGCTTCTGTTCTTCTCTTTGAGACCATCGCTTTCCCATTTCCTTCAAAAAAAAAAACGAGTCGCTTCCTCTTGTTGTCTTCATACTACATGATCCGATGCACACCATCAGCCGGGCGGGTGTTAAAAAATAAAAGACAATTCAGATGGAGATGAAGACATAAGAATAGGAAGGGGAAGGAATTACACAGGGGTGAAGAGGAAACGAAATCCTCAATTCAGGTTTTTAAATACACAATTAACCCCGGGCATGGTAACGGGGATTTATAACAATAAAACAGCAATAAGAGTGACTATGATGTAAACTTCATGCCACAACAGCTTAAATTTATTTCTGTGGAGTAAGAGTAGCCTTCCATTAACACTAAACGCTAAATTTGAAACAGAAGCTCATAAATGCTGACTTGATTCCATAAGAGAAATGGGATAGAGGGTTGGACGTGTATGTGATAGAGATGTGCATTGCCATTGGGTATGATTTCCTCCCACAAGAAGAGGAAAATGAAGAATTAAGATGGGTTAGTGTGGTACCATCCATGCTCCGGAAGGAAGGCAGGACGGCAATTTCCACAAGGCGGTGTTTTAAGATGCGGGAGGGGATAGGGTGGGGGTGAGAGGGGAGGGGGAGAGGGGAGGGGGAGAGGGAGTGGTGGGGACAAACACGTTTATAGAACTGTTCCGGTCCTGCCGAAAATGGCGTAGAGGTGGTTTGTAGAGTGTTCGAAGGCGGCAACAAGGGAGATGTATCCTCGGGTTTAGGCCGTGCTGTAGGTGGAAGTTGTTGGGGGTTGTGGTAAAGCTATCATTCACGTATGGCCATTTCTAGCAGCACATTAGAGCGGTATCTAGCTTGTCGGTGTTGACGTTGCCTCGCCTGAGTAGTATTCCCACCGCTCCCTCGTGCTCATCCAAAGCAGCCAGCATAGTGGCGTTTAACCGCCCTTACCTGGCATGTTGGGATTAACATCGTCTCGTCTGGGTACTTCCACCATCTCCCAGTGCCCAGTTTCAGCAGTATAATAGAGTGGTATCTGGCTGACCTCATCTGGCTTGTCGGGGCCGAACCCGTTCCGCCTGAGCAGCATTTTCACCACTCCCTGATGCCCATTATAAGCGGCCCACCCGAGTGGTGTTACGCCGACCTCACCTGGTTTGTTGGGGTTGACGTCGTCTCGTCCGAGCAGTATTTTCACCACCCCCTCGTGCCCATTATACGCAGCCCACCCCAGAGGCGTCTCCCCGCCCTCATCTTGTTTGTTGGGGTTGACGTCGTCCCGTCCGAGTAGCATTTTGACCACCCCCTCGCGCCCCCCGCAAGCAGCCAGCATTAGTGGTGTTTGGCCGCCCAAACCTGGCTTGTCGGGGTCGATGTCGGCCCGGCCGAGTAGCAATTCTACGACTGCCTCGTGCCCACTCCCGGCAGCCCACGCGAGAGGTGTATCACCCATGCTGTCTTTTTGGTTGATACTACAGCCTTCCACCTCTGCCAAACGCGCTACAATCCGGCCAATCTCGAAGGTGGATGGACGGTGCAGACCATTGAACAGGGCAAGCTTATCGAAATCGATAGGGTAAACACTCGGTTTCTGTGCTTTCGAGAGGACTCTGGTGGATATGCGGTTACCGCGGTCATCAAATAGCTTCGGTGTAAGAAATTTCGCGCAATCAGAAAGGTCCTGCCAGTGTGGATTCCCCAAAAGAGAGGATATTCGAGCAATAATGTTGGGGTTGAGAGGGAGGCCCGTTAGAGATAGTGAAAAGGTGGGCGTCGAAGATTGGGAGTAGGAGTAGTCGAGAGTGCTTTAGCCTGCCGCGAATTCACACGGCTTAAGCATGTTTCCAGAGTAGTTGAGTGAGCTGTACCAAAAAGCTCCAGATGGGCGCCGAGGCAGGAGGGAGGAAGCAGTGATGAGGGGTAAAGTGGGTTAACCGCAGGGTAAAGCCTGCTTGTCCCTGACAGAAACTCCTTGGCAGGTGAGGATGTTCCTATTGGAGAGATACTGTGGCTATTGAGACTCTCTGGCCCCAATACCGTAGACTACTAGGGCGTGGCGCAGTTCAGCAGGCGGCCTCAAAGTGTGATCTGCACCGAAGTAACTCGACCAGGCTCAGTGCCCCCCATGTTCCATTATCCGGCTCCCGTTGCATACCGGTAATGCTTGTCTCCAACCCACCCACCAGTCATTTCCCTTCAGAGCTTTTGCTATGGGGGGTCCTCTACTATGGGCCACTGGCCTTTCAAAGTGGAGAACCTTGAACGCCGCATCAGGGCATTCTCCAGCATTGTAGAATTTTAGAGGCCTCTCGCTCAATCTTGAGTTAGTTATAAACCCAGCTTTTCTAGATACCGCTTAGGCTTTCATTTCAACACTAATATTATAATTAGGGTGATAAAAAAAACAATTCCTCTCAGCACCAGACAAAGAACCGGCATAAAAAGTATTATAACGGGGAAAAAAAAGGTGTCGCAAGGCCCATCATGCGCCTCGAACTTTGCACCTCGAAGGTTCAATGATGACATTGTTATGGATACCCTTAACCCTGATCATGTTGGGTATTTCACGTTCGGACACCGGAGGTCCGGGTTATAGACGATCCCGTTGCTCAAGCGTGTGGAGGCCGTGATTGGAAATTGTGCTTATTTGTAGTGAATTGGATCTCATGGGAACTCGAATAATCGGACCTTGTGTTAGTATGTTGGAGTTTCCAGCCTTAGTACGTACTCGAGTATGATGAGAGTCTTCGTGATGCGTGGTGTACAGGTACTGTGCAGCAGGCGCGGATATTTATCCTAGGGATGTGTGCGGTAAGCTATAGGCTTACCGGTATGGTACAAGTATATGGTACTGATGGGTTCCTAAATTCACACGGATGCCCCCCCTACCTGTGTGCCGATTTGCGCCGACAATTTTCTCTTTTAGCAAGTGTGGTTTCTGCTCTTTTGTGATACCATTGCTTTCCAATTTTCTGCCAAAAAAATCTAATCAAGGATGCGGCTTCTTCTCGTCGTCTTCGCACTACATAAATCATAAGACAAACCCAATCGATTTACATGGAGTACGATCCGGCACACGCCATCAGCCGGGATAGTGTTATATAAAAAAAGAAGACAACCTATCATGGATGAAGGTGAAGATGTAAGGATGGGAAGGGGAAGGGTTTACCTAAGGGCACTGCGCAGAGGAAACAAAAATCTCAATTCAAGTTTTTAAGTACACAATTAACCCCGGGCATGGGAAGGAGGGTTTAGAGAAAAAGAGCAACAAGAAAAGGGAGTATCGTATGATAAAAACTTCGAGCCACATCGGCTTATTTCGGTAGAGTAGAAATAGCCCTTTATTAGCGCCAACCTCTAGATTTGAAACAGAAATTCACAAATGCTGACTTGACTCCATGATAAAATGGGGATGGAGGGCTGGACGGGTATGTGATAAATATGTGCATTGACAATGTGTATGATTTCCTTCCACAAGAAAAAAAGTGAAGAATTATGATGGGTTCCCGTGGCAGCCATGCCCGGGAGTGACGGACGGCAAGACGGTCATACAATGTAGTGTTCTAAGATGCGAGAGATGATAGGGCGGGGGGGAGTGGGAGCGGTAGCGACAAACACGTTTATGAGTCTGTTCCGGTCCTTGAGAAAACGGCGCAGAGGTTGCTAACTTAGTAGAGCATCCGAGAGCGGTATCATAACAAGGGATATGTGTCCTCAGGCTTAGGCCGTGCTGTAGGTGGCGGCTGTTGGAGGCTGTAGTAGTGCTATCACTCGCAAATGGGCACCCCCAACAGCATACAAGAGCGGTGTTTGGCCGTACTTATCTGGCTTGTCAGGGTCGACGTCGTCCCGTCTAAGTAGTATTCTCACCACTCCCTCATGTCCATTCAAAGCAGCACAACAGAGTGGTGTTCGGCCATTCTTATCTGGTGTGTTGGGGTTAACATCCTCTCGCCCGAGTAGTATTTCCACCACACCCTCACGCCCACCCCAGGCAGCCCACCGGAGCGGCGTTTGGCCGTACTTATCTGGTTTGTCGGGGTTGACGTCGTCTCGTTCAAGCAGCATTTTCACAACTCCTTCATGCCCCTGGCCGGCAGCCCGCATTAGTGGTGTTTGGCCGCTCCGGCTCGGGCTGTCGGGATCGATGCCGCCATGGCCTAGTAGCGCTTTCACTATTGCCTCGTGCCCACTCCAAGCAGTCAATAAGAGAGGTGTTCGGCCCTCCTGATCCGGTTTGTTGGGGTTGATGTCGTCTCGTCTGAATAATATTTCCACTACTCTTACGTGCCCATTTTCAGCAGCATAACTGAGTGGTGTTTGACCCCAATTATCTGACTTGTCGGGGTTGACGTCGTCTCGTCCGAGTAGCATCTTCACAACTCCCTCATGCCCATTAAGAGCAGCTAGGATCAGTGGTGTTTGGCCGTCCAGACCCGGCTTATCAGGGTCGATGTCGGCCCGACCGAGTAGTAATTCCACGACTGCCTCGTGCCCATTCCCAGCAGCCCATCCGAGAGGTGCATCATTCATACTGTCCCTTTGGTTGATACTACAACCTTCCACCTCTACCAAACGCGCTACAATCCGGCCAATCTTGAAGATAGATGCACGGTACAAACTATCAAACAGGGCAAGCTTATCGAAGTCGATACGGTAAACACCCGGTTTCTGTTCTTATGAGAGGATTCCAGTGGGATATATGCAGTTAGCGCAGTCGTCAAACAGCTTCAGCGCGGGCGATTTCGCACAATCCGAAAGGTCCCGCTTTGCGTGGATTCCCCAAGAGAGAAGGATATTCGAGAGACGGTGCTGGGGGCTGCGAGGGAGGCGTGGAGGATCAAGAAACGGGGAGCGTTGAAAATTGGGAGTGGGGGTGGCCGATAGAGCTTTGGCCTATTGCGAATTCACACAACTTAAGCATGTTCTCGCAATCGTCGAACGAGCTGTACCAAAAATCTCCTAAGGGTAAAGTGAGGGTAAAGTGAGCCAACAGCACGATGGGAGCCTCCTCTTCCAGCACAATAAGTTCTTGGCAACAGGTGAGCATTGTCACTATCGAAGTGACACTGTGGATCTTGAGATTCAGTGACTCCATCTTTTGCCTTTCCTCCTAGGGCCTATTGCGATCGGACTTTTGTTCTTTCATTCTTTCGTGCTTTCCTTAGACTCCATCAATATAGGTCCGTGATGCCTAACCTAAGCATGAGCAGTCTACCGTGAGGAGAAGGAAAAAATTGTATTAGGAAAAACGAGACTCGTGGCGGGTGGGATATCCCAACTCGCTCGTAAGTCAATGTTGCATAGCACCGAAGTTCCTTCAATCACCCTTTTTACAAATTCAAGCACGATACATTATCCACTAGCAAATTGGCTATTCACCTAAACACCCTATGTAGATAGAGATATGGGGATTCTTTTTGAGAGGTGGCTTGTTCTGAAAGTTACTGGAGCATTACAAATCCTGCAAGCATGCAGTAGGTCGTTTTGGCACTTAGTAGTTTATAGGCAAGACTTTACCAACATGTCTTTCTTGGTTATCACAGGTGTGTACCGAGGATTTTAAGTGTGTGGAAGATAGGGGGGTAGGTGCAGTGCTCCATGGGACGGTCCGGAGAGGCCAATTTTGTTTTACTTATACACCTGTCTACCGTTTGTATAATCCTAGAGTGCGAATGCAGTTGCGGAAGCCATCCCGCTCTTACCCCTCCAACAGAGTGTGCGAATTTCAAGTTACTTCACCACCTATCCCCCCTACTTTACCACATTTGAGGAAGGCACTTGCGGCCGAAAAAGGTAGAGATTACGACAACAGCTGTTGAACCCAGTAGCCTTCTAACCTTACTCGAGTACCTTTAATTCCGTACCAGGAGGGCAGCAAATAGGCATGATCTTGACTAAACCATATCTATAAGTAGTGGAAATCAATCGCCATCGTACCTTGGTCAACAGCTAGCCTCTACATCTATTTTCACAAGTGTCAGAAATACTTCCTCTTTATTCTCTTTTCTCTATATCTGAACAACCCTCAGGGTTACACTGCAGCGGGGAAGGAGGGAGGGAGAAGGGAAGAAGGAGGGAAGAAGGAGGGATTTTGGAAAAAATATGGGAATATATGCGAACAGAGGATTTAGATTCAAGAAACAATAAACGTAGATATGATGGAAATTCCAGGCCACGCTGGGCTGTTTCAATACAGTAGGAATAGCCTTCTGCCGGCGTTAGACTCTAACTTTAGGTTTTAAATAGAAGCTCACAAATGCTGACTTGACCCCACGAGAGAAAAAATGCGGATAGAGGGTTGGGCGGGTATGTGATAGATATATGCATTCCCATCGCGTATGATTTCCTTCCACAAAAGAAAAAATGGATGAAGATGGATTAATCTGGTAGGCATACCCCGGAAGGGAGGTAAGGCGCGAATTACCACAACGCAGTGTGTTGAGATTCAGGGGAAGATAGGACGGGGGTGAGGGGGGGGGGAGTTGTAGCGACAAACACGTTTATGGATCTGTTCTGGTCCTTGCGGAAATAGCGTACAGTTGTTACTAGAGTATGCGAAGGCGGTAGCAAGGGAGATGTGGCCTCGGGCTTAGGCTGTCCTGTAGATGGCAGTTGTTGGAGGCTGTAGTAGAGCCATCACTTGAACGTAGCCATATCTAGCAGCACACGAAAGGGCGTTTGGCCGTACCTATCTGGCTTGTTGGGGTCGACGTCATCCCGGTTAAGTAGTAATTGCACGGCTACCTCGTGCCCATTCAAAGCAGCACAACAGAGTGGCGTTTGGCCGTGCCTGTCTGGCGTGTCAGGGTTGATGTCGTCCCGTCTGAGCAGTATCCTCACCACTCCCTCGCGCCCATGTGAAGCAGCATGATGGAGAGGTGTTCCACCGTCCCCATCCGGCTTGTTGGGGTTGACGTCGTCTCGTCCGAGAAGCATTTTCACAATTCCTTCATGCCCACTGCAAGCAGCCTGTATCAGTGGTGTTTGGCCGTCCTCAGCTGGCTTGTCGGGGTCGATGTCCTCCCGGCTAAGTAGTAATTTCACGACTGCCTCGTGCCCATTTCTAGTAGCCCATGCGAGAGGTGTATCGCGCATCCTGTCCCCTTGGTTGATATCACAACCCTCCACCTCCACCGATAGCACTACAATCTTATTGATCAGGGGATGGATCCGCGGTGTGGGCTATTGAGCAGGGAAATCTTACCGAAATTAATGTGCTGGGCACTCGGTTTCTGTGCTTTCGAGGGGATTTTGGCGAATATGCGATTATTGCAGCTATCAAATAACTTTAGCGCAAGCAATTTTGGGCCATCTGAAGGAACCAGCCCCGCGTGTATTCTCCAATACAGAGAAACTGTGTGTGCTTGGAGTCGAGGGGGGTGCGTTGATCGAGAAAGGGTTCGCGTGGGGATTCGGAGTGGGAGTGGTCGAGAGAGCTTTGAGAACGGAGACAGTCGTTATGGGTGATGAGGCTCAACTGCAGAGTGGAAACCTCCTTGGCTGTAAAGAGTCAGTGCATGTTAACTTACATGGGGGGGGTGCTAGTGACAACTGCCGCCTCTCGTCAACAATCGTCCCCATCATCAATCATCAACAAGAGAAAAGTAGCACAACCTTGTAGTAGAATAAAATAAGAAGAATAGTTAAGCTTAGGGCAAAACAGATATGGGAAAAAATACTGAAAAAATTTGGTGTTGTACTGCAGTTGTTGTGGCAGTAGGCAGCGGGGAGGTTAACAAATTGGCAGTATGATTGTTGATCAGGAACGATCTTTGTTGCGCCCGCATGTTCGGGTATTTAATTCGCGCCCGAGTATGATATGATACCAGTACCGTATTGTGTCTACAGTACCGTAAAAATTGGGAAAACCCAGAATACGCTAGCAGGGATAAAAATTAGGCGACACTTATGAGAAAATAAGCGAATATCAGTGGCAAAAAAAAAAGAAAAAAACAGGAAATCTAGTCACAATCAATATACTCTACAGCCTCAGTATCATGAAAACAGTCTCCTTCCACAAAATCTAATCCGGCTTCCACCAAGCTGGCCGGTTCTGATATAGGTGACTCGGATGTGGTACTAGTCTCCTCCAGTGGAGTAGAATCACTGATAACCAGCTGTTCTGATGGAATTGCCTTTACATTAAGCTCGCTATCACAAGACCTGTCAACCAGTAATGAAAGTCCAAGCTGGTGAAATATATCAACAATAACACTAGATCTTGTATTGCAGAAAGTCTCCCATGCTTGACCCACACACCGGGTAATTAGTACCCGCCTTTCAGCTATAGCAGAAGTGTTATTACTCTGAATTTCACGTAAATCTTGGGAATGCTGTGCCTCATAAAGGTCCAATACCTGATTCATAAGGTCTCGTAGTATCCCCTTTAAGAGCTTATTAACAGCCACATCCAAAGGCTGAACCAGGCCTGTACAGCCTGCTGGAATCAGGGAAGGAAGGATATTTTAAGTTCAGAAATTCACCAAAACCGCCGGTGTGTAGTGAAACTTTGCCACGTCAAGAGCTAGTAATCGTGGTCCAGATGGCATACTCGGAATAAGGTAGTTACTTGTCCAGTGGATAAGAAGATCGGAATTCAGGTAGGCATTTTGGTTCCAATATATATAAACACGTGAATCATAGGGGGCCATTTCCTCTTGTCAACGTCGTAAATAGTGTCGGCTTCACTCGGTATAAGTTTCTTTTCCATGAAAAATAATGACTGTCGTGACCCGGGGCCTTCCAGAAGCAAAGATTGCAAGAACTAGTGTGGCCTGCCTTTTATTCCAACCACTATTTGAAGCCTTCACCTGCACTGTCTAGCTTCCTTTATCTGCGTAGATTTGCCTATCGAGATATTCAAAAGGAAGCGGAGTCTCATCCATATTACATATGCTATCTAGCATATAGCGTCCTACCACTTGCAGTTCATCACGAAAGCCACCGACAGAAAGGACAAGAGAATTTCTTTGATTGAATTGCATCCAGGAAAGAATTGGATTCAGGTAATCTGCTGGAACCTCTTGGGATTTATTTGTTGCAAACCGGAGAGTGATATTATGTCTTGATAAAAAGCCGTGGAACTAGCTATTGCTGAATGGAAACTTAGAAATATGGAGATGCTGTACAGGATAGCAGGCTAGATAGGCCTCTTGAGCCGTGCGGTAAAACCACCCTCAACAGACACTCTTGCATGCATCTCTCCGCTCAAGATATGCCTCATACAAGACTGCTTTCAACTTGGGCCATTGACAGTAGGCTACTCCGGTCCAGTTGCATCTCATATGCCGCGTGCTATTAACAATTGAGGCCTCCTTTTTCCTCCACTCATATAGCGTTGAAAGTGGAATCTTATATCACCCCTCCACTTCCCACCCATAGAGACTCCGAGTGAGATGTGAATCAAAGGCTCCCTCTCTCGGCAGCTTTGCATGCTTCCACCACATCAACACCTTAACCTTAAAGTCTCGGCGATAGGAGCGCTGAATTTCGGTAACCAGTGGTGCCAATCTTTTAGGTACTGAACAGCTAGCAATATCCTGAGAGGTAGGACTGGGACGCCGGGAGGAGGATATATAGTTGACTGTGTGCTGACACTGAGTTCTCGGCACTTGGGGACCAGTAGACCCGATAGCTGGTAACCGAGTCTGAACTGCCTCCGGTCTCTGAGTAGTTGGCTTTTCTGGATTAAGAAGCAAAGAAAGATTTATTGTAAAGATATATAAAAATTAAGAGACGACTTAGAATGATCAAGAGTAATATTTGTATAAACTTGTATTTTGCGGGATATTGAATACTAGAAGATACAAAAAAAAACATTCTCCGGTACTCTATTCCACATATATAGCCTCCTACCTGCTCTTTCATTATGCTATCTCACAGCTAGCCCTGCCATAATAGTAGTATCATAGCCACGATAGTTGTTCCATCAGCAAAAAGGTGGCCTGCGTCAGATCCAGTAGTGTTGCGTCCTGACTCTCTCAGCCTGGACCCTGCGTCCTGTGCGTCCTGTGCGTCCTGTACCAATACGCCACATCTTGTTGCGTCAGGTGCGTCCGGAGACCCTTGCATGCACTGGGTTCCGTGTGGACACATCCAACCAAGCAACCCTACCTCCTGACTTCAACCTCAACACCATCGCACATCAGGATTCACCACTACCCCTGATTCTCCTTTCAGCCTTCTTTTTCTTCTTGCCCAGATGTGAGCACGGAGTATTTCTTGGCAAAGAAAATATGGTTAGTTCTGGCGCCTGGTGAGAAACCCATCATACCCTTAATCTTAAATATGCGCTAAAGACCCCAAGTCACACTGGTACTCAGAGTTCTATTTTTAGAACATCCTCTTTGAATGAGCGAAAATGCCAGCTCACTCCAGTCTGAAAGCGAGTGATAGCCATAACACTGCCTGGTGGTTTCTCGGCACTTAGTCTCAAACTGGACGCGACGCGACACACACTTTTCATCACAACACTTAACATCCACACTCCGGGGCCACAGCTGCAATACTCCACCACAGCCAGACAATCAATCCTCAATCCGACACCTAGAGGTTCCTGGGCTCGATGCCAGCTATCCAGCGGTATAAGATTCATCCCCAGAGGGATATTATTCATGAAGTTATAGGGCTGAATGGGGTGGGTAGCTGGCGATCCCAGAACTCGATTGCAGATTCCTCCACAACCACTGCTCCGATCCTGAATCTGATTGTGGGAGGTTGTTGGGCTCGACGCCAGCTACGCAGCGGTATAAAGGACGTCTCTGTGGCATCAAAACCCAGAAAGTCGCTGACCCTTGTGAGTGTTGTCTTTATAGATACCCTGGGGATCCCAGAACTCGATGGCAGATTACTCCACAACCACTGCTCCGATCCTGAATCTGATTGCGGGAGGGTGTTGGGCTCGACGCCAGCTACGCAGCGGTATAAAGGATGTCTCTGTGACATCAAAACTCAGAAAGTCGCTGACCCTTGTGAGTGTTGTCTTTATAGATACCCTGGCGCTCCCAGAGCTTGATGTCAGATTCCTCCACAACCACTGCTCCGATCCTGAATCCGATTGCGGGAGATCGTTGGGCTCGACGCCAGCTACGCAGCGGTATAAAGGACGTCTCTGTTGCATCAGAACTCAGGAAATCGCTGACCCTTGTGAGAGTTGTCTTTATTGATACCCTGGCGCTCCCAGAGCTCGATGTCAGATTCCTCCACGACCACTGGGCCGATTCTGTATCTGATTGCGGGAGGTTGTTGGGCTCGACGACTGCTTCCTAATGGTGTACAGCTCATCCCTCCGCGATTTTTATTCATGAAGTTACAGTACTGAATGGTGTGCTGGCGATCCCAGAACTCGATGGCTGATTCCTCCATAACCGCTGTGCCGATTCTGGATCTGATTGCGGAGGGTTGTTGGGCTCGACGCCAGCTACGCGGCGGTATAAGGTACGTCTCTGTCGCATCAAAACTCATGAATCCGCCAACCCTTCTGAGAGTGGTCTTTCTACAGGTCGCTGAACTCAATGGCAGATTCCTCAACAACCACTGGGCCGATTCTGGATCTGATTGCGGGGAATTGTTGGGCTCGATGCCAGCTACATGATGGTATAGGTTCCTTCCTGTGCCCCCCGGGAATTTTATTCATGAACT
>Ga0307509_10001684_pt1 | contig 36927 bp, 39 predicted proteins | sample 10_EM_MG_FD_202245 | JGI IMG/M metagenome (GOLD analysis project Ga0307509, IMG submission 202245) | Populus trichocarpa ectomycorrhiza microbial communities from riparian zone in the Pacific Northwest, United States - 10_EM | ecosystem: Host-associated > Plants > Roots > Unclassified | place...
GAAGCTACTGCTCGCACGGAATGATGTCAATCCCGACAAGCCAAACAACACGGATGAAACACCACTCTGGAGCGCTTCTTATAGTGGGCATGAGGGGGTGGTGAAACTACTGCTCGCACGGAATGATGTCAATCCCGACAAGCCAAGCGACGATGGCCGAACACCGCTCTGGACCGCTTCTTATAGTGGGCATGAGGGGGTGGTGAGGCTACTGCTCGCACGGAACAACGTCAATCCCGACAAGCCAAGCGACGATGGCCGAACACCTCTCTGGAACGCCTCTTATAATGGGCATGAGGGGGTTGTGAAGCTACTGCTCGCACGGACTGATGTCAATCCCGACAAGCCAAGCAATGACGGCCGGACACCACTCCTGTGCGCTTCTCGGAATGAGCATGAAGGGGTAGTAAAACTACTGATGGAGCGATGTCAATCCCCACAAGCCAAAAAACCATGACAGTACACCACTCTGAAGCCCTTCTTTCAGTGGGCATAACTTAAGGGATGGTGAAGCGTCTACTCTCACCGTACGATGCCAATCTCGATAGGGCAGACTATTGTTGTCGAACACTACCCCTTACCGCCTCTCTTTGCCAGTGTGGTGCGACCGTAGCACCCCTTCAGCTTCTAGCATCCCCAGCCCCCCCGAGTTAGTTCTCCGAAAGCAATTTCCCTACACTGCCCTTCTGCTCCTCTATATGCTTACCTTTTGCTATAGCTCCCATATACATACTCCCTATCAGCGCAACTCCAGTCCCCTCCCCGGATCTCTTTACAGCCACCTGGTATATTCCCTCCCATCCCGTGGACACTCTCCCCCTCCTTTTCCCTTCTTCCACCCGCCCAGGCTCCGATCCCTGAACATATCTCGGGCATGTATTTGTCTCAGGAAAACACCATCATTTTGTATAATATATGCCTTTAATCTTCTCTCATCTTTTGTACCCATTTTTCCCCGAACGGGCTGTGTTTAGATCCTCTAGGCCACTGCTTGATATGCTACCACTTTACAAGAGCTACTTTGTCTATACTTATAAATTATCTCTCCCGCATGATATTATACTTTATTTTCCTCCATCTATTCCTTAAGAATTTCTCTCTTCGTTTGGATCATGTTTGTATACATATGCCATCAACCTGGTGTCGTGGTGCGGGGGAGGATAGTAAATAGGAAGGCACTTAATAGTTGAGCGACCGGTTTTGTACGGTATATATGTGATAAAACTAATGGAAGGCACAAAAGCTGAAGGGAATGAAAGTGCAATCACAACAGGCTCCGAGCGGAGTGGTCAAGGATGGAGGAACGGTGGACTAGACGGCTACTCTCTCTCTCTCTCTAGCTAAAGACAAGCCAGGAGATATATTTCTCCGTCTAACTAACAACAACAAAGCACTCCCGAAACTCAACGCACTCTATAAAAAAACACGCAGCTAACCAAACCTGATCCCTACCGATCACGAACAATAGACTCATTCTGATATCCCATGATCCTCCGTGATCCTAAGGCCTATGCCCTGCCGGTGTGCCAGCTCCTGTATGCCTAGCGACAAAGGGTATGAAAGAAACAATGAAACCAAATACCTGATACCTCATACCCTATAGCTAAACACATCAACAAACCCATAAAAGAAATATCCTATGCCTAGCGACATAGGATGTGAGAACAACAACCCATGGGAGAATACCTAACCGCCGGAAATCCAAGAAACCGCCTCCCCTAAACAGTTTCTCTCCTAGCCGCATATCCGCATATTATACATGCAGATCCCCACAACCCTCTAACCGCATGCCCTATAGGCAATCCAACAATATGAAGGGTATGCTTAACTAAACTCACCCATTCTAGCCTTGGACTATCCCGGATAAATGGGAGGGTCAAGAGCAGGGAATACCATAGGCTGGATCATTCTTTGGCCGTATCCACGTTGCTTAATATATGGTTTCGTGATAAATCTTAGCATCAGCTAAGGTGCCGAGGCCTCCTTCTATTAGACAAAAAAATCGAACACCGAAACTCGAATCCTCATCCTCTTCCACCATTACTCCACCCTCAGAGACAGGCGAGCCCTTTTCATGGTGGTGCCAGATAGCCCCCGGGGTGAGGACTTTAGAATCGGTGTATAGTGCTTGTGGTATTTTATACTATCTTTCTTTATTTTTTCTATTTTTCCAGCCCACGGCAGAATCTTGAACAAAAATCTCCAGCCACACTCGCGGCCAGGAACCCACCCCGCAGCCTAACAAATCAAATCCACCCCAATGGAACACCCACCAAACATGCCAAGGCCCTAGTCACAAGTGCTCACTCGGCCTCGCCCTCTCCCGGATGTTGGGAAAAATGGCCTCAATGTGACGGAAGCATGTCCGGCGGGGAATAGTGGGACTCAGATCACTGGTCGTGTATATAGATACCTCACATGGGTGTAAATACCATAGACCGACACCCAAGTAGCAATACAAATAGACATCGAACAACTCTGATCCTCCTTCTACAAACCATACTGTTCTCACAGTCAACCATTCTTTACTCTCGTCTCGAATACAGAATTTCCGACACAGGACTAGCCTGTCACCACGATCCCAAAATCCTATCGACACCTCCATGTAACGATTTCCCCTACTGCCGGCCACCTCGCAACCTAGTGGTGTGGTACACCTCTGCTGCGGTAACTCTTGGAATTTCCTATCTCATTATCCATTTAAATCACGGCATCGGCCCACAATAGGTTTCTTCTTGCAGGTGGCTGAAGAATTGCGCAAACTAGCAGATAGAGCCCAACATGGCTAAACGGCTTTAGTTATACCGTGTCAAGAAAGCAGTGGCCCGGCCAAAGGACCATTGACCCTCACCCGAGGATCAGTGACCTGATGGAGACGGGGGGTTCGGTAGAGGATTTCGCAGCGAGCAAGTTGATTACCGTAATTCTAGTTTGCTGCGATGGCAACGGGTCACAAGTTAGGGCTCATGTCTCACTTAAGAGATAACGTAGGCAATCATATGCCCCGACAGCGCCACATCAGAAGAGAAAATGCCAACAACTGTAATATCATACTCGAGCAGTGCTTGACATCCAAATTCTAAGAGTTTGGAGTCCCTATATTGGGGAAACAAAGCACCAAAGAATCTCCGAACACTTTACATGAAAAAAACAAAGCCCTTATAAGGACACAGATATATCTTCACCAAGGTTGTCTAATTTTGATTTCCTCAGGCATGGGATACCTAAAGCCAACCTCATTCTAAAGGAGCACAAATTTGTACAAAATCTGTATCCCCTTGCCTAATACTTGCTGGTTCAGAAAGACGGGGTTCGCAGCATTGAAGGAGAGCAATTCTTGGCTCACCCTACGGAGGATTTTTCTCATTCACTCTTACTCTTGATTCTTGATTTTAGTTGACTAGAGGGTCCATCTCAGATGCCTGGCACAAAACCCAACCTTAAATATCACTGTCTTGGAGAAAAGGCAGCTCGAGGTACACTGTGAGCACAGATTTTTCCTATATCTTGCCTTAATACCCGTTCCCAGCTACTACTTTCCCAAGAAAAGTGCCGGTTATGCGGACCTAGCACCCGATAAGCTTGGGATCTCTAAGTTACATTGCTGTTATAAGAGCCTTTAGATCCCGTTCAGTTTACGGAGATAGAGCAGGGGCTGTTGGGGATTTCAGCTTGCCATATCCGAGAGCGAATCGGGTCACCTACAGGTTTTCTCGTTGGGGATAGCCAACCCCAGATTTCCATGACAGTACTTAGAGCATATACGAGGATATTGCTTGGGGGTGCAAAATTTCCCCTTGCCCTACGTAATATTTCTCAACACAACAAGGCTGCCAGTAACCCGATTCTAAAGAGTGGTGGTACTTCGCGAATGGTCTAGTTATTTCTAGGAAATGCTACTTCAGATAGTCCCAGGAGCCCAGAATACCCAGGGCGCCCAAGTAGGATTGCCAGCTGGAGAGGAAGGGGCCCACGGATGGGGGGAGACCCGCCAGTTTCCCAAAGCTTGTGTTCCGGGCTCTTGGAATAGTTGATATTCAGCTCTGCCAAGTTAGCAATTATGACGACCTTTCAAAGTGCAGGTCCGAGGCTGGCCCGCCAGCTAGAATTCCTCTAAATATAGGTAAATTTCCTGCCAATCACAGTTTCACAGGATAAGGAATACAGCTATTTCCCCTCTTTAACTCAATTGAATAGTCACAGAAATTACTCCTGTTTTAGCTTTGCCATCCATGATTATCCCAATGCTGTGCTAGGAGTCAATCGGTTTAGAGTTACATTCATGTTGCATCCATAACACCCATGTGCTCATAAATCACTCTCGAGTGAGAAAGCATGACTAAACACAACTCAGAGAATCGTATACTGCTCAATAAACTCGAGTTGGTCGTAAATCAATCCTCCAGAACAACAGGCATCAAAAGAAGGTCCGGAAAAAACTAGTGAAAACTTCCCTCTCTTAACCATCTGAAAGACAAGACACATAGGAAGGCAATCCCTCATTTTTTCCGCCCACCAGATCTCAACCAATCTTTAGATATAAAAGGCCATATTTAACCACAAGGCCCAAGGCGCTGATCGCAGCTAGGTCTAACCCCATAATTACAGCAGCTCCCTCCTCTAGCACACTCATATATGTGCTTCTCACAGGATCCCCCAACCCCGCAAGAAATCGCCGCAGAGCAGTATCCACAATAGGTACCGGGGCGGACCGTCGAACTGCATCTGCAGCCGTCGAGAACACAGGCGCGCTTTTCTAGATCGCTGGTGTCGGACTCGGCGAAGGGATTTGCAAGTGCCGCAGCGTGAGTAAGAGTCAGGAACAGGGCGAGAACGGGAAGGGGCTTCAGAAGCACTGGGGGGGTTCGTTAGTTAGTGGCTGTTTAATGGAGGAGCAGACGGTGAGCGAGGGGGAGAAGGTTACTAGTGCTTTGATTGTGAGAGCGCGCGCTGGTAGTGATTGCGTTAATTCCTGTTTCTGAGTTGTAGCGGGTGAGGGGAATACCTGCCCTGAGTTTTGGTCTACTGGGAAGTTCTAGGTCAGATTGGAGAGGCGAGGGGCCGATGGTGAAGGGAAGCTCTGAGAGAATGCGGCCGGTATTTATTCTTTTACCCTGCATAAATAAATAGGATCATATCCATAACTCCTGTGCCAATGGGCAAGAAAAACTAGCGAGTGGGCTCACTCTGGGACCTAACGAACTCTCAAACACCGCATTTAGTGCCTCAAATAGCCCAGAATCCTCCAATTCGGCAATCAGAGTATCAACGCACTCCAATGACCCTCCAATAATCGACCCCTTTGAGCTTTCCAGCGATGAGTGTAAAGATGCGTCTCGTATTCATTAATCTAAACCGAATAACAATCATTCAACTTATCCGGACGACCACCTACCGAATAATCCATCCTCAGCCCACCTGCCACCACCCCTTCCACTGCGAGCTATCCCGTATTTCCATATCCACGAAGCGGGCCCCCTCCCTAGAAATATATAGTTTTTGGGTAGTAACTTAGTCGCCAACCTTGGACCCGTGAAACTAGGAGAGCTTTGGCGAAGATATTCCGAATGATCAGCTATGAGTTGACATGTTAAGAAAAAAAGCCCCGGGAACACAAGCATAGGATAGGGGAGCAAGAAGGTCCCATCCGATCCTTTTTATAAAAAAAATCCCCCCCAAAAAAAAAAAACAGAAAGTGTACCGTACAGGAGGTGCAGGAGTGGATGCTAGTCTAAAGGGTCAGTGAAGGAGTGCCATATATTGATCCAGACATATTACAGTCTATCAACTAGAGTTTGCCTTTTACTGAACAGGGTATATCATTCTCAAAAACTTACCAGAAGAGTTTGCGGGCCAAATATGATAGGCGTACAGAATACGAGTTTGACGTGGGGCAGGTCAGCCAAGCCGCGGATAGATGTGTCTCACAGAATTACTATATAGACATCTGTCATAATCTGTTAGCTACAAATTGAGCCCACGAGAGCTTGTGATCATGCTGTGAACAAGCACTTGTGGAGATCTAGCCCCTATTCCCCGTGTGTGGATAGGTCCACAGAGGGCATAAAGTTACTGGTAAGCGGGCCTACCCTATGAACTGGATCACGTGCTTCTGCAAATGCTGGCTCCCTACCTCGGAATTTGCGGTAAGTCATAGAGTAGAGCAGAGCGAGGAATCTCTGAGGCCAGGTGAACAAAGCCATCTGCCCAGAGCAGCAGGGCAGGGCAGGAACGCAATTCCCGCACGAGGAGCAGTTTAGTGGTGCCGGCGGAAGCATTTTGACGTGGGAATCTAGCTGTGTAACAGTCGTGGCACCTTGCTAGTCCTGTTGTGCTCCTGCCAGGATATGATAACAGTAGGGAGACAAGCTCAGACTAACCGATGGCCCCGCTTATTCAGGACGAATACTCTCGCATCCGCCAAATCCCAGCTAACCGAGTATTTTGCTATGTGTATAGTAATCAGCACATCGAGTTTAATATAATCCGAAACCCTAACAGCCCAGAAGGGTAATAATGAATAGTGAATAAACTCCCCACGATAAGTTTGCCGTCTCGACTTTGTCATGAGACCGCAAACCTGGCAGACACAGCATGGAGAAGGCCTGTACTCGCAAGGAATTGATTTGTTTCAGCTTCTTTCTCCAAGGGTGGACAATTGAACAAACCCGAGATGACTTAACAGCACGTTAACAGAAGGATTTCTACTGATTCTTAAGGTCCAGTACCACCTGAACCCCGCCCCGCGGGCGCACCAACCCATAGTCCCATCCCTGCTACTGTCCCACGCAATTTTGTGAATTCCAGAATTATGGCCAAAAAAAGCTCTGTCAACCGCCCGTAAACCTATGTAAGCCCTCATTTATCACAAAAACCCAGAACAATGAGCTTTGTTTTTTCTCTCACCTTCAGCTACTGCTCATATTAATAAGCCCGCGCCCGACCTTTTGGGTGACTACAATCAGCTTCCTCGTAGTGAATGTTCTTGTATTTTGACTGATGCCGAGGCATGACCTAGGGGTTAGAAGGCAATTGGTATTTAGTACAGGACGAGGGCCTCGAGGATAGCGATACTAGGGCACCCCTGATATGAGGAGCTTGAGTATCATGAACCATTCCTCATACAAAAAAGTACTCGAGTGTAAAAGAGAGAAGCTTGAGGTTGATGGCTAGTTGGGTAGAGGAATTCCTGGAAAATAAAAGTCGGGAAAACTGTCCATGAAGTGGGCTTAGAGAAATCGGTGCAATATAAAGTGAGATTCTTATCCCCCGAACAGCCCTGACATACCATCATCCCACAACTAACTTAAAAAGACAAACTCATAACCCTTGATGATTACGTGCCTAAGGCGTTGATACCAACCTCCAACTCTTTAATATGATCCTCTTAACAATTTCTGGAGAGAGACCACAGCGACTAGACAAAAGTCCTGGCGAAACAAGGTCTCCCTTGAACGACCCCTCCCTCACACAGGGCATGGGAGGCCAGATCTCCCTCGTTGCGGCATCTTAGCCTCCGGAAAATTGAAACTTCCTTCCATAAAGACTTTCGCATAGTGACTGTACCTTTCTAGCATCTGATTGAAACTCATTACACAGGCCAAAATTAATCAGAGCTTGGGGAAATTGGGCACTATGACCACTACAGAGTATGCAACAAGGGTTATTCTCGCTACAAAAAAGCCTAACTGGGATACCACCCCACAGCAGCCCAAATATTCCATAATCCATGATAACCACATCCCACCTTGGCAGCTCCCAACGAGCCATTATTTATATATAAAACCTACCTTACCACTCCCCCCACTAACCTACCATAGCATTGTGCCTCAATTTCCCCATGTCCCCCACACGAAAAGCCTCCCGGTGCCACAAGTCCAATACCTGAACACACAACCAAAGCCGAGCTCATAGACATTGCCCCTCTAACAACGCCTCACACCCCACTAAAACACCTCATCACCCTATATCTCAACCAAAGCCCCAATGAATCCTCCTTCGGCCAGCCCGCATGAGCAGCACCCATCCGACACTACACTACTAGAGTACACTCCGTCATCCTTCACCGTCTCACACCTCAACCCCCACACGATGCTCTGTGCAACCGACAAACCAGCCAACCAACCGTCGCCGGATGCCGGCACAAAACCTGCATCCCCATTCATTCCATAGCACCGCCAAGCAAAACCCCGGGACGGGGCGGGACGGGAGCCCTTGAGCGCTTGCGGTCCTGCGTATCCGAGCATGCTCGTGCCGGAATCTATATCGAGACCATTCGCGCATACGGATGCCTGGCCCGAGATCCTGATGACGTAGCGGTGGGAAATTAGTATGTGAGAGACATGTCTCTTTGGTCCGTGTGATAAGGGCTACATTATGCTCTGCTGTGGTGATGACGACGATGAGAGTGCAGTACCATCCCGTTGTCCAGCCCTCGCAGTAAACGGCAGCACTGCTCGTCCGCCAGTCAGGGGGGCTGTTTGCAACTTTAAAGAGCAATTTCGCTAGTGGGAAGATGGCTGGTGGGAGAAGATTCATTGGACAGATAGGGATATGTGCCCTCCCTGGTAACACAAGGTCCCGCACGGCCGCTATCAGTAGTCTTACTGAACTAGCATATCCGCTGAACAGAGTTCCTCAAGAGCCTTATTCGGCCACTTATATAGAAGCACATTTTCAGGAACTTGGCCCGTCACCATGTGACCCATCAGCCTAGAGCGTTACATTACACGAAATCTCATCTAAAGTCACTTGCCCCTTAGCATAATACCCCTTTGAACCCCAGCGACCCGATCACAAAAAGCTGAGACAGGTCGTTTCCTTTTTCCTCTTTTTACTCACCGACATCCGAAAAGCGGAGGAAATCAAGGCAAGAGATCAAGATTTGCACTGTAATTAGAGCACAGACGCAACACCCCCCCCATCAGTTACCGCCCCTAACATCTGTCCATCCACCCATCCCACCAAACCCCACCCGCATACCCACCAAGCCTTCAGCCCTATGCCCAATCTTTCTACCCCGCCTTCCCTCCCCCTTCCAACACCGCACCACAACACCTCACTCGTTCCCACCACCACCACCACCCGCCGGCCACCCCCAGCTCATCAGTCTTGCACCCCCCGCCCCCACACATCCACCACCCACCAGAAAGGACGAAAAAACACCCCAAAACCAAACAGCCTAAATCAGAGTAAACCAAGGACCCACAAGTCACAAGTCACAACCCCAGGTCCACAGGTCAAGATCCAAACTGACTCAAGCACTGCCCACACTGCCGAAACGAACTGCGCTATCGCATTACTTACCAACACCATATTATATCTCACCAAATCGGGAGCACAGTCTCGGCAAACCCCCCAACGAAAAGAGTAGTACAATTAAGTTAAATGACAAAGAGCTGAAGCCACCGACAAAACAGGAAGTTGGCGCGATCCTATCATACCTACTGTACGAGTAATTCCTTCCTTCCTTCCTTGCTCAGTGCGGTAGCTTTCTTAGGGATGATGATCATGATGGGAACCTTTGTCTCGAAACGGAGATTAGAACCTTGTACGGAGGTACAAGGTTTGACAAGAGGTAATAACTGGTGAGGTAGTAATCTAAGCAACTCGCCTGCCACCCCGCCCCCTGTGGGATTGGTGGTTGGGTTGGGGAATCGGGTATCGGTATTGTTCCGGGGTGTCAGGGTACCATAGGGATATATTTTCTTTGCGGGGGGGGAAGTGCAGGGTGGACGTGGGGGGTTATGATGCCAAGCGCGGGGGGGTATAAACCGTATAATAAATGAAAAGGTAATGTTAAAGCGAGTGCTAAGTTGTGATGACGGAGAAGGGTAGGGAGGGGACCGTAAGAAGAAGTATTCATCCCGCCTGCCAACTTTAATAACAAAAGGTAGTACACGGTGGATACACACCCGTCTTCCCCCCTTCTTCTCCCCCTTCCCGTTCCATTCCTCCCAGCGCTAACAACAGGCACTGACAACGGCGTGTGATCCCACCTCTGTCCCTCCCCTCCCCCAATGTCACACGCAAAGTATACGAAATGCGGTGAGCATAAAAAATGAAATTAAAAAAGACACCCCCCAATTAACACAGTACAGTACATCGGAGCACATTACTAATCCGGAGATATTACACATTACTGAACTATCTGCAGCAGCGGGCTTCTGTGCTCCCTTCCTTCCATCCATCCTTCCTTCCTTCCTCTCGTCCATCCCGATGGCCTCGGACAACCGCACAGAACAGCAATTTTAAAAAATTCACACTTTTAATGCGATAGCTCGGTAACTACACCACACAACAGAAAATAAAAGAGAAATAAAAGAAGAAGAAAGTAACCTTCCGAGTGATACATTATGACTCACCATTCCACTCAAACAATAATCCCAACAATAATCACCTAGCACAACCTACCGGTATCCCTCAAACCCTACCGTACACAACGGAACAACATCTAAGAAGGGGCATTCGAATAACAACCACCAGCATCCCACAGCATAAAAAGGAGTACATAAGCCAAAAGGGAAAGGCATTCACATCGTCCCACCTACCCATTCCTAGAAATTAACGCTCACCATGATACACAAAACACGACATGTTTCCCTGACTAATTACTACAATTTCAACAACTCAGCCCTACTAACTTATATTACACCCCCCCCTCACCCTCACCCTCCCTACCCTCCAAGTTAAGAAGTTTACCCCGTACTTTGTACTTTACCGCTCACTTTCCTTCCCTCCACGTCATAGGGTCCACACCCCGCAATTTACTGTATACCGGTACTCCGCCCCCCGCTGTCGGGACGGCTGACTCACTGGCTGACTAGCCGACTGACTAACCAACCAAAGCACGGCTCAACCTTCACGATAGCTCACTCGGGAAAGAGATCGGGAACCCACTCACTTACTCCTGAGTTAACCCGCCGATTTCCACACCCGCGCGTGTAACATAACACAACTACCGTACCGTACCGTGGTTTACTATACTTATCTGCTTGCCCTCGGGCTTCCTCTTCTTGCTTTTTGCTTTTTACCGTTTGTTTGTTGGCTGCGTTTGTATACGTCACTTTTAGTTAATAGGTAATTTACCATTCAGGTACAGTACAGTACTGGTAAGGCTCGGAGGAGATCTGGTTTCATTTCGTGCGGTTTCGTTGAGGGTTCGGGATGCTTGGTGTTACATGAGTGATTGATTGATTGTCCGTCTGTTCATCCCCCCGACTTCATACATTGATTGATTGATAGATAGATGGTGATTACATGGTGGGGAAGGGGGAAGGGGGAAATTCGGTCATGTCTGTGAGATGATGACTGAGAGGGGCGTGAATGAAAAACAGAGTCCCATGCTAGCCTTACAGGATGATGTGCCATGATGGTATGAAGATGATGAGGAGAGCCCTATGTGCATGAAAGGGGAAGAAAGGGATAAATAAAAAATAAATAAGAGTAAGATAATAAGAAAGGCGTACTACACTCAACACCTCGCTATGATGGAAAGAAGAAAACAGAAAAACCCCGCAGAAAGAGGAGCGCCATGCAATATCCAAAATAAATGAAGAAAGAAAGAATATCAGAAAAAATAAAAAAAGAACTCCTCTCCTGTCTATGATCCCAACCAATCCAACCCAATCGTGAACGACAGTTTCTGATAATTTAAACAATTATAAGAAATAAAAGTAGAAATAAAAATAAGTAGGATAACACACACTAACACGAAGCAGACAAACAAACGAGCGAGCAAGCAATGCGCCAAACCACCAACACCGGACAGAGAGAGAGACCACAATGCATGCGTTCACATCCACGGACTCCGACTCGCCCCATTCGATCCCCTCGCCAAAACCCCATTCCTTACAGGCAACCCCTCAGCCGGCGCATTGGTCTCGTGTAAGGTAGGTCTTGCACGGATGCGGTCAAAATTGAACAAAGTCTTCAAGCTACCGACTTGATTCTCAAATTCTTTTGTCGGGAGCGAGGATGGTCCCGTATCCTCCTCCTCCATGAAGGGTGTTACCAGTTCGATTGAGCGCGGGGAGCTAGAGTATGATCCCGGGTTATGCAGTGGTGGAAGCGGCCGCGTATGGTACTGCGACGTGCTCGCGGTGCGAATGGGCGGTCGGCGAAGTGGGGCGTACATACTCGATGGGGAAGACGGAAGGGACGTTGGTGATGGGAGGGGGGTCAGCTCCGGCGAGAAGTAGTCTGAATGGAGCTGTGCGGATGGGGGGGTTGGCAGAGCGCGGGGCGCTGTAGGGATTGAGGGCTCGACGTAGTTTCTTGGCGGACCGGAGATGTGACTGGGCGGCGGAGTGTAGTGGAATGGAGCACTGGCGAGAGTTGGTGATAGTGGTGGTGGTTTCGACTGATCCTTCCGCCGGCACTTTTCTGAGCAGTAGAGAATCTTTGTATTTGGTACTACGATTTGATTCTCGCAATGTGCGCTTCAAAGTAACATGTTAGCATCCCAATTGCAAAAAAAAAAAGAAGAGTAAAAGCTTACCAGAAAGGCAAAAAACTCGTCGCCATGGATGCATCTACGTCGTTAACAACGTTGCTGCTACCCGCTTTCAATCCCTTAACACGCGTCCCCGTAGAAGCAGTCCTAGGTGCTGCTGGTGGTTTAATACCACGTCTCCTGTTAGTAGCCAGTTTGACGGTTTGATGGGAAAATAAATTCCCGACCCTTTATAAATATTTTTTTGTTGTATGTGGTGCTCTTCCTTGGTATGGAAAAGGCTGTCTCCGCCCGCGCCCGGAACAGCAAGGCTTGCAGGTGGCAGGGCAAGGGGTAACGAATTGAGAAGGGATGGATAGGGACTGGGTTTCGTTAAATCGCGCGGGCTGGTTTTGGAAGCTTATCTCCCGTTATCAATGCTCTGTGCGGTGATGCGTCGCGTTGCTTACTGCCCCGTGTAGAACAGGGAAGGTTGTTGGACGGAGTTGCAGTTTTGAGGTCTTTACACTATTTTTGTCTCGAGGCGGTGTCTCAACTTTTTTTTTTCTTTCCTTTTTTTCTTCTTTTATTTCTGATCGAGAGAGAGTAGATCGGTAGGGATAATCGTTGTGGGCTGATTGGGTTTAAGGATTGGGTATTGGGAGAGAAGGATAGAGCAGATGGTAGGGGGGAAGAGGAGGAAGATTTGTCGACTGTTGTTCCGACAGATATTTCGGGGGATTGGAAGGATATATAGTTGATCCGACTCGACTAGCGGAAGGGAATAAACTGATGATGGTAGGAAGTGTTAATCGAGGTGATGTAGGTGAGGTAGGAATAGGTAGATATGTAAAGCAATGAAGGGGGGGGGGAGGAGGACGGACCCAGTATATAATTATTTTTTAGGACCTTTTCCTAAAGCAACTTATGCATGCAGGTGAGGTAGGTGAAGTAGGCAGGGAGGTAGGTATGTTATGGATGAAATGGTCAAAGTGAGGGCTACCCTAGAAGAGGGGAAGGGGGGGGGGGTGGGTAATGGCTTGAGTGTGTGTGGTGTATTGTATGTAGGTAGGTAGGTAGGTAGGTAGGTGGGAGGTGGCCTTTTTTCTTCTTCTTTCTTTTCCACTTGCTATGCCCTTTCTTTCACCTTCCTGCAGTGGTGAGGAAAGTAGGAGGTAATCGATGTGATTTCGGCAGTCGAACTTGGGTAAGAAATCCAATAAAATAAATAAATAAATAAATAAAGTCGGCGTGTGTGTGTGGTGGGAGAGGTAATAGGAAGTGGACTAGAGTGAGCCGCGGCCTAGCTTGCTTCCACCGTTACCGTTTCACCTCTCTTCTGGAAGCCTGATCCTTCCTTCGCTTCCACCGAGAAAGAGAATCCCACGGTTAATTTCGATTCTCTCCCCTCTTCTCGGGATTATAAAACAGAATTGGCTCACTTTTTCCCAGATTTAGTTATTCCCTCGTTCTTTCTCGTCTCTTCTCTCCTCTTCCCCTTTTCGAGTATCGAAATTTCTCCGAAATGATTTTCCCCAAGGTACAACAGGGATAGAGAGCAGAAGGAAGGGAAGGAAATTGAAGATCGGTTATCAAGAGTAGAAGTGAGTACTCGAGTACCGTAAGAGGAGAAGATTGTAATGTAGCAGAAAAAGTAAAGAGTTCTTTTTAATGCGGGTCAATTATCCACGCTCACACACTCACGTTCACACTCACACTCACGCTCACACCACAGCAATCTTAGGAAAGAAGCACGCAAAGCAACGCACTCAATCACTCACTCACTCACTCACACACCACAAGTTGTCCGCACCCCCCTCTTTTTTCTTTCTTCCCCGACGCAAGTAATGGTGGGCTTAAATCCACCGTTTAACCCCGTACCCCGTTCCAAACGGCGAATGAGGATTAAGGAAAGGGTATTATAAAATATATATATAAATAAAAAAAAGCAGAGCGCTTCTCTCTCGTTTGCACGTCAGATGCGCGGTGAATATGTACGAGTAAAGTTCGTTTGACCTGGCGAGAGGTGCGTGGGGGATCGCGGAGAAAGAGGGGGAGGGGAGAAATTTGATAGAAAAGAGTGTACAAAAGATGGAAAGGGTAATAATTCTCTCTCTCTCTCTCTTTTCTCCTCCTTTCACGAAAAAACAATTCTCTCGATGGATGAATTGGAATGGAATAACACACTCTCTCCCTCGTCTCTCCTCTGCACGTTATTTTCCCGGAAACTAAATGGAGAAGTTGCAGGATAGAAACGAATGGGGGTGGTGGTGGTGGTGGTGGTGGTGATTGACTGATTGATTGATTGATTGGGGGAGTCGGTCTGTAGAGATTGAATCGAGTACCGGTAGAAAATTTCCCTCTCTCCCTGTCGCCTTTTTTCCCTTTCTTCCCCTCGATGAACGAATGCTCCTTCCCACGTTTCGTATCCGGTCAGTTCCCTCTTTTTTCTGTAGCTTGCTGTGGAGTATGGCGCTGCGACTGGTCCGTTCGTTCGCTCGCACTTGCTGTACTGTAATTCCCCTGGAAGCAGAAGCAGAGGTAGAGGTAGAGGCAAAGCAGACGCAATGTACGATAATTCGGTAAGCACCGGGAAAAGGAGAAAAAATGTGAGGATCGAAGGCGTCGGAACGAGTGACGTGCGAAACGAGTGGTAAAACGGTGGAAGGGAGTTCGTTTCAACAGAGCCCAGCAAACGATGATTAAGAAAAAGAAAGCAAGAACGAGAGATGGCTTTTCCTCCTTCCCTTCCTTTCCAACCGTTAAAAGCAGTCTAAAACGAGAGTCCGAATAGCGCAGAGCTTCTTTTCACAACTCCGTGAGAAACGGCAGTTGAACCCGGAGAGATGGACGAGGGGAGTGAGAGATGGGACGACTTTTTTTTTTCCTTTTGGTGGAAACAAGAGTGGGAATAAGCCTGCTCTTTAATGGTCTCGTGTTTCGATCAGGAACCTTGGAGGAGCACCATAAAGCTTCAAGGTACACTCGCTACTAACGCTACTAACACTTACGGCTACTACCACTACTATTACTGCTGCGGTATTACTAGCGAGGGGATCTTTTTTTGTTGGTGCAAGGGCAATGCTTCAAGAGGGGTGGGCTCTCGGGATCGGTAAAAGATCTAGAAATCGTGGAGAAAGGGGATCAAACGATCGAGACCACGAGAAAAAATAAAAAACATCTCGTCGAGGGAATTAAGATGGGCTCCAGACTTAATATCCCCCCCCTTCTAGACCACTACCGCCACCCCTTGTGCGATGTCTGCTGCTCCGCTGTGCTGTCCCCTGTTTTGGCTGCCTTTTGACTGCCTTTTTGCTCGGGCGAGGTACAAATATTCGAATCGCGACTTATCATCGACGATTCCAGTGAGCTGGAGGTGCTCGCTCGCTTGCGGAAGCGCAAAGTTACCAGGCCTTTTGATGCGATTTTTCCGTCCAAGCGTTCGGATGGATAACTATTAATAGGAATCTCCACTGTGGTGATCGCCCTTCAGATAAAAAAGATGGTCAAAGAGCTCCGACTAGGGACGAATTACGACGCCTTTTGTTGAGAGGTTTTCCGGGGCTTCAGCTTAGCTCGTAGACCAAGGCACCGCTTCCGCGAGGATATCTATGATATGTTGTTTTTAGAAACATCTTCGAGTTACTGAAGCTGGTAGTCGGTAGCAGTGCTCGTAGAGGTGTCCGGAATTCGGGGAAACGCCCTATCTGATACTCGTACTGTATGATAGCTCAGTAGCTGTCTTGCAGTGAATACCGTACTGGAATTGTAGCCACAGGCACAGCTAGCTTTACTATCTCCCCACACCACGCTCATCGTTGCCACAGGATGGACGAGCCAGAAGGCGCATGTCGGGGCGGAGTGGGGGGTCCCTACATTGCTCGCCAAACAATTCCCCCCGTTCCAGAACCTCAAAGCTACCCCTATCAGATGCACATCTCATCACATAACAGACACAACACCCACCTACGCCAACCCCACCACCAATAACCTACCACAGCCACCGGCCAATCTTCCCTACCCCCCCGCTCCCACTAAAACTAGCAATTTGTTTATATCAACTTCCCATCATTCGTTTCGAAAAAACCAAGGGCAACAATAGGAAACAAAACCGAAAGGAAAAGAAAAGAAAGCAGAAGAAGCAGAGGGCCACGATATCATAAAACATATCGTACCGTAACTCCTCCTCCTCCTCGCCCCTCGCCAAGGACGAATGACTTTACCCCGCAACCCCACCCCACATTCGCAATTGACCTGCTCTTTTGCCCTGCACCTAACACGACAGCCAATTTGCAAAAACCAAAACAAAATGCAAAAAAGCAAGGAATTCAACTTTCTCCGGGAAAGTGATTTACAAGTAAAAGCGAAAGCTGAGGAATCCTCGTTCTTCCCCTCCCCCCCTCCTTTGTTTTTCTTTTCTTTCTTTTTTCGCCACCACCGGATGTAGAAGGGTTTATGCGTCGGGAGGGAGGGAGGGAGGAAGAGTCAGGTTCTGTCGATAGAGAGAGAGAGAGAGGGAGTAATATCAGTAATACCGGTATGATATTAGGGGGGGGGGGATACCAGTAGAGAGGGAGAGGCGAGTCATTGCGCCTGCCTGCCTACCTACCTGCTTGCTGCGGCTGCTTCTGGGGCTGTCGCTGCTTTTCAGGAATTTGCCGAATGGGTCAATTGTTCTGTTTGGCTCGTTCGCTCGAGTTCGTTGGTCGGATTCCGATATCTATCATAATCTCGACGGGGGGGAGCTTGGGCCACTACGAGTCCCGGGGTGGAGCCTTTTCTGTTTTGCATGGCTTGCGTGGTGATTAGTTAGGTTGGCTAGGTTAGCCTTATGATAAGCTGCACTGTGTATGGGGCGATCGTGGGATTTACACTTCCGTACCGGCGTTTGTGGGTGTAGTGGGATAATTGCGATACGATGCGATTAGACGGGGAGAGTTAAATTACTTGCGACAGTAGTACAGTATGGCACGGCCAGCGGCATTCGAGCAGTGTAACGGGGTAACTTGAGCAGCGTGGCGATGCGTGGCTAGCTGGTTGGATGGGCAGATAGATGGACGGGGATTGATTGATTGATTGATTGATCGATTAAGCCAGGCCGGCCAAGAGATATGCGTATGTGTGGATGGGATGATATGAGACGGATGGGCGGATGGATTGACTGATTGATGGATGGATGGATGGAGATGTGAATAGTAGCCTTAGTCTAACTATAATACGAGTTTGAAGCGCTGTACTATTGACTAGTATTATTCCTTTTTTACAATACCGGTAGAACTGCCCTACGACACTCGAGCGGACTAGCTTGAGTTTTGAAACGGCCGTGGCGGGGCCTCACGAGAAGCACAACCAACAGCGATAGGCCTAGGGCACAGGGAAGACTCAATTCTAACGGCACAACAACGGTGGCGGCGGCAGCAGCAGCAGCAATGGACGAATACCAATATCAGATTCGGGTTATTACGGGTATGAATCACTAGCTGTAGAGCAACTTCTCAATCAATCCACCCCAAGGACACCATCTGCACTGGAGACTATCTGATTATCTTTTCATCTTCTCAAGCACAGTAGAGAGCACGCTCCTATACACGGCGACCATCATCTCAATTGAGATAAATAAATAGATAAACAGGTATGATAGATGGATAGCTAGATAGATTGCGAACGACAGCGGACAATAATCATCAAGCGCTGATGCAATTCCTTTTATGGCATGTATCCTGGACGCACAGGCACAGGTACAAGGGGTAGATTGGGAATTGACAGCAAGGAGCACGTGTGGTTGGTGAGAGCTTTAGTCTACCGGCCGAACGAGGAGTCGACTTTTTCTCCCCTTCCTTCCTCCCTGCGTCGACCAATGGTGATGAGAGGAGTTGGCGTTCCTTCAGGCAAATAATCATCTCGTTTCCTGATACTACCGTATTCAGCGTGGAGCATTTTTATACCGCTGCTGCTGCTGCTGAACAGTACGATACCGTCAATTCATGATCTACCGTCGTATGTATGTAGGGCAAATCATCATTCCATAGACAACCTTACCCTACTCACACCATCACCAGCCCAAACCGAAATCCGTCCATCGGTCCCATCCAGTGCATCCGGCACAAGCCACCATCCGACAAAAGTGATAAGCTACCGAAGGCAGAAGTCAGAAGTCAGCATAGTGTGCTCGTGAGGGCAAGAAGGGAGAGGGAGGGGAGAATGGAATAGAGGGGAAAGGGCAAAAAAAAAAAAGAAAGGAAGGGAAGGGAAACGAGGGAACGAGGGAAATGGGGGAAATGGGGGAATGAGGGGCTAACATGTGCCAAAAGCACCTCACCCTGCGCCCCAGCTCTCATCATCGTCATCAACACCATCATCATCCTCCTTATCCTCCTCCTCCTACTCAACATCCTGTCAAAGCAGCGCGGTGTCGACCAAGTTAATGCCAAGCAAAGTATGCTTGGTATCATGAGGTAAGTTCTCAGCAAATGCAACCCCCACAAAGATAAGGCAGTACATTCCTGAACTGTACAACACTGTGTAACCTCCCCCACCCTAATTGGTTGTTCTCCCTTCCAACCATGGTTGGGGCTCGCCGGCTTGCACGCTGGCTGGCGAGATTGTATGACACAGTATCGTACCGTAGTGCCTGGAGAGAGCACGCAGAGAAGAAAAAACAAAATAATAATAATAATAAAAAAGAACAGAACAGAACAGAAGCCATAATACTTTGGTATTTACGAATTAGTCTTGTACCAGTACTTGACTACAGTATCATAGAGTAGGGGTCGTGGGTTCCTTGTCGTTGGAGTGAAATATGAGAAAATAAAAAAGCTTGACTTCAACTAGCACCACGGACGGTAACTTGCACTTGGGCATGTAGATAGAAACAGATGTCGTAGATAGGACAAAATATGATACCTTCCGCTACTTATCCTCATTCCCCTGCTCTATACATCATGAGGGGAGGTTACGGACGGGAACATCGAGCGGGAGGCATTCGGACCGTTGGCCTGCTGCTGACTTACCTGCTTGCTTGATGCCCGTGATAATAAGGGTCCGGCAGTGGTAGGGTCTCAGAGGGGTTCTTACATTACATACATCACATATAACCGTATACGGTAGTTGTCGTATTCCACAAACCCTGGTGCGTTTTATGATATATCAGACTAATGAATTAACTCGCTGGCGAACTGACTAAACTAGTCGAACGGGATAGATACCGTAGCTATCTATCTGTCTAACTATCCAGCTAGCTAACGGACTAGCGAACCAACTGCCGTAACCACCTGTAAGGGTACCCACTACACTACGCTACCGTACCGCAAGCCACGACGCGCCCGGGAATTACGGTATTGGAGGGGAGGATGATGAACGGAGGAAGTGAGGGGATAACATCAAGCAAGCAAGCACCCACTAACCACGCGTCAAGCGAAATAAGGAAAGGATGGAAGAGTGAGTGGATGAATGGATGAGATGAACAAAAAAAATTAAATTGAGATATCATATTCCGCCGTTGAGCCGTTTGTTACGGTATCGCTTTGCTGGTCAATCGTTATATTGTGCCGACCTACCTACCTATCTCTGTACTGTACTGTACCTACCGTACCGCACTCCACCACACCAAACAACCTATCTGTCTGCCTACCTACCTCCCCGCCTGTCTATTTGTTGTGCCCCGCAATTTTATTTTTATTTTTCCTCTCTGGGTTTGGACGGAGTGAATTATTGGTTGGAAGGAGGAAGGAGGGGTGAGGTGAGGTGAGGTGAGGAGGGGGTTTGATAGATATTAAGGGGGGGGGGAGTTCACTCGAGCACCAAAGTGCGGTACTCTGGTATGTGCGGTAGTGAGTTTGATAGATAAGTAGATAGATAGGTGTTGGTGCTGTTGCTGGTGGTGGTGGCGGTGGATAGATTGATAGATAGGGAATAGGGGATCAACTACGGTGCGGTATGATACAGCAATGGTGCAGTGCATTGAGATAGCGTTTGCGAAAACGGGGGCTGAAGACTGTCGACCACCGATAATGCTTTTCGACCGCTCACTCGTTCGCTGGTCAAGCGGAGAGCAGGAAAACATGAAGAGAATGTGATAGTCCTTGTGGCTCGCAGGGTTCGGTGACCGTCCCATCTATTCCAAGCAAGCCTGACTAAACGGGCCCACGGTAGTTCGCAGTATGGAGTTAAGCTACATTGCGCGAAAAAAGATTGGGCAAGCGAAAGAAGGGAAGGGGAAAAGAGACTAAAAAGTGCGCGGAGAAGGGAGTACTAGTAGGAAGGAAGAGGAGCTCGTGGGAGAAAAGTAAGATAAAGTCGACTTTACCGGTACTTTTGCAAAAATGGGAAATGGAGAGAGGGAAAAAGCCTAACCCACCAATTAGATCCTCCTGATCTGCACACCCACCACACGAAAAAAGGAAAAAGAGAAAAAAAACTGTTCCTCTTCCCCTCCCTCCTAATGATATCAATCACTCCACCAATGCGGTTGTACTATCTTCGTCCGATTTTAGGAATCCGTCCGGGACTCCCTTCGCGGCAACATTGGGTGTACCGACATATGCTCCCAGTAGACAACTCCATTGGATTTCTCCCTGGAGTATTTTTTGAATCTCTCGATACGCATGGAGAGATGCATATGGCATCCCTGTGGTCGGATCACGAAATTTCGCCGGCTGATGCGTGATGACACAGAGTGGTTTATGAGTTTCTATTGTGTACCCTCCAAGGTGCATGGGAGAAAAGGGAGGCTTGATTAGTAAATGGAGAAAGTTTCCAATATATGCTAAGAGATCCGAATCCTAGCTCTATCAAGCAAGTAAGGCGCAGGGAGGCAAGCCCACAGCCCGGGTTTCGTTGCATGTGGAGAGTCTGCAATACTCGTACAAAGGAGGTAATGCTAGCCTGAGGTGTGCTCAGGGTGGACAAGAGGAGGCAAAGAGGAAAGAAAGAAAAAAAGAAATGAGTCAGGGGTCAAGTCAAGCGCCAGGGTCAAGGGAAAGAGAAAAGGCTCAAAAGCCGAGCATCTTATCAATCAACTCAGAAATTCCAAGTCAAGCCTAAGAATGGCACTCGGGCCGGATCGCGATGTGCAAACCGGGGAATTGGCGAGGTGCATGCAATAACGCCCGAAGGGGATGGAGTGGAGACCATATAATAGGTATTCTCTGATGACATAACCCTCAAAGCGACAGGGGATGGGGATGAGGGGCAGTTGCCGCCTTAAAATGGAACAATGAGGTGGAATAGGGTGGGGGATGAAACCGATACGAAGGACGAAGAAATTAACGAGAAAAAAACGAGGAGTAAAAAAAAGAGAAAAAGAAACTTACGCCAGGTTCTCTTTGGATCGCTTGGGAATAGCACCTTGACTAACCCTTCTCGGGTCTGAACAGCCGCCGGGTCAAAATTTTCCAGCACCACGAGATTCCTACTCGAGTGTTCGGTCTTTGGTTTAGAAGTTTCTGATGCGGCATGTGGGGATATACAAGTTGACACTTCGTCCTTCTGCATATCCGGTGGGTCTTTCTCATGCTCCGGAGAGGGTCCCGGCAGAGCCGCATAGTCCAATATCCCTTCCAGGAGCATAGGGATTGGTCTGTGGTCCCTGTGAGGCACCTCCTGTGCAGAGGATAATAGCTGCGGGTTCGCATTGGACGGGGTATTTGACGATGCATTGATTATATTGTCTGAAACCAATATTGTATTTGAATTTGCATTTGCAACTTCATCAGATTGAGGCAGACCGCTTGGAGGTAGTTGTGGGGATTCAACTTTTGAGTTAGACTCATTTTCTCGTCGCCCATCAGCTGTTTGGTTTGGCTGGGGGAGTTGCTCTCCTCCATCCTTCTGGGCCGCCTCCTCCCTGCCATCCTCTCCGCTGCCGTCGGCAATTGGTTTTTCTTTACCTTTAGTTCCGACCGCTGCCGCCTTTGCTCCCTTGCCCTTCTTTTTCCCTTTAGCCTTCTTCCCCTCTCCTTTCTCTCCATCCTCGCTATTGTCAAGAATTTCCACCAATCCCTTTCCAACCCTCAAGAGTTTTCCCTCACTGCCCCACTCGGCAGTTCCACTCCACCACGTAATCACTGGCCCTACCAATTTGCGGTTTTGCAGGGCAGCGAGTTTTTTCCGTTGCTCCTCCAGCCTGACAGCCTCGCTCTCTTCCCATTTGTTCAAACTTTTCAAATTTCGCTCCTCGGTGAGCTTTGCCTCCTTCAAACGCTCTGCCTGGGTCATTTCTTTGCGAGGGTTCTCTTTGTCTTTTTTCGCAGCTGCAGCCTCCATCAACTTGATGGTGTGTAGCCGCCGCTTCTCGGATTCCTCTAGCCTCTTCATTGTTTCCGTTCTGTTCTGTAGAGATAGGGTTCGGCTTGAGGCCCTTGTAGCTGTAAATTCGGGAATCCATGAAACTCTCTCCGACTTTTTTCTAGGCCTCGGAGGAGACCCCCGGGACGGGGACGTTGCCGTGGTTTGCGCGGCCGTAGCCGTAGTGGTAGTAGAACTTCCGTCCTGAATTGTGACCCGTTTTCTCGTCGATATCCTCGGTTTCAGGAATGCTTCCGCAGCCTTCCGTTTCTTCGCGGCTCGTTCCTCCTTTGCCTGTTGCTGCAGTTCCCTCTCGCCCTCGAGATCCTCCTCACCTTGTCCACCCTCTTTTCCGTCGACACCACCACCCCTGCTATACTCATCCTCGTCGTCCGAGGACTCCAGGAGCACATCCGAGAGCTCCTCCACATCCCTGGCCTCGAACTCGACATCGTCCTCGTCTTCAAGGAAGAGGGTATCCTCGGTGTCCGCTTCTTGATGTAATAGCGATGCAAGTCGGTTTCCCGCTGTCGAACGTCTCTCTCTGCCAGCGACAAGAGATTCCACGACACTGCTTTTGTTGTTCATGATGTTGCTGTCGTTAATCGCGTTGAAAGAAGGGGGATGTTTGTTCGTCTAGATCGAAATCCGGATGTGACGCGCCCCATCACCGATCCAATCGGGATTATGTAAACAACCTTTGATAACGTGATCCTCACCGATCCGAGGCACAACACCCCAGCCATGGTCCCACTGGCGGAGGTTTTAGAAAAAGGCTGAAAACTGCATGATGCCCAATGCCGGTATCGCTACCGCTATCGTGGGATTCCCTTACTCTTGGTCTTCGATGCTTAGTGGCACGATCCGGGCGAGTTTGGAATCATGTTGGGTCACTCGGGTGTTCACATGTTTTGGGTCAGCCTTGCGTGCGGACTTGTCGTGACCGATGATGGTAACTGGATTTGGGTTCTGGGGAGTACCCACAGGTTCTCTAAGGCTCAGGTCATGATGCGATACCGGGTGTTGGGACTGTTTCCCCTTTTTTTTCTTTCACCCTTCTCATATCGGCTCTGCCCCGGGCTCCGTCGGTGGCGGTGTACTCTATTTACTGTTGTGTACATGTGAGTACCCTGTGGCCAACCCGCAAGCTGCCTTGCCGGAGAGGTACCCATCGTGGAAACCGCAGTCTCCTGAAACCTGTCCAACGTCATTTTATTACAATCACATGTAGCCTTTCTACCTTCTGCCCAGTGGACACAGTTGTGTCAACCCACCTAGATATTGTCGGGGTTGCCGGGGGTGGGCGGTGTGTCGGGGGTGGTCGTGGGGTTTCTAGAAGCGTTCTGGATTGCTCTGCCGTCGTCGCGATAACGAGGAAGATTCTCCAGACATGTCCTTCCTTTCCCATTACAGGAGTACACATTTGGATGGGAACTTGGAGGAATGGAGATATGCTCAGTGATCCACGGAGGGACTGAGTTGCTTTTATATTTTTTGTGTGCCTCTCCCTTTACCATTAGAATGATGAGCAAAATAATGAATTTTATGATTGCATCTTTTCTACCTTTCCTACTCCCACTCCAAGCGCGAAGTGAATCTGCTCGTTCCACAGCTGCTCTATTTATAGATACACCGAGGGGTATCTATGTAGCTAGGGTCCGTAATATATTTCATCCCTGGTGCATTGAGGATATTTAATGAATATCTGATTACTGCCATGTTTCCTTCACATGGGTTGCATGGGTTCCCGATCAGAAATCTTGTTTAAGCATGTGAATGACCATTGGTTATCACTCGGTATTTAGAGTCCAAAAACGGGGGGTATGCCTATTATTGTTGATTTTCTGATTGCGATGCAAAAGTGCTTCACTCTGAGCCGCAAGGATTTCTTTCGGTGTCTGGAGAAGCGACTCTGTTGAGGTAGAACCATCTGTGCACCCGCTCGGGAAAGGGCCCCATGGTTAGATCCTGAAAGTGTGTAGATCGAAAACAAGGTAACCTACTGGTTACCACATTTGGAAGATGTGGATTATTGAGATCTGGGGACATTATTAGAGGGAGAATTCCTAATGAGGAAGAAGGCAGCTTTGCTCATTGTTGCATATCACTGGGGAAAAATAGGTATGACTTTAAACCGACATTATGAGTATGATATCTTATGAAGAGTGAAGGTATCTTGTGGGTTCAGCAACTAAGACTATATGCGACAGCCAATCGCTGCGGATTGGAGCTGACAGACCTCGTTGGAATCGTTAAACTTTTTTTGGAAGAAATTCCCTGGGGATAGAGCCGGGGTGCGCTCTATTCGGAAAAGCCCAAAATATTATTGCCAAATAGTAAATTTCCCAGGGAGCAATCAACAGAGAATAGAGACACCTAGAGTATCACACTTAGAATAATTTTAGTGCTAATTTACTTCTAATTTCCTCGGGGCCCTGCAGATTTGTTATTTGGGCCAAGGGTGAGACGAAGCTATTTTTTTTGGATGGAATCTTGTAATAACCTCGGGTTGCCCCCAGCAAGATCTCTTTATGTGTGAGAGATTTCGATAGACGCACCCTCCAGATTGGTTGTTTGGTACAAGTTTGGACAATAATCCCACCCCAGAAGCCCCTCTTGATAGCCTAATTTATTTTGATCCATCGACCTGTTCATTGGAATTTTTCATATTTTCACTAGAATGTATTCGCGGGGGGGAGGATTGGTCATACAGTAGCCTCTACTACCGGTGCCCGTTTCTAGATTCATTGTTTCTGTGCATCTTGGTCTCTCTTCCGGTCGTTTGTTCATATGATGGATAGACAATCCTATGCTTTCCATTAGATAATGCAACTTCGGGCTTCGGGCGGGTTTCGGCTGGGGATCCGTTCAAGGGGGTTTGTTTCTCACCCTATTGCGTTTTGGTCTGGTATTACCGTATGGTAGCATCGTGACCACTTTACCGTCATGTTTTATCACTCGGTCGTTGATTGTGAAAGGCCAGCAGAGTTCTAAAAGGTGAATTTTCCTAGTATAAGTAGCAGGGCCAAAACAAATACGGAGTGGTACGGATTCTAGTTTCCTATGAATGGGTTAATATCAATTGGGGGATAGGGGGCGGGTGCACCGTGTGACGGGTGGCTTAGCTTGTAGGAACTAATGGAGCGTTATGTCCATCGTGTTGAGTGAGGGGGAGTGAGAGGGCGTCCCGGGTGGGGTCCGACACTCTTTTATCGCTTGGGATTATATGAAGTTGTGCTGATATCTTGGTGATTGTTCGTTAAAGTGAGCCCATCCTACTCTCAGGAGCATCTTGGGATGTGGAACGCTCCCAGCCGGCTGCTTTAGTTAGCCGATTAACCACCAGTAAGTATATGCGGAAACTAGACCTTACAATTAGCTAGGAAATCGACTTAAGATGAGAGATTGGAGCCATGTACCCTGCGTCGGGTAACAGACACATGCTGCGGGCCCCGAGCCTGTTCTACCTAAAACTAATAACCCCCGAACCCCAATTAGGCTGCAATATTCATGGGACGTGGCTCGGATTCGATTGACAGATTATGTTGCAATAAGCGAGAGGTCATGCCGGATAAAAGGCACTAGAGTTCGACGATGAATGCCAGGGGGGTAAAGTAGGGGCCTGTAGGAAAGAAGGTATGGGGGTGGGCTCGAGAGATCCCCGAGTCCACTGCTCGTACGCGATCGCCCCACATTTGCCTTCCATCAATGTTACGGCACTGTTATCGACGAAAATCTAGACAATGGTAAAGACGAACAACCTGAATAATGACAACCATAACGGGGAAAAGAGCACTGTGAGAAGCACTGTGCATCCACTGGAACTCAATAAGGTTCCATTGGGAATGAGGATAGAGGTGTGTGAGTGGGTGATTTTAGAATATGAACCAGCCTTTAGACTGATGGAGTGCAACGTTTGACCAACGGAGTGCCGAAGTGAGATCCTCAATTTTCTCCCATACCAGGGGTCCTGAATGCCCTCATAGGGAGCCCGGTGCGCACCAGGTATTCGAGGGGTTCTCGAATTAATCGTGGGGTAAGTGAGATCCTCAATTGAATTTTTTTTAGGATCGGATTCCCATTTTTACAATAAGCCCTCGTTTGTGGGAAGAGTTTTCAGTCAGGATAGTAGCTCTCTGGGTAAATCACTTAGGTCTTGTTTAGTTTAAGCCCGTTTGAAAAGCTCCCCAATTCTCCTAAAATAGGATGTATGGTGAGGTGAGCAAGGGGGATCTTAAGTGAAATTCATCTCTATCCTTGTGATTAATGGCAACTAAAGGACTCACTGGGAGGCTATGTGCGCGGTGGTTAAAGTGCATCTGAGCGTGAGAAGAACGAGTCCTGCAATTGGTGTACGGCGTGATCTGGTGAAAGCCGGATAGGAAGGTCTAAGAGATACAAAAGTAGCCTTACCAGCAAGAGGGCTGAAGGTTACATACTCTCAATAGCTTGAATGAGCGTAGAGAAGCCGTTAGTGGGATCCAAAGGAATCGCCACCTCGAACTCGGCTTTTTTCGAGTTGTCCGGGAGGTACAGTACTAGGACAAAAAGAATCGTCCGATGCCCATTTTACACCAAAAGTAGCCGATTTCGCCACCCTCCCTCAGGCCACAATTTTTATGAGAACCCACAAAAATTTGGCTGTGTATTAGAAAATCCGTAGATAATATAATTAAAGTTACAAAACTCTTAAATATCACAAAGGGATGGAGAAATGGTTGTTTAAGTAGAAAGGAATTGGTTGTCATGTACCTTTTTGTATGGAGCCCCATACAAAAATCTAGGTCACTTTCACACAGGCTGATGTAATCATAAACAATGGAAGCAGCTTTGATTCCCTGTACTTCTACTTCTAGAAGTTTGAATAGGTTGTGATTTTCTAGCTGGAGGAAAGATTTGAAGTGTTTCTATGCACACAGTGTTGGGAATTGTCGGCTTGAAAATGTCAAATTTGGCCCTAAAACCAGTATCGGACGAATCTTTTTGTCCCCGTACTTTAGTCGAGGGTAGAGGTTGAGATATTTATGTTTCCAAAAGGTTAACAACCTTAGGAGAGGCGAGGCTCCACAAGCCCCTGGGAAGGAAACTCGTGTGTGGAAGTCCGCCACAAAAGAGGGAGGAAAAAAGTGCAGGAACATGAGGGAGTGGTCTATAACCACTGTGATACTTTGGAAATCCATTCCTCGTGCTGAATCACTTGAGGCGTGGGCAATAGGGAATAAATATTATCTTCCTGTGCCTACTAGCGCAGATGTGGGAGAGACAGAACTCTATAACCCTATGCTCGTAGCCACCAAACACTAGGGAGAAGTTCATGAAAGGTAAGGGATAGAAGGAGAAGTAAAAGATAAGCAAAGAGGTATTATAGCTGTGTTTAGGGGGTGGGCTGTGTAGGAATAAGTGCTGGGTGATCGCTAGAGCATTTATTCTGTAAAAATAGGGAACCAAGTGAGATTTTTCTTCCCCACTGTCGGGTGGCTTATGGGCGAGTGATGGGTCATGTGAAGAACTTTCTATAGGAAGAGATGGCTCGAGGGGAGCACCGGGCAAGAAGAAGAATAAATCTGAGATAGAGCTCTGACACCCGCAATATCGGTTTCCTTTAGGGAGAACGTGTGTTTTTGCACTCAAATTTAACAGAGAGGGAGGTAGATTTTTTGATATTGAATGCGAAACCCTCTGGGTCCTTTTAGCAGAGGTTTTGGACAGCCCGACAGTTCAGTTTTAAGCAAGCCCTCTTGATATAATGCCTTTTGTGAATTTGGGGACAAGACTTTTCTCTTTGGTAGCTCCTTCATGGCTCCTACAGGTTGGCATCTTGGGGCTGTGGAAGCTCTGTTTGGTCAATGAAGTCTACCATGTTGGGATTAACATCCCCCCTTCTATTAGCTTGCTGTGACCCTCTTGTGGCTTATCACAGAAGCTAAGTGCACTTGCTTCTGGCAATCATTGTCCGGTTTCACAATTACGGCCACAATGAAAAGTTCACAACTTCTTTACGGCTTTTCCCGACAGCTTATAGGAGTGATTTTCAGCTAGCGCCATCTGGTGTGTGACACCCCGGTTCGAACGGTCTCCGTAATTCCCTTGCCCTAGGTTAAAGTAGGCTATGGGAGTTGTGCCCGGGCCCGTTCGGTCCCGGGCATTTCATATCGAAGAAAGAGCAGACTTGCCAAGGTGAAGTTAAGAGTAGAGGAGGCGGACAAGGGAATTCAGACAGGTAGGATGGAGGAATAGCTATAACAAGGTGGGTAGCGCTAATTTACTAATTTATTACATGGCAATCTTGGCTTTAGATCCTGGAGGACAAATAACCAGTTCACCCATAACATTAAGAACATTCCCCGAAAGACTCTATATACCGGCATTGAGCCTTAGAGTTGTGGGTTACTGCCCTGTGTCGGCTTGGGATAATGACATTGTGGTGATAATAACGCATTCTTTGGATACTGCCAGGGCAGACAAGATCACCGGAATCCTTCTTTCGAAGTGTGAGTCAGTTAGTATTAGGGCTTGCTAGTGATGGACACAATAATTATATTTTCATCTTAGAGGAGTGACTAGAGTTCCAGGTCGTATTCAGACATCGTGATATCTAGAGGTCTTGTATGTATTCCTATTATCACATGTGTTCACTATTACTATCTACCAACCAAGCCATCCCACCCCCCATATCATCCCACAATCCCAAAAGTATGATGTCCCATAACACAAGAAACGGCGGAGTGAGCTGGAGCATGAGGTAAGAGAGCAAGTTGACAAAAACACACGCCATCCCTTAACTGCAAAGTAGCGCTCTGACGAAGAGCGTGTAAACCTGTCAAAAAAACCAAAAGAAATGGGATTCCAATCCCCTGGGATCATAAATCCCTCCTAATCCGGGCACCCACGAACATCCCGTTGACCCCGTATTCAATGAAGATAAGTTGGGTAACCCTTCGACTTGTGTCCCTTCGGACTACCGTAGAATCTGGTTAAAGTCGGACTGGCGCTAGTGACTAGCTTCCGACTAGCGTGTGGCTGGTTTATGAGGTATCATACTGTAGGTGCACGCTTGGAGGAAAAACTCATAAACCGTCTGGGCCCTCAGCGAGGCGGTACCCTCAGCGAGGCGGTACCCTCAGCGAGGCGCGGCATGACTTGGCATTTCTAAAATAGCTAGTAGATTTAAGATAATTAGTAAGACATATTACATCACTAAATTGAAAGTGAAGGTGAAGGAATCAATCGAAAAAGTGAACCTCTTTCATACCTAATATACAAATTATGGCTTCAAAAGACACAATCCCTACCCGAGTACGAGAACAAATGGCCATTGAGATGGCAGCTACCCAAACAGCTCCAAGTCTTACGGTTGCAGCGGCGATGGTTGGGGCTGCTCCGAGTACGGTTATGCATCGCCGCCAAGGGAGAAAGAACCGTGAGGAGGAGAGCCAACGGAGGCAAAAGCTCTTGCCTGAGGAGGAGAGGGTGGTGATAGAGAGGTGCTATTTTCGCTGCCGGTTGGGTTTTCCCCCAACCACCTGGCAATTGCGTGAAATCGCAACCTCTGTCGTACAGAAGAGAAACCCAGAGGCGAAGCTGGGACAGAGTTGGGAAAAGTCTTTTAAAAAAAGGCATCCGGAGGTGAAGACTCGTTTTAGCAAGCAAATCGATTTTATTCGCAATATTCGGGGAAATGATATTGATTTAATGAATTACTTTTTTAATGAGGTATGATATTAAATCTTATTCTGATCTTTTATTTTATTTATTGTTTATTATTTATTGTTTATTCTATTATTGATTTTATTAATTCTTCTTCATTTGTTTATTTGATTAATTAATCTTTATTTATTTTGATCTAATTTTTCTTTTATTAATATTTAATATTAATATAAGTTTATATGCTTGAATGTGTTTGTTTAAATTATAAATATATATTGACAAGATTTTTATAGTTAGAATCAATTGTACAAGAGTATGGGATAAAGCCTGAAAATACCTACAATATTGATTAAGTAGGCTTTTTATTAGGCTTAGGCCAGTCAGAAAGAGTTTTGGAAGTTATCAGAAATCCTCGTGAGAGTGGAGAATTGAAGTATCGTGCACAGAGTTAGTTTTTTTTTTTTTAATCTACATAAATTATAATATGTTTAGATGCTAATGTGTATTATGTATTTAGATGGTACACGTGAATTTGTCACTGTAATTGAAGGTGTCTGTGCTGATGGGACAGTATTAAAGCCAACAATTATATTGAAGGCAGAAGAGTTTATTGCTGAGTGGTTTCAAAAGGTCAGGGGAGTTCCAGAGGATATCCTATTTGGCCGGTCACATAATGGGTGGACCGATGAGAAAATGGCAATGGAGTTTTTAAAACGAAACTTTGGAAGCAAGAGTACTACAGCACATAAAGCAGGAGATGAATTTCGACTTCTACTTTTTGACGGACACAGCAGCCATGTCAACATGCAGTTTCTAGACTTCTGTATTGCACAAAAGATTATTCCCTACTGCTTGCCTCCGCATACCACCCATCGCTTGCAGCCACTTGACATTTCCATCTTTAGCCCATACAAACACCAATACCAAAAGGAACTGACCCGTCGCTTTGAAAAACATGAATATGGTGTGTCCAAAGAGAATTTTTACGAAATTCTAATGATCGCCCGCCGCGCATCATTTACCCCAAGCAACATCCAAAGTGGATTCAGAAACACCGGACTTGTTCCTGTAAATAGGAACATTGTCATCTCCAAGATCCAAGCTTTGCCACCCAGATCACCTATATGCAACCCAACAGAGACCAATACTAGCCATACTGCTTTCAATTCTGATTCCATGCACCCCGAACCATTGAATACGTTCTCTGTTCAACAAATCGATAGCCTGGACGTACCGCAAAGCAGACTCGAGATTCAGCAACAGGAGCTAGTAGCTCTTGGATCATTGCCCCGAAATGATTCGACCGAGTGGGGACTAAAGAAAATCATTAGCAATCTAGCTGTTAGTGCCAATAGGGGACTCACCGAAGTGGAGGAGAAGGAATGCCAGATTCGAAACCTCAAACAACAGTTAGCCGAAATACAAAAGAAGCGAACAGGAAAGCGAACCCGTATACCAATCTCTGGAAGAGCCTGGATTGATCGAGAAGATATTGAGAGTTTGTTTGAAGCCCAGTCGGCTGAGAAACATGACGCTCTTCGGAAGAAATATGATCGAGCAACCAATTTAGTTACCCTTCGAAGCAACAAGTTAGCTGAATGTACACAAAAGAGAAAGGAAACTGAAAAATTGGAGGAGGACGGCAAGTTACCAAAGCGGCGGAAAACCAGTACCACCCTTTTGGAGGAGGAAAGCCGCCTTAGACACCAAATAGTTGAAGCAAATCACAAGGTAGAGAAGCTTGAGAGACACCTTCAAGATTTGGCGTTTGATGGTGATGGAAGTGAAAATTTGGTTGGAAGTCCAGATGAGGAGGCTGGAAATGAGTTCGACGAAGAATTGAAGGACAATTTGAGGCAGGGAGCAGGGGCAGAGCAAGCCCCTGCTCCCAGGTAGGAGTCTGTGGGTCTGTCGCTTAGTTTGTAGTTGGGCCTCCGAAGTAGATTGACTCCCCCGGAGGTGGTTGTGTGGTTGGTCGTGTGTTAGGTTGGTTGTTGTGTTCAGAGTAGAGAGGGGAGAAACAATTTAGTCCGCTCAGATTGTGCCAAGCCATGCCGCGCCTCGCTGAGGGTACCGCCTCGCTGAGGGCCCAGACGGTTTACTGGTTGGAGTTTAAAGTTATCTGAGCCACGGCAAAGCCACCAACTAGTGCAACACTAGTCGAAAGCTAGTCACTAGTGCTGTCCGGCTTTCACCAGATTCTACGGTAGGTTGGTCCGCAAAAGGCTGCCAAATTAGATCGTAATAATGGCATTTTTTATTTTATTTTGGCTTATATCGTACGCCATTTTCAACAAAATTAGTGCCCTTTTATACAGTTGCGCGCCGGTCGGGGTCTAACGTTTACTTTATTAAAACCTTTGTACGCACTATCCCTGCCGGGACATGACCCTCACTCGGAAAGTCCATCCTCGGGGCTATGCCGAAATATGGACTTATCATCTCCCCCACCTCTCGACAAACGCTTTCTTCTCTCCTCGCCCGCTCAAATCACCACCACCTTTCTTTAACTCTTCCAAGCCCCCAGCAATCCCTTCCATCCTCCCAGCCACAGCACCAACTTTACTCTCAACCTCCTCTAAGCCTTTGACTAACCCTTCGCCAATCAATCCAGCACCTGGGAAGTCATTGCCAGACCTCAATGCCACCTCTAGCAGGCGGCTTACATTCCATGCCTCTGTAAGCTCTGCCTCCCCAGTTGCAAGTTCCTTCTCTTGTGCTCTGAGCTTGGAATTTTGTTGAACGACATGTTCTCTGATCCGCGATTCCTTGACTACTGGGGCAGGAGGTGTTGGTGATGCAGATTTAATCGGTGATACGAAAAGAGGGGCAGCAGTTGGTGCAACAGAAATGCCCAATAGTGCCAGCATACGTAGTTCAGGATACTCGTCCTCATCGGGTGAAAAATCCGTGCTTCTGCCACGCCTGTGACGTGGAGGAGTGAATGCCGGCATCGTACGGAAAGGAAGCTTTTTGCTCGGGCTTGAGCTAGCGCTCCTGGGAGCTGGTGGGGGTGTACTTGGAGCGGCAATCTTGGGGGGTTTTATAAGCGGAGAGACCGATTCCGCTGCGATTGTTGCTAAGACTGTAGAAACTGCCTTTTGCTTGGAAAGTTCTATTTTCAAACTCTGGGCAGTCGCCCTGTGACGTCCCTGGAGATGATGGAGGACATCACAAATCTATAATTGTGTCAGCAACACCCAACAGAGCTCCAAAAGAGGAGGAACTAACGTATGTTCCACCAAGTCGCAGACCCTCGCTAGCTTTCATTCGGCCTTTATGTACTTCATCCAGTACCGGTTGAAGGAATTCTTGTTCGGCGGCCATTTCTGCCACTGACGGGATTTCGGCGTACAGACTTTCAAGGTCTTTTTGGAGCTCATCTGCTTCAGGGTCATTATTCGCCGAGTTATGCGAGCCGGCTACTTCTAAGAAAATCCGGTCAAGCCGGGTCTTCAGGGCGATGGCTGAAAGAGCCGATAGCCTGTAAAATGCATTAGCAAACTCTCTGTGAGGCAAAATTGAGAAGGGTTCTTGCTTTTTGACAAGCGCAGTTACTCTCTCGACAACCTCCTTTCCGTCATCACCGCCGTCACCAACAATCACGCCGCCCGCAAGTCTTTCCAATCGTGCAAGTACCCTGTCATCACTCTCCAACATCTTATTCACACCTTCAACATTAACGGCAGATTCCTCCATATATTGCTTCAAGTCGACAATCTCTTCTTTTAGGATGCTTAATAAATCATCAATCTATCACTATTAGAATAAGTTTCCCCGTACGTGTATCTAACTAAGGAGCAACTTACAGCAGCTTGAAGGTCCTCCCTCTGCGACAGCCACTTCCTTCTCCTCCGCCCATCCAGCTTTCGCTTACGTTCCCTATCTGCCTTCGTCTTATCTTTCATGGCTTTCAGAGCTGCCTTCTGTCTCCTCAGCTGAGTCGCATGCTGCCTCAGCAGCTCAGTGCTCCTTCGTAGCCCTTCGATCTCAATCTCCAAGTCCCCCTCCGACCGAGGTCTCACAAGCCCGAGCTCAGGATGTGCTTTCTGCAGCTTTGATAGCGTGCCTGTCTTCTTGAGGTGATTGTATCTGTAAATATTAACCGTCGGATGGTGCTCCACGCTCACAATTGGAGAACCTACATCTCAAGCTCCTCTAGGGAGACTAGCGTCTCGTCCGTGATACACCGTTCAACCCATTGTGTCACTGGGACACCGGTTTTGGCATTACTAAATGCCCAAAGGACGTCCCCTTCCCCGAGTGGAACTTCATGGGCCGATAAAGCTTGCAGGAGCTTTCGCGAGGCTTCTGTCGGATCCATTGTAGGGGGCAAATTGCGTAGGTCAGTGTAAACAAATGTCGTTGGGTCAAGCTATTGCCAAGACTTGGCGTATCGGGGCTCTGTCCGAGGTTGGGACTGTTGGCCGGTCGCTTACGGTAGCCCCAAACCCTAGGTTGCAACCACTCGTCCCCGGCCAACGGCATCGGTGGTTGAAAGTGAAGATATGGTGAACCTCATCCTGAATGGCCTAGAGCTCTGGGGGATGGGATATCTGCTATTTCGTCTGTAGGTGTCCTACCCGTATCCGCCTGGATATTTTTTAACATTTAACATCCCCCTTCACAAATTGTACGCTAAGTACCGTGGTTAATAGACCATCCCATCCCCATTGAGACATTTGATTGTTTCCTAGACACTGTATATATCCCAATAGGAGACTTTCTCATACTGCTCACATGCATTTTCTACATTGCGGTTTAGCGGGCCATAAGATTTGCTTGGAGATGGAAAAGTTCATAAATTACTCAATATTGTTACCATTCCGGTAGGGCTCTTTAAACCACGAAGTCATAACCAAGGGGTCGGGCCGAATTTGCCCTAAGATACATCAACGTTTTCTCACTCCCGGCTTTATCCTATCACTCCTAAGTATCCCTATAGGAAGACCGAAATTAGCAAGACCACTACTGTATTTCTCAGTCACTAGTTCTCTCGGTTCTGGCCGGGCTGATTTTCTCTTGGGTTGAGGCCAAGTCATCTAATTCAAGATCAACCTCTAGCTATTGTTTTCCTCCTGGAAACAATTTTCACATTCTGCTTAATCTGTATTCTGCAAATCCCTCAACGAAATGTAGCCAAGGCGAATCTCTGCAGGCCTTTAACTAATATCATACCTCAATGGCTCTTTGGAACCCTCTTCAGCTGAGATGGCCCAAGATTCCCTTTGCGGCCCCTCCCGCTTCTAAGAACAACCAGGATCTGCTGTCCAGGCTCGGAGGTATCCTGCTCTCAAACACCGTCTACTCCCCGCTGCAGCAACAAAATATCCCGTTGTCTCGTCCACAAGTGTGGCAGCGCACCTATCACTGCATTTCGACACTCCCCTTCCCCACCAGCGGTAGCGCTTTTGCCTTCCTATATTATTTTTTCTAATACTGAGACAAAGCTTATTTGATAAATTACACGCCTTTCAACCAGAGCTTGGAATCTGTCACTATCCAGAGGGCAGACCAAAAGGCTCCCGCTGGAGGCATATTCGCTTCTACACTTGATACTTCCATGTTTCCTTAGCCCTTCCCACGTGCACCCACTATAACGAACTACGAAGACATTTGCCTATCGTTGTAATCCCAGGAATTGCCCTTGTAGCTTGCAATTCATTCGCACATTCGATAGTTTGCCATGCTATGAGGCAGAAACAGGGAGATCTCCGCCCTTCGGTGCCAGAAGCCCAACTTCAGCACGTGCTGCGCCATATGTTCGTAATCTAGGCCTCGCTTCCCTATGTCACCATTCTTCTTCCCTCAAGCCCGCTCATACTGATTCCTTCTACTTTAGTAGGCGGTGGCATGAACCCCGTTGCTATCCGCTCTACAACATCCAGTATCCTCGGCGACCCAGCTGCAGACAAAGATGGGGATTCTCTTTGAATTTATAGGTGGGGTGATTGCTGACTGCCTTAATGTAGTGCAGGAGATTGTTGGAGGATTAAGATAGTGGTGGATGCCTCGGTCCTAAGGTACGGAGAAGAACTTGAACTTATGCTTTAAATGCCATGCTATTCCCCCCTATCCCTCTTCTGCCATTGGCTGTGGCACCACCGCATGGGTAATGTAACTAGAGTATAGTACAGTACAGGCTCACTAGTACTACCTCGCTTTGCTAAGAAAAAAATCTATGTATACAAGGCAATAAATAGGGAGAGGGGCAACAGCTGCCTTCCCAAGGTAAAAGATTTTTTTTCTATTTTTTTTCTATTCTTACTTTTCTATTATATCTTTTTCTTTTTTTCTTTTTTCACATTTCTTTCTGTTACCAACCCCCCTCCCATTCGCTTCTGCTACCCGCCGATCGCCAACCTTTAAGGTCTAGAGTCGGATTCTACCACCTCGTAGCAGGATTGTTAAACCCCACAGCCCTATTGATGAGGGCTAAGTTCTTCAATCTCCCAGTTCCCATAGGGCAGGATTTTTTAATTCTCCTGCCCTACATGACGGATCGTTCAATAATAACTGATTGTCAGCATGGATCGAACTCCTGGGCTCCCGCTATTGCGACA
>Ga0307509_10001685_pt1 | contig 36913 bp, 28 predicted proteins | sample 10_EM_MG_FD_202245 | JGI IMG/M metagenome (GOLD analysis project Ga0307509, IMG submission 202245) | Populus trichocarpa ectomycorrhiza microbial communities from riparian zone in the Pacific Northwest, United States - 10_EM | ecosystem: Host-associated > Plants > Roots > Unclassified | place...
CACTCTATTTGTCCCTCATCTATCTTATATCTCTTGAAGATATTCCACCGAGACTTTCCCTCCTATCCTATTAGTATCTCCAGAGTTCCACTTGGGATTCTCGAGATACTTAGGAGTAGGTTACAAGCCCGGACTTTCTCCCCTTGATTTGTAGCATTAATATGGGTTGTTATTGGCCTCTAGAGGTATGAGTCTTATCACGGTAGAGTATGTCCCAAGAGGATGGCTATGGGTAGCCCCCACTTAGCCAACCATCGGCTACATCTCACCGGGGGAGCTTGATGTCAATTTGTCATATTGGATAGTCGCGTAGACTACATTATAGACAGCATAGCTTGTATAGACGAAACTGCCACTGGGCCAGTGAGTCCACCACCTAGGTATTGACTCCGGTTGTTGTCATAACAGCTAGCCACTAGTATGACTTCGATAGGAAGAGATTTTCCACCTGCGGTTGTATTGGAGATGCATTGCAGAAACTCATATCCTATTGATGGAGTTAAGTGTACCCGAGTAGGTCCAACACTTCCCGCAGGATAAATCCTGATGGAGGGTAGACCTCGGACAGACCCTGAGCAGGACAGGGTGCTCGCACAAGGTCGGAAGTAGTGGTGAATGTCAAAGGCTTAAATCTGATATCTACTTAAGTTTAAGCGTTTGGCATTCTACTTCGACAACCAACTTTTCCTCGAGAGAACTAAATTGAGTGAAGCTTCGAGCTTAACTATATTAAGTTTTACCGTTGATTCTTCTGAATTATTTTACCTCATCTTTATCTTCTACTTTGAGTGTTTGGTGCGGTCGCAACCTTAGAGTTCACCTCTCTATAGGGTGCCCCCGTTACATATAATCATTCCGCACTTTCCCGCAGGAGCTATTTCGCAGGAAACACGAGAGAGATGGTTGTTAGTACCTATTTCTAGGTATATGGGGTAACTATAATGCGATCCACCTGAGGAAATCGCTTCGCCGGTAAATCAATTAATCTGAACAGAGTCCGTTCTCATCTCGTGGATGATATTCAGGTCTTGAATTAATCGTTGATCAATAAGGAAAATATTCGATAAAGAGTCTAGTAGAACTGGGATTCGATAGCGTTTACCAAAGACATAGATGTATGCATGTCCTTCTGGGGTTTCATAGCGAGGAGGTTCTTTACCGAGAACAAATCGTGGTTTACGCAAGGGGTAATTGTGCAGTATTCTTCGCTTAGAAGACATGATGTAGTAACGTTGTTTGTGACAACACCCATGCTGTTTCGACCACCGAGGTTTCCTCAGACAAACTAAAATAAAATTTTAATATTAATTTTATTGGGCAGCCCACTACAAGGGGTCTTTACCCTCTGCCGAGAGGTTCCCAAAAAATACAACCATATAAGAAAAACAAGAAAATCTTTGCTGAGAAAATTTATTTCTTGCTGAGCAATTTTTGTTTTTCAGCTGAGAAATTTCTTTGGTTATCATTGTCATGAAAATATGTTTGTTGTGTTGTTGCGTTGTCGCGCTGTCTTGTCGCGTTATCATGTGCCTTTCCGGTCACCCTCCTAAGTTGTCTATTTCATGGCCTCGTGGTTTGAGGGGCCTGGCCTGTTGCAAGTATTCATAGGGTCATGAGTCTGAATCCCATTAGGTGCAGAACAATTATAATTGGTACCAAGATGCATCCAGGAACCAGGGGTTCGCTTCCGGGTAAACTATCAAACACAGGCTAGTGTATAACAACGCCCAGGGGGTTCAAATCCGCCAAGCGTCATCCAGCGTATAATAGGGAAACCATCAACCAAAGAAGTTCAACACAAAATCTACTCATCAGGTCCCCTTACTCCACTGCGGTGGACAACCAGTTCCTCTTCACCAGGGTTGAGCCATCGGAAATAATCTTCCTTTTATAAAAGATACATCTCGTCTCCGTTATTTTGCTTGCTTTACCGACTTGGTGCTTGCCTTGGTTGGTTGGTGGTCTTTGTTTGATTGCATCGCGAGATCTAAGCGAGGGTTATTGTTTCTCTGTTATTCTGAGAGATTCAAGCTATCCTGCTCTAGTCCGTCCACTAATTATTTGAACAATTAACAAGGACTTATAGGCTTAGCGAGAGTTGATCTTTCCGCCAAAGAGTTCGACAGTTCTGTTCTCCCTGTGGACTAGGTAGTTGTTTCGTTTCAATCAGTGTTTCTTTGGTTAAGCAAGTAAGCTATTGATTAGGATGTTCGAGTATTCTTTCCTCGTGGTTAGCTCCCTTCTATTCTCGTTAGTTGTCCGATAGTTCCCATATTCGAGAAGGCATGTAGTGTTGTATGCTATTCACCAGTGGTTTCGTTTGCAATGAGAAAGAGGCTGATTGCGCATTAGAAGGGCGTAGCTTTTGTCCAGCCAAAACAATTGTGCCTTGCCTCGAACGAACCGTGAGCTGAAAGTTGTCTCACCTAAAGGTGGTTGCTATAACAGCGGCCTTTCGACATTTTCACCATGTATGGTTATCGAGGTTGCAACCTGTGCAATGGTTCTCCTTTTTTCTGTTATCTACCACATCTTGTGGTATTCCTTCATGAGCACTCTGCCAATCTGTATGCTGATCCTTTGAGTTATTTCTGGCCTTCATTGGAGTTGTCCGATTCGCATTCCAGCGAGAGGCATATTTCTTTTTTTGTTTATCGGTATAACTGTGGGGTTTTTTCTTTTCGATATTGGTATTGAATCCTTTATCATTTCCCTCTCATCTTCGCTTAGGGAGAGGGGCGTGCGGGGTAGTCAAATGTTTCGATAACTGTCTTTGTTAGAGTAATTCCTCCTCTTGTCTACCAACCTTTCGAAGTATTTCCAACCATTCCTCATCATTAGCAAAGTTATAATAGGATAACCTTCACAGAGTTTCTTCAGGAACCTTGCTTTCAACTGGAACTCTCCAAGCAATTCCAGTAAGTTCTGCCTTGATGTTGAGGTTTTGCAGGAGGAGTAGGTAGGTATCAATTCGGTTTTTATATACAATCTTATCCATCTCATCTAGGACTCATCGTTCTTCTTCAATTCCTACATACCGACTAATAATGTCTTGTCGGAATCGTTCCCAGGTGGAATAATCGGGGTCGTGAGTATAACCACTAATTCCACCTATCACCTCCTGGTATTTTTCCGTAAAGGGTTGAACTTTAATGCAGCCTGTCCTCCCTAGAGCAAGGACCATGCGATGAGCATAGTCAACCCACTGAGTCGGGTTGCGAACAAAGTAGTCTTCACATGTTGTTCACCAGTTTCTAACGTCCTGGTTATCTTCTTCTTGGAATATATAAGGAGGCTGAGCAAACTTTTTTTATCTGCCGAGTTGATGATGTGATCCTCTCCAAATAGTGTATTATAGCTCGCATTTTTGGAGACATATCTCTGGGTATAGACGGGTGTCGAGGTGCGGGTGCCGGCCTGCTGCCCTTTCTCCCTCGGTTGTCATCTCCATAATTTGGATGGTCATCATCTGGGTCTGGATCACCTCCTCTATTGTGCGGTGGTGGTGGTGGCGGAGGTTGATTGTTTCCTTCCTGATCAACACTTTTCTCTTTATTGTTTTGAGAACTAGATGCTGATTGTTTCTCAGGGCTGATTCCTTCTCGGGATTGTGAAGTGTATCCTGGTCGTGGGTTTGATGGGCCTGGGGCATCATCTACCATTTGCGAGTAAGGAGGGATTAATTCTGTGGGGGCTGCGTCTCTTTCGCCTAATTTTAACCACCATGTATTCATTGCTCATTTTAGTTCCGCTGTCTGTTCTTGTTGCGCAATGGCCACTAGTCGAGCATTTTCCTTTTGTTCCTCTTGTGCTAAAGCAGCTACTGGAGCTGCTTCCTTTGCTTCTTTTAGTCTTTTTGCTGCGTCGTCTTCTGGCTTCTTGAGCCATTCAGCCCAACTGGCTGACTGATCAGGCAGTGTTCTGCTAAGATCTACCATCGCCTGTTGTAGGAATAGGTCTCAAGTTTCCACACATTGGGTATCTTGTTGCTGATGCAATAGCTGGTGCTGTAGGACTTCATCTATTTCGGCAGTTCAGTGGTCCTGTTCATGCTTAGTTTCTCCTTGAAATCTTTCTAAACTTTGTTCTTTGTCAGTAAGTTCATTTCCAACAATTTCCTCACCTCTAGATAGTCGGCTTTCCACTAATTGAAGTTTATAATATGCCTTTTGTACATCGGCTGATCAGGCACAGAGTGCAATATGTATATCATCTCTCCTCTGATTTAGTGAGTCAGAAATAGACTGGAATGCTTGAGAGATTTAGAATCGAAGATTTTCGGAAGTGTTGGTTAGTGTTTTAATTCTAGGTATATTTTGAGACCTTTGAACTGCAGAACTTCGTGATAATCATAATTGAGATCGCGGTCGACTCATAAATTTGGAAGCGGGTGAGCTTGTATGAGATCTAGTTGCAGGGACAACAGATGTCGTGGGAGTGGAATCATCATCAGGCATTATCTGGTCTGTTGACAAATGAAGGATAGTGGGGTAGGGTGAGTCTGGTCGATGTCCATCTATTTTGACAATTGGTGCTTCGTGGAGTGAAGTTGTTGTTGAATCGTAAGGAGAGCAATTAAGGTATTCAGGATACTCTAACCTTGCCCTTTCCGTACTGACGGGAATGGGTGACGAACCATCCCATATGGCATATGCCACCAGTTGTGTTCATCCGAGTCAAGCAGCGCCTGATAGGCTTCGGAAAGTTGTTGATAGGTATCCAAGGTGCGAGTTGCACGAATGATAGTTTCTGGGGTTTCAGCCCGGGGAGGAAGAGTAGGAGGTGGTGAAGGGGTTGAGCACGGAAGAGTAATGCCCCTGTCTGATTCTCAATCCCAATCGTCAAGCGATTCAGTGTCTTCTTCACGATTGGTGTGAGATATGTCAATGGCAGTCTCAATGTTGTTGTATATAGTACAATAGAATAGGTATAATGCAAAGCAGGTGAGGATGTCTGAAATCATGAGGTAGGATATGAGCCTTGGTGACAGGAGGTTAACAATATAGTGTTACGGGGTAGCTAACTCAAAGAGATATTGAGCTAACTAGGCCATGGTTTGAGGGTATGAAGATAGGTCACGAAGGCTTGGGAAAGTAATCGGAAAATTAAAGTTCTCAAACTTAGAAGATTTGTTAATAACTTGTTATATTGTTAAGGTCTCTTCTCCGTTGCTTGATGCCTTCTCAACCACTGGGCGAGAGCCCTTCTATTTATATAAACGTTTGCGCTACTTTCCTTTGTTAAGGACTTATGTATCTTGCGGTCCTTTAACTTTGTTCAGGTGTAACGACCCTACGATAGGTAGCTACAATCATTTTCACCTTTGCCCAAATGGTATACCAAGTGGTAACCAGAGGTGGTATGGTCTTGTGTACTTAGTATACAAATAGCTGGTAAACCTAGAATAAGGCCTAGGAAATAGTTGAGAGGCCTTGGGTAGTCTAAAGGCAGGGCAAGCTTTGGGGAATAAGTTCGCATAAAGTCAAGGAATTTATGGGAACGTTACACAAACCTCTGAGATAACATTTGGGATTAACAGGAGGTCTTCCGAAGCGGTTAAGGGCTTAAGAGGGCAAAGTTACCCTACCTTGGGAATTTGACCATTATGCCCATGGACCGCAGTTACCCTACTGAGGAGTCCAAGTTACCCTACCTTCTCCAGCAAAGTCATTCTAGAACTATGAGGTCGATTGCCTCACATTCTGTGTGCTCTTAGAGGTTCTTGGGCGGAAACGCATCTGTGCGGGGAGGCCCCACGCCTGTGGAAGGGTGGTCCGAACATACTATTGTACTTGGGTGGGTTTAGCTAACTGCCCCCTCTGCCCCCAGCGTTGGGACAGCGCGTCATAGGCAGAGGGCTGTGGAGTTGCTCGTTTGCTAGTTACAAGAGGTCATTGGAGCAGCTGCGGTAATACCTTATAAGTCGTCGCCGTCCGTCTGACTGAATGTCGTTCGCAGGACATATAAGGGGAGTATGGGTAACCGCCAAAATGGGGATCACCCATAAATGGTCTCTCCGGCACCTAGGAGTCTGTCTTCGCCTACAGGTAGTAGGGTAGTCTTCCTAGTGCTACTTAGATAGTGCAAGGAGGCCAGGGCACCTTCGGGACAAATACTGCAGTAACAAGCCGGGACCTTCTCCTCTTGATTTGTAGCATTACTATGTGTTGTGATTGGACTCTAGAGGTATGAGTCTTATCATGGTAGAGCATGTCCCGCGAAGCTAGGTATGGGTAGCGCCCACTTAGCCAACCATCGGCTACATCTTACCGGGCCAACTTGCATGTCAATTTAACATATTAGACAGTTGTGTAGATTAAATAATGCACTGCATAGCTTGTATGGATGGAAGTACCACTTGGCCAGTGAGTCCACCACCTAGGTATTGATTTGGGTTGTTGTCATAACAGTTAGCCACTGGTATGACTTCGATAGGAAGAGATTTTCCACCTGCGGTTGTATTGGAGATGCATTGCAGAAACTCATATCCTATTGATGGAGTTAAGTGTACCCGAGTAGGTCCAACACTTCCCGCAGGATAAATCCTGATGGAGGGTGGACCTCGGACAAACCCTGGGCACGCCAGGGTGCTTGTACAAGGTTAGAGTAGTGCTGAATATCAAAGGCATAAATCTGATATCTACCTAAGTTTAAGCGTTTGGCATTCTACTGTCACAGATCGTGACTCAGCAAGCAAGATTTCACATGACTAATATTTATTAGTCATAAGGTATGTTTACGTTTCACACTATGCAGTCAGTTGACTCATAGTTCTCACAAGACTTGCACTTGCGTGTCATCGTTAGGTTATGATTGGTTGATGTTTCTATGACTTACAATTGTGAGTCATAATGATGTAATGACTTTCACGAGTGACTCACATTATGAGTCACGAGTTTCACACAGGTTACGTGCTTTGCGCACCTGACATGTTTTATGTTTTATGATTGGTTGACCGCATGTTGCGAAGTGACTCATAGGAGTCATCTGATGGATTTAGGGCATGACTTATTCTGAGTCATGGGACCGCGTGACTCGAGTTATGAGTCACCAGGTTTAGGGTTGTTGGCGTGAAGGGTCTATAAGTAGGAGACTTGGTCACAGTAGTTAGAGCTCTTCACGCAACTATCTAAGTAATACACCACTCAGATAATGGGGCATTGGCCAAGCCCTTTGAAAGTGACTTTCCATAGGTGCAATATGTTCGAGATACCTAATACCATTATCTCTATACTACCTCGCTTGTATGCGAGAACTACATTCCTACACGATAGGACTTCCTACGATCACCATACCTACTACGAACAGAAGATGTTAGTCTATAACGATAGACGAAGCAAACTATGTAGGCTATGTCGATAGCCTATGATAGTAAGATAGTCGTTTCCCATTATGAACACCTGCAAGGGAGGCTGGTTTGTTACATTTGGTTGCGTCCACACCAAAACGGCAAACGACTACACGGACAAAGAAGACACTGACCGGAACTCTGCATTGAGACATTCTGGATACAACCAAAACGAATACCTACGAGAATGAAGACCTAAGGGGCGAAGACCTACGAGAACGAAGACCTAAGGGGCGAAGACCTATGAGAACATCAAAAGATTTAAGAAAAAGAAAGAGCAAAAAGTGGAAAAATAGTTGATTTTTTTTAAGGGACGAGTAGGGCTTAGGAGGAGCCCTAATTGTTAAGAAATAGGTTCTTATAAGAGAAGTTCGACAAGCGATTGAGAAGCGAAGACGAATGAAGTCGATACGAGATCGACAAAGCGAAGCAAAGATGAACAAAGTATAAAAGAGAAACCTAACCATAAGAAAGTTAAAAATGACCCTGGAAAATGGGGAATTTTTTTTCGAAACTGAAAGCCTTGTGGGACCAAGGCTTGAGGGAAAGGGGATCTAAAATGATAAAGTATGAAAGATGACAAGAGAAACTTAGTCGACAGATGGCGAACCTTGCTCAATAGGGCTAGTTACCTCAACAGCAACGACCAAAACAGAACGTACAGTTTCGAAACGAACGAACAAAGACAGCAGGGGCTATGAGTTTACTTGACCAGCTGTAACGGGAGCTGTGAGAAGGAACCCAAAGGAACGAAGACGAAAAGGGCTCAAAATGCTTGAACGGCTATAAACGACATCGGGGAGAGGAGAAGCCCACAGGAGACTATAAGTTAGTCTCACAAATGAAAATGCTGGATCGGTTGCAACGACACCTGTGAAAGTAACAATGACGAAAAATAAGCACTTGTGAGAGAGGAGCTTAACTAAGAAATATTAAAGATGGCAAAGGAGAAGGAGAGCCAAATCGTAGAGGAAAAAGTCCTCAGACGATAGTACTTATGGTCAACACACCCTCCAATGCAAAAGAAGTACGAACAAGAAGGAGCGACCGAACGATTACGACATAATTCTTTTGATAAGAATTAGCCAACACAAGAAGGTCATACGACAATGCAAGCGATCGGAGAACTTCAAAGACAGAAGTTGATTAAGATCACTTGACGCACGAACAAGAAAGAGGGACCAAACGATTATGACATAATTCTTTTGATAAGAATTAGCCAACGCAAGAAGGTCATACGACAAGGCAAGCAATCGCAGAACTTCAAAGACAGAAGTTGATTAAGATCACTTGACGTATGAACAAGAAGAAGCGACCGAACGATTACGACAGAATTCTTCCGATAAGAATTAACTGACACATCATACAACCAAAGAATCATGCGACGAATGACAAGTGATTGAAAAACACTTAATCAAATAAGTGATCACAAGACAATATCAAAGGATTCTTTTAGAGTACTTGATGCAAGGACAATACGAACGGAAAGAAAAGCGACCGTACAATTATTGCAGAAACCTTTTGATAAGGATTACCCCATGCAAGAACGACACGACGAAAAACGAGCGACACTAGGATTACGACATAATCCTTTTGATAAAGATTACATGATGCAAGAAGAAACGAAAGAGGAAGGAAGCAACAATGGGACAACAGGAAAGCCACAGGATGGACAGAAAGATCAAATACCAAGAAAAGGTTTATAAAGAAGCCTTCGGAACGTCGAAGGGGAAAACATCATTCCATATGAAGCATCCACAAAGACAACGAACATGAAGACGACCAAGAACCACTTACCCCTACCGAAGACTCTTTATTCTTCTTTTACTCCTATCCCGATACCAAAGACATATCCTACTCCCACCAGCATCACCACGAAAATGAAGATGCCTTCAAACGGAGAATCCTCAACCACCCCCTACGCCGCCATGTACTGGAGTGCATGCTTTGAAGACAGGTGCGACGTGCACCTCAGAGACAAAGAAGAAGCCGGTTGGTGGCCCCAACAACCCCGTCGGCAGCAACCACGACGAGCTGCACAGAAGGTATACTGGGGTGAGCCAGCAGCACCTGCAGAGCGACACCACGAAGCTGGAAAGCTGGTGGACGATCTCCAGGAAGAGATCTTGAGGATGGCCGAAGAGTTAGGCCGCCTGAAAGAAGAAAATTGAGGACTAAAGAATCGAGTGGGCCTCACGGAAGACACTGCACGAAAGGCCGGAATTGAAGCCCGACGACAGGCATACGAAAGCGTCGAACTCAAAATACGGATTCGAAGAGCAGTAAGCGAAGCAGTGTCTCTGGTGAGAGAGATCGACCACGACGACGAATACTCTGAGCCAGTAGGACTGTCACCCAAGGAACGGACACCAAACGGGTCCTCTACGAAATGGGATACGGAAAACGATGAACAGAAGGAACCTGAGGAGACGAACGGTACCTCAGGATGGTAACGTATACTTTTAGTTTCCCTGTGTTTATTGTTTCAAATTGTTTATTTTATTTTATGATATATGTTAAGAATGTTAAGGAAAGCTCGAAGGGTCTCGAGCTAGGGGGAGATGGGAGCTAATCTCACAAATCGTAACTCAGCAAGGAAGATTTCACATGACTAATAATTATTAGTCATAAGGTATGTTTACGTTTCGCACTATGCAGTCAGTTGACTCATAGTACTCACATGACTCGCACTTGGGTGTCATCGTTAGGTTATGATTGGTTGATGTTTCTATGACTCACAATTGTGAGTCATAATGATGTAATGACTTTCGCGCGTGACTTACATTATGAGTCACGAGTTTCACGCAGGTGACGTGCTTTGCGCATCTGACATGTTTTATGTTTTATGATTGGTTTACGGCATGTTGCGAAGTGACTCATAGGAGTCATCATATGTATTTAGGGCATGACTCATTATGAGTCATGGGACCGCGTGACTCGAGTTATGAGTCACCAGGGTTAGGGTTGTTGGCGTGAAGGGTCTATAAGTAGGAGACTTGGTCACAGTACTTAGAGCTCTTCACACAACCATCTAAGTAATACACCACTCAGATAATGGGGCACGGGCCAAGCCCATTGAAAGTGACTTTCCATAGGTGCAATATGTTCAAGATACCTAATACCCCTATCTCTATACTACCTCGCTTGTATGCGAGAACTACATTCCTACACAATAGGACTTCCTACGATCACCATACCTACTACGAACAGAAGATGTTACTCTATAACGATAGACGAAGCAAACTACGTAGGCTATGTCGATAGCCTATGATAGTAAGATAGTCGTTTCCCATTACGAACACCTGCAAGGGAGGCTGGTTTGTTACATCTACTTCGACAATCAACATATCCTCCAGAGAACTAATTGAGTAAAGCTTCGAGCTTAATAATATTAAGTTCACCAGTTTTGATTCTTCGTGAATTATTTACTCTATCTTTATCTTCTACTTTGAGTTTGGTGCGGTCTCAACCTTAGAGTCCACGTCTCTAAAGGGTGCCCCCTTACATCAGGAAAGTGCGAACACTGTTTGACTATGAAAGTAATTGCCCTGCTTGAACTCAGAGCCTCTCCTGACTACTAGTCTTTCAGGGGGTGTTCCCACTACACCAGTAGATAGTCTTCGATCTCTTCGTCCTAATAGACTATGGTTTAATATATGAAGCCCGTACGCAAACATACCAATAATTGTTATGGAATACCGAGTGATCAGTGCATATGGCCATCTTTCAAAGCAGCATGCATATATATTCTGCTGTACCGGATATCTGATAGAGTTCAAAAATGTTATCGTTCAAATCAGTGAATTACTTCAGGAATGGTGAACTATTCTGGTTGCCTGAGTGGCTACCACGGATACCTCCGGGTTCCTCCTAATTCTAGCGAGCTTTAGGGTTCTGATATACAGTCATCTTTGATGAAGCTGTATATTTCGTACTAATATAGGTGAGCTAGTCTTGTGTGCGTAACAGTATCGCTGTTGCCATTTGCAGAACATGCGTATAATACTTCAATCTGTGAATCCACGAAGGCTAGTTCTTTTGAAATTAATTATCGATTCTCATGGCAAACTCAATGGTCGGGAATGGTGTCAGATAATAAGGGAATACACCCAGAGAGTGAGCTTATTGTTAAGGATTTGGAAGGCATCTCATAAGAAATGCGTGACATAATACAACGGGCACAGGAAAGGCCACGGAAATTGGATGATCAGAAAAGACAGCCAGCTCCGGAATATGTCACACTGGAGGATGTCCTCCATGCCAGAGCTAAGAAAACAGATAGTGTGATGCTAGATCGCAAGAACCTCCACACAAAGAGGCCTATGGAATAACTAGACTATAAGATGCTTGGACCTTTTGTTGTTCTACGTAAGATTGGTTCCAGGACCTATGAGATCCAGCTGGCAGAGAGATGGGAAATTTATCGTGTATTCCATCTCGGGTTGTTAGAGCCTTACCGAGAAGATGCAAATGGAAGACCTCAGAAGGAGATACCAACACCAGAAATTGTGGACAATGAGCCTAGTTATGTTGTCTCAGAGATAGTTGACAGTCAGTGGTATGGGAATCTACAGAGGAAGTTTCCCCTCTGATTTGGGCAGTATATAATTGCTTGGGAAAGATGCGGTTCAGCAGAGAATTTATGGGAACCATTCGAGATGTTAGAAGATACTGCAATGAAAGCATTGCAACAGTTGCCTGAGAGATATCCGTCTAAACCTAGAGAGAATAGGGTTATAGACAATCCAACCTGTGGAACTAAAAGACGACATTGACGGTCTGAGGAGAAACCAACAGAAGAGGGGATTAGTGTAACGACCCTACAATCAGTGGATACAATGACTATCACGTTAGCCCAAATGGTATGCCAAGTGGTAACCACAGGTGGTATGGTCTCGTATACAAATAGCTGGTTAACTTAGGACAAGGCCTAGGCAACAGTGAAGTAGCCTTGGGGACTATATATGGCAGGATAACCTTACGGGAGTAAGTTCATATAAAGGCAAGCGATTTATGGGAATGTTACAGGGACCTCTGAGACAACCTTTGGTGTTGACGGGAGGACCTGCGCAGCGGTTCAAGGCATAAGAGGGCAAAGTTACCCTACCATGGGAATTTGACCATTATGCCCATGGACCCCAGTTACACTACTGAGGAGTGCAAGTTACCCTACCTTCACCAGCAAAGTCATCCTAGAACTTAGAGGTCATGTGCCTCAGATTCGATAAGCTCTTAGATGTTCACAGGCGGACAAGCATCTGCGTTTAGAGATCCGACACCTGAGCAATGGTGACCCGAACCTGCTATTCAACTTGGGCCGGATTAGCTAACACTCCCCTCTGGCCCCCGCATTGGGACGGCGCATCATAGGCACACTGGTCCGTAGTTGCTTGTTTACTAGTGAAAAGAGGTAATTGGAGTAGCTGCCATAACACAGTATAAGTCGTGACCTTCCGTCCCACCGAATGTCGTTCGCAAGCTATATAAGGGGAGTGTGGCTAACAGCCAAATATGCGGTTGGACATAAATGGTCCCTCGGGCATCTGGAAGTCTATCTTGGCCTACCAGTAGTAAGGTAGTCTTCCTAGTGGTACTTAGGTAGTCTAAGGAGGCCAGAGTGCTTTCGGGACAAATACATAAGTAACCAGCCAGGACCTTCTCCCGTTAATTTGTAGCATTACTATGGGTTGTCAGTAAACTTTAGAGTTATGAGTCTTATCATGGTAGATTAAGAGCCAAGAGGCTGGCTATTGATAGCCCCCATTAGGCTGAATATGGGTTACATCTCGCCGGGGGAGCTTGCATGTCTGATTATAGAATAGTCGCGTATATTAAATGATCGACTACATAGCTTGTAAAGACGGAACTACCACTGGGTCACTGAGTCCACCACCTGGGTAATGACTCAGGTTCTTGTAATAACAGTTAACCACTGGTATGACTTTGATAGGAAGACTTTTTCCATCTGCAGTTGAATTGGAGATGCTTTGCAGAAACTGATATCCTAGTGTAACGACCGTACGATAGGTAGGTATATCACCTTAGCCCAAATGGTGTACCAAGTGGTAACCAGAGGTGATATGGTCTCGTATACTTAGTATATACATAGGTGGTAAACCTAGGATAAGGCCTAGGGAATAGTTGAGTTACCTTGAGGTACTCTATTAGGCAGGGTAACCTTTCGGGAGAACATTCGCATAAGATCAAGAGAATAATGGGGATGTTACACGGAATTCCCAGACGACTTCTGTGGTCGACTGGAGGACTCCCCGAGCCGTTAAAGGCATAAGAGGGCAAAGTGAGCCAACCTTGGGAATTTGGTTATTATGCCCATGGGTCCCAGTTACTCTACTATGGAACCCAAGTTACCCTACCTTCACCGGCAAAATTATCTTAGAACTTAGAGGTCGATTGCCGCACATTATATGGGCTCTTAGATGTTCTTGTGCGCACAGGCATCTGCGCGGGGAGGCCCCACGCCTGTGTAAGGGTGGCCCGAACATACTATGGATCTTGGGCAGGTTTAGCTGACACCCCCCTCTGGCCCCAGTGTTCGGACGGCGCGTCATAGGCAGACGGCTGTGTAGTTGCTCGTTTGCTAGTTAAAAGAGGTCATTGGAGCAGCTGCCGTAACACTGTATAAGTCGTAGCCGTCCATCCGACTGAATGTCATTCGCAGGATATATAAGGGGAGTATGGGTAACCACCAAAATGGGGGTCGCCCATATATGGTCTCTCGGGCATCTAGGAGTCCATTCTTGCCTACGGGTTGTAGGGTAGTCTTCCTAGTGGTACTCACGTAGTCTCCGAAGGCCAGGGTGAGTTCGAGACAAATACCTCAGTAACCAGCCCAGACCTTCTCCCCTTGATTCGTAGCATTACTATGAGTTGTTATTGGACTCTAGAGGTATGAGTCTTATCAGGGTAGAGTATGTCCTGACAGGATGGCTATGGGTAGCGGCCACTTAGCCAACCATCGGCTACATCTCACCGGGGGAGCTTGCATGTCAAATTATCACATTGGATAGTCGTGTAGATTAAATGATGGACTGCATAGCTTGTATGGACGAAACTGCCACTGGGCCAGTGAGTCCACCACCTAGGTATTGATGCCGGTTGTTGTCATAACAGTTAGCCACTGGTATGACTTCGATAGGAAGAGTTTTTCACCTGCAGTTGTATTGAAGATGCATTGCAGAAACTCATATCCTATTGACGGAGTTAAGTTTACCCGAGTTGGTCCGACACTTACGACAGGATAAATCCTGATGGAGGGTAGACATCAGACAGACCCTGAGCAGGACAGGGTGCTCGCACAAGGTCGGAAGTAGTAGTGCATGTCAAAGGGTTAAATCTGATATCTACTTAAGTTTAAGCATTTGGCATTCTACTTCGACAACCAACTTTTCCTCGCGAGAACTAAAATTAAGTGAAGCTTCGAGCTTAACTATATTAAGTATTACCGTTGATCCTTCTGAATTATTTTACCTCATCTTTATCTTCTACGTTGAGTGTTTTTGTGCAGTTGCAACCTTAGAGTTCACCTCTCTACAGGCTGCCCCCGTTACACCTAGTGACGCACTTACACATACCCGAGCTGGTCTGATACTTCCGGCACCTTAAATCCTCATGCAGGGTAGACCTCGGACAGCCCTGAGCAGGACAGGGTGCTCGCACAAGGTCCAAGTATTGGTGAATATTAAAGGCTTAAATCTGATATCTACTTAAGTTTAAGCATTTGTCATTCTACTTCGACAACCAACATTTCCTCCAGAAAACTAATTGCGTGAAGCTTCATGCTTAACGATATTAAGTTTTACCATTTTTGATTCTTCATCAATTATTTCGTCTATCTTTATCTTGTGCTTTGAGTTTTTGTACCGTCCCAACCTTAGAGTTCACCTCACTATTGGGCGCCCCCATTGTACTTCGAGCTTAACTATATTTAGTTTTACCGCTTGGATTCTTCGTGAATTATTTACTCTATCTTTATCTTCTGCTTTGTGTTTTGGTCCGGTCGCAACCTTCGAGTTCCCCTCTCGATAGGGTGCACCCATTTCAAGGAGCGGGTACTAGCAGCACTCCCAATTCAACAAACATTGAATTAAAGCATTATAAACCTTCCCATAACAAAAGATGATATCCCCCAATTGACAGAATTCCTGAAACAAAGTTATAATCAATGGTTCTTCTGCACATGAATCACATCCCGAACTACCCCCTACCATCCTCACTGCCACTATCTCCACCAACCTCTAATTCCTCCATTTCTTCCCAGACCTCCTCTATCTCATCCCTCCCAACCGTCTCAACAATGACCGTCGCTGGTCCTCTACTCCTTTTCCCACTAGAAATGCCCAGCGCAGCCGGTGTTTCAGTGCTGGAGGCGGCTTTCCCTAATCTCGCCTGGTGGTTAGCAAAGCAAGTCACCTTGGCCACATCAATCCTTTCCCGCTCCTCCCTTAACATTAGAACGGTTTCTGAACTTACTACCGTAGCTTCAGTAAGCTTCCCCCTATCGGAGGTGTTTTGTTTTTTTTGTTTTCCAACTAGCTGCCGGTGTTGCCACTAGGCCTCCTCCTCAACAATCTTGTCAGCAATGGTTTGTTGAGACCCTTCAGAAATGTCTGACAAGAGTCCTTTCAGCTGCAGGGAAGCTGGGGTAGTCCTTGTTACCCGGGAAGCTGCTGTTCTGGTAATCTGAATAATAGCTCTGGGTCCTTTTGGAAATTGCGGTGCTGCCTCGCCCGCCAAGGGTTTTTCTTGTGCAACCTTCGCTTCTTTCCACAAAATGATACGAATCGCCTGGCAAGGACAAAAGGGAATTGCTTACACAGCTTCCCAAGCGTTTAGAATATTTGCTGGTGTAAAAGCCAGTCGCCCAGCAGGCATAAGAATTCTGGTATAGAATGGGTTAATTAATTTAAAACTATAGGACTGGAGTAGTGTTAGGGTGCAAGTTATTACTAACTATAGAAATTTGCCTTTGTTTATACTGGCATAGCCTTTACGAATAAAGCTATTGAGCCCATTGCTGTAATGACGCTGTAGTGGGCTAAATAAGCCAAGATCCAGGGGTTGTAGCAGGTGTATAGAGTTGGCGGGGAGCCATAGGGGGATCATTTTTGCATTCAAGCAATAATCAAGAAATTCTCAATTAAAATGGGAGGTGTTCCCATCGAGGATGAAAAGATGGTACTTATTACCAGGGCTATATAGTTGGAACTCACTTTGTAAATCAAATACAACCATTCGCCTTTGTGGGAATTACCGTTCCAGGGTTTCTGCATCAAAAACCTCCTTCAACCACTTTAACTCTAACCCTTCATTACTCCACCCCTTCTCTGACACGCCAAACATAGCTACCTCTTTTTTTTTTTAATTTAGTAGACTAGCCTAGATAGTAGGCTTTCCCTTTATTGATGATCATAGAACTGAGGACTTGAGTATCACCGGAAACTGTTTCTATTACCATAACCCATTCTTGTGAACTATCCTGGGTCAGTGTTGGGAAACTGTGATCTTTTCTACAAATGACCTTGCAGCGCAAGGCAACCCCCATCATAAAACCTTTCTCATCCATATTGTACATATTCGCATGGAATATATTATAAAATTTAATAACCCTCTGTAGCTAGATTCAAAATTAGTATATAGTATCTTCGATACGGGCACTGGTAATAGGTACCCCCCCCTTCCCCTCCTAGCTTATCAAAGTAATCTTTTAAGACTACCGGATCTCTAGCAAGAGCTCTTTGGCGGTCAAGCCGAGTTCCTAGCTTCGTAGCCAACCCGGGATGGTGCTGGAGGAGTTGCTCAAGCTAGTGCTTTCCTAGTGTTCGCTCTTTTACCCGGACTGCAATTATTGCCTGGGCCATACCCTTAACCACACTCAAATGGGCTGGATGACCCCACTCATCCAGCCCTACACATCAGCAGACAATGGATTTCTCCTCATACTCTGAGAGCACCTGCATCTTGAGATGCCCGGCTGGCCGCATCTGCCTTCCCTGGAGCCTACCTAGCAAGGTTGAATAAGCAACACCAAATTTCTCCCCTGACTGTCGCAGGGATGGTGGATCCCTGTGTTGATAGTGCTGGATGGCCTTCTGAATCTTTCCTTTGACTTCGTTCTTTCTCCCTCCCTTCTTTCGCGGCATCATAAAAGGTTTTGTATTGTTTCAGTCACTTTAGTGATCACTATTGATATTTTCATATGGAGCGGGGTCAGCTCGCAGAGTATGCTTGGCGTCGAGCCGGATCACGGTGCCGAGCCGCTACTGCATAAATGACATTAGTCCCAGACCAGTGTCCCTGTTGCCCCCCTGTAGAGGTGGAAGGCGGGAAAGGTGTATTAATAAGCAAGTTTCACTACAAAGAGCATCACTTGATTAGTGAACTAAAAGACTTGATAACGTACCCTATAGCAAGCTAAAATACACGGTGATATGAAATAGTCCCCATGTAGATAGCCTAAACCGGATTTCTGAATCCCACTCTATAAGTTTGCTTCATGTAACCATGTGTTTTGGCCCGCCATGGGGTACATTAGTTGCAACGGATCTTTACTATCCTATATAAGCGAGGCAACATGCGCATTCCAACTTGCCTGAGATTTGGTGGTTTAGTCGGTTAGCGGAGTCTGCTCATCCGTATGGGTGAATGAGAGAGAACTTTCACACAGCTGGTTTCTCTGCAGAGGTTTTCACAATTTAACTATTGTCTTTAAGTGGATAAGCCACAGGCCGATACATCTTCTATCCCTGAGTTTTCACCTGTTCTGTCATGTCTGACCAAGCCCAGTCCAGTCAGTTTCAACAATCATGACTGTCCGGTCAGTCTAATTTCTGCCACCAGACTACACTAGACACTGACCTGCTCTAGCTAGTCTGAGCCAGTCCACGGCCGACCATTCGGAACCCTGCTCCATATGTTCCATATATACAATACAACATTTGTAGAGTTCCTTTCCGTATAGGAGGACCCGCGGAGACCTGATACAGGCGCGTTAAAAAAAGGACTCACGGAGCAGGGGAAATATGAAATATCAGAAAAGGAGAAATGGGGGAATAGATGGAAAAAAAAGAAGTAGACAAAAGATAAACTTTTCCCCTACAAAAAGGGGGAGATAGTCAAAGCCAAACAAGAAAACAGAAAGGCAGTTGATAACCATTAACTATAAGATTGATGAGAAACACATCCCCGGCCTCTAAACTAGTATCATAATTCTAACACAACGAATGGGGTTGTATCTACACTACAAGCTCAAGGTTATCCTCTCATGCCGCTACCGTCCTCGCCATTGTCGTCGTTTCTGGAATTGTAGGGCTTGCACTCGTAGTCACTACTGCTTCCTTATAACCCTTAATCAAGTTCATCCTCTGCAATACCAACATACCTCTCCCCATCCGACCCCTTAAACCCCCCATAGCCATACGTCCCCCCAATCTCTTCCAATGTCGGCTGCCCATAGTGATGGGCACGATCATGATCGAGCAGATCATGGAGGCCATGCTCGCTCATGATCTGATCGAGGGAGCACAGTGATCAAATGATCGATCAAAATTGTAGATCATGATCGAGCAATCGATCAGCATGCCTGCTCGAGCATGATTTGCTGATCGAGCATGATCGAGTGATCGAGCAAGATTGTGTGCTCGAGCATGATTGAGTAATCGAGCATGATCGAGTGATCGAGAATGATTCCGTGATCGAGCATGATTCCGTGATCGAGTGATCGAGCATAATCTAGCAATTAATCAAGACTTCTCCAGTATCTTTGAATCATTGATAAACTTGAACTGCACAGCTTGAGTATGAATACATTATTGATCATAGGTACTGCAGAGTGTGGTTGGTAGTGTATCACCGGATCTGCTTTCGCTCTGCGCATCATTCCCGGCCCCATCTTGTATACGATTCTTCAGCACTATACTCTTAGCTTTATCTGTTTGAGTCCGACAGCCTACATTCATCTTCTCCTATTGTTACTTGTATTTGCCAAATAACCAACTATTCCATAATGAAATCTTGACAATCTTCGCTTCCTGCAGCACTCTCACCATCTGCCTCATAATCAGCCTCCTGCCCTAGCAATTCTGCCGCATATTCATCCTTTCTGTATGCATCCAATCCCCGCCATGCCTTCGTAAGCATAAGAAGCTGAATTGTGTCAGCCTCAAGACGGATTCTGTTTTTAGAAATCATATCCCCAGCTACTGAAAATGCTTGCTCGGAGGGGACGCTTGTAATAAATGTTAATTAATATTCAAATAGAACTAAATGGAGTGAAAAGGGTACCTTGTAGCAGGTACCAAAAGATAATCACGGGCGATTAAGGCTAAATTTGGAAGTCGGTATTCGTGCAATTTCCACCATTGAACAATGTCCATATTCCTGTCGACACGTAGTTCACGGAGGTAAATCTCCACCTGTGATTCTATAAGATTATCCTCTAGGCTGTCATCTGTTGAGCCAAAAACAAGGTCTTCATAATGGCGTCAATTTTGAGGGGATTCCAAGCTGGGAAGCTGACCGGTTTGAGTAGAAGTAATTAATTCTATCTCATTCGATTGGTTTTGGATGGCTATTAGTTCCCTACTGGCATAGTGCTTGGTGAATACTCGCATGAACTTCTTGTGTGCATTTTCAATCCAATTCGCTTCCCACTGTAAGTTTTTGAAGAGTTGCAACTTCATTCGGGGATCGAGGATTGTCGCAATAACCTGTCCCGTATTTGAGTCACTCTTAACCCAGTATTTGTTTAACTTTTGATAGGCATCATCGGCTGCCGAACAGGTTTTGTAGGTTGTTGAGGTGGGGTCTGGGTCATCTTCCATTGGGTGTTTACTTTCAATAAGCTCGTGCAGAGCATTTTGGAGAAACTGGTAGTAAGGTAGTTGGGAGCTGAGGGTAGGATAAGTAGCGCCGCTGGCGAATTCAGTTGCATCGACGAAGAGGGACAGGATTCTTGATACGCGTTCAAGTGTATTCCAATCTGTTATGGAAAGTGTGAGAGGAGTCCGTGCTTTGCTAAACTTCTGTGTATTATCAACAGCCAGAAGATGCTCAAGAGCTGGTCATAGGTACAAAGCGCGCTCAATCATTTTATAGGTAGAGTTCCAGCGCACCCGAACATCCAGAATCGGAACTAGCCAGGCCAATCGCTTTCGCAGAAAATCTTCTTGTAGGGCTTCTCATAAGATGTTTGAGGATCGAACTTTGGCCACTATTTGGCGTAGTTTGCGTAGACTGGTTGCTGGGTCAACCTCATTGTTGTGACCAAAATCATCACAATCATGGCTCGCTAAATCTACCTCATGCTCTTCCGCCTCTGATCTTAGTGTTTTTAGTACAGTTTGAGCTGCAAGATTTAACACCTGAGCTAAACAGCGTATTTGCCCATCTTCCTGGGACCAATCCTGCATCTCCAACTCAAGATCCAAAAATATTCCATCGTTTACAACAGCATTATCCGCTGTGATGCAGTTAATTGATTCCCTAATCTTGTACATATGCAATACTTTGATCATAACATCTGACATGTTTCCTGCAGTATGGGATCCGCTTAACCTCTCAAATCCAATTAATGTATTAAACCTCTCATATCTTGTATCGATCCAGTGAGCGGTTATGGCCATGAAGGGAAGTTTGTTACCGGATGTCCACGCATCACGCGTTAAGTTAATTTTGGCGCCTGTAGAGATATGCTCGTGTAGTTGTCTTCGAAGGTTTTCAAACAAGTCTGTATATAGATTGGACTGAATATCACGCTTCAGAGTCCTCCGGGATATGGTAATAGCACCACCATTACAGTATGCCATCAGGGTTCGGAAGGCATTACTCTCAACGAGTGAGAAACTAGAATTGGTTTCAATAACCATTATAGCCATCAACTATCTATACTCCTTGGCGTTGAACAGCTGTCCAGGAGCCCGTGCTCCTCCAAGTCCTGCACTTCGAGTAAGCGTAAAGGGACTAATTCTGCTTCTGCTTCCAAGACTAGCCGTAGCACTAGAGAGGATATGGCTAACCGCTTCCCGATAGTCACTTTCACGGCAGGGACGTCGGGAGTGACGAATTCGAAGATGAGCAATAAAGGTAGATGTTGTCGTATATTTTGCAGCATATGGTCCCCAGCTGTGTTGACAGTGACAACAATAAACGATATGACACCCGGAGCCATCATCCATAGTTTCCCGGATAATCAGTCGCTTGCCATACCGGTAGCTATTAAATGGCAGCTCCTTCCGGCCAGTAATTGTTCGCATATTCAATAATTCGCCTATATTGATTCATATGTTAATTCGTGCTCTCACTTGGTGGAGCCATAGAACAGATTAATACCCCATCGGCCACTTAAGGTCTCACGGTAGTCGGACACATTAGGGGAGTCCGGATGACTATTTGGTTCGCTTGGTGAATCAGAGATTGTTTCTGAGACCTGCCAGGGTGCGGGAGATAATGGATCTGCCTGAGAAGACATCGCAATACTGTGGTCCATTATTGATTCAACAAGATAATAAGAAGATAGTCAAAAAACAATTGTTTGGTGATCATTCTGGGAATGTGCGGGGTAAACTATCTTTTATTCTAATCACCTGTCACATGATTTCCAACAGATCTATATATAGTGGAGTGATCAATCATGATTGAGTTTTCATCGAGCATACTCGATCATAGTCGATCATGATCGAGTTTTCATCGATCATACTCAATCATAGTCGATCATGATCGAGCACTACCTATGATCGATCAAATCAATCAGATCACGGCTTGAATGATCGATCACTCCGTGATCGAGGGCTATGCATGATCGAGGTGATCGATCACCGAGTAGTCGAGCAAAACTCGATCATGATCTGATCGTGCCCATCACTAGCTGCGCATAGCAGAGTTCATATTTGCCGTTCCAGCAACGTCGGACAGAGCAATACTTGCATAGAAGCTGATCTCAGAAGCGAGAGTATACGGGAACCTCGGCAGGAAGCGTCTAGGCGTCACGAAGATTATTGTTCTGGCAATTAACTGGAATCCGAGTATGCCCACGGCGATGTAGAACATCACTGGATCCATTGACATCCGCGGCTGAAGGGACGAGAGTTGGCCAACTTCGGATCTGGGAAATTTGCCAGCGGGGACAAATATGGTATTCTGGTTCAGGGCGAGCAAGATGGTGAAGAAACGCTTGTAGAACTTTGATAGCGCGTGCTGCGCATCCTCGAAGCTCGGTGATGGGGTTGCGGGGTCAGAGAGTGTTTTGTTGATCAGGTACTCGCCGATGAACTGTGAGAAGCAACTGGATGTGTTGTCGTCATGCATTATGCCAACGTCAAATCCTTGCTTTGGGGGCACAGGCAGGAGCATTGCCAGCTGCGCTGTGAAGTTCCCGACTGAGGTAGAGCGGTTGAATATTCTAAGGTCATCGTATTTGAGTTCTCCAATGAGCCCGGACCCCCCCACGCGGCCTTCCCCATCTACTGTCACCATGAACTCGCCGGTGGAGATTTCCTGACTGCAGATTATTGTAGTGTTAGACTGCATCGTTACGGAAGTTCTTCCTAACGCTCTTCCGGCATCATGATTCGCCTCGCCGCCACCCCAGCCAACTAGGATTAGGCTGCCGCAGGCTTGCGCGGCTTTTTGGTCACTTCCATTAGAGGCTTCGAGGCCCAGAGCCATTCCATTGCGAAGGGGTGGGCTCCTTGCTTCAAAAACTCGGCATTCATCGTTCGATTATTCGAGCAAATCACGGAGTCTCCATCTGATATTGGCACTGTGACGTTTACTCCAAACGCGGTCGTATTGCTCGCCTCTACTCCTGAATTGAAGATTTGTTGGAAAGCATTACCAGCAAGTAACCGGCATGTCAGGTTCCCACCATATCCCTGTGTCATCGAAGTCTTCGAGCCAGCCTTGCTCCCTGGCTCCCACTCGAATGGGAGGAAGTAGAATTCATCCGTGACCCATGCGGGTAATTCAGTGCCCTCAACGACATTGGTTTTGACAACCAGCCAATGCTCCTCCGTATCTTCAGCGAATGTCTCCACCAGAACCCCATCCCTTGAGTTCATCCTCTGCATTTCTATGTTGATGCTAGTGGTGAACGGGTAGATTACCATTATGTCAGATGTGATTAGTCGCGAACTCCGGTCGAAGACCCCGCCCAAGGCGACAGCGAGGAAGTTTGCTGTGATGACCATCATGGAGGCTAGGAAGAGGAAGATATGGCCGTTGCGGAGCGCACGTGGGGCGACGAGCACAGGGGGAATATTTGTGTATTTGAGGCCTAAAGAGGAAGCTGGTGAAGCATTTCCTTTGCGAAGCTCGGTGTATGGCTGGTATAGTGCAAGGTAGCGCCCAACCAAGACCCAGAACGGCTCTAAAAGTGTAGCGATGACGGTTGGAATGAAAGAGAAGATAATCTGGGACACGAGTTGGGAACTGGGAAAATTCTCTACATAGAAATTATTGGTCTACTAACCTCATGGCTTGCTAGTTTCACCTCCGCGCCCCCGAGCCTATACCAACAATCTATATCGATTACTAGTCATTGAACCATTTAACCGACCAGCCCTGACAGCGACTTGGTTGCAGGATGTTTGCCTGAGCTGAAAACGCAGCACCAACAGGTGCGACAAATCCTGCACAGTACTGCGTGTATAGGCAATAGCATATACCTCCATATCGCAAAGCGCTCGGGTGCTCTCAGACCTTTCAGTGTGAATCGCCAACCGGGGAAGGGCGTAAAGTCGTCGCCGCTCACTCAGGATCTGCTGGGCTAATGCGGTCCGGATAAGCACCCCACTGAGCTGGCTGATCGATAAGGGGATCGCGTTGGGAAAAGAAATGCTGCTTTACAGCCTCACTTTTTGGATAAGGCGCCAACACCACCCTTAGGATGACCTTATTTATGCGCTGGGTCTCAGAGAGTGTGCTGGTGGGGCGTTGCGCGACGAGGATTGCGAAAACCAGGATCCCGAGACATAAGGGTTCGAGTCGGGGATCGTCAGGAGTGAGGGGGCTTGTAGGAGTGAGGTATTGGTGGTCTAGCTAGGCTTGTTTGTGTCTTTTCGATTCGGTTCGGGTTAGGAGAAAATTGATTTGTTTTCCTCACCTGTTAGCTTGACTCTTGAGTTAAATATCCTTATTTTCTCATTCTTATTAGCGCTGGAAAGTTATGAATGGCACAGTAGTAGACGATAGAAAGAGTATTCACACGGAACTTAGAAACTCTGCTCAAACTCAGATAATTATTTCTTATACACACACTTCTGGCGAGAGGCAACATGGGCAAACTATATACACATCTGTTGTGGCCACCTATGGTTTACCACAAAACACACTAAGACCAGATATCAGAGTCGCCTGCTAAACATGATGTCACCCCCGTATATGACAGTCTCCCATGACCGTGCTCTCCAATATACCGTAAACCTACTCGACCTATCTAGCCAACCTGGTTCTTCCAACAATTCTTCCATTCTTTTCTTCCTCTCTTCGTGGCTATGAAAATGGGTTTCGATGCCATGGTGGGCGAATTGATCACTAGGACCGTGGATTTGGATTATGCGGGAGATTTAGGATTTATTTACTGGTGCGACAAAGGTATCATATGCCCTCTATTTTGAGCATATCCTATGGTCTGTCAATGCGTGTAAGAAATTGGTGGCTTTTGTCTCAGATCGTAACCCTAAGAGTTAATTTCCAGGTAGAGAAGGATACTCTCCAAAGGTTATCAAAATATTTCCAATTAAGGAAAGGCCTCTTCGAGATTCCGTCACTTTCTTAACCAGATCTCTTGGGCGCATCACCCAATGGACAGGGATAGGGCATTTGATTATGAAGTTAAGTAGATATGCGGCTATAGGGGTATGATATGATATGCGAGTATATGGGCTAGGGGATAGACGGGTATACAGGGTTCCGAATGGTCTGAGCAAGACCGGACAGTACCAGCTAGTCTTGTCGACAGCCAAGTCTTGTTTAATGGTGGAAATTAGACCGACGAGAGGGTTAATATAAGGGTTAGTATAAGTAGACCAGACTTAGCGAGGATTGGTCTGAGCAGGCCCACCAAGCAATCGGATATGCACGGCTCTTTGACAGAATTAGCACCCTGTTTTGCACTTTGCTACTTTTATCACAATATATTACGTTCAACCAAAACATTTCTTAAATAAACTCATTATGTGCATCAATTATACAGTCCAATCTCAGGAGAGTCGGAGTGATGATAGTGCTTCGCTTAGATTCAGGCAACAAAAATAGATTCACAAGTATCATATCAAATTCTTTTCAGACCGCCAAGTGAGTGATAATACATGACTATGCAATCTTTTATGAAGACTGGTCTGGGACCAGTCTAGACCAGACCGGGCCACCGGAGTTAGTCAGGTCCATTGATTGACATCAACCTGGACTGAGAAGTTTGATCTTGCCTCCAAGACTTGACAGCTCGGACCATTCGGAACCAGTGTTGGCAACGGTCCGGGGCCCCGTAGGGCCCGGCGGGGGGACTGCCAAGAGCCCTGGACCGGACGGGATGGCAGAATGCGGTCCACACCCGTCCTAGAAACCTCAGGACGGCCGTCATTGTGGACAGTGGGCCCTGTAAGATAAGACATTTTAGCGTGGGAGGTTGCAGCGGACTGCAGGGGACTGCGGGGGACTGCCGGGGACGACCAGGGACTACGGGTGACTGCGGGTGACCACGGGGGATTATGAATCCTATCAATATCATTTCATGACACCCTTCCCGAGCAAATCTAGAAATTCATCTAATAAGATTAAAAGAAAGCTGAGGCTATCTAGTAGAGATAAATAGGTGTAGAATATATCCCATAATATACCGCTAGGGCAGGGCATCGGGCATATCGCTTAATCAAGAAACCTTACCTACTTACTATCCTCTTATTGCCACGTTTCTTACTTCTCTTACATATATGATTATTATTATTATTATATATCATTAAGCTTATAGAGCCCGAAGGCTATGAAGCTAATTAACATACAAAAGAGGAGGCGTAAGATGAGAAAGAGTTGTGTCTATTTCCTGAAAATGGTTCAGAGTATACAACTTCCGATGGAAAAACCTAGTAGCGTTGTGCTCGTTGTATGTTCCCCTGCTTCTTTTTTTCTATCATATACTAGCACTCGGATTCCTACTGTAAGAATATTCCCGACCTCCCGGGACTGAGGAAAGCTGGGATGACATAAGCAATCTCGCCCCAGAGGCGAGATTGCTTACCAATTCTGATGGTTTCCTTGGCATGAAACATGTTTCACGGGGGACGGCGGGGGACGGCGGGGCTATAGTCCTTCGCACAGGGTTGCAGGACAAGTTATTTCATTCCTTGGCGGACTGCTAGGGACGGCGGGGGAAACGGTCTTTGGCCGTGAGGCGGAGGGCAACTTTTGAAAAGACCGGACGGGACCGCTGAACGCCGTCCACCGCCGTCCAGCTCCAGGACGGACGGACTGCCCCGTTGTGAACACTCTTCGGAACCCTGCGGGTATAGGGCACGTGGCTCTGTGGTTTCCGGCGGCTTGACACCTAGCGATGGTTTGTTTCCACACCCTATGCCTACCGGCATAGGGTATTTCTTTCATGGTTGCTTGCATACCCTATGCTACTAGGCATATGGGAGTTTGCGCATTGTTGGGGCATAGGATTTAGAGATCATGGAGGATCATAGGGTATCATACAAGGATGATTCCAGGTCGCTGGAGATTGGGTTCTGTTAGTCGCATGTGTTTCTTTAGAGTTCATTGTGTTCCGGGAATGTCCGATTGTTATTAGTCTGCGAGATATATCTCCTGGCATGTCCTTATCTGGAGAGGATAGAGCCAACTAGTTCACTGTTCCTCTATGTTATGCCTTTCCTCCTAAAGCCTAGTGCGAGCGCACTTTGTACTTTCATTCTTTCGTGCTTTCCCTAGGCTCCATATATCCCTCCAAATGCCACTGTGCTCTCAGATGCCACAGCAAATGTATTATCTAAGTTTTCTTAGCATGATAGTAAATTATTTTTTGAAATCTTTCCAAGTTTTTTCGAGCAATGACGGTCGGGTAATGATAGCTCGAAAACCTGCAATTCTTTTTCGTGTTTTTTGACCTGTCTAATTACCAAATGACCTGTGTTGTCCGGAAAGTGTTGCACTTGTTAGAACGTGAAATGATTGGATTTGTGGGAATGGTAACTCGCATGATCAAATGTTAGAATGCATGGTTGGGACAAGAAATGACAGTAAGCGCATGAGAATGAGAACCGGCATTAACATTGGAATCTGTGGAATCCTGATGGCTGGGCTGGACTTGGATGTTTGTATATATAGTGTGTTGTGATTGATGTAGATCAATATGGGCGAGTGAGGCGGGAGGAACGAATACTATTCTATTTAGGGTTGCCTTTTGATTTCAACCTGATGCTTGTTCCCAGAGAGTGATATTTTATGAACGCATATGCATCTGTCATACCGTGTGTTCGAAGCTGATGCAGGCTGGCTCCGGCCAAGGTGATAGTCCAACAATAATCGTAACTTCCGGCTCCACCTGTTCATTGGTAAATACTACTTGTAATAGGATTTTTATTTTCGGCACACCGGTCGTCTCTGGGGGTCAGTGATGGTGATGCAGGTGTGGTGTTCTTCACTACTGTTAACTTAATTCTCATACTCCAACCTGTAAGTGTGGCAGCGCTGCTGCTTGGTAAAATGAACCATTCAAACCGAAGATCGCTGGGGAAGGTACATTTTCACCAGCAATAGTAAGCCCACGGGTACACATTGGGTATGAAAATTAAGGGAATAGTAGTGTACTATACCGTGGCGCTATACTAGAGCACGCTGTGCTGCATTCGGGTATCTGTTGTAATTAGAAACCAGGATCCCCAAGGTGCCGTCATAGAACACTCCTTCATTGTGAGCAAGAGCATTCCAATATTTGGACACGTCAGATGAAACTTCGCTATGCTGCCTCAAGTTTGGTGGCATCCTAGCCACCTTGTTTTTCCAAGCTGATGGGGGTTAGCTATGGCAGTCTAGGTGGCTGGAGACCACTTTCCCGACTAATACTACAAGACCTAGAAGAGATATCATTGTGAAACACGTGCCGTAGGGCGCAATATCTGGTGGGAATAATTGGGAGTCCTTGATAGAGACTATGGCAGTTTCTGAACTAAGTAAGTGGCCGCAGCTCTCATTATTATGTAAGGCGCCTATGATCTACCAATGAAACCGGGTTTTTGGTGGGGGGGAACAGTAAACCTTATTCGTTATTGTAGATGCCATGTAGATAGCGTGAGGGCTTCTGTCGCTTGAGCGGGAAAGCTTTCAATATCTGAAATTAAACCCCACAAATACAACCACCGGCGTCGACGTTTGTGCATTCTCCTCATGACTTTTTCACACCATATTCGATAGACCTGGTTGGTCTTTCTCTACCCCCAGCGCTTGGGGAGATTTTGTAGATATCGTTTGTGTGGTGCGACACTATTCTTCGGTGATCCATGAACTGGCATGAACAACTCTTCTTAAAGCCAGAAGACCCCCGCTTTACCTTAGGCCCCGTTTCCCCCCAGCTCCCAAGAACCCACTAACTGACCCTACCCAACAACTCCCCGTCTACAACAGTGCAAGCAGCAAAGGCAGAAGATGCCTCAATATAACATCGATGATAGCCTCTCCCATAATACGAAGTGATTTAAGTACAGAATAACCATACTATTGCTGGCGATAGGTCGCAACTCCTCACCTGGTTGTCGCCCCAAGAGCCTAGGGTACGCGATCGGGATATCCAAGGGCCAGCGTCGACAATGTGGGGGAATGGATTCTGCCGACGGAAGAATGCAGAACCTGGTATGAGCAGAGTGAGGAAGGTGAAGGTGATAAGGCAGTCTTGTTTTGCTATGGAAGGCCGGGGGCCGGCAAAACATTTATCAGGTCATGAGAATTGTTCCCGTGAAAAGAAGAAAGAGAGATAGTGCTAACAGGCTGGCCACAATGTCAGTTCTGTTAGAATTTCCACGAAGGTTCTATATCTATGATGTGGATGACTGAGTGAAAGGGAAAGCCAGATTTGAAATCAGTTGAACGTTATGGGAAAAAGAAGTGGTAGTATATGTGATGGGAAAAATTAGCAGCAAAAGGAGATATTATAGAGGGGAGTAAGACAGCGGGCGATGGGTAATAGAGGTTTGGAATAGGGTTAGAGTTTTTGTATATATAAAACCCAGTATGACAACTAGTCATACCCCGGTCATTTCATTCCTCGACGAGGAATGAAATGACAGGGGGTTGTCTAGTGCGAAGGTAGTCCCAAAACGATTTCCTACCTGGGCAGGAAATCAGGACAAGGGTTCTCTTTGTGGGTTGTGACTATCCTGTAGTATATAAGGTCTCCACTCTTGCAGTAGACAGAAAGAAAGAATAAAACTCAAGGGTGATAGAGAAATTTATTACAAGAAATTCACTAGGAGTGGACAGGTTGGGCGACCAGGCTAGAAGACGAAACACAGCGGTTAAGTACTTCTATTGGGATTTCGCAGCACGGAAAGAGCACTCAGTGGCAGTCATCCCAAGAGGCCAGTCCGTCCGGCTTTGTGTATAGCCGGACTGACCCAGGCTTTTCTTTAGGGACTGCCGGGCCGGACTGTGGGCAACCGGCTTTCCAAAACTAAAGCCGTGCCCTGCCTGAGTCACCTGGAGGCTTTTGGTATTTCACCCCTGGCCCTCGTACCCAAAAATAACTTTCCGGGCATTAGAGTCAGGGTTGAAACAGGATATCACTCATAGCTCTTGGTTGGCTTTACACATTTCATACTGAGGGCTCTTATGTCGGAGGGGGATATCTTTGTATTAATTCTATCGTGGTACTCTTCAAATCCTGCATAATATCAATAATATCGTAGTTGGAGGAGAGATAAATTTTTGGTGAAGATGAGGCTGGAGATAGTATCTCGGTTAAGATTAATAGAGTAGAAGTAGAGATAAGAAATTCAATATTATAATTGGGCTAAGAGTGATGAGCGGAAGGATCATGGTCGCGTAGTATGGATATGAAAACAATCCTTGTTGTTCAGGAGAGGACATTTACACGTCTTAAGCTAAATCTACTAATACGCGGTAAACTCCCTGTTTTATTCTCATATTCTGAGTGATTAGCTGCGAAAAGCCTGCGCGTTCACAGATATCTGCAGGCTGCCTGGGCATCTGCGGGCTTTGCCTGGGTTGCCTATCACCTTGACCCGGCGGTTGCTAGCTACGGTTCACCTCCAGTAGGTAAAACTCTGCTCTTACATGTGATAGTCATATGTCTCCACATAGGCCCTAATCATCCGTGCTTGCCCTAGAACATTCACCCGTCCACACTTCTGTGTTCCTCCATACATGCCCGCGCTGCCCATCAGCTTGCGCTATCTCTGCTCCGACTGCAGTACTCTACTACTGGGATAATAATACCATCAATATGCAAACACTACGACTCTACACTTATTTCGACACCGTGACAATCCACCACATTTCATGCTATGTCAGGACGAATTCGTCGTTGTGGGTCACACCATTTTGAGCTGTTTTCGCCCCAGCACCTATCTACCCAACTCGCCAGCCTTCTGCGCGTTTGCGCCCTCAGTATCTTACACTTTGCCAGTACTCAGGGCGGTCCCTGTTTAGCCTCTGGTTTTGGAAACTTCGCGTGTTTCATCTTCTTTAGCTGTGCTTTACGCTTGGGTTTTGTTCTCCCCTTCCAAAGATCACTCGATCGCAAATGTCTTGTCATAGACGGTAGCTTGACAACCAATCCATTAATCTCCTTACTTATTTTATCCTAGCACCCAACCATGACCTGTTACACACACCCTTTCCTGTCAGCCACATCTCACTTAGAATTCTCCTGGGGCGAGATTAATGTACATTTCGGTAAGCCAAATAGCCAAATCTAGCATATCATTCCCGTTATCCTCCAGCTCGGGTATGCTCTCGTACGGTACTTCTAATTTCATCGCGTATCCGGAATCAGGTATTATGAAGTACAAGTCCCCTGCAAGTGCGGAGTGAACACGGGGGCTAAGGTTCAGTTGCCAAGAACACTAAATTGCCCGTGTAAATGGCAAAAGTAGTTAGCATCAAAGTAAGCAAAAAGGGTAGTTTTGGGCGAAAAAGTGTTTTCTTCACATAATATACTAATGTATATTGAAATTAAAGAATATCAAAAGATAAATACAAAAAAAAGAAATTTATACAAAATTCACCAACGAGTATGACCTCCGGATGCAGCAAGAACAGCTTCAATTCGCTGAGGCATAGAATCTATAAAAGTTAAAAGATGTACTTCTGAGATCTTTTGCCTTTCCTCCCTAATGGCTTCTGCCATTGCCTCCCGCCCTTCTGGCCTTACTGGCCGCTTGTTTAGCATATCTTGTAAGATATACCAAACATTTTCGATCGGGTTATGATCGGGAGAGGATGGGGGCCAGTCAAATTTAGGAATCCCATACCCCTCCTGAGCCTGCCGAGTATATACAGCCCTAGGCGCCGAGGCGCCATCCTCCATAAGCCAGAGAGGTTGCCCGGCCCGCTCACTCTCCCGCATCCAAAAGGGTTGAAGCACTGGGATAAGGACATTGTCAACATAACTTTTGGCTATTATGCTTCCCCAATTGTCCTTATCCCAGAGAATAATTTCACTGTTTGTTCCCCCAAGAATACCACCCCATACCATTATCGAGTTTTTCTTGGGAAATTTGGGGAGGAGACAATCATCATTGTACTCCTCCCCAGGGCACCGAGTGACCCAGAGGCGGCTAGTATGGCCCGAGAGCCATACATAGCACTCATCTGTCCAAATCACTTGGCGCCAGTCGTCTTTGCTCCAGCCCTGATGGGCTTGAGCAAAGGCTAGTGGAAGCCCTCTCTTGCGTGCATCAAGAAAGGGCTTTTTCCAGGCTACTCGGTGTGAGTAGCCCTCAATTCGGAAGGCTTTTTGCAGGGTACGCTTACAGGCTTGCACACCGCAAGCTGCTGCTACTTCTGTGAGTGGCATCCTTCGGTGGGCAGCGCTCATAGTGGCTGTGGCCACTAGTAGGCGTCAAGTTGGGGTATGGAGGGAGAAGGTACGTCCCTTTGGCATCTTTGGGGTTGAGGGACCTTGGCAGATGTTGTATACGGTACCGATACTGAGGTTTTGGTCTTCGGCAATTTGTCGATAAGTCCATCCTGCTCAGAATCGCAAGGCTTGAACAACACACCGCTGTTTATAGGATACACATTCACGTTTTGGTGATTCCATTATGTGCTAAATTCATGTAAGTTATCGTTCATGATTCTGTGTTATTATAGATAATTTACTAACCTGTACTCTCTGTTTTTTTTGCTTGATACTTCACGATATTTGGTATGGCAGGTTCATTGGACAAATATACAAAACCAGAGAAGAGTACACGTGTTTTGATTAACCTTCCTCCATTTTTTTACTTTGATGCTAACTACTTTTGCTATTTACACGGGCAATTTAGTGTTCTTGGCAACGGAACCTTAGCCCCCGGGACCCCCCGTGTTCACTCCGCACTTGCAGGGGACTTGTATTTAGGAATTGGTTCTATTGCTAAACATGGCTAGCAGTTGTTACTAGTTGTTGCATCCTACTGCCACTGCCAAGTTGAAATTGGTCACTTTCTATCCAAATTGTCACCTTATATATTTAACTTAAACTTGACCACAGCACATCAAATTTCCCCCTTTTTTCAGACTTTTAACGTACACTCAAGTGGCGTATAAATACACAAATTAGAGTTAATTATACTAGTTAAGTTCATTTCCTCTGTGCCTCTCTGCCTCTGCTCCACTGTCTCTCCACTCCTCCTACCTCACGATCAATGCCCCTAACCCTTCAGTTTACAGTAATTTCATTTCCTCTCCTTTTCCTGTATCATAGCTAGACCCACTCCGTGTTTCATCTGGGTTGTTTCCTGTCCCTGAAGTGATAACTGATATTAACAGATATTTGTAAGTAATAGGTCGAGATATGAAAAAGATAGAAGAAAACGAACCCAAGATTAAATGGAGAAAGAATCAAACAACTAAACAAACAAACAAATAAAAGAGGGAATAAATGAAGAAGAGAATGGGCGGGTGAATGAGTGAGTAATTGAATAGGTGAGCGAGTGAGTGAGTGAATGAATAGATGGATGAATGAGTGAGTGAGTGAGTGATTGAATGAATGAATGAATGACTGAGCATGCCAGTAAGTAAGCCTGTAACGGAGTCAGTATATGATTCAATAAATTGGTAAATCAATTAATGAATGAATGAATGAATGAACAAGTATTTGAACTTGATGGGTTGGTGAGAGAATGAGTGAATGATTCGAGAAATAAATGAAGGAGGGAGAATGCAATTGAGTGACTATGTGGCTGGGTGAGTAAGTTAGCAAGTGAGTGAGACAGTAGGTGAGTGAGCAAACCATTAAACAAGTAAGCCAGCTAAGTTAGTGAGCGACTCTGCAGGCTACCGAGCCAGTCTGAAAATGATTGAACGTTCGACAAAGCAGTAGATGAATGAGGGACTGAAAGGACAAGTGAATGAATGAATGAGTTAGCGTACATATGAGAAAGTATATGAGTGAATATATAGATGAAATGAAGAAATGAAGAAACGAGTGAATATGTGAGTGAGTAAGTGAGCAAGTGATTGAATCAATCTTAATTTCTTGTTGGTGTTAGTGTCACAAATTGTGACTAAGCAAGGGAGATTTCACATGACTAATAGTTATTAGTCGTAAGGTATGTTTATGTTTCACACTATGCAGTCAGTTGACTCATAGTTCTCACATGACTCGCACTTGCGTGTTATTGTTATATGATTGGTTGATGTTTCTATGACTCACGATTGTGAGTCATAATATGTTTCACGCTATGCAGTCAGTTGACTCATAGTTCGCACATGACTCGCACTTGCGTGTCATCGTTATCTTATGATTGGTTAATGTTTTTATGACTCACGATGATGAGTGATAATGATGTAATGACTTTCGCGCGTGAGTCACTTGATGAGTCACTGGTTCCACGCAGAGGACGTGTTTTGCGCACCTGATATGTTTTATGTTTTATGATTGGTTTACCGTATGTTGCGCAGTGACTCATAGGGGTCATCTGACAGATTTCGGGCATGACTCATTATGAGTCATAGGACCGTGTGACTCGAGTTAGGAGTCACCAGGGTTAGGGCTGTTAGCGTGAAGAGTCTATATAAGGAGGAGACTCGGTCACAATGGTTAGCCATGAACCATCTCCCCTACACCTCCGGCGATTGGAATCTCAACACCAGGGAAATCATCGTGAGATTCCACAACCACCCCCTCTCCTCCCCCTTGATGGCTTCTGCCTAGGGGAGCGATGCTACAACCCCTCCTCGCCTTCTGGGGTCTACCCCCTTCTCCACGGGGTTCTTGTTCCTGTTCATCGTTGACTCCCGCTCATGAAGTTCAGTTCTCCCCTTCACCCCGCACTTCCTTTGCACCTCGCTTAGGTTTTGCACGGTCGGCATTATGTCCTCTTCGCTCACGGTCGGCGCTGAGCTTTCCAAGCCCTTTGCGAAGTACCTTTCAGTCTCGATTGTGTGGTACTGTCGGGGAACACTTTGGTTAGTAACTTCAGCACCTTGTCTTCGTTTCGCATTCGGAAAAGCATCGGCCGCGGTTACTCTAGTCGGTCGTCTCAAGTGTTCGGACTGTCCTTCCTCCTCACATCCCCCTCCCTACACCCTCTTGGTCTTTGTCCCGTTGCTCGGTTACGGCTACACCCACCCCCCCCTTCCCACCCCCTCAGCTAGCACCTTACTGCTCCCCTCCCCCGGTCGATCTTCTGTCGCTATCCAAAAACCCGCCTCGGTTACCCCCATCCTCTTGGCCATCCCTAATGCCGCTTTGGCACACCATCCGGCGACCCCTCACCAGAGTTGCCTCTATACACCATCCTATCCTGCCATCGGGCACCGCTTCGTCCTCCGGCACCCTCCGGTGTGCAGGTCCATACTTTCATTTCCTAGCTCAGGCTGATACACGTCACTTATCAGACGTAAATTTCCTTTGTCAGGGGTTCATTCATTTCTTATGTTTTTATATTTTTTGTAGTAGATGTCGCTAAGGGTTCTCCTCTCCTTCCTCCTTGCTTCTTTCCTTTCTACTTCCTTCGGGTGTACGAGTATGTTCGTAGGATTTGGTTGGGCGATAGGCGAGAGGTGCGGTTGGTCTCATACCAGATGGACTCGGGGGTTTGGATGTTTCCTGGGGTGAGGAGGGTACGGTTTTTGTTGGCCATAGCGTTAAAGCTGAATGCTGTCGTTGTACCTTTTTTTTTGTTCTGTTTTTTTTTTTTTTTTTTTGAATCATATGATTATTATTTATGGGTACAAAATCCTACATGCAGCTTACGCTATGGCATAGAAAAAACCCAGAAACTACCCCTGGGAAAAGGCCAACCCCCCAAGTCCCTCTGATATGAAACCAACCGCACATCTCGCCCCCAACAAGAAACCCTTGACTAGCTAAGAAGATAGAAGAAAGGAATCAAATCAAAGGACAAGCAGGAAGAGTCAGGAAAAGCCATGGCACGATTATTGGAACAAAGGAAAAACAAAAAGCAAACGTAACAAGACCACTTGGAAAATTCCGCACACTGAGCGCAGAGAGTGCCAGGCTCAGCATGATCAAGGTCCTGGGGAGGCCAAAGGCGCCATCTATTTTGGCCGCACGCTCGAAAAAGAGGACGGAGATAGTGCAATACCATCCTCCCAGAGGCAGGCCGTGAGGGACCGTGGTCATAGTCCGAATGGTGAAGAAGTAGTTATGGATACCAGCCAGGTAGTTGTGGGTACCAGCCAGAAAGATAAAGTAGCAGTAGGGTGCCAGCTGATCCGACCGTGAGGAGAAGAGAAGAAAGAGGGGTAGACCCAACTCTGTGCCGTAGAAACTATCGGTAATCGCGTTCGTGTCCTGACTAGGCAGCCTCTTAAAGATAATGAGAGTAGAGAAATCGACCGTGGCCTGTTGAAAGGTTTTCTCTAACTGCAAACCGTGTACCCGGCCATCTGTAAAATGGGCGGTGAGGTGAGTGTTGTCGACCGTGCTAATGCTCTAAGCGAAGCAGAGCAAAAGCGGGGTAGGAACAGGAAACATCATCAAAAGAAGACGAAATCCATCAACCCAGAGTAAAGAAAGCCTAAAGGGATAAACCCAAGGGAAGGAGAAAATAGAGGAGGTATGTCTCCACCTCCTAGGACGAATCCATGACGGGGGGTGGAGTTGGGAAAAGTGGTGATAATCTTGTGGTGTTGAGATTTCAATCGCCGGGTGTGTAGAGGAGACGGAGGATGCTGTCTTTGCACCTTTTTTTTCTTTTTTTTCTTTTTTTCTTTTTCTTTTTTTCTTTCTTTCTTTTTTCTTTTTTTTTAGTATCATTTTAGTATTGTTTAAGGTACAAACTCCCGTATGCAGATCGCTCTAAGACAGGAAAAACCTCCACCTACAGTCCATCCCGCATCCCTCGTGCTAAAACCCTCTGACCCTGC
>Ga0307509_10001686_pt1 | contig 36912 bp, 38 predicted proteins | sample 10_EM_MG_FD_202245 | JGI IMG/M metagenome (GOLD analysis project Ga0307509, IMG submission 202245) | Populus trichocarpa ectomycorrhiza microbial communities from riparian zone in the Pacific Northwest, United States - 10_EM | ecosystem: Host-associated > Plants > Roots > Unclassified | place...
AATTACTGGTCATGAGGGTGTTATCGTTGATCCAAAATCCAAACACTTGTACTAGTACATCGGTGGCCACCAAGACCTTGCCACAGTACTTTTTTTTGTGCAAGGACTTTGCGAACGGGAGTGTACCAGTAGAGGCAGGATTACTATCCTGACGAATAGTGTGGTAATTTTGGATCTATGACAGCAGTTATCATACCATAAGGTTTGAGTTTTCGCCCCTCAGACAAACAGGAGTTTTCTTTTTTCTTGGCGGAAAAGGACGGGTTAAGCTAAGCCTAAATTCAAGCATCACAGTAACCGTTGCATCCAAAACTGTCACCCTTTTTCATTAGGAAAGTAGTCCCCATGTCTTCTCGTAGTCTTCAGGAACAGAATTCACCGGTCCCTAACATTCTCCTGCTTGTACAATACCAAAATTTTGGCCTACCTATGCCCCAATATCTCCAGGAAAGCTTAAGATATTCCCATTTTCCCTCTATTAATGCCCAGAGGATCATCTCTTCTACCGGTTATAGAGCTGTAATTCTCATAGGAGTAGGGTTGAAAATCCTCTCATAGTTGAAGATAATGGTATCTTCAAGTACTCAGCTGCAGACGTAAAGGGAGGCTAGGATTAGCTAGTATGGAATAGGTTTGTTCCTGTGTGATGAGTTTGAAATGAATTGGAAGATGGGAAGGGGAAGAAATCCCCTTCCCCTGCACATACAGCTGTGCCAAGAAGGGGATGACAAGAACGCCCCCTATCGAAACTTGAACGGTTGAGAATGGATCTCTCCTAATCTTTTTTTCCTTTTTTGATGGACCCTGGAAAGCTGCCGGTTTTTCCTGGGTCTCTGTTCATTGTACCAGTGGTACTTTCTTTCTTTCTTTCTTTCTTTCTTTCTTTCACTACTACGCACCACCAGGTTCCTGCCTGTTTGCCAGGAGTGTATCGAGTGGCTTTACGAGATTGTTTGGTTTTTGATAATTTGGAGTGTGCTTCTTGAGGTTGAAGTACGATTGCTCCATCAATTCTCCTTTTACGATGGGAGATATCGCCTCGATGCATAGTCTAGAATCTGCAGAGTGCTCTTCGGGAGCAGCAGAGACCACGGTGAACCAGACACCATACTCATCCTCATCTTCACGGGACTCACAGAAACCTCCATCTCCCCTCCAAGGATCAAACTCTCCAAGTGCCTCCCCTAGGACTCTTCAGCACACCCGTTCATCATCCATCGCAACATCAGTTCCCACACGCAAATCCCTCTCATTATCATTCCCAGTCCTCCCAGCCAGCTCGGGCATCTCCCCGCGAAATGCATCACCCGTGGCAAGCTCGCCACCAGGCTACACTTTTCAAACGTCAACACCTGGGATCGAAGATATAACGCCCGATGATCCTATGGCGTTCCTGACCGCCCTTGCGGCGCAGGAACGCCGGGTATTGGAACTGAAGGAAGAACTTGGGAAAGCTGAAACTGAGCTGGGGAAGATGAAAAGGCAATGGGCGGTCCATGAGGCAACGCGGAAATTCCATGACGTAGCTACTCCGATTGGAAGACTTCGACCACTAGACACCAGTACGGTGTGCGATGATCGGGAGAGGATAATCTCCCCGACGAGGGAACAGTATAACGCCCGGAAGGCCACGCTGAATAGTCTGAATGGTACGGGGACCAGGAAGGTGTTGCCGTCGCAGAGACATCAGAGGACTTTGTCGCTGCTGTCGACAGATAGGAACGTTTACAAGCAGCCATTTGCTCAACCGAGTGATCTTGGTGACGATGGCCCCGCATCGGACAAACCCCCCAGTATAAGGCGCAGTCAGACATTTGCTCAGACGTCCACGCCACCTTCCAGCTCTGCCTCTGCTACTCCTAGACCACTATCAATGAATGACTTCCCACGGTCTGCTGGGCAGAAGAGTCAAGAAGCACTACTTAGGACAGGCAAGCAGATGGCAGAAGACTTTAAGGAGGGGCTATGGACCTTCATCGAGGACCTCCGCCAGGCTACTGTCGGCGACGAAGGCATCCACTCCTCGGTGAACCAAACCGGAATCCGCGCATCAACAAGCACGTCCCAGGATCCCAACAATCTCACCAACACCGCCTCCAAACCTCTAAATAAGAAATCCTCAAGGGCAAGCCTCCGCAGCATAACCCCCCAAAAGATGTCCCGCGAGAACTCCAAAAACCCTCCCACCACTAAAGAAATGGAAACCGAAAATCTAATAGACTTCTCTTCACCCACGGACGAAGATCCCAAATCCCCCCGCTGGAGCACAAGCTCCACCGTCCTCTCCGAAGCCACCAGCGCTACAACTCCCTCCCGCTCCAGCACGCCGCGGACTTCAACTAGGTATCCTCCCCCCGTCTTGTGTATACGGAGCAAAGCTAACCAACAATTTTAGCTCAACGATGTCAAACAACCCCCCCCTTTGGTCTTCAGTAATAAACAACACCCAATCCAGCCTTAAAAAGACTGCCACGGCATTGATCACCAGCGTGGAGAAGAGCCTTGCCCCCCTACCGAACGAGACGGCGACCACGGGGTACTATGCCCCAAGGAATGATACTGGGCACTTGAGGAGCCGGTCGGGGTCACCGGGAGTTAAGAGTAAGAAGGCTTGAGTGCTATGTTCGTGGCTATAGGAATTGAGTGGGGGGGGTGGGGTGGGTTTCTTGCGCAAGATGAGAGTTGGGGCGGGTGGAATAGTGTATGCGAACGTTTGGGCATTCGCGGATATGATATGGACCGGCAAAACTTGGGTGGAATGGGCTGGGTTGGGTGGGAAATTTCCTTTGTCATCGGATGGGAGCGGGCGGACGGATATTTCTCAGCGTACCATCCAAAGCAGTATTGGCAGGTACGATATTAAGGGGGGAAGAGGGAAGCAGCCGGTGGATGGATGGATGGGTAACGATAGTTTTTTCTCACGACCATCCCTTTTTTTATATATTGACGATGGATGTTTCTTGTACGATTTGATTTTGCCAAATTAGTGCTAGTGCTAGTTTGAAGGAGAGAAGGAGGGTGGTCCGTTTGTAATATTTTGGTAGATCGCGATTTTCCTATATTCATATTATACTTTGCGAAAAAATATACTTTACGAGAAAAGGGAAGGAGGTAAGCTTTGTTTTATAATACCATTGGCGGAATTGATATTTGTCGGCTGTATGAAATTTCATAAACATTATGTGAGATAAAGTGGATATGGGGGCTATCGATCATCCTTTATTATCAAGAGAGGGAAAAGAGTACTAAACTATAGTATTTTACATACAGGCCCTATCTACTCCCTTTCCTTTCCTCCTTCCTTGGTCTACACTCCCTCCTCCATCTCTTCTCCAGCTGCAGTGGCGCGACTAGCCAAAGTACGTACAACAGTACACTCACTTCACCGGCCACCCTACCAAGTCATAAAAACATGGGTAAGAAATGGTAGGGATGCAAGGAAAGCCAATTGTATGAAAAACCCCGCTATGGTATAGTTCAAGCCTGCAGGAATTGTCAGGCTCAAGCCTTTGCGAAGACCAATGCTTCCCCCTCTCCTGTCGCCGGAAAAACGGCGATTGGATCGAATAGGGACATTTCGCAGACGTTAGGTCGTTAAGATGGGATAAAAAAATACACAAGAAACATAAGATATGGAAAGAGCAGGGGGGGGATGTATAAAAGCATAAAATGTTTTAAGGCTAATAATAGAGGACGAATAGAGATATATTAAGCTCGAGGGGTTGAAAAGATGCTTTTGCTGGGGGAAAAGCGGAGGCCTTCATCTGTTCAAGGGTATTAGAATCAGGTTGTCAACGGCGGGGGTGATATATAGAACATACTCTTGCGCTGGATATTCTTCTCGTATAGCCACTTATTCCCGGGAACAACCGAGGTGCCGGTGAGCTTAACACCAGGACTCCCACCACTGAACAATCCCACATTCGGTGATCCGACCCCATTACTCTGTCTCCTCTCCAACCCTCCACCCATACGCAGCGGGCTTGGAGACATAGCGGGCGGAGTCTGTGGAGCAGACTTTCTATGCAGGGTAGGTGATCCGGATGTTGACGCACCAAACGAAGGAGAGCCAGTTCGGGAGGAAGGGGTGGACTTGGTATACCTTGGTGGGGTAACAATGTTCCCTATCAACGCGGATGCAGATAAGGGAGTGTTGGGATTGAGCCCCAGCAGCTTACGCTGTTGTGGCGTGAGCGAGAGGTCGGTGAATTCATCAGCTGGGGAGAGGAGCTGAGTGATGGACTCCGCAATATTAAAGGCAAGAACAAAGCGGGCTGCCCAGAGGACGTAAAGGAAGTATTGGTAGAAGGTGGGGGACGAGGGGGTGAGACTAAGTAGGATTTCACTGATAACAAGGAAGGTTGGGTTAGCAAACGCGCAGTATGGCAGGCAAATGGGGTATAGGATAGGAGGTTACCTCTTCCGGAGGAGAGTGAACATCGCAAAACTGGTGATCAGTGCCAATGCATTCATGGTGAGCCGTTTGAACGACATGTCGGGACGCTTATTAGCGTTGCGTTTTGCGATATCGTCCAACGCTGGATGGCGCCATGAACCAGTGGTAGCTGGTGATGCGGGAGCGCTCTTCATTGGTGTACTTGGTGCAGAGCTCATGATGTCCGTTAGTGGATGTGGAAGACGGCGGCAAAAGTGGAATGGAGTAGATGATGGAAGCTAGGAGAGGCTGGGGGAAACGATGGGATGGGGATGAGGGGCGATTGGAATGGAGAGAGGCTGAGAGAAATAGGTTGGGAAGAGACAGAAGGGAGAGGGGAAGACGTGAAGTTTGGCGCTTTGGAACCAAAGCAAAAGGGAAAGGGAAAGGGTGGTGTTTTCGGTTGCTAACGCAACGGGCTGAACCCGTTTCTGGAAATTCGATCCAAGGGTAGCTACTAGTACTTTGTCTTATCACAAAGATAATCTGATAACGCTCGCCACAATCAAAAAAGACCCGATTTTACTCGTAGTCTACTCATTAAAGCCACAGGCGTAACCACAGTTGTGTGTGTGGCTTTTGTGCACCGAGTTATCTGCCCTGAAACCTGGCCTACTCTCCGCTTTTGCTCCATGCCGGTACTATGTCCTCAGCGTCCACTGGTGGACCAACCCCAATTGCCCCAATAATCTCTTATAACCACATATCCGTGAATGTTGACAACCTTTCCTCCTATTCATCTCGTCAGATCATTGCCCCCCACCCGAGCACCGCACAGCAGCCATGTTTGACGATCTAGAGTTAAATGCCGTTACCTACACTCTCATTGCCCTGGTACTGGGCTTGATGATCCTGCCCGTCATCTTCCAGAAGGACCCCGATATACACCCCATGATCCTGAATCGCCAATCCAATATGTCTCCGTTCGTCGTCCTCACCTCTCCTAACCTTAAAGTGCGAAAGGCATCATAACTAATCCAGGGTCAGTGTCCGTAATCCGAAAGAAAGCCCCGTTCACAGATCCACTTCGTCTCCGCCAGGTTACCCCCTTGTTTCCGGGCTTGGATTGCCTACAGATCAGAAATACCGAACCCGTGATGGTGATATCAGAGATGTTTGGAACCAAGCTGTCAAGGAAGGTAAAGGCAAAGTTCTAAGTGTCAGAGGATCTGAGATTAAGGAGCTTGATATCGGTTGGTTCCCGGCCTGGCGAGATTTGCTTGTAACTAGGACGGGGCTGACATGAGATTGGTTTGGGCACAGACCAGCTAACGCAGAATATTCACTCTTTGGGATCTTACATCAAGAGCATTCCCGGCGCTAGGAGAATTGCTATATACCTTGCGAATGATATTGAGAACCTTGTGGCTTCTTTTGGTAATACCTCTCCCACGTGGGCTTGCAATAAAATTCTGACAGCGGCCCAGCCTGCGCGTTTTATGATTTAACCCTCGTTGTACTTCCATTTGACCCCAAGAATTCTCCGGATGTCACCTCTCTTCTCCAACGCTCAAAGGCCGACATACTCATTGCGCCTGCTGGTGGTCTTGCTCTCAACGATGTTGATGGTGCCAGTAGTATCAAGGAAATTATCTACGTAGTTGAGCCAGGATCTCAGCATATTGATTGGACCAGCTCAAATGGAAAAGTCAAGACTTCTGTCTATCACGATGTAATCAAGGCACCAAGTGCTGGTGCTGGAAACGTAGATTTGGACGGCCCCGCGGTTATTGTGTTTGGCCCAAAATACATTGGTGAAGAGAGAAGCATTGAAATTGCCGAGTTCAACCACAAAGTTTGCTTCACACTACTGGTGCGCTGTCACGTTCGGATGCTAATATTGGGGTCGTAGCAAATCATCGCCGGTGTTGCATCCACAATCGCTTCTATCAAACCTGGCCCAGAAACACTCAAGTCGGATGATATTTTTGTCCCAGTTGACACTCTATCGGATATTTACACCCGCATCTTTACCTACGCAGCACTTGCGAGCGGTACAACAGTTGCATTGAATCCTGTGGCAGGTACCCATGCAGACCTTGAGCTTTGCGTCAAACATGTTCGTCCTACAGTCATTGTCGCCTCCACCTCTACCCTCGCATACACCGCTGCTATTACGGCAGGTTCGCGGATGGAGATCTGGCACAATATCCTACACTACTTCCAATGCCGTACTCTCGAATCTGGTCGTATTCCAAAGGGGAATGCTCTCATTCGCTTCAATGATTACGCCCGTCCGAATATTGGCGAGCCATCTCGTCTCCGTCTGGTCTTTAGCGCAGAGGCAGCCGGGGATCTCGATTCCCACCCGCTTAATTCCGAGGACCTCAATGATTTACGAGCATACTTTGGGGCCAGAGTTGTTTATGGATTGAAGCATCATATGGTTGCAGGGCCAATCAATCAGCAACATGTCTACGATTATAGAGTACAGCCACAGACCCCGAATCCAAGCAAGAAGAAGGGCATTCCAAGAAAATGCGCACATTTCGGTGGCGTCACGCCAGGATGCGAGGTTTTTACTAGGGATTGGGAGAGCTTTAGGGCCAGCGACGCAGGTGGTAGTAGAGGAGAGATTGTTGTGAGAGGACCCACTGTTATTGGGGGAGAGGTTCCGTTGGGTGTCGTTGGGAAGTGGTGTCCGGATGGCGTCCTAAGCTATGTCTAAGCTGTGTCTGTGCTGGAGAATATTATCATTAGCGGGATTTTATTACTGAATTTTGTTATCGACGGACTTGAATTAAAGGTTGTCAATTAACCAATTGTTTAAGTTTGGGTCTTCAATAAAAACAGAGGTAGACCGGATGTCAAAACGGTGCCTTGCTAAAGACAAATCACAATATGATAGCAAAATTCCGAAGAAGCTTCCAGCTCCAGTCCCGCAGAGTGTACAACTACAATCCACTAAACTCCAACGACTTTTTTCTTCTCAAGATAAGAGTGTCGGTGCCATACCTCTCACCGTTGTGTAAAATATGGTAACATGTGATCTAGGGTTTCCTAATCTGTATAATATATCCGCTGCCAAGCGCCTGTTTAATTGTTACACTGGATCTAATATAAACACAATATTCTGTGATCACTGTCCTAACCAAGTATGTTTTGTTTCCCACTAACGAAACAGTACCGGTACTGTACAGTACAAGAGACGAGTGATGGAGTGTGAGGGGAGGGTGATTACACCCCAACAGTGGTGTGGATGAATCAGGACTTTAAGATGGTTATAATTGCGTTTTAGCTATTGTCTTGTTGTCTCGGGTTATGGCATTACATTCCTTTGGGGGTTTCCTTTCGAATTGAACGGGCAGAGAGGGCTCAGGGCTGAGGGTTGAAGGTTGGTATCATACCGGTATGTGTACTGAGCAGTGAGGTACGGTACTGTACAGTATTCTAATCCACAGAATGATACTGCAGCTTAACACGATACAATGTTGGAAGGCTGGGATAAGATTTGGTAGAATTGCTCTCGTCATAAGTTGTGGTCATCCGGATGGTGTTGGTGGGTTTGTTTGTGAGGCAGATTGGAGTTGTAAATATTATTTTTATGTGGGAAAGGAGAGGTTCATCACCGTTCATGGGGGGGGTTTCAAAGGAATACCAACAGATCGTTCTCTTTTGTACTGTGCAGCACATAAATTGCATTCCTATTATATTTTTTTTAGGCGCTTGCTTGCTCGAGTGTGCTGTTTCCGCCTTTATTGCCCTACGGCTTTTGAGTTGCATATAATGCATATATGGGGAGACAGGAGATCTAATCTATCATATCATCGATGTCTGGCTGACGGCGAGGATCTTCCATACCCAAGCCTTCCGTTGTCCACCCTCTTTGTGAGACCTCCACCCATTTCTTGCTGAACCGATCTCTCTTCTCTCTCCCTCTTCTCCCTCTTCCCTCCTGCCTCCCTTCTTCTAATTCACGCCGTTCGAATTCACCTGTACTTCGCCTGATCACCCCTCCTCTCCTCCTCCTCCTCCTCCTCCTCCTCCTCCTCCTGTCCACTACAGTGCCAAAGTTGCATTATTTTCGATTACTCTCACAGCTTTTTATTATTCCCTTCCGTTGCTCGATCACACACCACCCCTTCGTTCGCTACACACTCACCAACTTTTGACCTCGCCTTCCCACTCATCCGCAACATCTTGTCCCCGTTTGTTTGCTTGATAGCCCTCTGATTTTCTTCGCTCCATCGAAAACGTTCGCCCTTCCTCTCACCCTCCCCCTCCCCCCCCTCGTTTCTGGGCTCGTCTCGGTTCAAGCACTTTGCAGGCATCATACACCCTACACGTCGATAGCGTGCGCTGGATCGTTTGGGGGCTCCACAGCTCTGCCAGCACCCCGCTCTGGCTCTTACCCGTATCATATTTCCTGCTCACCAACTTTACCGAATCGCTTCTATTCGCAGTGCTTTCGTCCTCTGAATTATTTCATCAACATAACACGCTAATCTTTGTGGATTCTGAACCTCTTCCGTTCCCTCCGCCACACAACACACCATCACCTCCCCACCCCCTCCTTGTAAACACCACTTGTACGAGGTCGGGCTTTGAACTACTTTGGCTTGAATTTCCGGTTCTCCTCTGACGCTGCAGCTGCCCCGTCCCGTAAGCTAGTGGTTTAATATTTACGGTTACTACATCCTGTCTACGCGAGACCAAACGGGAGCTTCTCTGCAAACATTCGCTGTGCTATTTAGCTAGTTACTTTGCTCTTTTTTCTTTTTTATTTCCCCCCCCTTTTTTTTTTGCCGCCGTTGGCATCCTTTCTTTTTCCTTTTCCCCCTTATACCGGTTTAGCGGTCGTTATCTACTGTATCCTCTCATCTCCAGACTTTGTTCTTGAGGTGTGAAGTTCAGCAGTATTCGACTATCCGCCAGACCAACTTGAATTATCGTCGTCCTGGCAACAAGAAGAACTTACGGAGCTCTTTCATCCTCCGACGAAAGTGAAGGCGAACCTCCGGTTTCAACACAGGAACAAGAGACAACGAGCAATTTAAGTTCGCCATCTGCGGCTCCTGGAGTACAAGTTCAACAAGCATCATCATCTTCCGCTACCCCTGCCCAACCCTCAGGGAGTCAGGAAAGTCCGGCCAGAAAACGTAGACGGACCTCCGCATACAGCCCTAGTAGCGAGACTTCCGCTACTTCCTATCTACGCCCCCACTCCGCTAGCGGCGCCAGTAGCAACGCCACCGGTAATATGAGAATCGAAAACAATGGGTTGAACTCTCAGGCTTCGGTGGCGGACAGTGGACGTTCAGGAACTAACGGAGCCTCGGCGGCCGCTGTGGAGACAAATGGTAATGGTGCTGGTGTTCGTAATGGTTCCGGAAAGCTAGAGGGTGGTTCGACAGCTTCATCTTTCACAATGCTTGCCCCGCCTACACCTAAGCCGAGCTATTTTGGGCATGATCGGGAGGAGATTACCAGAATCGTGATTCAGTCGTTGGTGGATTTGGGATATCACAAGGCAGCTGGTGTATTAGAGGAGGAGAGTGAATACACTTTGGAGTCGCCAGAGGTATCAGAATTTAGGGATGCCGTGTTGCAAGGTCAATGGAATAAGGCTGAGGAACTGTTGTTTGGACTGGAAATTAATAAAGATGCGGACGTTAATGTGAGATTCTCCTCGATATGCTGATGGCGGTGGGGTGGGGGAGTCACATTCGATGCAGGTTTGGGCTCAAGCACTAACCGAGAAATTGTGCAGGCCTTGTTATTTTACATGAGACAGCAGAAGTTTCTTGAGCTTCTGGAGGTTGCGGACGTTTCCAAAGCTTTGCATGTTCTCAGGACGGAACTAACTCCCCTTAATCAGAGCGTAGAAAAGCTCCACTCTCTATCGAGGTATTTTTCTTGCCATGCCTTCGAAATGCTGGTCATTGGGGCTAATGAGGTTTATAAAAACGGGATAGCTTAATGATGTGTATATCTGCCGACGATCTTAAAGCGCGAGCTGAGTGGGATGGTGCAGCTGGGTTGTCTCGCCAACAGCTGTTGTCAGAGCTCTCGAGTAATTCAAGTTTTAATTGCCCCTTTGTGCTTATGGATTCTAATGTATTTTGTGTTTTAGAGTCTATATCAGCCTCGGTGATGATCCCGGAACACCGGCTTGCTTCACTATTGCACCAGGTCAAGCAAAACCAGCTCTCTAAGTGCCTTTATCATAATACCGCGAATTCGCCTTCATTGTATACAGATCATCATTGCGACAGAAATCAGTTTCCGTTGTCTACGGTAGAAATTCTGACCGACCACAAAGACGAGGTCTGGTTTGTGCAGTTTTCGAACGACGGAACCCGATTGGCCACTGGGAGCAAAGATTATACTGTCATAATATGGGACTTGGAGGTGATTTTCACGGTTGCCGTCTAAGGTCTTGTCACTAAATAGTTCAAAGGATTTTCAACCGATACATCACCTAAAGGAACATACGGGCGCGATAACTTATCTTCGGTGGTCGCCTGACGACTCGAAGTTATTGAGCTGCTCTCAGGATAAACAGGCAAAGTTATGGGATACAACGGTATGCTTAGCTTTTGGTCTGTTGGGTGTGATATTCTTTAATCTAACTAAATTTAACGTTTTAGACTGGCGGATGCATACGAACGATGAATGCCCATACTGACTGGGTAAGTTCGTGCGCATGGGCTCCAGATGGGCAAACTTTCGTGACTGGAAGTGTGGATAAAGAGATGATTCTTTGGAACCTCAGCGGAGAGAATATCCACACGTGGACCGGTGCGAGGGTATACGACTTGGTGGTTACAGCAGACGGGACACGATTAGCTGCGGTATGCACCCAAATGAAGTTACATGTTTTCAACTTTGTTACCCGAGAGAAGGAGTATGAGCGTGACCTAGGTGGGGTTTCCACATGCATTTCTGTGAGCAAGGATTCGAGATACATACTTCTCAACATGGGCGCCGGGGTTCAAGAACTTCGGCTCTTGAACATTGAGACTGGCGCAGATGTCAGACACTTTTCGGGGACGAAACAGGAGGAATTTGTTGTAAGGAATTGTTTCGGAGGAGCCGATGAGAACTTTGTCGTCTCCGGTAGCGAGGGTTTGTGTTTATCTATTGAAATTTCGAGGTTTGGATACTAACACCAAGTTCTATAGACTCAAACGTCTACGTCTGGCGCAAAGAAAACGGAGCACTGGTAGAGGTCTTGCCGGGCCACTCTGGGATTGTGAATTGCGTGGCTTGGAACCCTACAAATCCTTACATGTTTGCTTCAGCTGGAGATGATCGAAACGTGCGAATGTAATAATTCCATCCGTAGTACCCCCCTTATCTGATTGGCTGGCTAATTCATTTGGGCACAGATGGTCAAAAGCACCTCAACCTCAACTGAAAGGCAAAATGAAAGGAGTCGCAGACTCGTTTGGTCGATAATTGAACAACTCGTACCCTGGTGCTAGTCAATGGCTGGAAACAAAATGGACAAAGGCGAATTGTTTGCATGGGGTTACATTATCTTGCATAGTCAGTCTGGCCTAGTATTAGTTTCTTACAATACTCATGTTTTTTTTGTGGCATGCACGAGTCGATAGCGCAGTATTTACAGGCACTGGAGTTTTTTCTTTTCTCTTTTTCTTCGTGGTATAGTTGAAGGTGCTTTCGTTTCCAGTGGCTGTGTTCGTGAGGATTGGGTTTGGGTGGTTTGCACAGATGGAGTTTTCTGACCTTCAATTGTATAAGCTTTGATGATGGGACGCTGCGTGCATGGGCTGGATTGGATCGGGTATGGGAAGGAGGTGATGGATATTGTGTTTTTAACTCTCGTTGGAGTGATTAGTGCTCGTACTTATGGGCCGGCATAGATATTACTTGTTGCTGTTATAGTTTGCATTTTCCTATTCATACAATGGTACTTTGAACTCCGGAGCAGTTGATTGTGTGAGAACGATGGGAACCGCGTAAATTTTGAGCCACATGTGATGATCATTTGAGGCTCTGCCTTTTGTCCGCTATCCATCCACATCACTGATACTCCTCCACCTACACCTTCTCCGTCAACTCTCATATCTTATCGCTCTAGCTTGATTGCCCGAAATATAAAAGACTAAATTAAAACAAGTGCGAGCGCAACCAATTGCACCAAAAGAGATCTAGGATGTTTACCGGAATCGTCGAAGCAATCGGGAGTAAGGCCTATCCCCTCCCCACGGCTGAGCCAAACAGCTGATATTCCCCTTTTTTTTCCTACTAACTATGATAGCGATTTCCTCAATAACACATTCTGAAACAACCCAAACCACAACCTTAACAATCACCGATGCAAGTCCAATCCTCACAGACGCCCATCTCGGCGACAGTATAAGTGTGAGTGGCACCTGCCTGACAATAACCTCCTTCAGTAAGGATACCTTCACGGTTGACCTCTCTCCGGAAACTCTCCGACGCACTACATTCCCCCAATCCCTCCCTCCATCTTCCAGCCCGGTGCAAGTCAACCTCGAACGCGCCGTCAGCGGCGACGTACGTTTCGGTGGGCACTTTGTCCAGGGACATGTTGACACCATCGCCAGCATCATTGATAGAAGATCCGATGGAAGCTCAGTTGTGTTTAGGTTTAGGCCCAGGGATAGGGAGGTTATGAAGTACGTTGTTGAGAAGGGGTATGTTACGATCGACGGGGCGAGTTTGACGGTTATCGCTGTTGGCGGGAGTGAGGAGGGAGAGGATCAGGAGTGGTGGGAGGTTATGTTGGTTGAGTACACCCAGGAGAAGATCATCACTGCTAGGAAGCAGGTTGGCGAAGAGGTTAATGTTGAGGTTGACATCACGGGGAAGTATATTGAGGTTTGAAACCACTTTCTTATAGGGGGTGGATGAGTGTTGGCTAATGCGGGGTTTCGGGGATTGTAGAAGCAGGTTCTTGCGTACCTGGGTGCTGGGGATGGAGAAACAAGGGGTGGCTTGTTGGAGAGGATCGTGGAGGGGGTTGTTGAGAGAAAGTTGGCAGAGAGGAAATAATAGCTCTGCCACGAGACTGGTATTATTGCTTTATGGGGTGTTGTGTATCATACGTGCTTGATTGACCTACCAGATCCGAAAAGTTCCAACAATTGCTAATTAGCAAAGAGCCTTTCGGGGTAGTGGTGCGAGATGGGCTCGGTAGCATCGTTTAAGTGCCTTCTAAAACTCCTGAAATAATACCTGAAGAGCCAGCACTACTCCTGCCGTTCTACGATTGTAACATTTTCTGGGAAAACTGATCCCCTAGGCCCACGATTGAGCATTATTTTCTACGACCCTGCTAGGAGTCCGCAAGTCAGCTTTTTCTTTCTTTCTTCCCTATATACCAGCACTCCAAATGAATAAATAAGCGAATGCTACCTGTACGATCCATCCAACCATCTTAGGAATGCTCAACCTGGACAAGGTCTTCTCCTTGCGCAGACGCAAATGCATGGTGTAGATATCGTCTTCAAAAATTTTGCACTGTGATCCTATTATATCCCATCGAGGGTCATTAAACTATACACTTGTGCAGTACCTTGTCGCCCCACAGCCGCTCATGATAGGCCCCATAAAGCCCTCAAGACCAGGAGGGAAAATAGACCTAGAAGTGTAGTCATAGGCCATCACTCGCTATAAAATGTGAACTGCCCGTTGCCAATAACCATGTGTTGGTTTTGAGTCAAGGGAGAAAATTTTATTATTATAATACTCTAAAAAACGCGCTCTAAAATTGTAGTCTTTTATTTTGTTTTGTTTTGTTTTATTTGGTCGGGAAGGACAGGCTTTAATAACTGGTTTCTACTGAAAATTAAAAATAGGGTTGACTCTAAGTCTGAGGTATGTGATATTATACTCCGGGGTTTTATCATAAGGCTTTTTCTCATTTTTCAGTGGAACCGGGATTGGGTTATTTAGTCTATATATAATCATACTTTACTTGGGCTGCGGGGGGTTGGCAGCTGGATTGCTCCGGATAATCGTCACTTTCTATATGGAAGTGAATCTGGGGATTGTGTGTAAGATATCATACGAAGTATTTTCAGATGCTTGGGTATTTTCCCGAGGTTTTCTCCGAAGCTGTCCATGCCATGACGGTCACTCGAGAACCTAGCCTACCGTAGCCTAACCTGACCTAACCGTGCTGTGGATTTCCAGGTATGTTTTGAGCTGTGTCCTTTCTTTCTTGCTATTATTATTATCATGATAAACCATTACGTGGGTATTAGCATCTGCTGCACGTATCCGAAAAGAAAAAAAAAACTTTCGATGAGGCTTTCTTTCTTTCCCTCTTTCTTCCTTCCTTTTCGAGGGATTTATGCCCGGGTATGATATTTTTCTTGAGGGTTCTTGTTACCTTGCCGTAGGAAGGGGGGGGGGGAGGGGGGGTAGAGAATGGAGATGGGTTTTTTTTCTTCTTCCTTTCCTTTCTGAATACGATAACTCCTGGGTTTCTCGGAATTTTGCGATTACTCGTAGTTGTCACGACGACTGTGGTAGTGGTGGTGGTATTAGTTAAGGAAGGGGGGTTTTTTATTTTTATTCTAACTTTACTAAGGAATGGGATTGCACGGTAGACAAATAATACTGTAGAATTAGAGGGGTGAAGAGAGAGGCTTTAGCGTAAATGGTAAGGTGAGAGAAAGATCCGCTTGTCTTGCTATTATCGCTGTGTGATGGTACCTGTATATAATAATAATATAATCGGTAGGAGGCGGGGTGGCTTCCGCGGGGGAGAGGGGGGCGGAGGAAGTCGTTGGGTGTGACATCCTGCTTGATTTGGCGGGGAGGGTGGTGTGGTGAGGAGGGGAGGGGAGGGGAGGTTTAGGGAAGGAGGAAGGGGACGAGTTATATAACGGTGAAAGTGCAGTGTGCTCGAATGGTAAATCCGCTGTACCAGTAGACTACTTGTACTCGAGTACATTGTTGGGTGTTGGGATGGCTACCCCCTCCCAGAGCTGGATGCTAGTATAGACTAACAGATCTTTTGTCGTTTAGGGCGGGGCGCAGTTCGCTATTCTTGAGCTCATAGTTGGGTAAGGTTGCGTTTTAGTAGTGTGTGTAGACCAATGTTCTTATTGACTTGCTCTGCAACAACCCCTACGCGGCAACCAGCATGACTCTAATACTCGTACGGTACTCCTGCTCCGGCTATTGCCCAGCAGGCCGGCAGTGCTGGATAATGGGGTTGGCTGGTGATAGTTATTTAGACTACGTCTAAAGTAAGAGGTGCGCTGCTGTTGGAACAGACTGCTGGGCCCCTTCAGAGGTGAAGTGGGATGAAGAGATGTGCTCTAGAGTTAGAAGAGTGGTGGGGGTTGGAGAGTGTTAACTATCCCTTCTATCCCTTAAACAGATGAGACATGCAGACTCGGCACCTTCCAAATCTACCAGCAATGTATGCGTCTATCGGTGGGGTCGTGATTAATCAGCAGAATCTAACCTCAACAGAGTGTAATCTGATACGTACTTTTATATACCTACCGATAATAGAGAGTTTGCGCAAAGAGACCTAGGTGGCAGAAAAACAGGTTATTTTCTGTTAACCTAAAAGTCTTGGACACCTAGGTGGGTAGCGAGACCTGGAAGAAGTGTAAAACTGGGTTTTTCAGACCTGAAGAAATACAATCACTTCAGAACAATAATTCAGCAGCAACACAGCTCCCTTTAAAAGGTTTTAGTGATGATAATATTGGGCATTCAGTAGCAGATTATCACCTGTTCTATGGCAGCCAGTATTATTAGTACCCGACTTATGCAGCAGCTAGGAATCCAAATTTGAGCAGGGAACGAATTTGAGGGCAAGGCGATATTACCCTACCCAATACACCATCTAGCTATCATACTAATCTATCTACACCCACCTGTATTGCGCAAACTCATTCATGCACCTAGGTCCATTTCCTATTAACCGCCACCTAGGTCCCCATGCGCAAACCCTCTAATGAGAGTTATCATACCTCAGAGCAATTGGTCTACCCTAAGTAGCCATCCCTGATTAGGGCGCCTTAGAAAGGAGTACCTGTTGTCTTCCTCAGAGATCGAGCAGGACCCTCATGAAATGTGCACTCGGCAGAGAAATGAGAAGCAAAAAGAAGGAAAAGCGCATCTAGTAGTACTGTATGATACCTACCGTATATAAAAGGAGTCCCTCGTCTTCTCCCTTTACCAAGTCAGTTCAAGCATCCCGAGGCCTGCAGAACCAAGCGATCATAGAGCAACTTCCCACTTCTTCTCAAGAATTTGACTCTCTCTCAAAAGTCTTTTCTGGTCTCACAATGCCCACCCTCTGCTTTTCGGGGAGGTCGCTAGTAAGGATAGGGATCACTCTCTACTTGGGCTGTCCTCTCTCCCCCTTGTATAGATTCTATGCTGGGATCCATGCTTGCCAATATGTATCAATATTGCTAGCTGATGCAGCTTTCTTCTTGCAGTTTAGAGTAGCTTGATGTCCAAGCACCAGCACCACACCTGTACAGTAGCTAATAAGCGCCAACGATCATTGAATCCAGAGGAAATTTAGGTTGCTAATATACGAAATATCAGGTGAGGTGTGCACGGGACTGATAAGGCACTCGTGAGTACGGTTCAGGGTGGGGGATAAGGTTAGCTGTAGATTGGGTGTTGAGGAAGAACTATGGTGTCCTATAAAGAAGGGTGAATCAACAGTATTCACTCAATTGCAAGTATCATACTTATCGAAGTCTATCATGCTCTTTTACTCCGCTTTCTTTACTTACTATCGCTCTAGTTATATTTCGTCTAACCTCGGCCACTTTTCCTTGGCACTTAGCACGATCCAGTTCACATCACCTCACATATTCCGCTCTGTGAAGAACTTATCAGCAGACCATTCTCCTACGCGAGTTAATACGGTATCAGGGGTCTATATGTTAATCTTTAACTCTAATTATCGAGGCTCTTGATTTGGTTGGTGCGAGCGGGATGAGTAGTGTCAGGCTTTGAGGTACAGTATGTGGAGGGTGGGGCGTTAGTGAGGGCCCTTTAATATAAGAATACTTTGGTCGCTCAGTTTCGGGGATGGGATAGGAGGTTGGGAGATTAAGAGAGATCTACAGTAGGAGCAAATGGGGGAATCGCTAGAGACTTTAAAGACTCCACTTCATAGTTTGTCGTTGGAATTATGCTACACGTAGATAGAAGCTATAGCAGTCACATCCCGAGCAGTATCTCGCAATGAAACCGGCAACTATAAGCAACACGCCCCAAATTTCTGCTTTCAGTACATCGTCCAGCCTCGGCTTCCTGCTGCACCTACGTCACTCTCTAGTCTACCTTCTCCCTAGCATTAATGGCAGCAACTCTCTCTTCTATCTTCCCAAATGGCCATGAGAAGGGTGGATACAAAAAAGGCCGAAGATCAAATCGATTATCATCGGGGCTGTATTGCTCGGCATGATATGCAGGCGTCAGGACTGTCATCTTATGTCTATTGATCGCGTAATAGTAAAAAAAGTTCCGGGTCTTGGTAGCGATAGCTCGAGGGCTCATCCTGTCTCCCCACTCGTGTAGGAGCTTATTGAACACGCTCCAGGGTCCAAGTTTGTGGTTCTTGCGCAATTGGCCCAAGATGGAGAGCTCATCGTATGTAAAACCCATGTCTGCCTCATCGGATTGCACGTACGTGCTTGTTATGGGTTCGAGTTCGGCTGTTGGGACGGCAGTGAGGAAGGAGTGCAGGATCGGCAGATTGAACTTGGTTGTGGCGTAGGATATGAAGCGCTTTAGATCGGTCTTGGATATACCACCGATGGGGTTAATGTCGGCGCTTGAGCAGTCGTATTTAGTCATGTAACCGCGGAGACTGCAGTAGCTGCATTAGTTGACATTCACGTTCGGGATCATTTCACAAGAGGCACCATTCATCGACGTTCGCACTTCCAAGAACCAGTAAACCGCCTTGCCTACCGCGGCACCAGGGAAGTAGTTGAGCGAACAAATACGCTAGGACCATTCTCAATCGTGCCTGTTGCCCTTCATCAGCAATCACTCGCCTCAGCTCTCATGTCGGACAGGCACAGACCTGAATGTTTTGCAGAGCAAGATTCTCGGTCTTTGTGCCACCATGAGCCCTGAATTGAGGCATCTTTCCGGTAACAAAGCTAAACAGATCAGTGACTGCTTTTACTAAGGAGTCCATATTCAAATCAATGTGGTATGCCCCGATGGCATCCGCGAGATCCTTAGCCCGAGCACGAGTTTCTGCGCTAGAATTCTTGGTACCCATGAAACACGTGTGGAATATCCTCCCAGCGAGCTCCTGCGGCGTCCCCGGAACCCAGGTAGACTCCTCCGGTTCTCCGCACACCTTTCGTGCATCTCTGATTACTTGCTCCTCTAGCCACGATGACTTGTATCAGCCTTAAGTACTCTCAGCGCCGAAGGGAAAAAACACACCGCCATTTTCACAAGCCTCAAGAACGAGACTGCACATTGAATGAACAATAGTAGCAGTGGCGCAACTATCAATACCACCACTCAATGGTAAAAAGTACCCGGAGACACCACCGCATCTACGTAGATAATCCCAAAGCCAGCAAGCAGGCCCAAGGGCAATCTCCTCTTCAGGGGTATGATATCGAACATCGATGGTTGGCGTAGGTCTCAAAGAAATGTCTACCTTGTCGCTAGGAGTGGAGATACTGATGTCTGCTTCGATACGTTGGTAGGGGGTGTTCTGCACAGCTTGTACGCCTCTGGATGGCGCAAAGCGGAAACTGCGGACTTCTTCAAGGTCCACGGTTGCTGTGATGACTTCCTATTTATTGGTTTTGTTAGTGCCCTTACATGATAGAGCGATCAGTTTGATATACTCACGACATCCTTAAGAGAGAATTGCGTGCCTTGGGCAACAATTTTACCATTAATCCCGATCATGGCACTCCCATCGTAGTAAAGCCTATCTCCGTCACATCCCTGTTGATTGGCATACAGGTATATACCGCCACACTACCACAGGTCAATATGTTACCAACGGAGCCCTCAAGAGGAGCAAGAACACGTACCTTCTTGGTGGCCTCTGTCATAAGCTCTATCCTAGTCTGTAGCTTCCGCAACTCATGATGGCTCCCACTAGAATTCGTCATAATTTCAACGCCATCCAGCGACATCCCGATATGTGGGCTATTCGTCTATCAGCAACCCCCCCCTTCCATACCCTCTCTTACACAAAAAACTAACCTATTCGGAGTAAACAACTCCTCACAGGTTTCCGGCGCAATACACGTGTCTAACGTAGATATCACCGCATCACCAAAGGGCACCTTTCTCTGACCCGTAATGGTCATGATGATCCTGGGCAAGTAATACTCCTCAACATACTTTGTCCTCCCCCATCCAGTAAAATATCTCATCTCACGGTAATTTCCATCGTTGGCAAGATGTATTTTTGGACGGATGAGGAGGATCCTCTTGTTGTGGACAATGACACGACAATTATAGCGGACGTTCTTGTGCCCGATTGGCATCCCGATGTCAAGGAGGATGTCTTGACAATCCTCGTGTGTGATGATCCTCGCGAGCATTTCCCAGGAGTGGAGGTATGTGTCACCTGTTATGATATTTTGGGTTAGAGTTCGGTTTACTTGAGGACTGGGGGGGATAGGATGATTATTACCTTCTAAGAAGTGATCGAGACAGCCATATCCACTGTCGCCGCCAACATTGACAAGAATCAGACTTCAATCCCAAGCTTGCAAGAGGTGCTCGAACTTACGTTATCTCAAGTTCTGGCCCAACCCTCAGAGAGGCGCCGGCCTCCTTCGCGATACGGATACTTTCAATGATACGTTCTGCGTTGCCTTCAAAGTCAAGCGCCCATTGGTTCAGTGAGCTATCAAAAACAGTCAATGGTCAATCCAGTCCGTGGTATTGGCAGGAGAGGTTCAAACCAGGTAGCTAGAACTGCGAGATGCCCCATCCTAGATAGGCTATCGAAATTCGTTGTCAATTTACCTTCAGGTCTTGGTTCTATGCTTTGCGCTGTGCTACTCACAAGTACACAGACAAAGTGACGCGAAGGAGCGGGGCAACATACAGGGGTACTGGGTATCATATCTGGTGGAACAAGAGGGTAAGCTAGGGGTTAATTTAAGCTTTTTCTTAAACGGTATTGGAAAAGATCAACGCGATCAGCTCGCTACCTTTCAATCCCCAGATTGCAACGGATCAGGGCAGGGCCAACAAGCAAAATCACATCAGAATTACCCCACAAGTACCATACGATGGAGTCTACTTCCACAAGCTTTACAGTGCTATACCCGGATTAAAAACTTGCACATAACCTGACACCCAGAGCTAAAATATCTTACAACCTCCAAGCTTTCGTGACGACAGAAAAATTGAACAAGTGCGCTCCAAGCCTACCTGGGTAACAACGAGAGGATCCCCCAAAAATAGACACAATAGGAATAAAGCATTGAAGGGGAAGGAGCTTGGGTATCGTAAAATGTTATCATTTTCTGCGAACTTGGGAAATCTCGCTAGGAATTAGAATGAAAAGAGCGCGAAATAGCGAAACCACAGAAGTCTACAATATTCCGCGAAATCCAGAAAATCTCCCCCAACTCCCATTTCTTTAATTTATCCACCTAGCAGTCATTGGCAATGCACATCCTTTCTCATTCACACATAAAAAGCAGCCCCAGCAATCTATCAGGTAAGGGGCCGCAAACCCATAACCACGCAGGAGCCATTAACCAACAGTGTTTACAATCTCCGAGGCCCTCGAAAGAGATTCGACCATCTGTTGACACTCCTTTCTTCGCCGAATAGTATAATCACTCTCTTTGAGGAGAGCGTCAAGTTCATCAGACTTATAGAGGTTTTCAAGCAGCTCGCGTTGCATTTCTTCCTTAGTCAACCTATGGATGATGTGCAATCAGTATAAATAAGCACATGTCACGATTTTTAAGTAGAAGTATCAGGAGCTTACTGGACAAGATTAAGCATAATGGCCTTCGGGACCATGTCGATCATAGTTCTCCTTACAATGTTGTAATAGGAACTGATCAGTAGTTCTAAATCATGGTCAGCAAATCATTCTGAAAGCTGGGTATATACAAACTTACTAATAACCTCAACCTCAATCCCTTCTCTTTCGGAGAGCGTGCCAGATGCCTTCAAGGTGGCTGGAGGAGGTTCCATGGCAGCCATCTTCTTCTTATTCTTGCTGGCGAAAAAGCTTTGGAAAAATCCCTCAGGTGTGGAGTCCAAAGACTGGGGGTTGGGGGAATCTCTTCCGCCAGGGAGTGGCTTCCCAGTTTTGGGATCAACTTGGACGGGCTTGGCAGCATTATGTCTGTCGTGTACGATGGCCATCGCCTGTAACATAATGTACGGTCAGTCCGACAACCTAGAGCAATGCCAGACGAAGGTTCAATAATTACCCTATGGCCGTTGAGGAAATCCGGATGTCCGGTATTAATATAACAAGCCTCCATAGAGACTAAATCGGTCACCAACTTATTTGTTGGAGAAATTGCCTTCTTGAAGAATGCAATAACGACTTGATGAAACTTCTCCTTGAGACTTGGATAACGTCGGAAGAGCTATTAAAAAAAATCAGAATACAGGGTCATACAAAGGGGCGTCGAAAGGGCATGGTAGAGCACTGACCTGCTTCTGAAGTAGCTGGGTTAGGATTCGGACCAATTCATCATACACCAAACTGACACACTTTAGGCTAGGATCCTCCAATCGCCTGATTTGTTGCTTCACGATGAGCTCAAAGGCAGTTGTTCCCACGAACAAGGCTGGCGACGAGCCGGAAGAATTGTATAGAATAGTTCTAATATCAATATCCTTGACCTGGTCAAAAGGGTCTACCGCTTTCACGCCATTCGCATACAGTTCGTGGAAAACAAAACTGATACGTGCACCACCAGATAGTTCAATGCTAGAAAGCTCCTGGTTATTACCCTCCAAAACCGTCCGATATTCGTTACAAAACTCGGTAATAATGTTAAGAATGATATTGGCACTGTTCCCGAGCAAAGAGTCACCAAGCGAGGAAAGCTCAGCAGTATACTTCTGAAGAGACGAGGAGATACGGGCTTTAATCTCTGGTAAGGTTTGTTTGATGTGCATCATTAAGATCTACATGATAAAACTCCCAGTTAGCAAACGGAAGCAAGTAAGCGGCAAGGTATTGTTTTACCATATTCAACTTCCTCGCCAGATATGGTGTTCCGCAATAGGCATGCTTATTTCTGTAAGCACGGTGTTCTTCAAAGAACTGCCTCTCATGCTCCAGCGCTGCGGAGATTGCCTTTTTGGAGTCAATGTCACGCTGACCACGATTGACAACGGGTACGTAACCCAACCGCAGAGGAATGATTCTGCCGGCAAGAATATCAACAACATCGGTTCCTTGGTCCATCAAATCGATTTTCGTCAAAACACCGATTGTTCGCTGGCCTATTGTTCCACAATCAGTAAGATTCCCCGTCATATTTTAGGGAGACATCGCCCACCCTCTGGATCAACTTCTCTTGCCATCTTGAGACCGTCAGAGTTGGCCAAATCGGTATTGGCTGCCGTAACCGCAAGAATGATAGCGTTGTTTTTTGATATTTGCTTGAGAATCATATCCTTAATCTGCCTCTCGATATCCTTCGGTTGATCGCCAACGGGAACTCTTGTCATGCCTGGAAGATCCACCAAAGTCAAGGTTAAAACGTTGGGCGAATAGATCCTGAGACCAATAGGCAGAGGAGATATCCCTTGGTTCCGGCCGGTCTTTGCATCGGTCTCTTTTACAATTTCTTCTCGTATTTTGTTGAAATCATAGTACTTCTGACCGGGGATGTGGAGGAATTCGCCCCACTCATCAAGATTAGCGGCAGAATCACCAGACTTCATCTCAACTTCTTCTTTCGAAGCTCCATTTGCTCTAGCTAGCGCAGGGCGATTGATGAGTTGAAGAACCTATGATTGTTTAGCCAATTCTTGAAGACCATAGGGTGGTATGCGCCTTACCAGAGGTCGTCTAGTGACAATACCGGTACCTCTCGGGAGACTAAAAATCATTAACACCGTTTCCGACAATAACAACGAGCAGGATCTTCTGAACTTACAAGTCTCTGCCGACGATATTCTCTAGCACGGAGCTTTTCCCGCTAGACTGAGATCCGACTACAACTATTTGAGGTAGATCGATAGGATTTTGTACCTGAGCACGGATGTAAGCTCCTCCCTAAAACAAGAGCTAGAAAGAGCAGGGAGATGGATAAACATACCCCTACTGTTGCGAACACATCTTGTAGTTTATTTACAAGCGTAATCAGCCCAGGGTCATTCACGTTTACACTGCTATAAAAAAGTCAATCTCATGCAGCTGTGAGGCTCTTTGTTCAAGGGCCATTTTGAAAAAAAGAGGGGGGATCCGTACGCTTGCTGAGCCATAACGAATCGGATCAAGAGGCAAAGGAATAGCTCTTTGAAGTACCAGCAAAGCGGATGTAAATGTGCGATGAGTGCAAATAGGTGGAAGAGGTCAACTTGTTGGAGAAGCGAAAAAACTGATAGGGCTTTGCGTGCGTAGGATGATGTGGCTCTCGTGCTTGAGTTGTGGTCTGTGTGTTTCTGTTTACCGCAATGGCCCTTGATCACGTGAGAGGAGAGTGACGAGGCAAGAGCAAGATTATTAATTTTCCTTTTCAAGTATAATAGGCTAAGGACATAAATAGAAATGACCGATTTTGGCTAATTAACTTTATTTCTTTTGCCCGTGCTGTTGATCATTTTCCCTCAGGGCGCAGAATGACTCTGGTGTCAAGCAGTACGGTAAGTTAACCCTTCGGACCCTGGGATTTTTTAGCATGCAGCCATATATATCCATTCCACCAGGAGAATCTGATTTCTCGAGCTCGCATTTCGATATTTCCTCATGCTCAAGTATGATACTCGGGCATCAAGCATCCGTCTGCGCGCAATATCATAATCCTGCTCTCCAGTTATTTACCGGTATTCAAGGACAGGGGGATAAGAATTCCCTAATCCGTACCCCCGCCTAGCTTCCACTGTACGGTTATCATACTTGAGTACAAGGGCCCTTAATAATCATCCTTGAGGGGAGCATATTCTTACCAGTATCTTGCTTTTCCTCATGATCGAAGGGTTAGGGAAGCATCTCTCACAATCGCCTTCTGGAAGTCCCCCCCGCAATCTTCGACACCAGCCTCAACCACGTGTTATAGCATTCAGTACCTTATTTGCGACAAAGGGATACTGTACCGGTAATTTACTTTCCCTCCCCCACGGTACAGGTACATTAAAGCCGGTAGTGAGTGCTTCTGATCGCCCTTTAGACTTTTTCTTTCGACCCCATCCGTCCCTTGCCCCATTCTCTTTACGGTGCATTCGGGGTTTCCTTTGGTTCTTTGCGGCAGTGTGGAAAGATACGGTACCAGTATGGTGTGTAGAATACGAGACCAAGAGTACCGGTACTCGAGTGGAGCGCTGCAAGAGGAGGTTGGAGATCTAAATGTATCCCAAGCAGGGATTAGATACCGTCTGCACTGATTTTGGTATATATCACACTCTTACCGGTATCATACAAACCCCAGACCCTGTTTTCTCTGTTCGCAACTCAGAGCGGCGGCGACAGCGTGTGCTGAGCAATACCGTATGGTACCGTGAACTCAGAATCCAGCATCGGCTGTCAGGCCCTTCGCAATCCAGGACAAAACCCCCCAAGAAGCAATAGTGTTCCCCGGGCGAGATATTTTGGGGAGGACGAGCTTGCTGGATCTCATTCACTGGTATTCGTTATTTTGTTAACCTGCTTTTCTAAGCCCACACATGGGTGGAGGAAGTAGTGGGACGAGGCCGATTACACACCAAAATATAGAGTTTTCGCACACTGGTATCGACTTGGAGTTTGGCACTGGGGTGAAAATAATTTCATACACTAGTCCTTTTGCTCTCCCACTTTGCCTCTCCTCTCCTTGTTTTGGGAATATAGATATTGTTTCCGCTCCACTTGTCATCTTGAGTAGGGCTAGGACTTGAAGATCTTCCTATTAGTACACCAAGAGCGCCTCTTGGGTGGTGTTGTCGGAGGTAATTTCAGATCGAGCAGTTACCAGGCTCTCCTTTAAGAACTTTCTAAGATCTACAGTATGTTGGTAATTCCCAGAGATCATTGAAGCTATTTATGCAATGTCTTGGATTTTGGGTATTTTTGGGCGGTTAATGATTATTCTGAATACCCTGTTTTTTGGTCTACTATCCCACTATTTTCTTCACGCGTATGCCTATTATAGTTTGGTGCAGCGATTCCGTGGAGATCTCCGGTGGCAGACTTTAAGAGATTTTACGGTACGGTGCCAGGGGGTGAGCAGGATGAGTTCATTGAAATTCATTCCCACACGAAAGCCCCAACACAAATCCACAACTTTTATAGATCATCTAAGTTCTAAGATAATTTATTGAAGGTTTATTTACTTTATTAACCTTTCCCAGCCATCCTCTAGGATGCCGTATCGTGACGCTCGTCCGGTTGGCTCATCTTGGGCTAAAAACGGACACTACCGGAATACCGGTATTATCCCCCCCAACTCCAGCCACGATTTTCCTAGGGTCCTGCAAACCCCTGATCCTCAACTTGGGTTCCTGGCCCCGCCAGTGAGAATGGGATACTGTGCTCGTGCATGGTATTGGTAGTCTAAGTTTTTGGTGCAGGTTTATATTTAACGACGTTTGAACATCGGTGTTCAATCCGGTCTTGGGTTGGTAATGTACAGTAATCTCATCGGACTCGGACCTCAACCCACCATACGAACACTACACACGTCAGTAAAGATATGATACCGTGAGATACCGGTACGGCACGGTACACTTCGGCACCGCATGCAACTATATAACGTTGATCGAGTAGCATCCAAACGGCAAAACAGCACTTGTCTTCGGTAGCTTAAGTACGAGTAGTTGTTTCAGGGCTTCAGGGCCCCCCCGAGCCGTGCTGACTCTTTTCTCAATCGATAAGATTGTTATTTATTTATTTTTGTACGAGCAGGCGTATATTGGACTAGTCTTACTATGCACCAAAGTATACCGGTTTACAGGTACGGTAGTATGCAGCCCGGTCTCCACAAGTGCCTCTGATACGTGCAACTGAATGGCGATCATCTCACCACGATAGTTTGTGGGAAGAGACATATCCTCTCAGGAAGCCTTGTTGGAGCTGGAGCTAACTAACAGATCTCGTATACCCTTTCTCCAATAGAGTTTAAAGTCAGACGAACGTTTTGTTTGTTTACCGCTAGCACTGATGTAACGCAGCAGCAGGAAGCGTGCTGCAAGGAAATTCAGTCCGAATTGTGTATCTTCTAGAGGATAATGGCCTGTACGGTACCGGTATTGGTCAAACCACGGCGCTCTGACAATGGAGTGGGCATCGAGTAAAAAAAAGCGCCGATGATAAGAGTCCCTAGAAACCCGCGGCACGGCACTCGTATGGGTAAATGCATTCTCTGAGGAATTTTTATCATCCTCATGGGGAGTCCCGGCTTAGGATCATCTGCCTTGTCAAAAGCACCAAAACATCGTCACACTGCGTCTCAACCGCTGTCTCTTGTCGTCGTGCTCTGAAACGTCCCAAGAACAAAAGGTAGATGCTCTTTTGGTGATACTAACCGCGCTCACTTCTCACATCTGACCTTTCACGGTTTAGCTAGGATAAATTTATTGAATCGATGACTTTTCACAAGCTTTTTTTACTCTGCTATCCTTGCGATTAGTCCCGTTCAAAGTTCGTAGTCGCGTTCGTCAATAATCGGGCAGAACATCCGGATGTTTCGGCGGAGCTTCCCTGTCTGTACCTCTTCCTTCCGTACAGCCTGCAGATGGGGGTGGGTGGCAGGGGAATTGGGGGGGGTGCCCTGGTGTCTTGTGGAAGGTGCGGGTTGCACTCCACCAACTACGATCGTGGTTTGCGGGTCTTTCTCGGCCTACAAGTACCGGCACCCTGTTCGCCGCGACCCCGTCTCCCCCAATGATAGCTGGCGATTCATATTGATACCGCACTCACCCACCCCCTGCCCCACTCGAGTACCAATAGTGCAAGTGTGGGGGAGAATTTAGTGATGCCTTTACATTGCCCTGAGGACATGGACGCTTGAGGCTTATGTCCCTAGTCTAAGCTAAAAAAAAAACTCCTTTGTATTCGTATGCAGGTTGTTTTTGACGCCGCCGCATGGGAAAGACATGGACGATAGCCTTACTGTCCGGCAGCCTCCCACACATTCCATGACAATCGGATGGAACGATGTGTGCAAAAACGGAGCATGGCTGGTCGTACAATAGTGTTGGTTTGTTAATAATTTAAGTCACTTCACACCCACACTCCATTCGTTTTGTGCTCTTTTTCGAACACATTTGCTCCAACGCTTGGATGTTGGTGAACTGCAATTACGATGTCCGGTACCATGTTTCTCACCATCGCTGTTCCCCCAGCGAGTGAGGATGGTGGCCCTATTGAGATGTACGCAAGCGACGACGAGTTCAACGGCAATGTTTTGAGGGAGGATGGTGCGGGGTCGGATTTAGCGCAACTCGACCTATTTGTGACAGCAAAGGAAATGCTATGGCTGCTCCCTGGGATAAACGGCGTTGTTAGGAATGCTTTGAATCGGATGCAAAAGGCTTTCGCATATAACTCCGTGTTTTTCCTCAAAGTTGTTCTGGACCTTCAGGCGACCTATCACTCGCTAAGCCAGCCGCCCCCGGTCGATGTTTTTCTCGAAATCGATTTAGTGTTGAGGATAGCGGAGGTTTTAGCTGGGAGAATGGTGAGGAAGGACAAGGACGGCGTTTCACCTTCGAGAGAACTGCAACTCAGAACGCTGGTTTCGGCCCTATCGCTTTTGTATCAGCTAAGGATCGGAAAACTCGACAATAGTGCCTACGCCAAGTTATTGAAAGATATTTCCGAGAGGGATTGTGACAACATGGCAAAGTACATGGAGGGTTCCTGGGAGAGGGTTTGCAATGGAGATGTCGAGTTTCTCGTTCGTTATGCATGCGATCTCATTCGGTGCATGCCTAGCGAGCTTCCAAAATTTACAGAGATGAACTCTCAAGCCATTCATTTCCTTTTCGCAGCTGGTTACATTGTGGGTTATCCAGTTTTTGGCCCTACTCGTTCGTTTTTGCTAACTTTTCGTCAAGAACCAACTTGAAGGTGCGACAACACCAACAGCGCTTGATAAGATATGGGCCAGAATCACGGCCCCACCTTCGGGATGGCACAAAGACGTGCGCCATCTCTACGAGGGGACTGCAGGGGCAATTTCTCTCCACCATCAGGCTCAATATAGCAACATTGGGCGCGCTTCACAGTATGCTAGCAGTTTAGCAATAGAAATAGCTAAATCTATTGTTGATAAAATAGAGCTTGGTCTAAGGACATTTGCTCCATCAGAGGGGTCTGGCAGCGATGACGAGGAGAGCTCTGTGCGGGGTGAAACAGATGATCTCCCGAGCCTTGAAACTAGATTACTAGTGTCTGGGCTCCTCGATCTGACATGTCAGCTAGTGATGGCGTTCCCGGAATGTGATGGGATTGTGGAGGATGCTAAATCGTTGGCGCTGAAACTTATCCGAACCTCGGATAAGAAAGAATTTCGAAACAAGGCCGTGAGTGCTCTTTGAATGTTTCAAGGTGAAAACATGGCTCACGGTTCAATTTATAGTTCGAAATCATTATTTCAACCACCGCTGGTTGTAGTGAGAAGGAGTATTATAACAGAATGCGAAGCTTAGATCTTGATATTGAGAATATGTCAGAAGCCGGGATCCTACCTCCCACAGGTGAAGACGAATCATTAAGGATAGAAGAGCTGAAGAGGGAGAAACGGGACGCCATGGATCGTTGCGAGAAGAGGTCGTTCCTTTACAAGGGTGCTGTGGAATCCATGCAACGGCGGCTCCAAGGAATACGGGCTGCACGATCGCCAAGCCGGATATCACAAGCTATCGATGAGGTTCTGCATCTAGCACCATGGGATGAAGGAATTAAATTTACCGCTTCGACGAGCATACCCAGTAGCCAGCATAGCCAAGTGCCAACTCTATCTAGTCAGGCACCAACCTGCGATACAAACGTTAGTAGAACATCAACTCCTACTTGTGAATCGGCGCTCGGCCCTATTGAGACACTGCTCAGCCCCATCGATTCAACAACGCGCAAGTCTTTCTCATCACCCACAGAGAGCACTTGCCACACATTGTTGAGCCCAGCGCCCCGAGATGACTCGCCAATAGAATCACCTGTTCTTCCCTCTTTGATTCCGCCAAATCTGACACCTCATACTGCCTACCCTGCACCTATCACACCTCACGAAGCTGTTACGCCAAACCTGGACACCACCCTGCACTTTAAAGGTCTTGACCAATTATTTGCCGATGCTGTGTTTGAGGAGCCTGAGCTTTATGACGAGCAATTCCCCTCTGAGGCTAACGTGGGGAAAGTGGGTTTTGAACTCCCCATCCAATCTTTCGACATTGACGACGATCGCTCGACCTTACTACTGCAAATGCCCGAGGAGGGCGAAGATCAAGAGACATCAGATTCCGAAAAATCACAACCCATGAACTTTCGACGGGCATCTGTTTACAGCCAGGCCATGGTTGAGCCACCGCCCCAATCACCCACCTCCATTTACCCGGAGCCTTCCTTATCGCGAACACCATCAGGCCAGACGGAAGCAAGTTCGCTAAAGCGCCAGTCCCGCGCAAGCAAAATTTTCTCGCGAAGACCATTCGGTCGTGATTCAAGACGTTTTCATAGTCTGCAACTGAATAAGCCTCTCCCATGTATCGATAGAGAGACTATTCTTGCCGAGGAGGCACCCGAGCCTGTGCTTCCTGGCCAACCGGCGCAGCCTGTCAGGTCACAATCAGCGTTGGAAATGCGGGATGGGAAGATGGATTACTTGAGGATGCAGGGTGCCTTGTTGCCGAACCAATACCCCTCCAAATATAATCTTCCGGCATTGCACCCAATATACTGCGGCGTTGAACCCGTTCCTGCAGTAGTAAACTCATCGATAGAGTACGAGAGCCAACCAATTGAAAGTGTTTTCAAGGTGCAATGCAAGGAGTCGTGCTTCAGCGCTTTTATATCATCAGATGCTAAATACGCTGTCTACTTGTCGCCTCACTCCTTTCATGTCTTTTCAACACCTTCGCCCGGAGAGAACACATCGACAAAGCCGAAATTCCACTACAGACTGGGTTCAACAGAGGGTCTGCGAAAAGCGAAGGTGCCATGGACATACAAGGCAGGAGCTGCTTCGGACAAATACATTGTGGCGATCACTAAGGAAAAGGTAAGCATCCTAAACCTCGTAAGCCAATCACCGACTTTAACTCTTTTGTCTTCCTCTGACAGGTCCAAGTCCACGAAATCGAAGACTGTAAAGTCATCTTCACAGAATCCACAACTGGCTGGGAGAATACTTGCGTAGCCATCGGAGGCGACAAGATAGTTGTCGGAATGTCTAAGAAGATACGCGATGAAACCCAGGGCCTGATCCGAATCTACATGATGAACGCGCCAACATACCAAGGCCTCCGATGTGAACGGGTAAGGGACCTCCACCTCCCCCTGGATATCCGCGCATTCCCAGACGCTCCACATATAATCTCATTAACCCAAGACGGCAACCACCTGACATGCGCGACACCAAAATGTGGGTACTTTTTCTCCTGGGACATTTCTCGTGTGCGAGTAAATGACCCGCACCTAATTGCTAGTGGTGCATTAAAAGTCACTGAAGTAAAACCCTCCGCCCCCCCTATACATAATACAAAAAACTAACTGCTCCTAGGGCCCCGGTGCCGAAATCCTCTCCAACGCAATTCTCTTCCCTGATAAACGCCACATATTCTGCAGCACCTTCCCAACTAGCACCGTGGAAGCGGAATGGGGTGGTTCCTTTACCGAACCCACAAACATCTCCTCCGCGACCCCCTCCCACAGCCCAATCCGCCAAGTTGGCCTCCGAGTAACACACTCCACCGTCGCACCCCTTGGCAATGCAGCAGCGTTCTTGACTAAGTCTGGCCTCGTCTGGGTTACCCCGGTGACGCATGTCGAGGGCGATAATAACCTGACCACCTTTGCCGCGCTGCATAGTAAAGAGCGCATGCAAGGACAGCAGACGCCCGAGAGTGCGGGGAGGATTGCGTTCACACCAGAGGGTGATAGGCTTGTTGCTGTGGACCGAAAGGGAAAGATGCTTACATTGATTTTTAGACGGAATTGTACGCCGGTTGTCGCCACGAAGTTGGAGGTCGGAGGATACTTTTAGGTTGTGGTCAGCGGTGTTAGGTGGGGGGGGGGGAAGAAGAGACAAATAGATCATTTTCCGGGCGTTTTCATTCATTCATTCTATTATCACTTTTAGTTTTAGGGTCGATTTCTCACACCCTCCTTCTTACACACTCTTTTTTTTCTTCATTTATAGACGTTTTGCTTTGTGCTTTCGGGGTGGGGTAGGCGCGGGAGTTACTTTCCTTCATTTCATTTCATTTTCACGGCAGTCGTTCATTTCCATCATTACATAGCGCGGTGGAAGAGGGTTTGGTTAGTTGGTTGGGTTGTTAGGTTGTTGGTGGGACGGTATGGGCGTAAAAGGTGCTGCATAATTTTCCTCATTCGGGTTTAGATCAGTTTATCTATGTTGTAACTTGGCTCATCGCTTAGCTCGCCCCCTTTCTCTTCTATGGTACTTATAGTTTTTGGTCTTTCACCCCGAGATTTAATGTAGTGTGTATGCTACTGGATAGTCTAGTACTTTAGTGAATCGTTATCGCTAGGACTGTGCCGTTGGAAACATCTACTTGTATTATCCTGCTCACACTTCTGTCCGAAACTATGAATATTTCTCGATAGTTTGACACAGAGTCAGTCGACTCGTGGGGATGCTCCTGACCAGAGCGCGGTATAGGTATCCGCAGAGCTACCACGTCGTTCTCCCCCACGAAACAGGCCAATCTGGGGGGGAAAGAGGGAGGCATGGGAATCGGGAGAGCCAGTGGGAAGTCATGCCCTATCACTCGATGCTACTCATGACACCTCCCCCGCGCATTCTCTCAGCGGTGGAGGCGAAATGTCCAACGCGCAACATCGTAGTGCTTCCGACGGGGCTCAAGTGGAAACCACCGTTACCTAGGGTGTCCTTCCGGCGTTGCGTAAAGCGTCGCGGGACAAACATTTGTCGGAAGTCAGAATGGAAGGATTAGAATCTGGAGATTTAAGCTCGAACTATTCACTATAGGGTGGATGAGATTGGCTGCAGTGCAGGGTTTGCCTGGGGATCCGCGCGGGAGGGGGGTGCTGTATGCACTCGGGTACATACAATGCGCGAGTTTTCTAGATTTATCACTCTGCTGCTGCGCTTGCTTTGTTATTATTATATAAAGTTATCCTTGTGGCACTTGGCGCGTTATGTTGCACTGGAGCACGGTACCGTATATAGATTATTATATTTACGTATGACGCCTCAAAATTTCGAGTATTCCATCTCCAGATAGGGGGTGTACGGTGATGTACTGTAAGTATGATACCTGTCGGGGTTTTGAACTTTGAACTGGTATGTATAGTACAGTAGCCCCAGAGGTGTGGCTAAACAGACTCTGCAAGGGAGACCCGCTTTAAGTTGTTTCACACTGCAACCTTGCAATGGGGGGACAAGCCTGTTTTATGAAGCGGGTGTGGGTTCAAATTACTTTTTTGACATTTCTCTCTCAACCGGAACTGGTGATCATTTCTAAAGCAACCCGGACAGGGTTCTATAATAGTTCTAGCAAACTTTATCTAGGACAGAGGCCTAAAGCCTATCTAATTTAATGGGAAGTATCTGATCCATTGAGTCTCACGACTTTTACATCTTTTTTCTCTTCCGAAATTGGCTTCCTATCCATCGGCTCAAAGTCTAACCTCCCAGTGTTCTGTACGGGAGCTTGTGCCAAGTGCCCATAGCCTCCCAAGCATTATTACTCCTTGGAAGTGCCCCCACCCCCTCTCTTCCTGCTATTCGGTAAAAATAACTGCAATAGGAGTTTGTAATGCCCTTAAGGCATGCCCGGGAACAGCTATAGAGGGGGCTCTCGCCGTTCTGTTATTAATAGGCATTGCTCTTGGAGCACTGTATTGTGCGGGTTAAGGCATAAGAATTTTGTTGAGGCAGTTGTATCTCTGACTTTCTTACTTGTGTACTGTGCTACTCCTTTGGGAAATGCGATCTGATCAGTATATATAATAAGGCGATAGGGGTGCTGGGGTGCCCAGTTAGTATAGTATTGCGGGGAGGACCTTGTGTCTTTGAACGGGTAGTATATATACCTCGCTTTGTTGGAGCAAAAGGGAAATTTTTCCCTTCATTTCTGCTACCCCGCCGATCGCCAACCTTAGGGTCTAAGCCTAAGGTCTAGAGTCGGATTCTACCACCTCGTAGCAGGATTGACGAATTCCACAGCCCTATTGATGAAGGCTAGGTTCTCCAATCTCCCAGTCCCCATAGGGCAGGATTTGAGGAATTCTCAGTTTTCCTGCCCTGCATGACGGATCGTTCAATAATAACTCATTTTGGGCTTGGATTGAACTCCTGGGCTCCTGCTAAATGCGACAGGAGTATTAACCACTGCGCCAGCTAGGTATTTCATGAAATGTCAACCTGGGAACTAATACTTATCCCACTGAGAGAGCCGGATTTCGGAATTTGAGTGGGGGAGGGTGGTGGTGTATCTCTTCCTAAATTGTCGTTAAATCTTAATGGGTGTCTTTGGTGGGGGATTCTCTGCAGTTTTGGGGCGCAAGTGGTTCTTTGTGAGCTCACGGCTGCCATACCGTAAGCTATGAAATCCCATAGCCTGAGCGATAATATTATAAATCTGCCCTACAAATCGCTTAGAGCAAATTGTTGCTCCAAATTGTCGGACATGAATCTTCACATTCTTATAGTATAGCTACTCATCACTATGGTATAATGCTGTGCACTGCGCTTACCTACAACCATTGGCTAAATATTTTTATATAGACTGATGGATCATTCCTCCTAGGAGTAGATATGTACAGGTCGCTCGTACATAAAGAATGCTTTTCATAAAGGGATTTTCGCATTCCTTGAAGAGGTGAGTATCTGTTTCTCTATGTGTATATAGGTTCTGCCCCCGGGGGGATTTAGGGGGTTATGATACCATGTTTCTTCTTCTAAGATTTGATAAGTAGATAATAAAGAAAAAAGGGTGCTGTGAGTTTGCGTATTTGGTGTCTTATATTTATATCTGTTATGAAAAATTCTAGTTTGCTGCCTAGTAGATGCCATTTAGAGTCCTCGGGAGAGGTCAAGGTTTTTAATTTTTGCACATACTACACCCCCCTTTAGCATGACTTGACCTCCCGTGGCATCAACTTGGAAGGGATTTCCTAGCTATGAGGAGTTAATGGGAGCGGTGTGGTGCAAACAGCGCCCCATAGCAACATAATGTATTCTTCAAATCCTTCCCCGCCTACTCAGCCCTGATAAGAGTCCCATAACCGGATAACCAAAACTCCCAGGAACCGCAAAGCAGCTTTTTTGCCGGCTGAGGAGAGTAGGGAAACTATTGTGAAGACTGGGAGGCTCGATTTTAGCAAGAAAATGGTAAATTAGGGAGTGCCATTCACGATTACGACTGGGTGGAGCGTGTCACGAAGCCACCAGGACCACCGGTATGTTATACCTTCGTCTAACCCCGAGTTTCTCGGCATTGGGTATGCGAACCGTTGTCATGATTTAAGGCATAAAGGGACTCCCAGATTTAAGCTTCGCTCCCCGAAAAAAGCTGTGTTACTTCCGCACAAGAGTTTTCCCAGAAAAAGGTGTACAATCTTTTGCATAGAGCTAGCATAGGATATCTTTTCACCATGCCATAGTACCCCCCGCAGGACCTGTCGATGTTGACTTTTCCATGAGCCAGACTTAGCTCGTACAGGACTTGGGCCAAAAAAAGAATTGGCAGGGTAAGGATTTTCCAACTAAAGGAGCAATGTTTACAACCTTCCCATTACCCATCCCTTAAAGCAATCTATACTCGATTTGCGTTTTTATATAGGGCAACTTTGTGGATTTCGCTCTCCGGTCCCTTAGAACGCTATATCTCAATTTACTAACAAATTGTGGAGAGAGTCCAGCTAGTCTTAGCGAATTTTCTCCCCGATTTTGTATAGGAAATGACCTGATGGGCGCTTTTTTGCTTTGCGGCTTCACAACATTTCATGCCGACGCAGTCGATGCCTTTTTTTTTCTTCGTCTTTTTCGTTTCCTCCCTCATTCCTTCTCCACTTTCTCTGCTCTTCTTCGCATTTTTATTTTAGCAGAACAATGTCTAGACGCTTGTAGTAGTACTTAAAGGAATTTGGGCTTATCTATTAGTCAGTCATGTACTCGCTCGAGGGATCTTGGCTAGAGGTGAATTCTTAGATTTTCAAACTCAGTCCCTATCCAGCGAGCTCTTGGGCACAGTGACAGACAAAGGGATATACCGCATTGGATGGGGGCAGTCAATCGCTATATTGCTACTCTAACTTTGTCTCGAAATTGCAACAAGGGTCGAGGACTAACTCTTTATAGCTAGGACTAAGCCTTCTAGGGTTCTGATTTTGACGCGGTTGTAGATTTCACCTCGGTCACTTGTTATTTTAGCCTATATAATAAGAGGACCTACTACGAGTAGTTCTCTCCAATTAATGCAGTGGTACTATCAATCTCTCAAATATCTCACAACTTCAGGCTTTGTCGAACAGAGGGTGTGAAGTAGCATGATTTGGGTTTATTGGCGATTCTCGCCTCCGTTTTTGAGGCTAGCCTCGCACTTGGTACGGGGTCCATGATAGCTCGAAAAAAATAAAAAATTGGCTGCCGTAGATTCCTTTTTGTGAAAAACTAGAGGTACAGTACATATGATGTCGAAGAAGATATTTCGCTCAGTTCCTTCCAAAACTACTACAGCTTGGACACCAGGTCCTCAACCACATTTCCTTTCCCACGGGGGTAAAGCGCCACTTAACGCATTAAATAGCCCTCCTCCTTAGGGGCCTTGTTGATCTAACAAAAATTAGTGCCCGGGGGGTTTGCGTTGGCGGGGTTGGAACCTTCCACAAGAACATGGAGACTATGCCAATATCCACCGATTGTGACACATCTTTCTGGATCTTAAGGACCTTGCTCGCCTAGCCTACAGTCCAACTCCCCTTTGATAGCTGGAATCCCATAGTTGTTAGGGTATGATAGTTAGTCTGGGTACGACCGGTTTAGGGTCGTGACTGCCACTTGGGGTTTTTTCCTGTTTTGTGTGTTTGTGCGCTCTTTTCTGTATCTAGTCTGAGCTACCAGTAGAGAGCTTCATGTATCGTACATCGAACATCCACATCGTTATCATCACATACCGGAACCACCACCTACGTGCTTTTCTCCGTGCTTCGCGCCGTTACCTAC